>SXGS01755970.1_pt1 | contig 12727 bp, 12 predicted proteins | sample 3174681 | NCBI WGS metagenome assembly SXGS01 (sample SAMN11356861, study PRJNA531348) | freshwater metagenome | isolation source: freshwater sample F1-80 | place: China: Fuxian Lake, Yuxi | collected 2017-12-25
ACCATCAATCGTCGTCGCCGGTCGAATTCAACGACCATCTGGCGGGGGAAGGCATCGCCTCCGCGCAGCGCGGCCACGGCGGCCTTCTGCGAGATGGACGTGGGATTGGAGGTGCTCTGGCTTTGAATGTCCGCCATGGCGGTAATCAGCGGCTTGGGGCCTGCCGCATAGCCGATGCGCCAGCCGGTCATCGCGTAGGCTTTGGAGACGCCGTTGACGACCAGGGTCCTGGCGGCGATCTCGGGGCTCAAGGTGGCGATGCTGATGTGCCGGGCTCCGTCATAGAGGATCTTCTCGTAGATCTCGTCGGAAATCACGACGAGATCGTGTCGCAGCGCGATGTCGGCGATGTCCTCCAGCGTGGCGCGGTCGTAGGTGGCGCCGGTCGGATTGCCGGGGCTGTTGACGATGATCGCCTTGCTCCTGGGCGTCAGGTGCGCCTCCAGCAGGGTCTTGGTGACGGCGTAGCCGGAGGCCTCGCTCGTCTCCACCAGGACCGGGGTCGCATCATTCAGGAGGACTTGATCGCGGTAGGAAACCCAAAAGGGAGAGGGGATCAAGACTTCGTCCCCGACGTCGAACAGGGCCTGCGCCAGGTTGTAGAGGGTATGTTTGGCGCCGCAGGAGACCAGGACCTGCGATTTTTCATACCGCAATCCCTGTTCGGTCTGGAATTTGTCGACGATGGCGCTTTTGAGTTCATCGATCCCGGACGACGCCGTGTACTTGGTGAACCCGGCCCGGATCGCCGCCTCCGCCGCCGCCTTGACCGGTTCGGGCGTGTCGAAGTCCGGCTCGCCCGAGGCGAAGTCGATGACGTCGATTCCCTGTGCCGCCATCGACTTGGCGGTTGCGGTGATGCTGAGCGTCGGCGAGGGGACGATGCGTCCGGCGCGGGCTGCCAGTTTCATGCGCTGGGCCTCCGCAGGCGTTGGCGCAATCGGTCTGCAACCTCGGGGTGCACGAAGTCTTTGAGCGAGCCGCCCAGCCCCCCGACTTCCTTGATGATGCTGGAGGTGAGATAGGAATATTCTTCGCTGGGCATGAGGAACACCGTTTCAAAGTTATTGTCCAGCTTGCGATTGATCAGCGCCATCTGCAACTCATACTCGAAATCCGCAATGGCCCGCAAGCCTCGAATCACGGCATGGGCAGTGTGTTGTCGGAGGTACTCGACCAGAAGCCCGTCGAAGGCCTCCACCTCTACGTGGGCAAGGTTCTTGGTGACCAGCTTCACCATCTCAACGCGCTCGGCTAGGTCGAAGAGCGGCCGTTTGCTGGGGTTCAACGCCACGGCGACGATCACCCGGTCGAAGACCCGCAGGCTCCGTCCGATGATATCCGTATGCCCCTGGGTAACGGGGTCGAAGGTGCCTGGGTAGACCCCGATTTTCATGGGGCGAGGCTCTCTTCCTGTCGGGGGCGGAATAGCGACAGCGTCGTGTCTCCATAGCGATAGCGCCGGAGGATCGCCAGCCCGTCGATGACCGGTTCAGTCTTCGAGCCGTGTTCCAACACCAATGTGGCGGTAGGCAGGAGGCTTGTGTGTTGGCTAAGGGCGGACAGCAAGGCGGAGGTGCCCTCGTTGTCATAGGGCGGGTCGGCAAAAATGATGTCGTAGGCCGGCTCCGCTGCAGTCCGGCGTTTGAAAAAAGTCTCGGCTGTGCAGGAGTGGATGGTGGCCTGGGTGCTCAGTCCGCAGAGTTCAAGATTGGCACGCAGGACCTTCAGGGAAGAGACATGGGGCTCGACAAAGGTGGCGTGCCTGGCCCCGCGACTCAGGGCTTCGATGCCGATCGCGCCGGTGCCGGCATAGAGATCCAAGACCCGCGCTCCGGCGAGGCGGGGGCTGAGGATGGAAAACAGCGCTTCCTTAACGCGGTCGGAGGTGGGGCGCAACCCTGGGCCCTTCGGTCCCATCAGACGCCGCCCCCTCTGCGTACCGGCAATCACCCTCATTTTCTGCTCTCCAAGAATGAACCGTGGCTGACTCTATCACAGCGATTTTTCATGGGTCAAGGCAAGGAAGGGGCCGGTCGGCTGCCCATTTTGACGGAGGCTGGCCCGACGCCTATAATCGTTCTGACACGAAGAGCAAGCGGGATGGCTATACCTGGGGATGAAGGCGTGCAGGGCGGTGGAGTGCCGGCGGGGCGCCGCGGCTGAGCTCAGAGGCTCAGCGCGTCGGCACCGGCTGCATCTCGTGGGCGGTCAGGCTCTTGCGCCGATTCGTGGAGATGGTGCGGTCGATGATCAAGCCGCAGTTGATGCACTTCCAGGCGTAGAAGATGAGGAAAAAATCGGAAAACCGTTCCGACATCATCAGCCCGGTACACTTCGGACATTCCATGGCATCTTCCCTCGCCATTGGTGCTGTACTGTGGCGATTAATTAAGCAAATATCAGACCATGGAGATCAATTAAGTAATATCAATGTGTTATGCCATCGGTATCGGGAGCGAAGGGCGTCATAATAACGGCAGTGGTTCAAAAAATGCCACTTCGCTGAGTTAAAATTGTCACAAGTAAGTGGTTTTCCGCCTGTGCCTGCGGAGGGGTGGAGTGGAGGAAAACAACCGTTCAGGAGGGATCAGCCGGTGGCCGGAGAGCGAGCGGCCCCGCGAACGGCTGGCCCGTGAAGGGCCGGAATCCCTGTCCGATGCGCAACTCTTGGCCATTCTCTTGCGTGTGGGGCGGCAAGACCGCTCCGCGGTGCAGGTGGCGATGGATCTGTTGGCGCAGTCGTCCGGGTTGGGGAGTCTGGCGAGCCAGGGGGTTGAGGAACTCTGCCGAGTGCCGGGGATTGGCCCGGCCAAGGCGGCGCAGTTGAAGGCGGCCATCGAATTGGGCAAGCGCGTGCTGGCCGCCCCGCTCTCGACGGGGACGCGCATCGGGTCCAGCCGGGACTTATTTGCGCACTATTATCCGCTCTTACGCGATCTGCGGCATGAGATCTTCAAGATCATCTTGCTGGATGCGAAACACGCCATTATTCGGGACGCGACAGTGTCTGTGGGGAGCCTTACGCTCAGCATCGTCCACCCGCGTGACGTGTTTACGCTGGCGGTGCGGGAATCCGCGGCGGCCCTGATCTTCTTGCACAATCACCCCAGCGGCGACCCGGCTCCCAGCCAGGAAGACCGGCTGCTGACCGAACGGCTGGTCTCGGTCGGCCAGCTCCTGGGCATTGCCGTGCTGGATCACCTGATCGTCGGAGATAACCGCTATGTCAGTTTCGCCGACCAGGGCTGGCTGAGCGAGGGGGGCAGTCCGTTGCCAGTCGGCACTGCGCTCCCGCCGACGCGTCGGCCCGGACGTCGACCGCAAGCCGCAAGGATGCGGCGCGCAGCCGGCGGGCCGGACGCCTGATGAACGGGAAGGGGAGCGGCCGCGAAAACCGTTTGCGGGCACCGGTGGATTTGCTATAAGCTCGCCACAAGATGTCGGCAGGGGGTGGTCGAGGATGACCAACCGCGGGTCAAGGGAGCAACGGACGGTTCCGAGTGGGCTGGCATGCAGTGTGTGCCTGGTCCTGGCCGTCTCTCTGATCGCAGCGGCTTCACTCACGCTCTCTGCCTGGCCGATTGCCGCCGGGGCACGTCTCGCCGGCGCGGCCTCCACGCCCCTGGGGAAGGGGGTGCTCCTCGTCGCCAGTCCCAGCCTGTCGGATCCGAACTTCCGCCAAACCGTCATTCTGATTTGCGATCATGGCTCAGCGGGGACGCTGGGGCTGGTCCTCAATCGTCCGACCAATCTCCTCCTGTCCGAAGCCCTGTCCGACGTGCCGTCTTTGCAAGGCACGGCTCATCTCTTGTTTGCCGGAGGGCCGGTCCAGCCGGATGCGATGCTCATGCTCTTCCGGCTGGCGCAGGAGCCGGCGCAGGCGCGCCTGGTGTTGGATGGCATCTACCTCGGGGGGAATCGTAAGGATCTCGAACGGGTTATTGCGAAGCCGGCCCCGGCCGAGACGTTTCGGGCTTTTGCCGGCTATGCTGGGTGGGGGCCGGGACAACTGGCATCGGAAATGGCTCAAGGTTCCTGGCGGGTGCTGCCGGCGGATGCAACGAGCATCTTTGAGAAGAATCCGGCCGATCTCTGGCAGGAGTTGAGCGACAGGCCGGAGCCTCCCGGCCAGATCCAAGCCTTTAACCGGCGGGGGGCGTCCTGGGCCCGGTTCATCGTCGGATTTGATGCGCATGTTCCTGAAACCCCAGTTGCGGGCTGAACAGGGAGGTGCCATGAAAGAATTGACCACCGGCAACATCCGCAACATCGCGCTCGTGTCCTATACGGGCGCGGGAAAAACCTCACTGGTCGAAGCCCTCCTCTACACGGCCGGGACCATTCCCACCATGGGCTCGGTGCCCGGCGGCACGACGGTCTGCGATTACGAGCCGGAAGAAGTGCAGCACAAGGTGTCCATCGGCGCATCGGTCGCCCACTTCGATTGGAAGGGGGTGCGGGTCAATGTCATTGACGCTCCCGGGGCCCTGAGTTTTCAGGGCGAGGCCAGGATGGCGCTTCGGGCAGTCGATGGCGTCCTGATCGTGGTCAGCGCCGCGGCCGGAGTGAAGACCGAACTGGAGAAGATTTGGTCCGCCGTCAAGGAGATGGCCTTGCCCTGCCTCCTGTTCGTGAACGACCTCGACAAGGATCGGACCCTCCTTGCTCCGACGCTGGAGGCATGTGAGAAAGCGCTCGAGTGCAAGGGGCTGCCGGTGGCGGTGCCGATCGGGGAGGGGGCTCAGTTGGAAGGGGTGGTGGATCTTGTCGGAGGGGTGAGCTGGCGGTCACTCAAGGACAGTCCCAAGGCGCAGCAGGGGGCGATTCCCCCGGACCTGGCCGGCGCCTGCGCCGAGGCGCGCAAGAAGCTCACGGAAGGGGTGGCGGAGACAGACGACCGGTTGCTGGAAAAGTATCTGGCCGAAGGCGATCTGACGGCGGAAGAGCTCATCCAGGGGGTGAAGAATGGGACGCAACGGCTGAGCTTCGTGCCTGTCCTCTGCGGCTCGGCGGTGAAGAACATCGGCTCGACCCTGCTGCTGGATCTGCTGGCCTGGTGCCTGCCTGCGCCGGGCGAACGGGCGGCTCAAGCGCCGTTGGCCGGCATCCATCCCCAGACGGGGGAGCCGGTGGCGCGCCGGGCCGACTCGGCTGAGTCTCTGTCAGCCTTCGTCTTCAAGACCATCATCGATCCGTTCATGGGGCGATTGAGCTATGTGCGAGTGCTCTCCGGGACGCTGACGGCGGACGCGGCTTTCTACAATGCGACCCGCAGGGTGAAGGAAAAGGGCGGCCACGTCTTCTGGATTCTCGGGAAGAAATATGTCCAGGTGCCGGCGCTGAGGGCCGGGGAGATTGGCGCCATCGGCAAACTCAAGGACACCCAGACCGGCGATACGATCTGCGACGACCATCACCCAGTCCAGTATCCGAGCCCGCACTTATCCAGGCCGGTCATGTCCTTCGCCCTGGAGCCCAAGTCCAAGGCGGATATTGAAAAAGTCAGCCTGGGGCTCCACAAGCTGGTGGAGGAGGACCCGACGCTGGAGTTCGTCCGCAACAACGAAACCAAGGAAATGATCCTCAGCGGGATGGGCCAGTTGCACGTGGACGTGACCTTCGAGAAGCTGCGGCGCAAATACGGGGTGGACGTCAACATCCATACGCCGAAGGTGCCCTACAAGGAAACGATCCGCAAGATGGCGCAGGCCCAGGGGAAGTACAAGAAGCAGACCGGCGGGCACGGCCAGTTCGGGGACTGCTGGCTCCAGCTTGATCCCTTGCCGCGCGGGAAGGGGGTGGAGTTCGTCAACAAGGTGGTCGGCGGGGCCATCCCCAGAAACTTCATCCCGGCGGTGGAAAAGGGAGTCATCGAAGCCTCGCACGAGGGAATTCTCGCCGGGTTCCCGGTGGTGGATCTGCGCACGACGGTCTACGACGGGTCCTATCACACGGTGGACTCATCGGAAATGTCCTTCAAGATCGCCGCCTCGATGGGCTTCAAGAAAGCCCTGGAGTCGGCGCACCCGATCCTGTTGGAGCCGATCATGACGGTGGAAGTGACCACACCGGATGACGTGGTGGGGGCTGTGATCGGGGATTTGAATTCCCGCCGTGGCCGCATCCTCGGCGTCAACGCCAGCGGAAGCACGGAGGCCATCAAAGCCCTGGTGCCCCTGGTCGAGCTGCTGAAATACACGCCCACGCTCAACGCGATCACCGGCGGCCGCGGCAGTTACGCGATGGAATTCCACTCCTACGAAGAAGTCCCCCACGACCAGGCCCAGCGGATCATCGACGAGCACAAAGCAGCCAAGGCGGCCAAACAAGCCGTGCATCAATAGGTGAATGTCACGCGGCTTTCTGGAGTAGGGGGTAGGGGAGTGGGAAGGTTAGGCCGGTCGTGGCCCCTTACTTGTCGCTGGGCTTCAGCACCACATAAAACGCCCGCATTTCGCGCAGGACGCGCAACAGGATCGTCTCGCCGCGCCGGACGTGTTTGACGGCGGCCGAAAACTCACCGACCGTGCCGACCTCGCTGCGGTTCACTTCCTTGATCAGATCGCCCTCCCGCAAGCCCTCCGTGTAGGCGATGCTGCCCTGGTCCACCTTGGCGATCAGGACTCCCTTGGTGTCGTGCAGCTTGAACTTCTCGGCCAGCTCGCCGGTCAAGTCCTGCACGTCGATGCCCAGCTTCATCTCAGCGCGGGACGCGGGGAGGGAGGCGACGATGGGGGTGTCCTTCCGCTCGGTCAGGGAGATGGCCAGCGCCTGTCGCCTTCCGTCGCGGACCACTTCTATGGAGGTCGTGGCGCCCGGTTCCAGTGCGGCGATCAGGCGCGAGAGGGCATTGGGCGTATCCACGACCTTCCCGTCCACCTTGGTGATGATGTCGCCAGACTTGATGCCGCCGCGCGCGGCCGGATCGTGCTCGAACACCTCATTGACTAGGACCCCTTCGTTTTCCGAGACGCCGAACTTGGCGGCCAGCTCGACCGTGACCGGTTGAATGCCGACGCCTAACCAACCCCGGACAACCTTGCCGTGGGCGCGCAATTGCTGGAAGACTTGTTTGGCCATGTTCGAGGGGATCGCGAAGCCGATCCCTTGGGCGAAATTGATGATGGCGGTGTTGATCCCGATGACCTCGCCGTGGACGTTGAAGAGGGGGCCGCCAGAATTGCCCGGATTGATGGAGGCGTCGGTCTGGATGAAATTCTCATACCGCGACAGGTTCATATTCTCCCGGCCTATGCCGCTGACGACGCCCAGGGTCACGGTGCGCTCCAGGCCGAAAGGATTGCCCACTGCCAGCGCCCACTGGCCGACTTTCACGGAGCCTGAGTCGCCGAACGTGGCGCTGGGCAGGGTGTGATCGGTGGACACCTTGAGCACAGCCAGGTCCGTGTCCGGGTCCTTGCCGATGACCTGCGCGATGAGCTTGGTGCGATCCGATAGGCGTACTTCGACTTCATTGGCCTCGCCGACCACATGGTTGTTGGTGAGGATGTAGCCGCTTCCGTCGATAATCACGCCGGATCCGGTGCCGGGCGAATTGGGCGGTGGCCGGTCCTTCGGGCTGTCTTTGGACCGCCCCGGTCCCGGGGAGGGCAGGATATTGACGACCGAGGGCTTGACCCGTTCGGCCAGGTCCGTGATGACCTCCTGCATTTCTTCGAGCATGTGGAGCCCGGCGCTCTCTGCGGCAGCCGGTTGCGGCAAGGGCCAGGTTGCCAGGGCGCCGAGGATGAGGAGGGTGCTCAGGGTCTTGTGCGTCATGGGCGAGGCCTCTTTCTTATGCCAGGGCGCGCTGACGTTGGGGGTGGGTGAATATGGGCGCATCGGCTTGCAAGTCGTCCCGTCGGCCGATCAGGATGACGATGTCACCGGGGCGAAGCGCAATGCTGTCCGGCTGGGTCAGGATGGCGGTTCCCCGAAGGATCGCGACGACCTGGGTAGAAGCGGCCAGTCCGAGCTGCGCGGGCGAACGGCCGCTGGCTGCGGCCCCATGGCTGATCACGACCCGCTCCAAGGAGGCGGCACGGGTGAGCAAGTCGTGCTGGACCTTGAGTAAAGTCTCGCGGAGGGTTTCGGCTTCCAGCTCATGCAGCAAGGCTTCCACCTGGCTCAAATCGCCTTTGAGGGTGCGAATCTTGGAGGTGGCCTCGGCGAGGAGGCGGTCGATCTCTTGCCGGTTGGAGTCGGGGTTCGCTGCTGCGCCGTCCTCTGTCAGGCGAGCGATGATTTGCTCGCCGACCCTCTGACGGATGGCCACGATCTGTTGATCCACCGCCGAGGCCTGCCAGTGGAGCTTGAGGATCTGCACTTTCCGGTTGACCAGCTCGGACAAGGCAATGACGACTTCATGCAGACCGGTGAGGGTGATGGTGAGCTCTTTGCGGATGCGATGGAGAAACTCTGTCGGCATGGGTTCATTGGACCTTATTTGCTTGTGCCGGTCAATTATACAGGGTCTGATAAGGACGATTATGTCAACTCGTAGATTTCCCGATCTTCGATTCGGTCCCGCTCAGCAGCCGTTTGATATTGTCCTGATGCTTCGACCAGATCGCTCCACTGACCGCAATCGTAAAGGCTATGAAGGCCTGGCTCCTCCCGGCCGTCCAGGCGCCAACGGGAAGCAGAGCAAATGCGGTCAAGGCCGCCCCAGACGAATAGCGCCAGGCTCCGGCCGTGATCAGCCAGGTGGCCAAGAGCATGAATCCCAACCATGGAGCCACGCCGGCAACCGCCCCCATGGCCGTTGCCACGCCTTTGCCGCCCCGGAAGCTCAAAAAGACCGGAAACAAATGGCCCAGGATCGGCGTGGCCGCTACGGCCAGGATCAGCGGCTCCTGGTTCAGGCTCTGGCCGGCAATCCAGCCGACCAGCCAGCCCTTGCCTATATCGCCGATCAGGGTCAAGAGGCCGGCTGTTTTTCCTGACACCCGCAGCACATTGGTAAACCCGATGTTCTTGCTGCCGACGGTGCGCGGGTCCGGCAAGTTCAGGCACTTGGACACCAAAATTCCGAACGGGATGGCCCCAAGCAGGTATCCGGCTACTGCTAGGCCTGAAGCGATCCATTCTTCTGCCATCTCAGTGGGTCACCGACATACACGCCAATTGTTCAAGTGATGCTAGATGTATTTTGAGGCGACCTGACGCCAGAAACTGGCGAGGTATTGGCCGCCTGAGTAGAGGCCGAGGGCCAGGGCCAGGTATAAGATGGCCGTCCCCAGGAGGTGCAAAGGCCAGGCGATGGCGGTCAGGCTGTCTTCCAGAATGAGCATGACGATGGCCACCACTTGCATGACCATCTTCCACTTTCCGATCGTCTCCGCCGCCAGGACCGCCCCTTCCGTCGCGGCAATGGCTCGGACTCCGGTCACGGCCAGCTCCCGCGCGATGATGACGATCGCCACCAGGGCCGCGACCCGCTCGAACTGGACCAGCAGAACGAGACCGGATAAGACCAACAGCTTGTCGGCGATCGGGTCCAGGAGTTTCCCGAGCGTGGTGATCTGGCCGGTGCGTCTGGCGACATAGCCGTCTAGGAGGTCTGTCACTGCGGCGACGATGAAGACCAAGGCGGCGGCCAGGGACCGGTCCGGCGTGGGATTGGCAAACAGGACGACAAACACGGGAATCAAGAGGATGCGCGCGACGGTCAGGAGATTGGCCAGGGTGGCGTTGGTGGCCAAGGTGGCTCGCGTGGTGGCCAGGAGGCTTGGGGCTGAGTCCGTCGCGCGCATGCCCAAGACTTCTCCAATTCAGATGACGCCGCTCTTCAATAAGTCGTGCAAGTGGATGATGCCGGCGATGCGGCCTGATTCCTCCACCACCAGGGCGGTAATGGAATATTGCTCCATGATCTGCAGGGCCTTGGCCGCCAGTTCGTCCGGTCCGATGGTTTTAGGCCGTTTCGTCGCCAGATCTCCGGCGCGGGCCGCGGCCAGATCCATGCCCGTTTCCAGAACCCGGCGCAAGTCTCCGTCGGTGATGATGCCCAGGAGCTGGCCGGCTTGGTCGACGACGATGGTCATGCCGAGCTTCTTGGCCGTCATTTCCAGAATGGCGTGATGGGCTGAGGCCTGGCCCGACACTTGCGGGATCGCCGCTCCCTGGTGCATGAGATCCCGAACTTTGAGCAGGAGACGGCGGCCGAGCGTGCCGCCCGGGTGGAATTGCGCGAAGTCTTCTTCCTTGAACCCGCGCTTCTGCAGCAAGGCGATGGCCAGGGCGTCCCCCATGGCGAGCGTGGCCGTCGTGCTGGCGGTCGGGGCTAGGCCCATGGGACAGGCCTCCTCCGACACCGAGACGTCCAGGACGACCTCACTGTTTTTAGCCAACGTCGATTGGGCCCGTCCGGTCATGGCGATCACGGGGATGTCCAGACGTTTGACGAAGGGCAGGAGTTTGAGCAGTTCTTCCGTCTCGCCGCTGTTGGAGATGGCGATCAGCGCGTCGCGACGGGCCAGCATGCCCAGGTCGCCGTGAATGCCCTCGGCCGGATGGAGAAAAAAGGCCGGCGTGCCGGTGCTGGCCAGGGTGGCGGAGATTTTCTGTCCGATGAGGCCGGACTTGCCCATGCCCGAGACCACGGCTTTCCCGGTGCAACCGTACAGCAAGTCCACGGCCTCGGTGAACCGGTGGTCGAGGCGCTCGACCAGACCGGCGATGGCCTTGGCCTCGATCGCCAGCACGCGTTTGCCTTCCGGAATGCTCATGCGGTCGGTGCGCCTTTCCCTGCCGCCTCGCAGATCCTGAGCAGCCGCTCCAGCAGCGGTTTCAATACGTGCAATGACACCATGTTGGGGCCGTCCGACAAGGCGCTGTCCGGATTCGGGTGCACTTCCATGAAGAATCCGTCGCAGCCGGCCGCCGCGGCGGCGCAGGCCAGGGTGGGAATGAACTCCTGCTGTCCCGATGATTTGGTCCCGGCGCCGCCCGGCAGCTGGACGCTATGGGTGGCGTCGAAGACCACCGGATAGCCGAAACTGCGCATGATCGGCAGCGAACGCATGTCCACGACCAGATTGTTGTAACCGAACGACGAGCCCCGCTCGGTCAGGATGATGCGCCGGTTGCCCGCTTCTTCCAGCTTTTTGACGGCGTTGCCCATTTCTCCCGGCGACAGGAACTGGCCCTTCTTGACGTTCACCACGCGGCCGGTCTTGGCCGCGGCGACCAGCAGGTCGGTCTGCCGGCACGGGAATGCCGGAATCTGAAGAACGTCGACCACCTCCCCTGCCCGCGTGGCTTCCTCCGGCCCGTGCACATCCGTGAGCACCGGCACGCCCACTTGCTCGCGCACTTTCTTGAGCACGGCGAGGCCTACCTCCAAGCCGGGACCGCGGAAGGACGAGATGGAGGTCCGGTTGGCCTTGTCGTAGGACGATTTGAAGACGTAGGGGATGCCGAGCGCACGAGTGATTTCGGCAATGCGCTGCGCGGTCTCGAGCGCGAGCCCTTCGCTCTCGATCACGCAGGGGCCGGCGATGAGAAAATGACGGTGCGAGGCCCCGATTTTGAACGGGCCGAGATCCACTTCATGCATGGCAGACCCGCGTGGAAGCCACACGATGAATGATGAATGATGAATGATGAATGGCGGAACGGTCCGCTCTTCCATGGATTTCATTCATCATTGTGCCTTCAGCCTGCATCGTTGTTTTTCAGTGCCCGCACTTGCGCCGCAAGGCCGCGCCGATAAATGCGCTGAACAAGGGATGCGGCCGGTGCGGGCGCGAAGTGAACTCCGGATGGAATTGCGTAGCCAGGAACCAGGGGTGGTCCTTGAGCTCGACGATCTCCACGAGACGCCCATCCGGGGACAGGCCGCTGAGGACCAGGCTCTTGGCGGTCAATTGCTCCCGGTAGGCGTTGTTGAACTCATACCGGTGGCGGTGGCGTTCGCGCACTTCCGTCACGCCGTAGGCCTTGTGGGCGAGGCTGCCCTCCAGAATTGTGCAGGGGTAGGCGCCCAGTCTCATGGTCCCGCCCATCTCCTGCACGGATCGCTGGTCGGCCATCAGGTGGATCACCGGATGCGGGCTCTGCGGATCGAACTCCGAGCTGTTAGCGCCGGCGAGGCCGACAACGTTCCGCGCCATCTCGATCACCGCGCACTGCATGCCCAGGCAGAGGCCCAGGAACGGCACGCCCCGTTCGCGCGCGAAACGGATGGTCTCGATCTTCCCCTCGATGCCGCGCACGCCGAACCCGCCGGGGATGAGGATGCCGTCCGCGTCCCGCAGCAGCCGTTCGTTCCCCACCCGCTCGATCTCGTCCGATTCGAGCCAGTGGATGGTGACGCGCGTTTCATGGTCGATGCCCCCGTGGACGAGCGCCTCGGTCAGGCTCTTGTAGGATTCCTTCAGGCCGATGTACTTGCCCACGAGCGCGATGGAGACTTCATGCTTGGGATACTTGATCTTCTGCACCATCGCATCCCACTCGCGGAGATTGGGCGGGCCTGTCTCCAGGTGCAGGAGACGGATGATCAGCTCGTCCAAGCCCTCCTTGCGGAAGACGATCGGCACTTCGTACACGGTCTCCACGTCCTTGGCGGTGATGACCGCGTCCTTTTCCACGTTGCAGAAGAGGGCGATCTTGCCTTTCAGCTCGGGCGGGATATACCGGTCGGTCCGGCACAAAAGGATATGGGGCTGGATACCGATTTCCCGGAGCTTGTTGACCGAGTGTTGGGTCGGTTTGGTCT
>SXGS01061064.1_pt1 | contig 12726 bp, 10 predicted proteins | sample 3174681 | NCBI WGS metagenome assembly SXGS01 (sample SAMN11356861, study PRJNA531348) | freshwater metagenome | isolation source: freshwater sample F1-80 | place: China: Fuxian Lake, Yuxi | collected 2017-12-25
ACCTTCCCAACCACTGCATGATCGTCACCGGAGACCACGTGGGAACCCATCTGGACTCGTGGGGACACGTAAACCCCGCCGCGCCACGGGCCGAGGGCATACCCATCGACTACTGCTACGGGGACGGCGTGGTCCTCGACTTCACCGGCATGAACCCTGGCGACGAAATCGAAGTCGACCACGTCAAACGCGCGCTTGAACGGATCTCCTATTCGCTAAAGCCTCTCGATATCGTTCTCTTGCGGACCGATGCCGCTATGTATCGCGAAGAACGAAGATACCTGAGCGACCATCCCGGCATGACCAAGGAATCGGTCACTTGGCTTCTTGACCAGGGGATCAAGATGATGGGTATCGACGCACCCGGATTTGATCCCCCAGTGCCAGACATGATGCGTCGAGGCAAGTACTGGGAAGCACACTTGGTAATGCTCGAACGCGAGTACTACCATCTGGAGAATATGTGTAATTTACACATGATTCCTCCACCCTACCATTCGTTCACGGTTAGCGTCCTGCCCATAAAGTGGCGAGGCGCATCGGCCGCTCCGGTGCGCGCCGTGGCAATCATCGAAGAGTGAGGAAGCACCAGCTACCCGTTGCATTCACCCGAACAACAACGGTCTTGATCCCACTGGGTACGGAAAGGAGCTCATCGTGCTTGATCCCAATCGAACCGGCCACACTGGTATCACCTGGCCAACCGAACCGATCGAAGAACGGATTGCGGACACCGCCGACGCAGGTTTCGCATCGTTCGAGACGTTTGGTCACGTCGTCGCGCAGTACCCCGGAGGCGTCTCAGCATTCCGCGAACTCCTTGCTCGTCATCACCTCGCCTACAGCGCCTCCTATTGCTCACGCACCTACATAGACCCGGCGCGCGCCGAAGACGACATCGCGCAGGTCATGGACTGGGCCCGTGTGTCCCGCGAGGCCGGTGCCGACACAATCGTCGTCAGTTGTGTCCGACGCGAAAAGCCACACTACGACGCCGCTGAATATCTTGGCCTCGCCCGGACACTCAACGCCCTGGGTGCCAGGGTCCGCGACGAACTTGGCCTGCAAACCTCCCTCCATCCGCACACCGGGACCCCCGTCGAGACACCCGAGGAGATCGCGATGGTTGTCGAAGCCCTCGACCCGCGCGCCTGTGGGTTTGGTCCGGACACCGGCCAGATCGCCCAGGCGGGTGGCGATGCGGTCGAAATCGTTTCACGCTACAGACAAGTCGTGAACCACGTGCACGTCAAGGACTACGGTGGCACCGCCGTCACACACGACAGTGACGGAAAACTCCTTCTCGATCCCACCGGATACGTTGGCTACGAGCCGGTAGGTCTGGGGGTGATCGACTTCGCCCGCATGTTCCGTGCCTTGCGGGAAGTTGGCTACAAGGGCTGGCTAAACGTCGAACTTGACGGCACCAACCGCGCGCCAAGGCCACCGCGGGAAGCGGCGCAGATCAGCTACCAAGGCCTGTCACGGGCCATCGCCGAGGCAAACCAGTGAAGACCGGCATCACGCCGGGAGGTACCTCATCCACCCGCTTCCCTTGACCGCACCACCGGATCACCGTTTCAAATGAGCCCCCGCACTGCCTGCTAGCCTCAAAAACTCCACGTGTTCCGTCCGCAAGGAGCCCCCGTCATGAACGCCTCGACACCGGTCCCGATCCCCGCAATCCGTCCCGGCCAAGGGCAGCGACCCGGCGCCGAGACCGACCCGCGCCTCGATTGGTGGCGCGACGCCCGCTACGGCCTCTTCATCCACTGGGGCCTCTACGCCATCCCCGCCGGCCGGTGGCACGGCGAGTTCGTGCCAGGCATCGGCGAGTGGATCATGCACCGCAAGCGCATCCCCGTCGCCGAATACGCACCACTCGCCACCCAGTTCAACCCCGTTGACTTCGATGCCGACGCGTGGGTGCGCCTTGCAGTTGAGGCCGGTCAGAAGTACGTCGTGATCACCGCCAAGCACCACGACGGCTTCTGCCTGTGGGACTCGCACGTCTCCGATTACACCATCACCAAGGCGTCGCCGTTCAAGCGCGACATCATCCGCGAACTCTCCGATGCATGCGCGCGCCATGGCCTACTCTTCGGCTTCTACTACAGCCAGACGCAGGACTGGCACCACCCCGGCGGGGACGGCAACGACTGGGATTACGACGACGCCACGCGCGACTTCGATGGCTACGTCGAGAACTACGTCGTGCCGCAAGTGCGCGAGTTGATGACCGGCTACGGCCCGATCTGCCTGATCTGGTACGACACGCCGAAGCGCATGACCGCGGCGCAAAGCAAGCGCCTCACCGACCTCGTGCATGAGTTGCAGCCGGAATGCCTCGTCAACGGGCGCGTCGGCAACAACATGGGCGACTACGCCGAGGCGGGCGACAACGTCATCCCCGACGACACGCACGACATGGACTTCGAGACGCCCGCCACGATCAACCACACCTGGGGGTACAAGACCGACGACACCGACTGGAAGTCGCCCGCCGAACTCGTCCACAAGTTGGTGGAACTTGCCAGCAAGGGTGGCAACTACCTCCTCAACGTCGGCCCGATGGCGAACGGGATCATCCCCGAGGCCAGCGCCGAGGCCTTGCGCGGTGCCGGTGCGTGGCTTGCCTCGAACCCGATTGGCACCTACCACACCCGGCGCGGGCCGTCACTCGGCATCCCCGGCATCTGGGTGACGCGCGACGCCACCGATGCGAACCACCTCTACCTGCACACCCTCGAGTGGCCGGCCGGTGGCACGATCCATCTGCCCGCGGATCACGTCGCGGGGAAACTCGACCACGTGACGGTGGCGACGCTTGCGAACGGCACGCACGCCTCCCTCACTTTGCACCGCGACGGGTCGGGCATCACGATCACCGGCCCGCACGGCGCACCTGATCCCATCAACACCGTGATCGCTTTGCGGTAGACCGTCCGACTGAAGCGACGTGCGTGCGCCGGGTCCCCAAGTCTCCTTGGGACCCGCCGGGTGGGGGCAAGCCCCCGTTCCCCGGCAGGCGCACGTCGTTCGGGCGACGCCACGCAGCATGGCCACGCCAATGGCCGGTCCGCGCCAGCGACCGGTCCTCAGGCATCCTTGCCCGCTCCGAAGCCGTCCTTGTCGGGTGAACATCCGGACGTGCCCTCCGGCATGCCAGACGTGAGACGCGGCGCGGTTGGACACCCCGGGATGGGCGGATCGGGATGCACGCGGACAGAGACGCCGTCGGGGCGATTGCACCGCCTATGACCGTCCTCACCTCGGCATTGGCCGGCCCGACAACCCCCGCCCACCTGCCATCTCCGCTCGGGACAATGGCGCGGGGCGCGGGGATTGTCTATTCCGGCTTCCTGAAGGTGAGGGACGCGCAGGGTTCTGCAACAGAACCGCCGGCGAGGCGACACAACCCCTGACGGAGACCTATCGTGGTGCCTCGGGACGGTTGTTGCGGGCTCAACCGTGCGCGCAGTATGCTGCGCCCCGTCGGAGGAGCAGGGAATGAGGCAGTTGCGGGTCGGGATCATCGGAACCGGACGGATATCGGGATCGCACATCGCCGGATACCTTGCCACTGAGGGCGTCGAGATTCATGGCGTGTGCGACGTCGTCGAGGAACGTGCCGTGGCGGCAGCCTCGAAGCATTCCATCCCGCACGTGTTCAAGGATTTCGAGGCACTGGTCGCCTGCCCTGAGATCGATCTCGTGAGCGTCTGCACGCCACCGTTCGCGCACAAAGACCCTGTCATCGCCGCCCTCGAGGCCGGCAAGCACGTGCTGTGCGAGAAACCCATGGCGCTGACGGCGGTCGAGGCCGAGGCCATGGTTGACGCGTGGGAGCACGCGCGCCCCCGTTACGGGAACCTGTTCACCATCGGCTATCAGGGACGGTGGACCCCCAGCGCCCAGCTCCTAAAGCGGTTCATCGACGCCGGCGAACTCGGCGACATCTACTACGGACGTGCGCTCGCCACTCGCCGACGCGGTCTGCCGGGGTGGGGAGTATTCACGGACAAGCGCTTGAATGGCGGCGGGCCGGTCATCGACATCGGCGTGCATGCGCTCGACCGCGCCCTGTGGCTGATGGGGCACCCGGAACCGGTGTCGGTCATGGCCGTGACCTTCAACAAGTTCGGCAACCGCCCGGGTATGTTCAACCCTTGGGGACCCTGGGACCACAAGGGGTTCGACGTGGAGGACGCGGCCTTCGCTTTGATCCGGTTCTCGAACGGTGCGTGCCTCCAGCTCGAATGCAGCTGGATCCTGAACATCGAACGGAGCGTCTCCAAGACGATCCTGTGCGGCACCGAGGGGGGCGCCGAGATCGACCCGCTGAAGATCTACCAGGAGCGCCATGGCACGATCCTGGACACGGTGGTCCCGCAGGGCGTGACGGAAGGGCAGGATGCTCCGGCGGACCGACCGCATACCGTGGAAATCCGGGCCTTCGCAAAGGCGATCCGCGAGGGGACGGACCCGCTCGTCCACCCGCGCGAGGCGCTGATGGTGGCGCGGATCGTCGACGCGATCTACGAGAGCGACCGGGAGGGGCGGTCCGTCCAGCTCGGAGGGGCCTGACGGGGCCCGGAGGCACTCGAGGACCACTTCTCCCCTCTCCCGCGCAGCGGCGGTGGGGCCGGGGGTGGGGCAAGACAAGGCCCGCTACGGCACGTACCACCCCGTAGCGGGAATTCCCCCATAAATCTGACGGGTGCCGACATGGTTCAATCTGGCCATTGACTCGCGTCGGGAGGCGTGCTAGCGTGCCAGGTGAGAGGCATCGGATGGGTCGTCCGGTTCGGACAGGCAACCGGTGTCGCTGATTACGGAAGGTGGAAAGCATGGAAGACCCCGCGCGCCACGTGCGTGCCACGCGCCGCCGAACCATCCCGTTCCTACTGTTCCTCGGGCTTGGCGGCTCGGCCACCGGATGCACCAGCAGTTCCGGAGATGCGTTCGGGTCGAACGACCCCGGAGCGACCGGCACCGTCGTCAGCGGTAAGTCCGACACGGCCGGCCTCTCGGCAGGCGCGGCGTTCATGGCGCCCCCGACCGCGACGAAGTCCCCGTAGTCACCGGGGCACTCTCCGAGCCGCCTGCGTGCGCCACTCCGGCGATCATGCATGCAAACACCCGGGCCCGGAAACGGCGGCTCACCCGTTCTCAGGAGCGCTCGCTCTGCACGTGTGCGCACGCCCGGATGGCCGGTGAGTGGATGTCCACCGCGTCCGGAACCAGCTTTGACGTGTGCAGGGCACCGTGATAGGATGCCGCCTGGATGCACGTTCCGCTACTGGCTTGAAGACGCCGGCCAAGGGCAAGCCGGCCACGTTCCCTGGGGATCGGACAAGTAGGAGGCAAGGCACATGGAACTGAACCGAACCGCACGCTGGCTGACCTCGGCGACGCGACGCATGTTCATCGGCGCCGGTGCGCCACTCATCGCCGGTGCCGCCCTGGCCGCCTGCGGTGGCGACGCTACCGCGCCCGCGCCCACGGCGGCGCCACCCAAGCCCGCGCCGACCAGCCCTCCGGCCCCGACCAGTGCCCCGGCTCTCGCGGCCCCCACGGCTGCCCCCACGGCTGCCGCCCCGAAGCCGGCGGCCACGTCGCCGGCGACCGGCCAGCCGGTGCAGGGGGCACTCATCCCGACCCCGCGCAACCAGACCGTCGTCATCGACATGGGCAACTTCCAAGTCTTCGACAGCTTCAACCCGTTCATCCCGAACGGGCAGCAGTACCAGGCCGGATTCCAGCAGACCTGCAAGGAATTCCTGTTCTACGCGAACTTCGCAGCGGGCAAGGTGGAACCCCACCTCGGGACCGGTTGGAAGTACAACGCCGACTTCACCCAGCTCACGATCTCGCTTGAACCGCGCGCAAAGTGGAGTGACGGACAGCCGTTCACGTCGAAGGACGTCAAGTTCTCGATCGAGATGCTCATCAAAAACACTGCCCTGCTTCAGGGTGCCGACGTCCGTCGCTTCATCGACACGGTCGACACACCGGACCCGTCCACGGTCGCAATCAAGCTCAAGTCGGCGAATCCCCGTGTCCACTACCTTTTCATCTGCGGCATCGTCGGTGGTTTCGAGGTCGTGCCCGAACACGTGTGGTCGAAGCAGGATCCGGCTACCTTCAAGTCGAATCCGCCGATCCGGACCGGGCCGTACGTCCTCGACCGGGTCATCCCCGACCAGTTCATGTTTATCTGGAAGAAGAATCCCAACTACTGGAACAAGGACAAGGAAGACTTCAAGCCGAACTACGTGATCTTCCGGTCGACTCCCGTCGTGGACTCCGCGATGGAGGAGTTCAAGCGTGCGCAGACTGACATGCCGTCGATGCCATACACCCAGATGAAGGCGATGCAGGACGGTGGCTACAAGCCGATGCAGATCCTGACCCGGTTCCGCGACCCGTGCCCGCGGGGACTCACTTTCAATACGGATGCAAGCAAGGGAATCCTCGCCGACCCCAGGGGGCGCCTTGCGGTCTCCTACCTGCTTGACCGGGAGAAGATCGGGACGAACGTCTGGTTGCTGAAGACGCCACCGGCCCAGTACCCGTGGGCGGACTACAACTCGAACTCCCAGTGGGAGAACAAGGACCTTGCCACGAAGTACCCCCTGGCATACGACCCCAAGAAGGCTGCGAGCATCTTGGATGAGATCGGCGCGAAGGTGGGGGCCGACGGCAAGCGGTCCTTCAATGGCAAGCCGGTCCAGATCGAGATCGGGACGCAGGCGATCGTTGGGAACCCCGAGCATGCGATCGCCGAGATGGTCGCCGGCGAACTGACCAAGCTTGGCATCGACGCGACCGCCAAGTCATTCAGCGGCACGATCTGGACGACCAAGTACCTCACTGGTGACTACGACATCTGGTCGGGGTGGATCTGCGGTGCGGATTACGACCCGAACCGCCTCTTCGCCAACTACCAGTCAGAGCGTGCCGTGCCGGTCGGCACGTCGTCACCGAGCGCGAACGAGGCGCGCCTCAAGGCGCCATCCTTCGATGCTGCCTCGAAGAGGCTCGACACGAGTGACCCAACCGATCCGAAGAACAAGCCCGCATTCGACGCGGCACTCGAGGAGTACTACAAGGCGATGCCTTCGGTGCCGATCATCCAGACGACGTATCCCGTGTGCACGAACCTCACCTACTGGACGGGTTGGCCGACCGACGGCGAACTCTACACCGTGCCCCTGGCCTGGTGGGGACAGTTCCGGTGGGTGCTATTCCGGCTGAAGCCGACGGGTACCGCGTGACCGTGATGCCTCAGAGGTGCCAGAATATCCCCGCGATGGCCCCGACGGGGGGGCGCTGGTGACCATTGGCACGCTGGCCGTGCGGACACCGGCCGTCCTCACGACCGCGTTCGCGGCGTGGGATCGCTGGTCGATGCGCCATGCCTATCTGGCGTACCTGGCGCGCCGTCTCGGGCTGTACGTCGTGTCGCTCTGGGGCGCATTCACGGTCACCTTCATGTTCTTCCACATGATCCCTGGAAACCCGATCCAGTCGTTTATCGAAAGCCTGCAACAGCAGGAGGTCTACGGGGTCAGTGCCGACCAGGAGGTCATCGAGCACTATAAGAAGCTCTTCGGCCTCGAGGGGAATCTGTTCGACCAGTACGTTGCCTACCTGTACCGGGTGTTCGTCGCGCGCGACCTTGGGCCGGCGCTGATCAACTTCCCGACCGACGTGACGCTGATCATCGCCCGGGCACTGCCTTGGACCATCGGCCTGCTCGGCATCGCGACCATCTTGGCCTGGACCATCGGCGTGGCCTTGGGCACGCTGGCCGGCCACCTGCGTGAGGGTGCGGCGGCTCAGGTCCTCACCAACGTTGCCATCGCGCTCTCCCACATTCCGGCGTACTTCGTCGCCCTCATCCTTCTTTTCATCTTCGCCTATCGCATGGCGGTACTCCCGTCGTCCGCGGCGTACCAAGCCTCGATCATGCCCGACATGTCGGTTCCGTTCATCCTGAGCCTGGTGCGACACGGCACGCTTCCCGCGCTCTCGATCGTGATCGTCCTGGCCTGCAACGAGCTCATCGTGACCCGGATGCTCATCGTCAGCACCTTGGGAGAGGACTACCTGACCCTGGCCGACGCCAAGGGCCTGAGGCCGACCCATATCCTCGCCCACTACGCGTTGCGCAACTGCTATCTGCCCCTCGTCACCGCGTTCGGCATCAACCTCGGGCGGATCATCAGCGGCAACGTCCTCGTCGAGCGCATCTTCAACTACCCGGGCATCGGGAACCTCCTCGTGCAGGCGATCGCGATCCTCGACTTCAACACCATTCAAGGGATCATCGCGATGCTGATCTTCGCAGTGCTGACGGCGAACCTCGTGATCGACCTACTGCTCCCCGTCCTCGATGCACGTGTCAAGTACTGGTGATCCGGAAGGAAATGGCATGTGGTTGACAATCGCCGGGCAGCTCCGTAACAGCGTGAAACTGCAGGTCGGGTTGGCCATGCTTGCCCTCCTGGTGGTGCTTGCCCTCATCCACCCGCTCGTGGCGCTGGTGGTCGGCAGCCAGGATGCGGGTGGTGACCCGCTCGCCATCGCGGCGTACCGGCCGTGGCTGATGCCGAACGCTTCCCACTGGCTCGGGACTGACCGGTACGGACGCGACATCCTCGTGATGTTGCTCACCGGCCTCTCGGCGTCGCTCCAGGTCGGATTGATTGCCGGATTGATCTCCACCGTTATCGGCGTGACCGTTGCATTCGTTGGCGGCTACAAGGGTGGTGCATGGGACAGCACACTGCGGACCATCACGGACATGTTCCTCGTCGTTCCGAGTCTGCCCCTGCTGCTCGTCCTCTCCGCGTACGTCCGGCGGGTCTCACTCGTGCAGGTCGGGGTGATGCTCGCGATCTTCTCGTGGGCGTTCGCGGCCCGGACGACCCGCGCGCATGTGCTGAGCCTCCGGAGTCGGCCGTACGTCGACCTTGCGCGCATCAACGACGCGAGCGACTTCGAGATCATCTTCCAGGAACTGCTGCCGAACCTCCTGCCCTACATCGGGGTCGGGTTTGCCAACGCCGCCGTCAACAGCATCTTCGGACTGGTCGCGCTCTCGGTGATCGGCCTCGGGCCGGCCGGCATCGTCGATCTGGGCATGATGATCAACTTCGCCATCAATTGGGGGGCCATGAGCCTAGGGGCATGGCCGTTGTTCATGGCGCCAATCACGCTCCTCTCGCTGCTGTTCATGGCGCAGCAGCTCGTGAACATTGGCCTTGAGGAAGTCTACAACCCACGGTTGCGGTCGGTTGCGGGCGCATGACGGCCGCAACATCCGGCACCGAAGTGCTGCTCAGTGTCCGGAACCTGACCGTCGATTACGACACGGTGCGGGGCGATGCGCGGGCGGTTGATGGCGTGTCGCTCGACATTCACCGCGCGGAGATCGTCGGGATTGCGGGCGAGTCCGGCTGCGGTAAGACGACGCTGACCAGCGCAATCCTCCGCCTGACCCGTCCCCCAGGCCGCGTCACGTCTGGATCAATCACCCTTTCCCCCCGCGGTCGCGCACCCGTCGAGCTCCTTGGTGTGACTGGCGAGGTGCTGCGTTCGGTGCGCTGGCGTCACCTAGCCTACGTGCCCCAGGGGTCGATGAATTCGCTGAACCCGGTGATGCGCGTCGGCGAGCAGTTCAAGGATGCCATCAGCCAACACAACGGCGAGATCGCCTCGAACATGGGCGACCGGATCGCGTACCTACTCGACCTCGTGGGCCTCGGCACGCATGTGGCCCGGATGTACCCGCATGAACTGTCCGGGGGCATGCGCCAGCGAGCGATCATCGCGATGGCGATCGCCCTCGAACCGGACCTCGTCATTGCCGACGAACCTACCACGGCGCTCGACGTCAACGTCCAGCGGGTGATCATCCAGACATTGCGGGAGTTGCGAGACCGCCTGGGGATGTCACTGGTGATTGTGACGCACGACATGGCCGTGCATGCGCAGCTCGCCGACCGCGTCGCGGTGATGTATGCCGGCCAGATCGTCGAGGATGCTGCGGTCCGCACGATCTTCCACCGGCCTAGGCACCCGTACGTCCGGCGCCTGATCGGCGCGATTCCCCGAGTCGGCGGCGGACGGGCGCGCCTCGACGGGATCGATGGGGCCGCGCCCAGCCCGCTTGCCTGGCCGGCCGGTTGCCGGTTCCACGCCCGGTGCTCCGAGGTGCTGCCCCGGTGCACCACGGACGTGCCCGCACTCATCACTATCGACGACCGTGATGGCCAGGACACCACGGGCGCGATGGTCGCCTGCCACCTGCACCCGGCCTTGACCGGTACCGGCGATCACCCAGTGGTTGCAGTGGCGACACCGGTACACGGAGAGGCGCCGTGAGTGCGACGTCGACAGCAGGACCCGCGGGAATACCGGTAGGTACTGTCACGCCCGGTGCGGGGCCAGCCCACCGTCTCGAGATGGAATCGGTGACGCACGCATTCCGCGGCGCAGCGTACCGCCACCTCGGAGGCGAACTCGTGGCCGTGGACGATGTGTCCCTGACGCTCACTTCGGACCCGCCCCGCATCGTCACGCTGGTCGGGGAGAGCGGGAGTGGCAAGAGCACGGTCGCGCGGATCCTCCTCGGGTTGCTCAGGCCGGCAAGCGGGCGCGTGACCTTCGACGGCGAGGACATCCACGCGCTCGCCTCCCGGGAACGCTCCGCCTTCCGCCGGGCCGTGCAGGCGGTCTTCCAGGACCCATACGGGATCTTCAACCCCTTCTACCGCGCCGACCGTGTCCTCTGGAAGGCGATCGAACGGTTCGGCATCGCCAGCAACCGGCCCGACGCGCTCGCGGTGATCGAGCGGTCGCTGGCGGCCGTCCAGTTGCGACCAGCTGACGTGCTCGGCCGCTATCCCCACCAGCTCAGCGGTGGTCAGCGACAGCGGGTGATGCTCGCACGGACGCACCTGCTTCAACCGGCGTTCATCGTCGCCGACGAACCCGTCTCGATGCTCGATGCCGCGGTCCGAGTCCATTTCCTGAACATCCTGCTCGACTTCCGTCAGCAATACGGCATGAGCACGCTGTTCATCACCCATGACCTCTCGAATGCCTTCTACGTCGGAGGGCACTTGCTGGTGATGTCCCGGGGACGCATCGTCGAGCGCGGTGATGCGGACGCCGTGATGCTGCGCCCAGCGCATCCGTACACGCAACTGCTGCTCGCCTCGCTCCCTTCACCCGATCCGGACGTCCGCTGGTCGGACCGCATGACCGACACCGAGCAGACCAGTGCGAAGGCCGATGCCGGTCGCGAACGGTGCCTCTTCGCCGAGCGGTGCGCCCATGTGATGGATCGGTGCTGGCACGAAGTCCCACCATCCTACCTGGTCCGGCAGGAACCCTTGGCCTCTCCGGGGAACTACCACGCGAACGGCGTGTCCACGGAGACGGGCACAACGCCACCTGCCGACGGGGAAGGACACGCGGTCGCCTGCTTCCTCCACGACCCCGCCAGTCTCACCGTCCGGCCGTTGGCGATTCCGCCGGTCACCACATGAGGCACCGGTCCAATGGGGTGGCCATCGCCCTGTTGCTCTTTCTCGCCGGCGGATGTGCCATCCGCGTCGGACAATCCACGCACAGCCCGACGCCGCAGGTGGCGTCCGCATCCACCCCCTACCCCATCGCGACGACACTGCAGGGCCACTTCGCTTCCCCTGTGCCCGCCGGGGCGACGCCGCCGGAAACAGTGTCACAGCCCGCTGATCCTGGTGCGATCCTCACCTGCGACTGCCTCGAGCGTCCCTGACTGAAGTGTCGCCCGCCACACTGCTCCCCACTCCCGCTTGACGGGCAGGGGCCGGGGGTGGGTGTTATGCGACCGATGCCCAGTTGCCATTCATGCGGTAGCATGGCAATTCGCCAACTGGCGAGGCATCGACACCAGAGGAGAACAAGGCATGTCAGCGGGAAATTCGCCAAGGCGCGTGCGCGTCGGATTCGCATCTGCCGAGCACCTGCACTTCTCGGCACTCATGCGTGCCGCTCTCGAATGCGCCACCGCGGAAGTGGTGGGGATGTCGATCGAGGACGCGGAACACCGCGCATTCCTCTCCGATCGTTTCCCATCGGTGCCCGTCTTCGCCACGGATGCGGAACTCTTCGACCGTGGGCAGCCAGAGGCCATCGTGACCACCCACAACAACCGGGATGCCGTCCCGGTGGTGTGCGAGGCGGCCCGGCGAGGCATTCACGTGATGAAGGAGAAGCCGATGGCTTCCACACTCGCCGGTGCCGACCGAATGGTCGCCGCGTGCAGCCGTCACGGCGTGCGCCTGATGGTCAACTGGCCGACGAATTGGTCGCCTGCCCTCCACCACGCCAAGGCCCTGGCCGATTCGGGAACGATCGGCCAGGTCTGGCAGGTCTACAACCGGTCGGGTCACGGCGGTCCACCTCGCGATTTCATGCAGCGGGATCCGGTCGCGCGGGTCGGTTGGGGATGGTTGATGGAACGCGACCTCAACGGGGGCGGGGCGTCCGTGGACTTCTGTTCCTACGGCGTTGCTGCGAGCCTGTGGTTCATGGGCCGACCCGGCAAGGTCACTGCCTTCGGTGGACGGTATTCGAAGGACTACTTCACCGTCGACGACAACGCCACCGTCCTGCTCGGGTACTCCCACGGCCATTCGGTGGCGGAGGGCACCTGGACGCAGCCGG
>SXGS01124740.1_pt1 | contig 12721 bp, 11 predicted proteins | sample 3174681 | NCBI WGS metagenome assembly SXGS01 (sample SAMN11356861, study PRJNA531348) | freshwater metagenome | isolation source: freshwater sample F1-80 | place: China: Fuxian Lake, Yuxi | collected 2017-12-25
ATCAAGACCGGTTGGCGGTGTAGGATTTGCGACGGCATCCTGTAAGCGTCCAAAAAAACCGCGCCCCGACGCAGCCGGCGCTGGCTTCTCGGCAGGTTGGGCTTGCGGTTTAATGTCGGGCTTGGCTACAAGGGGCGCCACGACAGGTTTCGTTGCGGGCTGCACGGTCACAGGTTTTTCTGCGGGCACTGGCACAAGAGCCGGTGAAGGAGCCGAAGGTTTCGGAGAAACTTCAGCCTGCGCGGGTTTACTGGCGGATGAGCCACCAAACAGCCGCCCAAAGAACCCCGACTCAGAGCTCGCCTTGTCTCCTGGCTTGGTTTGGGGTTTGGTGACGACAGCGGACTTGCTATCCGGCGCTGAAGGCGGTGCAAACGGGCTGGCAGGTTCAGCTTCTTCTGGTTTCATGGTTAAACGCGGCATCGGCGGCGCATCCAGCGGTGGCGCCACAATGCCTTGTTCTGCCGCCGAACGTGTTGGCGGCTCCTGGGCGATGGGCTTTGCCGCTTCTGCCGCTACAGGCTTCGCCGCGTCACCCGGCCCCGGCACCAGTTGTAACTTCGGCTTACCGACTTCAGGAATGGGTTCGCGCACGCGCGCTACCGGCTCTGCCTGCCCGGACGCTGGTGCAGCAGCGGATTTGGGTTCTGGCTTGACGACGGTTTTCGCTGCTGCAGCGACGGGTTTCTCCTGCGGCTTGGCGCTGGCCACCCCATCGCCGTCGTAACGCACCATTTTGTCGTCTATAAAAAACACCCTGAGCTGACGCTGCTCAATGACCTCACCGCCTTTTTTCATCGAGTACACATAATCCCAGCGGTCGGTGCGGAAAGGGTCGACCAGCAGCGGGGTGCCCAGAATGAATCGCACCTGATTGCGCGTCATGCCGGGCTGCAATTTATCGATCATCTCTTGCGTGATCACGTTGCCTTGCTGGATATCGATTTTGTGCGGGCCGAGGCCGGGCAGCGTAGGCACGGTCATTTGCGGCATTTGCTGACAGCCCGCAAGCGCCGCCAGTAACAGCTGCATCAGAAGTAACTTATTGTTTTTTATAGACATATCGATAAAAGCCCGGCGTAGCGTCAAACATTTTCGACCATGCGCCGCGCGCAAGGTTTCCACGCCGGAGAATACCCATTATGATAGCCTAGACGTGCCCCTCTCCGATAGACAATCCGCTGATCAGCCGTTGAATTCTACAACCCGAGTAAAAACCAGTGGTCTCAAGGCCACACTGCCGCGCCTGCGCATACTCGAACTGTTCGAGAAAAGCACGGTGCGCCACCTGTCAGCGGAAGACGTCTACAAGCTGCTGCAAAAAGACGGTACCGACACGGGCCTGGCGACAGTCTATCGTGTGCTGCTGCAATTCGAGCAGGCAGGCTTGCTGATACGCCACCACTTTGAATCTGACAAGGCTGTGTTCGAGCTCAACCAGGGCAGCCATCACGATCATCTGGTGTGCGTGCAATGCGGCCACGTTGAGGAGTTTTACGACGCTGATATCGAAAAACGGCAGTCCGAAGTCGCACAAGCGCGTGGCTTTCGCGTCCACGATCACTCGCTGCACATCTATGCCGATTGCCTGCGCAACAGTTGCCCGCGCCGACCGCTCAAGACTTGAAACCGCGTCGCGTCTATAGCCCGCGTGCATCGTTGACTTGACGCTGCGCCCTGCGCCCTATGTGACAAGGTGCGTGTAAGCCGTTGCGCCATGAGGCACGTTAATCTGCAGGGTCGCGCACGGCGTTGCACCCAGCAACTCAGTAACGCGCGGCAGGGCGCAGGCATGGGTAGCCTACCGAACGGATAACTATAAGTATATGTTTTAAAACACTTTTTACACATGATCTCGTCCCTTATTCTCTGCATTTCGGCGCTTCATGCTTCGCTGGCTGCAGCACTGCTATTGGCGGCGCCTGCACTCGCGCAAGCGCCCCTCTCCACTCCGGCCATAACCGCCGCACCGGTCACATCACCGCCAGCGGTTCGCAACGCCGCGTGGTGGACGGATGCCAGCCGCATCCTCGCGGGCCAATTGCCGGAAGCCGGCAGCGCACTCAGCAAGATCGCCAACACCATGGCGGTGCTACAACATCGTGACGCGTTTCAACGCTCGTGGCCACCATTCGATACCACTCGGCTCAAGCCGGCTATGAAATTCGCACAGGACGAAATCGTTCCGCGGCCACAAGCTGTGGGGCCGGTTTTTTATCCTTTCAGCGGGCCGGACGCGCTGTATGCGCTGGGCATGTTTCCCAACGCGTCCACGTACGTATTGATGGGTCTTGAGCCAGTGGGCGAACTGCCCGATCTGAACACGCTGACCGAGGCAGATCTCTCCAACAGCCTCACCGAACTGCGTGCCTCCATCGCATCCATCCAGTCATTCAGCTTTTTCCGCACGCGGGAAATGCACGCGCAATTCAGCCGTAACCAGTTCTCCGGCGTCACGCCGATTCTGCTGCTGTTCATCGCGCGCCATGGCTTTGCCGTTCATCGGGCAGACCCCATTCTGATAGAGCCCGACGGTAGCCTGCGCGAAACGACCCCTGCAGTCCAGCGCGCGCTACCCGAAGGCCGCGTGCCCGGCTTGCGTATCACGTTCTCCAAGTCCGGCGAAAAGCGGCTGCGCTCGATGTATTACTTCAAGGTAGATTTAAGCGATAACAGCTTGACCGCTGCACCCCAACCGCTCACGTGGATCGCGAGCACCGCGCCCCGTGCCACCTATCTGAAATCAGCGTCCTACCTGATGCACGCGCCGCAGTTTTCGCAGATTCGCGACTTCATCCTCGAAAAAACCGAGCTGATCTTGCAGGATGATTCCGGAATTCCGCTACGCTATTTTTCATCGGAACACTGGGACCGCGCGTTCTTCGGTACCTACGATGGCCCGATACGCCTGTTCGCCAACCGCTTTCAGAAAGATTTGCTTGACGCCTACGGCACCACCGCCAAACCACTCGGCTTCGGTATCGGCTACGATCATCAGGACAAGGCCAGCAACCTCCAGCGCTTCATCCGCAAACGCCGCGCCGGTTAACGAGGCGTCCCGCGCCCCCGTTTGCCATCAGGACGCCAACTTCAAGGATTGCCTCGCCGTATTGCGTTTTGTTGGCGCGCTAACGCGTTTGCAACGGCAACGGATTACGTCTGTTGGCACCACGCGTACAACGCGTCGTACAGCACCATCCCCTGCTTCAGCATTGCATGATCGTCGGTGTAATTACGTGACAGGCCCTGGGATAGCGCTAGCAACCCCGCCGATTGCGGCGTGAGATCCAGCTTGCCGGTATCCGCACCACGCACAATAGGGGCCAGACGGTCCAACGCCGGCTCCGACAGACGATAAGCCTTGATAAACGCGTCGAAACTGCAATGCTCGCCCGCGTGACCGAACGCTGCACCCTCTACGTCATAAGGTTCCGCAGTGCGTTCAGCCGCCACGCGTTTGACGTCTGCAGAGGGCACATACAAAAACTCCGCCTCGGGATCGATGAATCGCTTAATCAGCCACGGACAGGCAATGCGGTCGATTTTCGGCCGCTCGCGCGTTACCCAGCGCGTGGCAGCGTTCTTGGGCTTGCCCGCGACTGCACCACCGTTGCCGATCCAGCCTTCTTCAATGCCACCCTCAAGAAAACGCGCATTCAACCCCACGTCGTGCAATGCCTTCGCGGCATACTTGCTAACCTCATGCCCGTGCACACAGTACACCACCACCGCGCGCGCTTGCGGCAAGGCGCACGACCATTCCGCAACCGTTGCAGGATCACGCCGCAGCGCGCCCGCAATCACTTGTGTGGATGAAAGAAACGCCGGCGTGCGGCGAACGTCGATCACCAGCGTCGCCAAGGCACCGGTCAGTTGTGCTTGCAAATCTTCAGGCGGCAGGGAGAGAGCAGATAAGGCGGCATCCATGGCTTCATGATCCTTTCAGTTCGGGATGGAAGCAGAGCTTGGACGCAAGCGTCTTGACAACACAGGAACGGGGAGCCCGCAATATCCCCGCGCCTTCTCAATGTAGCGGCGCGCTGGAAGCACCGTCAAGCACTATTACTTAAGTATCTGTTTTAATTGACTATTTTACATTCAGCATTTCGGCCGCTGCCTTGCGTGTGGTGTCGGTAATTTTCACCCCGCCGAGCATGCGTGCGATTTCCTCGATACGCTCTTTCTTGTCGAGCACGGTGACTTTGCTGATGACCTTACCGTTGCTGGCGCTCTTGGCAACCTGCCATTGCTGATCGCCGCACGCCGCGACTTGCGGCAGATGCGTAATGCACATCACCTGATGTTTCTTCCCGATCTCTTTGATGAGCTTGCCGACAATTTCCGCCACGCGCCCGCCGATGCCGGCATCCACTTCGTCAAAAATCAGCGTCGGAACTTGTGCCACCTGGCTGGTGATGGTTTGAATCGCCAGACTGATACGCGACAACTCGCCGCCGGACGCCACCTTGCCCAGCGGCTGGGGCGCCATGCCTTTATGCGCCGACACCAGAAACTCGATGGCCTCCAACCCGTACGCGGCCGGCTCGTCCAACGCGTTTAGCGCCACCGCGAACACGCCGCCACCCATCGCCAAATCCTGCATGGCCGCAGAGACTTTTTCCGCGAGTTGTTTCGCTGCCTTGCGCCGGCCCGCCGACAGTTTTTTAGCTTCAGCAACACACACTTCGCGTGCAGCGTCTTCGAGCTTGCGCAAGGCATCGGCGTCGCCCGCCAGCGACAGTTCATCCAGCCGTGCGCGTGCCTTGGGCAGCATTTCAGGCAATTGCTCCGGCTCGGTGCGGTATTTGCGTGCGGCGCCATGGATCGCTTCCATGCGCTGCTCGGCTTCGCGCAAACGCTTCGGGTCCAGTTCAAGTTTTTGCTGATAATGACGCAGGCTGTAGACAGCCTCCTGCAACTGCACCTGTGCCGGTTCCAGCACGTCCAGCACATCCTTAAGCTTCGGATCGTAATCCAGCAGGTTTTTCAGCCGCGAAATCACGCCGTTGACCTGTGCCAGACTCGCGCCCTCGCCTTCCGATAGCGCTTCCATACCGAATTCCGCCACTTCGATCAGGCTCGCCGCATGCGCCAGACGCGAATGTTCAGCAACCAATTCTGGCCATTCCTCTGCCTTGAATTCAAGCTGCGCGAGCTCATTCACCTGCCATTGCAACCGCTCGCGTTCGGCCATGTAGGCTGCCGCGTTGGATTCAAAGGCACGGCGGCGCTCAGCCTTGTCGCGCCAGTTGCGGTGCAGTTCTGCCACGTGCTCCGACTGCGCCTCAAGTTTGCCGAACGCATCGACCAGTTCACGCTGCGCCGCCGCACGCGTCAGCGATTGATGCTGATGTTGGCCATGAATATCCACCAGCAACTCGCCCAACTCGCGCAACTGCGTGGCCGTTACCGCTGTGCCATTGATGAACGCGCGCGAACGTCCGCTGGCGTCAATGACGCGGCGCACCAGACAAAATCCACCTTCATCTGCAAGTGATTGTTTTTCAAGGAATTTTTTTGCCGGCTTGAGCCCGGTAATGTCAAATTCCGCATTGACCTCGGCGCGTTCCGCGCCCTGCCGTATGACCTGTGCATCCGCACGTGCACCCAGCACCAGCGCCAGCGCGTCGATCAAGATGGATTGTCCCGCGCCGGTCTCGCCGGTGAGTACGGTGAACCCAGACGGAAACTCGAGTTCCAACCGTTCAACAATAACGAAATCGCGAATCGTAAGTGACCGTAACATTTACCCGCGCCGCGCCATCACGCGCTTTCTCGTTTCACAATTCACCGTTCACGGCAAACTCACTCACGGTTCCAGTTCAGCTTCTCGCGTAGCATGCGATAGTAGCTGTGCCCCACCGGATGCAGCAGGCTGACGGTGTGCGGATAACGCTTGATGTGTATGCGGTCGCCTTCGCTCAGCACGTAGTGCGAGTGGCTGTCAAAATGCACGCGGGCATCGCTGTCGCTGCGCATGATGATTTCGATCACACTGTCGCTGCCGATCACCACCGGCCGGTTCGACAGCGTGTGCGGCGACACCGGCACCAGCGAAATCACACGCAAGGCAGGGTGCACAATCGGCCCGCCCGCGGACAACGCATACGCTGTCGAGCCGGTGGGCGTGGCGACAATAAGACCGTCGGAGCGCTGGTGATAGATAAACTCGCCGTTGATGCGCACCTCCATCTCGGCCATATTGCCTTCGATGCCCTTGCTCACCACCACGTCATTGAACGCCAGCACGTTGGCAACGCGCTCGCTATCGCGATGCACTTCGCCTTCCAGCAGCATGCGATCCTCGGTAACGCTTTGCCCGTCGAGGATGGCGGAAATCGTCTCGTACATGGTATCAAGCGAAATGTCGGTGAGAAAGCCGAGCCGTCCCTGGTTGACACCCACCAGCGCCACTTCGTGCGGCGCCAGCGTGCGCGCGATGTTAAGCATGGTGCCGTCACCGCCCAGCACAATGGCAAGTTCGGCCTCGCGACCCAAGTCGTCCAGCTCGTATATCGGGTAGCGCGAATTGCTGATATGTGCGCCGGTGAGCTTGTCAATCAGCACGTTGATGCCGCGCTGCTTCAAAAAATCAGCCAGCTTGAGCAGCGGCGTGACAATCTCCGGACTGTTGTATTTGCCGATCAGGGCTATGGTTTTAAAGGAATTTTCCATTCCGGCATTTAACCACAACCCGGAAACAGGGTGAACGACAGCAACATACTCCGCAGAGATTTCACGCGTGTGCCGCCAACTCGGTAGAATAGTCGCCATGGTCACGCTCACGCCCATGAACGAACGCGCGCAACTGTTGCTGAAGACTTTGGTCGAGCGCTATATCTCTGACGGCCAGCCGGTGGGTTCGCGCGCGCTATCCAAGATCGCCGGGCTCGATTTGTCGCCCGCAAGCATCCGCAATGTCATGGCGGATCTCGAGGAAATGGGTTTCATCGCCAGCCCGCATACCTCCGCCGGGCGCGTGCCGACCGCGCGTGGCTATCGCTTTTTTGTCGACACGCTGCTGACCATCAAGCCACTGGACCGCGTGGAAATCAACCAGCTCGAAGGCCATTTGCACCCGGACAATACGCAAAAGCTGGTGTCGTCCGCCTCGCAAATGCTGTCGGAATTGACGCGCTTTGCAGGCGTGGTGGTGACGCCGCGGCGCAGTGCAGGCTTTCGCCACATCGAATTTCTGCGGCTGGCGGAAAAACGCCTTCTGCTGATTATTGTCACACCCGAAGGCGATGTCCAAAATCGCATCATACTCACCGACAAAGCCTACTCGCCTGCGGAACTGGTCGAGGCTGCAAATTTTCTCAACCAACACTACGCCGGACTGACATTCGCGGAGATTAGAACGCGCGTGCAGCAGGAATTGCGCGAGTTGCGCGAAGATATGACAAGGCTGATGGCGGTGGCACTGGAAGCCGGCAGCCAGGTCGACACTGAAGCCGAAACCGAAGTGGTGATTTCCGGAGAAAATAAGCTGCTCAACATCGACGATCTGGCGTCGAACATGGCGCGGCTGCGTAATCTATTTGATTTATTTGAACGCAAGACGGGTCTGCTGCAACTGCTGGATATTTCCAGCCGCGCCCAGGGCGTGCAACTTTTCATCGGTGGCGAAGCGGGCTTGTCGCCGCTCGATGAATGCAGCGTCGTCACCGCACCGTATGAAGTCGACGGCAAAATCGTTGGTACGGTCGGTGTCATCGGCCCCACACGTATGGCGTATGAGCGCGTGATTCCCATAGTGGATATCACGGCGAAGTTGCTGTCCAGCGCGCTGTCGCAACACTAAGATGAGCGTGAATGCGTAAAGGGTGAAACGGTACCCACCGCAAGGCAGCTATCCTTCACCCTTCATCCTTCACCTGGCGCATGTCATCTGCTATTCTGTTGATCAACCTCGGCACCCCCACCGAGCCCACACCTGCAGCCGTTCGCACGTATCTGAAAGAGTTTCTTTCCGACCCTTACGTCGTGGAAATTCCTCGTCTGCCGTGGTGGATCATTCTGAATTGCTTCATCCTGCCCAAGCGCGGCAAAGAATCTGCCGCGCGCTACGCCGCAGTATGGACCAAAGAAGGCTCGCCACTGCGCTTTCACACCGAAAAACAAATGAAGCTTGTACGCGGTTACCTCGGAGAACGCAAACGCACCGACGTGATGGTGGACTACGCCATGCGTTACGGCGAACCTTCGATTAAATCGCAGCTATCTGTTTTTAAAGAGAAAAATGTAAATCGCGTTTTGCTGCTGCCGCTCTACCCGCAATACGCGCGCAGCAGCACGGCCACAGCCATCGATGCCGCGAAAGCTGCACTGGGGAACTTGAATTTCCAGCCACAGCTGCGCACCCGCGAACATTTTTACGACGCGCCAGGCTATATCGAAGCACTCGCCAACAGCGTGCGCGAATTTCGTACGCGCTCGGCGGGCCGCCCCGACAAACTGGTGATGAGTTTTCACGGCGTACCGCAATACACCATCGATCGCGGCGAACCGTATCAACAACACTGTCTGCAAACCGGCCAGCTACTGGCCGCAGCACTCAATCTGGCCGAGCACGAATACCAGATTTGTTTTCAATCGCGCTTTGGCCGCGCAAAGTGGATACAGCCCTACACCACCGATGTGCTCACCGAATTGGGTAAACAAAAAACCAGCCGTATTGACGTCATCTGCCCCGGATTTGTCAGCGATTGCCTCGAAACCCTTGAGGAAATAGCCCTCGAGGGCAAACAAATTTTCAAGGAAGCCGGCGGCGGCGAATTCAACTACATTCCATGCCTGAACGAGCGTCATGACTGGCTGCAAACGTTGACGAATCTGGCGTTGGACGCCCTCGATACGCCCGGAAAATCCTGATGAAACTGCTGCTGGTATGGCTGATCAACGCGGCAGCGCTGTTTGCACTGCCTTATATTTTTGACTCGATACGTATCGACACCTTCACCACGGCGCTGATCGTCGCTTTGATACTCAGTATCATCAACACCATCATCCGTCCCATCCTGTTCATCCTGACATTCCCGATCACTGTGCTGACACTGGGATTGTTTATCTTTGTGCTGAACGGTTTGATGCTGTGGTTTACCGCCTCGTTTGTTGGCGGATTCAGCATCGCTGGATTCTGGCCGGCAGTGTTTGGCGCGATTGTTTACAGCATGATCAGCTGGGCGGCCACCTCATTCATTCTGGGCGACAAAAAATCGTAGTATCACACCACGCTTAGCCGCTTTTCCCCGCCACCCGATGCGGATCCAGAATCATTCGAGCCAGAGCAATCAACGGAATCAGTCCTACGGCCACTATGGTCAGCGCTGCGGTTGACGCCTCCGCCAGCCGCTCGTCGGAGGCAAGGTTAAAAGCCTGTACTGCCAGTGTGTCGAAATTAAACGGGCGCATCACAAATGTGGCGGGTAGCTCCTTCATCACGTCCACGAATACCAGCAAGCCTGCCGCAAGCGCACTGCGCCAGAGCAGAGGCGCGTGTACACGCGCGAGAGTCGCTGCCGGTCCAAACCCCAGCGAACGGGCGGCACTGTCCATATTAGGGGTAATCTTGGAAAGGCCAGCATCGATGGTCTGTAACGCGACCGCAAAAAAGCGCACGAGGTAAGCGTAAACCAGCGCCGCGATGCCGCCGGTAAGTAACAGCCCCGGATTCGAACCGGTTATCGATGTTAGAGCCGCTGCGAAAGCATGATCAAGCCGCGTGACCGAGATCAGCACACCCACGGCAATCACCGCGCCCGGCACGGCATAGCCCAAGCCAGCTATACGGTTGGCGGCGCGCACGGCGAGGCCGCCGCCACGCGCGGCGTAACTGACTGACAGCGCAAGTAATACCGCGAGCGTTGCAGTCAGTAGCGCCAGCACGACCGTGTTCAGGGTCAGTTGCGCATAACGCGCGCCAAACTGCGCATCGCCGGACGTCAATGCCATGTGCAGCATGATCGCCGCCGGCAGCAGAAAGCCGAACATCACGGGTATCGCGCAAAACACCACCGCCAGTGGCGCCCAGGCACCGCGCAATTGGTAGACATGTCGCAATTGCTTGCGGTGCGAGGTGTTGTGAAAGCGCGCTCGCGCGCGTGTCACGCGTTCCAGCAACACGATCAGGAACACAAAGCTCAGCAGCGCGGCTGACAACTGTGCCGCAGCCGTGTGATCGCCGAGCGAGAACCACGCCCGGTAAATGCCCGTGGTAAACGTCTGCACGCCAAAATAAGACACCGTCCCGAAATCCGCCAAAGTTTCCATCAATGCCAACGAAGTGCCCGCGACGATGCCGGGGCGCGCCAGCGGCAACGCCACGCGCAAAAAAGTGCCCCACGGGCTGTAGCCGCAAATACGCGCCATTTCAAGCATGCCGTCGGATTGCTCCAGAAACGCGGCGCGCGCCAGCAAATACACGTAGGGATACAACACCAGCGAAAACAGCACTGTGGCTCCACCCAGCGAACGCACGTCGGGGAACCAGTATTGCCCTGCACGCCACCCCATCCATTCACGCAAGAGCGTTTGCACGGGGCCGGAAAACTGCAAGAGATCGGTATAAGCATAGGCCATCACGTACGCGGGCATGGCCATCGGCAACAACAACGCCCACTCGAAAATGCGCCGGCCAGGAAAGCGGCACATGGTGGTGATCCACGCCGTCAGCACGCCGCCAAAAATCACACCAAATGCCACACCCGCCATCAGCACCAGCGAGTTCATCACATAGTCGCCCAGCACGGTGTCCGCCAGATGCCGCCAGGTGCCTTGCGAGGGTACAAAAATATTTTGCAGCACCGCCAGTACCGGCAGTGCGATGGCCGCCGCAACCAACATCGCAACCACTGTAAGCAATGCGGGACTGGCGCCAGTTACAAATCGGACGAAGCTCAATGGTGAAGCAGTACTTTGCGCGGTGAGCATTCGGATTTGAAAAATGGAAACAGATTCTGCGCGGTGTATTTGAAATGATCCACGTAGCCGGGAACAAAGATTCATACCCATAGCCCTCGTGTACCGCGCAGGGTGTACGGCGCGCGGCGCATGCCGGGCTTCCAATGGCAATTACACGACGCCATCCGTGATGCGGAAATTATGCTAAGTATCAGAATAATAAGGGCAATTTATTGTAACAAGAATCATTATCATCGACAATGCTTTATAATCCAACCATGTCAGGCACCTTGGAAATTAATCACGTCAGCCAGTCATACGGTACGCGCAATGTACTCGACGACATCAGCTTTCGCTTGGGCGACGGCACTATTGCCTGCCTGCTGGGCGCCAGCGGGTGCGGTAAAACTACTGCGCTGCGTTGCATTGCGGGTTTTGAACGCGTAGCGGCGGGCGAAATCGTCATCAACGGTCTGGTGGCGAGCCGGGCTGGTTACCGCATGCCGCCGGAATCGCGCCGCATAGGTATGGTATTTCAGGACTACGCGCTGTTTCCGCACTTGACCGTCGCACGCAATATTGCGTTTGGGCTGCGCAGCGCGGACGACGCCACACGCAATACCCGGATTAACGAATTGCTGGCAATCGTCGGCCTCACCGGCGCGGCGCATCGTTACCCACAGGAACTCTCCGGTGGACAACAACAACGCGTCGCGCTCGCCCGTGCGCTGGCGCCACGTCCGGCGTTGATGCTGTTGGACGAACCATTTTCCAATCTCGATGTGGAAATGCGCGAACGGCTCTCGCTCGAAGTGCGTGACATTCTGAAAAGCCAGCACACTACGACCATCCTCGTTACACACGATCAAAACGAAGCCTTCACCTTCGCCGACGAGATCGGCATCATGCAGGCGGGCCGTATCGCACAATGGGCGACGCCCTACGCGCTCTATCACGAACCGGCCAACCGCGAAATCGCTGAGTTTATCGGCCGCGGTGTATTTCTGCCCGGCGTGATGCTCGAAGACAACCGCGTCAAACTGGAACTGGGCGAACTACCGGCGGATACGCCGATACACGCCGCACCAGGAGCGACTGTAGACGTGCTGCTGCGTCCCGATGATATTCTGCACGATGACGCCAGCCCGTTGCAGGCGAAGGTCGTCAGCAAGGCCTTTCGCGGCGCGGAGTTTATTTATACGCTGGAGCTGCCCGGCGGCGGTCGCGTGATGTCATTCGTTCCCAGCCACCACAATCACGCCATTGGTGAAAAAATCGGCATCCGGCTGGAGATTGATCATTTGGTGGCGTTCACACGCAATTGATTACCCACCGCAACTTGCCGCAACAAATCGCCGGTTCAGCAACTCACGAGTCGACCTGATCTTTTGATTGCATGGCCCGCAATCGCGCCACGACGTCCGTCGGCGCTTGTCCCGCCACCTTTGGCGTACTCGTCACCACATCAGCATTCTGCGCACGGTGCCGCAGAGCGTGATCCATCAGCGTGAGCGCCATCATCGCCTCACAAATCGGCGTTGCGCGTATGCCGACACACGGGTCGTGACGACCGTGCGTCTCGATGGTGGTGGAACTGCCCTGCTGATCAATGGTGCGCCGTGCGAGGCGTATGCTTGAGGTCGGCTTCACCGCGACGTTGACCACGATATCCTGTCCGGTGGAAATTCCGCCCAGAATGCCGCCAGCGTTGCCGCAGCCGCGGCCATGAAGGGGCGGTTGCCCTCCTGTCGTCAGCAGGTCGCATGCTTGTGTGGTGCGCATTGGCGCAAAATCCAATCAGGTAGTTTGACACGGCCCA
>SXGS01651627.1_pt1 | contig 12719 bp, 10 predicted proteins | sample 3174681 | NCBI WGS metagenome assembly SXGS01 (sample SAMN11356861, study PRJNA531348) | freshwater metagenome | isolation source: freshwater sample F1-80 | place: China: Fuxian Lake, Yuxi | collected 2017-12-25
ATAGAACATCGCACGACAAAAGTGTAGATGATTTTTTTAGATGTACTAAACTACCTTCAGGTATTGAAATATGTTTTGTAGATGATATTTTTCACCCCAGAATGAGTAATGATAATGTATATTATATTCATGTTAAAGAATATAAACACATGTTACCAGCGAATGAAATGTTAAACAGATTTATGAATTCTCCCCTTGCCAATGATGTGAAAAATAAAGATGAATTTAATCAGTTTACCATGTTTAATTTAAAATATAATGTTGTAGAAAAAAATAAACATGAACACGATATAGATATAATAGTTAGTAAAAGAATGTTGGAACATATAAAAGAATTTTTCGATAAGGATGAACCTATAATGAAACTTAAATTTCACAATAAAAATCAAAAGTCATTTAAAAAAAACAACAGCAACAGCAACAACAATAAGACGCTTAAAAAAAAGAAATAAATATTATAATTATTATAATTATTATAATTTTATATTTTATATTTTTCTAATTTGCCAATTTTAAACCTAGCAATAATTCATATTTTCGCATTGATTGCGACAAGAACCTTCGCATGTTTCTTTGTTTTTTTGTGGCTGTTCATATTAAATAACTGAACTTCGCAACCACACTCGCATATAATCTTTGTCTTTGCCTTCTCGAGAATTTCTTGTCTCCTTTTTTGGTAGTAGTCCTTATTGTAATTTTTTATCTTGTCACCTTGCTCACGATTGTAGTTTTTTTGGTATTCCAATTTCTTTTCTCTGTTTCGGTAGTAGTATCCATTATTTCCACCACCAGCATCGGTTTCAGTTTCGGCTTCGGCTTCGGCTTCGACTTCGACTTCGACTTCGACTTCGACTTAGACTTCGGCTTCGATATTGTTATTCAAGCCACTATCCTTTTCTTCCTTTTCTTCCTTTACTTCCTTTCCTTCATGTTGTGTAATATTGTATGTATTGATTGTATTGATAACATCATCTCTTCTTCTATTCAAAAGAGATGATATATTTGACAAATCGATTGTTATAATTTTTTTTGACTTTCGACTACACATCACTGTTTTAGGTGAGGGTGAAGAAAGTTCGTATGTAACATTTGAAGCAGCCATTTTTATGGTTTTAGTTTTCGCATACCATACATATATCCTGTATTTTCGTTTCAATTTTTTGTACCACCAAAATACTAGTAAAAATATAGTAACCTTACCCTACATCCGCCCCCCATGCCGTCCCACCATCGTTCACTATAAAATTGTCACAGTTTGGTATAAGAACGGCAACAGAATTTGTCGAGCTTGCCTAAAAATACGGCATTGCTTTCTTTATGTCTTTTCATTACTATATTCGTGAGTGTAACATCAGTAACCAGAACCTTTTTTTTGCCTTGTAACCAGTATGTATAAGGAGGACTTGTTAAAGATACAGGATTTGAAGTACCTCGACGTAATGTATGTTCCGATGGATTATATACTCGTTTTGATTGTACTACTTCAGAAAACCAACCATAGTACTGAACATCTGGCTCTTTGACAATAAAACTGTCAGCAATTTGTTGTTGTGTTTCCAAAACTCTTTCTAAAATTGAACGAGTATCTTCGCTGGACATAGTACGAATAGTTGATTGTTATGATTTTGCTTATACTTATGTATTATTTATAGATAGTTAATTATTTTCAATTTTTATTACAATACAAATATTAACGACGATGACGCCTTCTTAAAGTCTTACGACGTGTATGAGACTTCCTCTTCATACGTCTTCGTCGCCTAGTTATACCACCACCACCACCACCACCGCCAGACTGAGAAAATGCAAGCCCTCTGTGTTTACCCAATCCATGGCTTGTAACCATACCCATACCTTTACCTTTACCCATACCCCGATTATTATTCGGGTTATAATTTGTTAATATAACAACAGGCTTATTACCTTTACCTTTTTTATTTAATATCCATTTTTTTAAATCTTCATAACTGCGGTCTCCATTATAAGATTCAGGGTTGGTAATTTTATTTGGATGAAAGTATAATATTGTAGGAAACCCCGATACAGAAGGACTTATTCCATGTTTCTTAAACATGTCCATATTGCTATTTTCAACAGCTCCTAAAATAATTTCATTCTTGTGTTTATCTTTAAGTTCGGTTATTAATTTATTCCATGCCGGTTTCATAGTTTCACAATGTCCGCACCCGTTCATATAAAACAATATAACGCCATGCTTTTTTTTTAATTCCATAACTTCACTTTCAGTTAGTATTTTAGGTTCATCACCACTTTCAAACATTTTATGTATAGTATATTATATAATTAATCAATATTATTTATTATTTCGTAACATATATTATAATATTTTTTTATAATAAAATAATATATAAATGATGTTAAAAAATCTATCAATCATTCTTTTATTTATAATGGTTACATATTTTGTATTAAATTATACATCTGCAGATTTTAAAGAAGCATTGACAATGCCTGGAGTCAATACCAACTGTCCGAATGTATTAATACAAAAAGGAGCGCATCTTTATTTATATAACTCGAAAAAAAAGGAAGTCCCGGGGGTGAATCCAGTTATATTTAATAATTTAGAAGAATATGTAGAGTTTGTCGATTTTCAACGCGCGTCTGGAACTATATGTCCCGTGCTATATCTACAACACTCAAATGAAGCCAATGGTACAGAGTCTTATAAAATTCGCCCCGGTCCTACTAACCTTCTAGGTGGACTAAGCGGTGTCCCCGCTTCGGCCTTTCCCGCTTCACCGCCTCCACGAAAACAAGTTACAAAATTATTAGACGCATCACACGATGACCCTCCTTATAATGTAAATTCTTATCCTGGTTATGATAACTCCAATACTGATCAAGGCGACTTTACACCTGATATGATGCTCGACTATATTACTGAATCATCCGGTCTTAGCCCAAATCCAATGGATCCTAATTGGGGAGGCTCTGATTTTACACAAACACTTGTAGATAATGGTTACTATGCCGACAATGAAATAATAAACCCATTAACCATGATGTAGCACATGATGACAATTATTTATTTGCGCATAAAAACTTTTTAATATTATCAACACAGTTTTTATTAATTTTCCGCGTATTACCCAGCTCCGTCTTTATCATAAACGTGTTTAGACACGTCGGATCCTTTTCAAGTTGATATAAGAGATTTTGTATCGTCTTATATTCACTCATAATCTGTGTAGCCGTCTTAGAATTTATACTCGGTATACATGACAACATTATTATATTTATATTTTCTGGAGTTATATATTCATTTTTTTCTTTATGACCTTTAAGCACACCACAATATTTTTCACTTTCTTCAGTCTCTTTTGAATCATTCATAACCACTTGTGTCCGTTCGGTAACAGTGTCGGCGCCAGTGCCAATACACGCGCCATGATCGGTTAGCTCATAATATGGTTTCCGATTTTTCTCATTTATACGCGTTTTATCATATTTATCAGCAAAAAACACAATTGTGTCTGCAGTTTCACAAATTCCATTAGTTCTCAATACTGAAAAGCCTTTATAATATAGAAGCGAGAACATACTGCTTATAAGGGTTTTTTTTGAAATATGTGTTCTTTTTTCATTGTATCTTTCAATATCGCCTTCGATAATATATATTATATTGTGATTATGCGCTGGTTCTTTATCTAGACGAAATGATTGTTCATTATATCTACCATCTTTAATACTAGCAGCCAGATCGTTTAGTGTCTTTCTTTCAAAAATAAGAATAGGTTTTCCCGAATCATCCTCAAAAATAACATCACCTATATGAAGTTGTTCTATTTTCATTTTATGGAATTTCCTATTTTCTCTCGTTTCTGTTGCTTCTCCTGCATCTCCTGCTTCTCCAGGTAATATATGGTTACTTACATCAACGTCCTGAAACATATGTAGAGGAACCAAACAACCATTCTTACTTTTATTTATTTTAGGGGGTGAAGACGGTTCTAATAAATATGTTTCTATTCTTGATTCTATTAATGGTATCAAGTCAGTCTCACGATTGTCTACTTTTATTACTATGCCTGGACAAGACATGTGACTGTATTATTTCTTGCGTATATATAATGTGTCGCGTATTTTTATATTGTTTAGTTATATGTTTAATTATTGTTCATTTATTGTTTAATAACTATATGTAGTATATAGGTTATATCATACTATATTTAGCATATAGTTATTAGTAAATCGCATTAGAGTAAGGTATAGAATGTAAGAATTACATCATCGGACCGGCGTGGCGAGGAGCATTATAGTATTGCCTAAACTTAAATAAAAAGTTGGCATTTACAGCGGGAACAGCAATATGGGTTCTTTGAGCAAAAGGAATCATGAATCCGGTTGCTGATGGCTGCGCTCCACCTTTCTTCATTCCGCCACCATTATTTGTATTGGTGTACATACCATCGGTAGACCCGGGACCGCTAAACAATACGCGACGCGCGGTAGCTGAACGCCCGTTATGACTTCTTGGACCATTTCTCTCAGGCATTATATTAATTCTATATAATCTTATAATATTAAATTTAAAGATTATATAATATGAAAATTATATTAAAACAAACAGTAAATGTTTTAACCATTTAAACGTTTAAATGTTCCTCTGATAACCATTACCGAACAAACGCTTAATACCAGGAGAATACTGCATTCTGCCAACACCACCAGCACCCTTGTTGTAAGTAATCAAGCCCTTGGCCTTCAAATAAGCAAACCCGTCTTTGCATCCAGTAGGAATACAATAGTTACAGTAACTAGTCTCCTTCTGATAAACGCCTACAATGCTCGCAGGAACACCAATAGTAGGGGGCATTCCAGCCATGCTTCCAAAGATACATCCTTTATTAGTAAGAGACTCGGAAGACCTAGCTCTCTTACCACCGACAACATTCATTCCAACCATTTTGTTTTTTATATATATGCTAAATATAAAAAATATGTAAAACAACTATACTATATTTTATTTTTACACATTTATAAAGTAAATTAAAGTAAATTAAATTGAAATCATTTAAAGATAAAAATATAATTATTAGTAAGATTCCATAAACAAACATATCGAAACATAACTTCTAAATATTAATGTCAACAGCCGCAAAAAAAACAAGTGAATCAAATTCGCCTCTTTCTTCTCCTAAATTAAATACTGCTGGACAAGTAAAAAATATATTAAATGATATGGATATTATTCAATGTGATGATGGATATGTATTTAATCCATATAATCATGAAAATAGAGAGATTACATTGAATGAAGTTCAATCTATTCTTTCGTCATATGGTATTCCTACACAGTTAAACAACTTTGAACTCTATCGCCGCGCTTTCATCCATGCTTCATATACAAAACGCCCCCAATTAGAAAATGCTAGAGAAAATATTAAAATTATGCCTCAGCCAGCAAACTGTATGCCTCTCAAAACAAAATCAAACGAACGCCTCGAATTTCTAGGCGACGGAGTTCTAGAATGTGTTACAAAATATTACCTATATCGTAGATTTCCTAAAGAGAACGAAGGTTTCATGACCGAAAAAAAAATAGCAATCGTAAAAAACGAGTCAATCGGAAAACTGGCTTATGATATGGGTCTACATAAATGGTTTATTATTTCTAAACATGCTGAGGAAAAACATACGCGAACAAATCTTAAAAAATTGGGGTGCCTATTCGAAGCATTTATCGGCGCATTATTTCTCGACTTTAATAAAATTACAGTACATGATGAAGGCAAATGGTTTGAAAATGTATTTGTCACGGGACCCGGTTTTCAAATGGCTCAGAAATTTATAGAAGCAGTATTTGAAAGACATATTGACTGGATATCTCTTATTAAAAACGATGACAACTATAAAAATATATTACAAGTAAAAATACAGAAGGAATTTAAAACTACTCCTGATTATTTAGAAATACAACATGATATTGATATGGGGTATACTATGGGTGTTTATTTGTGTCTTGGGAAAGAAATATATCAAGTTGATTACAGGAAGGCGGTTAACTATAGTGAACTAAAATCATTTTCAAAAATTAGAGAAATTTATGAAGATAAAGGACACGTTTTAGTTCATTTTGCTTCGGGAACACATAAGATTAAAAAAAAGGCAGAACAAATGGCGTGCGAATTTGCCCTTCAAAATATTTAATCATATAATGGAATATAATGGAATATAATGGAATATAATGGAATTATAAGTATTTAATAGATTACAATATTAACAATAATAAAGTCATTTTTATATTTTTATTATTGTTGTATATAATAAATATTTGTATAAATATAATATAATGGCAGACCAAGACTACGAAAATCTAAAGTCACAAATACAAGATTTAAAAAAAAGATTATCCCAATCAGCCGACGATCCCCGCCAAGTAGAAGAAATAGAAGAAACGTTACAAAGGCTAGAGAAAAGAGCTAGTTCTTACGCCCAAAGGTCTAGTGCTACTGCTACAGCTACATCTGCTGCTTCTTCTTCATCAGCGCCATCTAAATCGGTTGTTAATGACCCATATATGCAAGCTGAAGATATTGAAGGAGAAGGACAAGGACAAGGCGACGAAGCAGTAAATGTAGCGGAATCGGCAGCTGCTGCTGCTTCTGAAAGGGCAAAATCAGAAAAAAATGAATTGTCAGAAAGAGCAAGAGAAAGTTTACTACAAGTTTCGCAAGCACCTGATGTAGGGCCTCATATTCTTCCTAGTGGAAAACCTGGTATAGATTACGCGCAACAAACCATGATACACAATCTTCAAACGAAACTAGCACCAGCATTTGTTTTAGAAAGATTAGAAAAAAAACCCAATCCCGAATCACAGTCTAAACCAGGGGAAAACGTAGATCCTCAAAAACCAAAACCACAAGCAAGCAAAAAAATAAAAATTAGTTTCCGTAAAAAACCCGAGGGAGAAGCTGGTGTTGCTGAAGGTGAAGCTCCAGGTGAAGCAATCCCTGGTGTTAGTGTTGTAAACAAACGCGATGAAGATCTTGTAAATCGTGCCGATATTTTAGAAAGACTTCGCACGGTGTTACATGTTCATGAATCAAAAGCTAGCGAAATTACACAGAGCGAACGAACCAAAATGTCTCGCGGTCCTTTACAACCCCATAAACACTCCTTTATCTCTGATGTTGCCGCCGTTGAAGCCGATTCTTCTTTACTCACGCGACAAATTGTTATTATACGAAAATTACCATATCGTATATTCCTTGTTGAAAGCGCCTCTCTTATTATGGGCTCCTCGGCAGCACCAGCGCCATCAACGTTAGGAACAAGCAAGGGCGTGGGTGTCGGCGTCGGTGTCGGGGCTCTAGTAGTACCTTCATCAAAACGTTTAACCGAAAAACCTATATGGGGTTTAGTATCCGAAGAAATACAAAAAATGGAAATAAAAGGTGAACTAGTTGGAAACCGCTTGCCTAGGCGTCCTTTGCCCAGTTTATCGGCATCTCATTACTATATGAATAATCGTCAAAAATTTGTTAATTTTATAAATGAACTTTTCTTGACATATCATGCTGAGCTTTCTAGTAAAAAGGAACAAATCTCATGCGATCCTGCCGCAAATGCCGAATTTTCTCTTTTAACGCACCAAAAAATAGTTCGCGATTATTTAAATATATATACACCATATCGCGGATTACTATTGTACCATGGTTTGGGAAGTGGTAAAACATGCTCATCGATTGCGATTGCCGAAGGATTAAAAACATTCAAAAATGTTATTGTAATGACGCCGGCATCATTGAGGCGAAATTATATAGAAGAGATGAAGAAATGTGGCGACGAAATTTATAAGAAAAATCAATTCTGGGAGTTTATCCCGATTCTAAACAAAACTGACCCCATGATTCAAACATTGACTGCTATTCTACAACTAAAAGAAAAAGTAATTATCGAAATGAGGGGAGCATGGTTAGTAAATGTAAAAAAGCCGTCAAATTATGTAAGTTTAAATTCGGAAGAAAAAGAAAGTCTTGACCGTCAAATAGAGCAAATGATAGACGCAAAGTATACATTTATGAATTATAACGGTATGCGAATGAGTCATTTAAAATCATTGTCCGCCGACTTTACAATGAACCCTTTCTCAAATCATGTGATTATCATAGATGAAGCACATAACTTTATTAGTCGTATTGTAAATAAATTAAAACGCCCAACATCTCTTTCAATGAGACTATACGATATGTTAATGATGGCCGAAAATGTGAAGATTATTCTTCTAACCGGAACGCCCGTTATCAACTATCCCAACGAGATTGCTATTATTTTCAATATATTGCGTGGTTACATCAAAACATGGAAATTCCCGCTTCAGATCGCGTCACAGTCAAAGGTTGATAAGAAAGTACTTGTACAGATGTTTGAAAGGTTAAATACTCTCGACTATATGGATTACAATGACACTTCACATGTACTAACGGTTACGCGAAATCCTTTCGGTTTTTTAAACGTTGATGATAAGGGACAATATAATGGAGTATTGGGAGTATCGCCGGAAGGCGAAACGCCTAACTTAACAGATACCGATTTCGAGAAACTTATTCTTGCTACACTAAAGGCGCGCAATATTAACGTGACTCCTGGAAGTATTGCCATAGAAACATTCAAAGCTTTGCCTGATTCTTTAGACGCTTTTCGGTCTTATTTTATCAACTCTGAAACAGGACAAGTAAAAAATATAAATATGTTTCAGCGGCGAATATTGGGATTAACATCGTATTTTCGTAGCGCTCAAGAACAATTGATGCCTAAATATGATAAAGATATGGATTTTCGTGTGATAGAAGTGCCTATGAGCGACCACCAATTTGTTGCATATGAAAAGGCGCGTAGTGCCGAACGTAAACTAGAGAAGAAGTCAAAGTCTAAGAAAAAATCTGGAGCAAAAAGTTCGGCAGCAGGAGGACAAGGTAAAGGCGATGATATATACGAAGACGCCGTATCTACGTATCGTATTTTTTCGCGTTTGTTTTGTAACTTTGTATTTCCAACAGAAATAGGAAGACCTCTTCCAAAAGAAGATGAAGATGTTGAAGGCGCAATTCGCGAGGGAGCAAATGAAGAAGATGTTGACGCGATAAAAGCAAAAGAACGATTGGAAAATCCAAATGGAGAACATACAACAGATGAAGTTGAAGAGTTGGCACAGGAAATATCAGGAAAAGTCGATACCACTTATGATAAAAGAATCGCCGCTGCTTTAACAACACTTAAAGCTGGAATGATGAAATTTCTCACAAAATCGCCGCAAGGAGAGTTACAAACATATAGTCCCAAGTTTTTAGCAATATTGGAAAATATACAAGACCCACACCATCAAGGATTAAACCTCATTTATAGTCAGTTCCGTACATTAGAAGGTATAGGCATTTTTTCACTAGTTCTTGAAGCAAATGGGTTTGCGCGATTTAAAATACGCAAAAATGATTCAGGAAATTGGGTATGCGATATAAGTGATGCAGACCAAGGTAAGCCGATGTTTGCCTTATATACAGGAACAGAGACAGATGAGGAGCGTGAGATAATAAGAAATGTTTTTAATAGTACATGGGACTATATTCCTGTTTCAATCAGAGAACAACTGGCTCCAAAATCGGAAAACAACTTTATGGGACAAATTATCAAAGTTCTTATGATTACAGCATCTGGTGCGGAAGGTATCAGTTTGCGTAATGTTCGTTATGTTCATATTATGGAACCTTATTGGCATCCCGTAAGAATAGAGCAAGTAATTGGGAGGGCTAGACGCATTTGTAGCCACAATGATTTGAAAGATGAAAAACTCAGAACTGTTCATGTGATGTTATATGTAATGAGTTTTACACCGAAACAAATGAGCGATGATTCATCTCTTGAACTTAGATTAAATGATGTTAGTAAACGTGACTCTAAAAAACCGTTAACAACAGATCAGTCGCTGTTTGAGATATCCACTATAAAAGAGGAGATTAATCGTCAGCTACTTATGGCCGTTAAAGAGGCATCTATTGACTGCTCAATTCATCGCAATGTCGCATCAAAAGAGAAACTAAAATGTTTCACATTTGGTGTAGTTAATTCAAACAAGTTTTCTTATGCTCCATCAATCGACACGGAAGAATCTGATGCTTCCATGGTCCAAAATACTAAAGAAACAGAACTAAAATTAATAAAGATTACATTGACTATAGGTGATGTTAAAGCGGACTATGCTCTTGATAAGAAGACGAATGTCGTATATGATTATAATAGTTATCTCGCTGCGAAAGATATGGGAGGAGAGCCATTGATGGTTGGTAAAATAATGGAAAAGGACGGTAAAAAATCGTTTGTTAAGATGAGCGCATCAACATTAGAACCTTCGACATCCTCGGCAGCGGTGGCACCATCGGCGAAACCAAAAAAGCCTGAAGGTGGTATTGCTGCTGCTTCGTCCACAGGAGCGAAAGAGTCTTCTGAGGGTAAAAAGAAAGTATCTGGAGCGATAGCTTCTTCGGTAGCCTCTGCCAAATCTAAGGATGATTAAACATGAGATGTTATAGATGCGTGAGATTAATCGAAATTAGGTTTTAAATATAATATAATATAATATCTAAACACATGTGAGATATTATATGAAAAAGAATAATATTTGCTACAACTACTTTGATTGAAGCAACTCTAATATTTTATCTTGGGTCTCTTTTATAGATTCAATATATGTTTGTATTTTATTTATTCGTTCATCTAATTTAACATAATCTCTCGCTTCTCTTACGTCTCTAGTTTTTTCATTTACAATAATTCGTACACAATTGTCTTCGGACTGACCGTCTTCATCGAAATCAGTCATAAAATCATCTAAAGGTATACTGTCAATACTTGATTCATCACGACTGCCATCATTTGTTCTTTTTAGTTTTAATTTAGAAAGGAATGACAAACTATCATTATCGTTGTCATTATCGTTGTTATTATCATTGCTTGAATTATCTCCATATTTTATTGTATCATCGCTTGTATGATTTACAGAATCCTTTTGATATAAAATTTCCTCATTATTTTCTTCATTAAATGACACATTTTTTTTACTTATAATAGAATTTTGTTCAACTGGGCGCTTTATATCATGTGAACGTTTTATAGCGATAGAAGCATTTAAAGCATTAGCTACAGGATCATTTGACCCTGATATCCATTCTTCGGCATTTTTAGATTTGTCGTGAGTTGTATTTATTGATAGTTGTTCCAATTCCCTTTGACGAGATGACAAAGCATGTGCTAATAGTTTCTCCATTTCGTCGCTAGCTAGTTTATTATCATTTAACTTACTATCTGAAAAATCTATACTTGTAGGTTTTTTATTATTCAACATTGTATCCATTTCTTCCTGTTTTTCTTTCAAACGACTCTCTAATTCGGACATACGATGGTTTTGTAAATCGTCAGCACGATATATTTCCTCGATTTTTTGTTTCTTGCTACCAAGTGTACCCTGTGCTGCAATTCTCACATCTGGATTTGTACCAAACCTAGGAGGTATAGGTAATACATTTGTTGGCGGTACTTGGTTATGTGACTGCGGTTGCTGTTGCTGGCGCGGTTTTTTAAATTTTCCAAGTTCATTAATCATTTTTTTAATTACAGCTTTATTACTATTAACGATCATTTCCGATGCCTTCTTATCATACTCGTCATCACCTTCATCGTTTTTATCGAAAAAAATATCAAAATCTTGTTTCATAGATAGAATAGATGATTCGAAAAGTCGTTTTATGTTTTCAAAATAAGTATTTGGTATATCATTAAAAACACCACCTTCTTGTAAAAGCCCCCATATAATACTTTTATTTTCATTTTTTGTAAAATCGGAAAATGACATTTTGAATTAGTTAATATAGTTGCTATTTTTATAATATATTACATATAAAATATTTAATATATTTTTCACACAATAATATCTAACCTATATGCGTTTTAATGTTTTTAAACTAATATAAACATATACAACCATACATATATACTACACCACGCCGCGTCATATTTCGCCAAACACACTTCATAATATCATAACATACCATAATATTACAAATGTTCAACATAGGATATATTATCCCAATCGTAATGTCATGTCATTTAATTCTATTAGAATTAGTAAAATATAAGAAAGAAGAAGTAAGTAAAAATATTATACATTTTATTCATGGAATAATTTTTATAGCATATCATAATTACAATATTGATATGATTTATATAACACATGTAAGTATTGGATTTTATATATATGATTTAATTTATTTGTCTACATATATTTTAAACGATAAAGTCAACGATAAAGTCAATGATAAAGATAAAGATAAAGATAAAGATAAAGATGAAAATAAAATAACTAAACACACTCCTTATATCGTACATCATATAATAACGGTTAAAATATTATATAGCTCGTTATATAATCCACGCTTCTTATCAATATTAAACGGATATTATATTTTTGAAATGTCAAATATGATGTTATATATTTCCTATCATATACATAAAGAATATAAAAACAATAAACTATTAGTTGTTACAGATTTTATTCAGCTTATGTGGTATTCTTACTTTAGAATTATTAAAATTTTACTGTTTTGTTACAGCGTTAGATATGAAATATATGAACAAACCATAGTATCACAAATAATGTTACTTATAATATATTTGATGGGAATATCGTGGAGTTATAA
>SXGS01440771.1_pt1 | contig 12718 bp, 10 predicted proteins | sample 3174681 | NCBI WGS metagenome assembly SXGS01 (sample SAMN11356861, study PRJNA531348) | freshwater metagenome | isolation source: freshwater sample F1-80 | place: China: Fuxian Lake, Yuxi | collected 2017-12-25
GGATCGACTGGCCGGTCTTGGCCCAGTCGCTCATGAACTGATCAAGACCCTTCTCGGTTAACGGGTGCTTGAACAGGTCCAGGAAGATGGCCGGCGGGATGGTGGCGCAGTCGGCCCCCATCAGGGCCGAGGCCGTCACATGGGCGGGGGTGCGGATCGAGGCGGCGAGGATTTCGGTGTCGAAGTCGTAGTTGTCGTAGATGGCGCGAATCTCGGCGATCAGGTCCATGCCGTCGGCGCCGTGATCGTCCAGGCGACCGATGAAGGGCGAGATGTAGGTGGCGCCGGCCTTGGCGGCCATCAGGGCCTGGGCCGCTGAGAAGCACAGGGTGACATTGGTCTGAATGCCTTCGCGGGAAAAGGCGCCGGTGGCGGTCAGGCCGGCCCGGGTCAAGGGAACCTTGACCACCACATTGGGGGCGACGCCCGCCAGCTTGCGGCCCTCGGCCAACATGCCCTCCACATCGATGGCGGCGACCTCGGCGCTCACGGGCCCCTCGACGAGGTCGCAAATCTCGGCGATGACCTCCAGCATGGGACGGCCCGACTTGGCGATCAGTGACGGATTGGTGGTGACGCCATCCACCAGGCCTGTGGAGGCCAGGTCCTTCAGGACGGCCGTGTCGGTGGTGTCGAGAAAGATCTGCATGGCCTGGGCCTCCTTGCGCATTGGAAGGCGGTGTTTAGCCCCTGCGATCGCGCCTCGCCACCCCGCCGGCATAACAGGGTCAGGGGTTGGCCCATGAGCCGCATCGCCCAGGTCCTTCTGCCCCTGCCTCTCCCCGAGGCCTTCGACTATGCCGAGCCCGAGGGCATGGGCCTGCAGGTTGGCGACCAGGTGGCCGCCCCCCTCGGCCCTCGCACCCTGCGCGGGGTGGTGCTGGCCCTGCGCGAGGCGGCCGGGGGCAACCGGCCCCTCAAGCCCCTGGAGGCCCGGCTGGACGATCCGCCCCTGCCGCCGGGGACCCTGGAGTTTATCCAGTGGGCGGCCCGCTACGCGGTCGACGCCCCGGGCCAGCCCCTGGCCATCGCCCTGCGCGGGGCGAGGGCAGCCAAGGCCAGGCCCGTCAAGCAGGTGGTGGCCACAGGGACGCCCTCCGCCCGTCAGACCCCAGCTAGGGACAAGGTGATGGCCGCCCTGGAGGACTTCACCGGCGCCCCTTCCGACCTCGCCCGCCGGGCGGAGGTGTCGGCCGGGGTGGTCAAGGGCCTGATCGATGAGGGGGTGCTGGTGGTCCGCCTCGCCCCGGCGCCGGTCGCCTTCCCGACCCCGGACCTGTCCCGGTCCAGGCCACCGCTCAATCCCAGCCAGGCTGCGGCGGTTGAAGCCCTGAACACCATGATCGGGGAGGGCGGCTTCCAGGTGGCCTTGCTGGACGGGGTGACGGGGTCAGGCAAGACCGAGGTCTATCTGGAGGCCGTCGCCGCCGTCCTCGCCGCCGACCCCGCCGCCCAGGTCCTGGTCCTGCTGCCGGAGATCGCCCTGACCCAGGCGGTGCTCAGCCGGTTCACCGAGCGGTTTGGGGTCAGCCCCGCCGAGTGGCATTCGGGCATCGCCCCCCCCGCCCGGCGCCGGGTCTGGGAGGCGGTGGCCACCGGGGCCTGCCCCATCGTCGTGGGCGCCCGCTCGGCCCTTTTCCTGCCCTTCGTCAACCTCAAGCTCATTGTGGTCGATGAGGAGCATGACACCTCGTTCAAGCAGGAGGAGGGCTTCGTCTATCAGGCCCGGGACCTGGCGGTGGCCCGGGGCAAGATGGAGGCCGCGGCGGTGATCCTGGCCTCGGCCACCCCGTCTCTGGAGTCCCTGCGCAACGCCGAGACGGGCCGCTATCGCTGGCTGCGACTCACCGACCGGCATGGGGTGGCCGTCCTGCCGCAGATCGACCTGATCGATCTGCGCGAGACCCCCCTGGAGCCCGGTCGCTGGCTGTCGGGCCCCCTGGTGAACGCCGTCGGCGAAACCCTGGCCCGCGGGGAGCAGGCCCTGTTGTTCCTCAATCGCCGGGGCTATGCGCCCCTGGTGCTCTGCCGGGCCTGTGGCGAGCGGCTGACGGCGCCAGACACCGATTCCTGGCTGGTGGAGCATCGCTATACCGGTCGGCTGGTCTGTCACCTGACCGGATTCTCCATGCCCAAGCCCAAGGCCTGTCCCCATTGTGGCGCCGCCGACAGCCTGGTGTCGGTGGGTCCGGGGGTGGAGCGGGTGGAGGAGGAGGCCCGGGCCCTGTTCCCCGATGCCCGGGTGGCGGTGTTCTCCTCCGACACGGTCTTCGACGCCCAGGCGGCCAGGCTTCTGGTGGAGTCCATGGCGGCCGGGGAGATCGACATCCTGGTGGCCACCCAGGCCGCCGCCAAGGGCCATAACTTTCCCAACCTGACCCTGGTGGGGGTGGTGGACGCTGACCTCGGTCTGCGAGGGGGGGACCTGCGGGCCGCCGAGCGGACCTATCAGCTGCTGGCCCAGGCCACGGGCCGGGCCGGGCGTCATGATCGTCCTGGCCGGGCCCTGGTGCAGAGCTATGCGCCAGACCATGCGGTGATGCAGGCCCTGGCGGCCCAGGACCGGGACGCCTTTGTCGCCGCCGAGATGGCCGAGCGGGAGCTGGCCGGCCTGCCCCCCTTTGGCCGGCTGGGGGCGGTGATCGTCTCCAGCGAAAATCCCCAGGCCCTGGAGGCCTTCGTCCGGGACATGGCCGCCGCCGCCCCCAACGCCCCAGGCCTGGAGGTCTATGGGCCCGCTGATGCGCCCCTGTCCCTGGTGCGCGGTCGCCGGCGAAAGCGGTTTCTCGTCCGGGCAGATCGGACCGTGGACCTGTCGGCCTATCTGGCCGCCTGGCGGGCGCGGGTCAGGCCGCCCGGGTCCGTGCGGGTGGTCATCGACGTGGACCCCTACAGCTTCCTCTAGGCGGCCGGGCTGGCGAAGCAGGCCCTAAGGGGCGGGATCGACCTCGGCCTTGACCGGAACCGGCGGGGGAACCCGGTCCTGCAGGCGAACCCCGGGGATTTTCAGCATCAGCAGGAAGCCGAACAGCAACACCACCAGGCTGAAGATGATCCCATAGACCACCGCCGTGGAGATGCTCTGGCGAATGATCTGGTCTGCGGCCCGGGTGGCGGGATCGGCCGCCCTGGCCTCCGCCAGGCCAGGATCGGCGTCCCGCTCCATGGCCATGCGCTGCAGATCAGACAGCTCCAGGGTCTCCATCTGAGCGGCGGGATTGGCCGCCGACATCCGGCCAAGCTCGGCGGTCAGGCCCCAGGTGAGGATCGCCCCGAACAGGGCCACCCCCATGGTTGAGCCGATCTGCCGGACGAACTGGCCCGAACTTGTCGCCACCCCCAGCTGATGGGGCGGCACGGCGTTCTGGACGGCCAGGCCAAACAGGCTCTGGCCTGGCCCCAGGCCAATACCGACGATCAGCAGACGCCACACCAGGTCCAGGGTGCTGGTGTCTGGGCCGATAAAGCAGAGGGAGAACAGGCCAAGGATCAGCACGGCCCCGCCGCCGATCATGAACGGCTTATAGACCCCGGTCTTGGTGACCAGACGGCCGCTGACGGTGGAGGCGGCCACCAGCCCCACCATGAGGGCCAGCATGGTCAGGCCGCTGCGGGTGGCCGGCACCCCCTGTCCCACCTGCATGTAGAGCGGCAGGAAGGAGGTCACCCCCATGAAGGCCATGGAATAGATGAAGGCCGCGCCATTGGCGGTGTTGAAGGTCAGGTTCTTGAACAGATCCAGGGGCAGGATGGGGTCGCGGACCACCCGCTGGACAAACACAAACCCGGTCAGGGCGGCGACGCCGCCGGCCAGCAGGCCCAGGATCAGCGGCGAACCCCAGGGATAGGTCTGCCCGCCCCAGGTGATGGCCAGGAGCAGGCTGGTGAACCCGACCACGATCAGGGCGGCCCCGGCATAGTCGATGTGACCCTCGCCGCGGGGGGGCAGGGCCGGCATTTTCAGGGTGATCATCGCCACCGCCGCCAAGGCAAACGGGACGTTGACGTAGAAGACCCATCGCCAGCCCTCGACCACATGACCCGCCAGGACCACCGTCCCATGGTCGGTAAAGAAGCCGCCGATCACCGGGCCGAAGATGCTGGCCACCCCAAACACCGAACCGAACAGGCCCGAAAACTGCGCCCGCTCCCGGGGGGCGTACAGGTCGGCGATGATGGCGAAGGCGATGGTGAAGAGCGCGCCGCCGCCAATCCCCTGCAGGGCCCGGGCGGTGATCAGCTGGGTCATGCCGCCGCCGATCAGGGGCAGGTCGCCGAATTCTCCAGCCAGGCCGCAGAGCCAGGAGCCGGCCAGGAACACGCCGATGCCCCACAGCAGCACGGGCTTGCGGCCGAAGATGTCGCCGAGCTTGCCCCAGATGGGCACCATGACCGTGGAGGCCAGCAGATAGGCGGTGGTCGCCCAGGCATAGAGATGCAGCCCCGAGAGGTCCGAGACGATCCGCGGCATGGCCGTGGCCACCACGGTCTGGCTCATGGCGCTCAGCAGAAAGATGATCAGGACGGAGATCAGCGTGAGGCGGCGATCGGCCTCGTCAATGACTTGGGGCTCTTGCAATCTGACGTTTCCCGGCGACGTTCGAGCGCCGCCAATCTTCAGGGCCTACAGGCTGCGAAGTCGCCGGCAGGTCCCGTTTTTCAAATGTCTTGTCCCACGCCCCCGCCGCGGAAGACGGCGCAGGCCCGGCGTTAATGGACAGATCGTATCAGACCCGTCTGGCGATAACGAGATGGTGAGGCCTCTGGCGCATGATCGCAGGCCACGACGCGCCAGAAAGCCTCGATCCATGACCGACGCCCAGCAGATCCACCCCCTGACCTCTCTGCGGTTCTTTGCGGCCTTCTGGGTGGTGCTGTTCCACTATTGGCCGGCCCTGGCCACGACAGGGACCCCCCTGCTCGTCGCCAAGGGCTATCTCGGGGTCGAGGTGTTCTTCATCCTGTCGGGGTTCATCCTCTGTCATGTGTATCGCGCAGAGGTCGAGGCCGGACGTTTCGCCTATGGGCGGTTTCTCTGGGCCCGGCTGGCGCGGGTCTATCCGCTGCATCTGGCGACCCTGATCGGCATGGGGGTTCTGGCGGGCGGGGCCACGGCGGCGGGTTTCGCCGTCGACCCCAACATCCTGTCCTGGGAGTCCCTGCCGGCCAATCTGTTGCTGGTGCAGGCCTGGGGGCTGGCGCCCACCGCAGCCTGGAACCATCCCTCCTGGTCGATCTCGGCCGAATGGTTCGCCTATCTGACCTTCCCGCTGTTTGCCTGGGGGGCCCTGGCCCTGAAGGCGCGGCCCCTGGTGGCGGTGGCCCTGGCGGCGATCTTCATGGCCGGCCTTTATGCCGGGTTCGAGGCCCTGGCCGGCCGGCCCCTGACCCTGGCCACCATTCACTGGGGCGCTCTGCGGATCGTCCCGTGCTTTGCCCTCGGCTGCGCTCTGCACAGCCTCTGGCGCGGTCGAACCGCGGGCGGGCGCGGCCAGGCCTGGCTCGGCGCCCTAATTTCAGGCGCCGTCGCCCTGATTGCGGCCGGTTTTGGACTTTCCGACACGGTGATCGTCTTGGCCGCCGGTGGGGTGATCTTCTACCTCGCCCGGCTGGCCGAAACCGGGTCCCAGGCCCTGTCGTCACCCGTCCTGACCTATTTGGGCGAGATCAGCTACTCGATCTACATGATCTGTGTGCCCTGGAAGATTGTATTCGTGAATGGCGTCATCAGTCTGCTTGAGCTTGAAGGCGAACAGCTTCCGATTGGCCTGTGGTTGGTGTTGTTCGTCGGCGTGATTCCATTGGCGGCTCTATCCTACCATCTGATCGAGAAGCCTGCCCGGGCGCAAATGAAGCTATGGCCCAGCCTGTGGAAAGGCCGCGCACCGCGCGCGGTGGACGCATAAACCCTCTTTTCATCGGCGGCGTGAGAAACTATGCCTAATCCCAGTTCGCGTCGGGAGTTGACCCCAACATGTTGAAACGGACACGTCTGGCCATTGGTTCCATGACGGTGGCGGCGGTTATGGCGCTCGCGCCCGTCAGCACCGCCTTTGCCGACACCTATTGGCAGTGCGTTCCGTTCGCGCGGATGATTTCGGGCGTCCAGATCTTCGGTGACGCCTGGACCTGGTGGAAGCAAGCCGCTGGCCGTTACGACACCGGCAACACTCCCCAGGCGGGCGCCGTGCTCTGCTTCAAGCCCACCGGCTCCATGCGCCTGGGCCATGTGGCGGTGGTCAGCCAGGTGCTTACCGATCGGGTGATTCAGATCAGCCACGCCAACTGGTCGCGCATCAACGGCGCCCGGGGCCAGATTGAGCGTGACGTCACCGTGGTGGACGTTTCTCCCAAGGGGGACTGGAGCCAGGTCAAGGTCTGGTACGACTCCGTCGGCAATCTCGGGACGACCACCTATCCGGTTCACGGCTTCATCTATCAGGACGCTAAGGCGGCCACCCTCGCCAAGTCCGGCTTCACCACCGCCCAGAACACGGCTGTGACCGTCGCCCAGTCGGCGGCCAATCAGATGGTGGCTGCGGTGCGCCCGGGTTCTGGTCCCCTGCAGATGATCACCCAGGCGGCGGACGCCACCGACCGGATCGCCGCCCTGCTGCAGGCTGCCGGCCATAGCGCCGGCCCCGCCCCTGACGGCCAGGAATAATCGCGTCTTTCGCGCAGGACGAACGCTTCCTTAAACGACGTGGGATCACCCTGCCGGCCTCATTGGAAGGTTGTGCATGGCAAGTCCTGTCCCTCACCTGCGGGCCCAGACGGCGTCGCACTTGCGTACAGCCCTGGCGGCCCATGGCCGCTATGTCCAGGGCCTGACAGGGGGGCGCCGCGCCGATCTGGTCCGAGCCGACCTCGCGGAATGGAATCTCGAGGGCGCCTTACTCACCGAGGCCGATCTGACCGGGGCCCGCCTGAGCGGCGCCATTCTGGCCGGCGCCGATCTCACCCGGGCCAATCTGTTTGGCGCAGACCTGAGAGACGCCGACCTCCGGGGCGCGCGTCTGGCCCAGGCCGATCTGCGCGGGGTCAGTCTGCGGGGCGCCAATCTGTCCGGGGCCGACCTGACCGGATGTGATCTTCGGGAAGGTCGCATCGCCATGCAGACCCGCAAGGACGGCTTTCATATCCTGGAGCTCGAGGCGCGGGCGGGAAACCTCGACTATGCCGTGGCTGAGGGCGCAGACCTCACCGGGGTGATGACCGCCGTGGATGGCCGCGACGCCAGCTTCGCCGGGGCGATCCTGGTGGGGGCCCGCATGGCGGGCGCCCGGCTCGACGGCGCAGATCTGTCCGGCGCCCAGCTGGACGGGGCAGACCTGAGCGGGGCTTGCCTGCGCGGTGCGGTGGTGGCCGGCGCCAATCTGGCCGCTGCGGGCCTCGACGGCGCCGATCTCAGCGACCTCCTCAAGGCGCCGGCCAACATCTTCTATGTGGACGATCAGCCCCTGCACCAGCTGATCGCCGACCATGAGGCCTATTGCGACAGTCAGGGCGTCGTTGGGGCGGCCGCCAAGCTGGGGGGGGCTGACTTTCGTGGCCTGCGCCAGTTGCAGGGCCGCCGCCTCAGCGGCCTGTCGGCGCCCGGGTCGATCTTCTTCGGCATGGACCTGCGCAATATCGAATGGCAGGGCGCCGACCTGTCGGATTGCGATCTACGGAAGGCCGACCTGCGCGGTGAGGACCTGCGGGGCGCCCGGCTGATCGGGGCCAATCTCATCCGCGCGGACCTCAGGGACGCCCAGCTCGGACCCCTGGCGATCGGAGAGGGCCGTCTGCTGCGCACCGACCTGAACCGGGCCATCCTGCGCTATGCCGACCTCAGCGGCGCCCAGGCGACCCGGGCCCGCTTTCTGGAGGCCGATCTGTCCGGCGCCAAGCTCACAGGCGCCGATCTCAGGGGCGCTGAACTGGTCCCCTGAGGCCGGTCAGGCTGTGATCGCAGCTCACATCCCGTGGCGCAGGGGCTGCAGATCAGGGAAGTCCGCCGGGCGCTTCTCGGCCTTGGCCTTGAACGCCTCGCCCATGTGAGAGCCGGCGAACATGCCGGTCTGCCAGATGGCGATATAGTCCAGCCCGTCTGCGATGGTGTGATCCCGGGCATAGTTGATCATCACCTTGGAGCCGGTCACAGCCAGGGGCGACTTTTCGGCGATTTCCCGGGCAGTGGCCATGACATGGTCCATCAGCGCCTCGTGGGTCTGGAACACCTCATTGACCAGACCAATCTCCTTGGCCTTCTGGGCCGGCAGCCTGCGACCTGTATAGGACAGTTCCCGCACCCAGCCCTCGGGCATCAGCTTGCACAGGCGGGGGAAGGTGCCGACATCGGCGGTCATGCCGATATTGATCTCCTGCACGCAGAAGAAGGCGTCTTCTGTGGCGTAGCGGATGTCGCAGGCGCTGGTCATGTCCATGGCGCCGCCGATGCAGCCCCCCTGGATGGCCACCAGCACCGGCATCCGGGCCTCGTCCAGGCAGCTGAAGCAGTCCTGCAGCCAGCGTACATGATGGCGCTGCCCCTCGGCGGCCACGAAGCGGTCGGGCGCCAGGCCGGCGTCCGGGGCCGAGGTCCCGCCGCCGCCGAACACGGCCAGATCCATGCCGGCTGAGAAGTGCTTACCGGTGGACGAGATGACGATGCAGCGGGCCCGGGCGTTGTCATTGATGTCCCGCACGATCACCGGCAGCTCGTTCCAGAAGGTCCGGATCATGCTGTTATAGGCCTCGGGCCGGCTGAGGCGGATGTGGGCCACCCCGGCCTCAATCTCCACCTCGAAACAGGTCCAGGGGCCGAGGGCGGGAATCGCCGAGGCGGGCGCGGCGTGGGTATTGGCGGCGGTCATGAGGGCTCTCCTGAGGCAGATGGCGGGGTCGACCCATCATCACCCCCTGACGCTGGGGAAAGCCAAGGCCTCTCGGCGAACCTTTGAGTCTGCCCGGCGACAGGCCCTTGGGGCCGGCGGAACTCAGGATATATGAAACCCCTCGCGCCGCACGCCGCCGCGCAGGAGGAGCCGCTGATGGATGGACTGGTCGCCGAGGCGCCGCGGGCCCGCCGTTTCCCACTGCCCAGCCGTGGCGGTGAGATGGCCGCCCTGGAATTTGGGCCCCTCGAGCGTCCCCTGGACCTGGTGTTCTGTCACGCCAACGGATTCAACGCCCAGACCTACCGCACCATTCTTGGCCCTCTGTCAGCCGGTCTTCGGATCCTGGCCATTGACCTGCGGGGACATGGGGCGACCGCCCTGCCGACCGAACTGGAGAATCGCCAGGGCTGGGCGGCCTATCGGGATGATCTCTTGGCCCTGCTGGCGTTTGTCGCCCAAGGCCCCGTGGTGGTGGCCGGTCACTCCATGGGCGCCACCACCAGTCTGATGGCCGCCCCTCACGCCCAGGGCATCATCAGTCGCCTGGTGTTGTTTGATCCTGTCCTGATGCCTGAGCGCGGAGAGCCTGTGCCCGGGGATATCGCCCAGTCGCCGATGGTTCAGGGCGCCCTGCGCCGCCGCAGCCAGTTCGCCTCCCGCGAGGCGGCGATCGCCGCCTATGAGGGGCGCGGCGCCTTCAAGACCTGGAGCCGCGACCAGATCACCGACTATGTGGCGGCGGGCTTTGTGGACCTGGAGGACGGGTCGGTGGAACTGGCCTGCGCCCCGGCCTGGGAGGCCTCCAATTTTGCGGTCTATGATCATCAGGCCTGGGCTGCGGCGCTGGCCTGCCCCTGTCCGGTGAAGATCCTAAGGGCCGAGCATGGCTCCACCTGCCGGATCGACGACCACATCGACACCCTGCTGGCCACAGGTCGCTACGAGATCGAGACCATCCCCGGGAGCAGCCACTTCCTGCCGATGGAGCGCCCAGAGCTGGTTCGCGACGTCCTGACCCGCGCGGTAGCGCGCTAAAGCTCCATGCCGGGCCGGGTGGTGGGGCGCAGGGCCTCCACCGCCTCTGGCGACAGGCGCACCACCTTGCGGGCGTCCAGGTCAAAGCCCACGGCGACATTCTCGGCGCTGGCCCAGGGGCGGCCGGTGTGGGGATCGACCATCCAGTGACGCAGGCGACGGAACCGCTCCTCCACATGGGCGGTGGCCGAACGCAGCTCGAACCGGTCGCCGGCCCGGGGCCAGGCGAAATGGACCACGCGGTATTCCAGGGCGGCCCCGCCGATCCGCGGCGCGTCAGCCCCGGGACCTTCGCCCAGGCCCCGGTCGGCGCCCAGCAGGTGCAGGATGCCGTCGGAAATCTTGCCCATGACGATCTCGGTCCGCATCCGACCAAAGGCGTCACAGTCCGGCGCGCCGATGACGCCGAGGCCAATGCGCTTCAGGTCCATGGCCTGGGCCGCCGCCAGACTGCCGGCGCTGGCCCCCACCGGCTCCAGGGCAATCGACCGGGGGGCGGCGAAGTCCGGCACGTCCATCTGCAGGCGTTCGGCCGCGGCGCGAATCCGCCGGGGCCAGGGAAACACCCGGCCGCCGTCCGCCGTGGCGTGGCGCACCACGGTCTGGAAGGTGGCGGCGGGTGACCCGTCGGGATGCAGGATGACCAGCATCAGGCGGGCCTCATCCTCGCTGATGGCCACGACCCCGCCCCGGGCCGAGAGCGCGGCGCCTGGCTTGGCCTCCCGCAGGAAGCGGATGTGCTGCTCGCGGACCAGAAGGGTTGAGGGCGCCAGGGCCGAAAAGGCGTCCGGCATGCCCAGTTCCGCGGCCAGACCCGCCAGGGCCTCCATGGACTTGGCCACCCAATGGCGCACGTTCAGGTGCCCCATTTCATCGCATTCCCAGGTATTGACCCCACCGACCCAGATCTCGGTTCCGCCGCCCCAGCCCATCAGGCCCCCCAACACACCACGTGACCGCCCGTGCGCCGGGCGACCGCGGGGACCTTAGGGGCGCCCGCCGCCGCCGCCAACGCTTCTGGCGGCGTGGGACTCCCCTGGCGTTCGCCGCCTTGGGCTGTAACCGTTGAGCCAGAACCGGCGTAGGCTCTCAGGATGGTGACGGAGATGACCCCTTGACCGAGCCGGCGGACCCCAAGACGCCCCCCCAGCCGCAGGGGAGGCCCCGGCCCCGGCCCAGGCACAGCCTCCTGGTCCGCCTGACCCACTGGCTCAATGTTCTGGTCCTGCTGGTTCTGCTGGGCAGCGGGCTGCAGATCTTCAATGCGCACCCGGCGCTCTATTGGGGACATGCCTCGACCTTTGCCGATCCCTGGATATCCATGACCGCGGAGCCTCGGGGCCAGGGGCTCGCCGGGGTCACCCAGGTGGGGGATCTGAAACTGGAGACCACGGGGGTTCTGGGTCTGTCGGATGGCATGCAGCGGGGGTTCCCCGCCTGGGCCACCTTGCCGGGGTACAGGTCCCTGGCTGAGGGCCGCCGTTGGCACTTCTTCTTTGCCTGGCTGTTTGTGTTCAATGGCCTGGCCTATCTCGCCTGGGGGCTGTTCAGCGGTCATTTCCGCCGCGACCTCGCCCCGCAGCGGCGGGAGCTCTCGCCGCGCCACCTGTGGACCGAGATCAAGGATCACCTGGCCCTGCGCTTCCCCCATGGCCGATACAACGCCTTGCAGAAGCTCGTCTATCTGGCGGTGATCTTTGGGCTCCTTCCGCTGATGGTGGTGAGTGGTCTGGGCATGTCGCCGGGGGTCAATGCCGCCTGGCCCTGGACTTTCGAGATATTTGGCGGCCGCCAGTCGGCGCGGACCATCCACTTTCTGAGCGCCCTGGCCCTGGTCGCCTTCGTCCTGATCCACATCGCCATGGTCTTTGCGTCAGGCCCCGTCCGGCAGCTGCGGGCCATGATCACCGGCGGCGAGCCATCTCCCCCCAAGCCTGGAGCCCTGTCATGACCTCGATTCCCCGCCGGGGCCTTTTGGCCGGGGCAGGCTCGGCCCTGTTGGGTCTGACCCTGGCTGGATGTGATCAGATCAGTCGCCATACCGGGGTCCGCGCCACCCTGGCCCGGGCCGAGGGTCTGACCATGGCCGCCCAGCGCCTGATCCTTTCCCGAGACGCCCTGGCCCGCGAGTTCACCCCGGCCGATATCTCCCCGGACTTCCGCGCCAATGGCAGCCTGCGGCCGGCCGGCGTGGCCTACCAGAACCTCGTGGCCAACAGCTTTGCCGACTGGCGGCTGGAGATCGGCGGGCTGGTCGAACATCCCCTGTCCCTCAGCCTTGTCGATCTGCGCGCCCGGCCCGCCCGCACCCAGATCACCCGCCACGACTGTGTCGAAGGCTGGAGCAGCATCGGCCAGTGGACCGGGGCCCGGCTGAGCGCCTTGCTGGAAGAGGCGGTTCTCAAGCCAGAGGCCCGCTACATCGTCTTCTACTGCGCCGATCGGCTGGACCCCAACGCTGTGGGTGACCGGGGCCTCTATTATGAGAGCATCGACCTGGTCGACGCCTTCCACGAACAGACCATCCTGGCCTACGAGATGAACGGTCAGGTGCTGCCGGTGAAGCACGGGGCGCCCCTGCGCCTGCGGGTGGAGCGCCAGCTGGGCTACAAGCACGCCAAATATGTCATGCGCATCGAGGCGGTGGAGAGCTTCGCCCACATCGCCGGCGGACAGGGCGGCTTCTGGGAGGATCGCGGCTACGAGTGGTACGCCGGGATCTGATCCCGTTCCGTCCGGCCTGCCACGGATCGCTCGTCCGAGGCGCCCGCGGCGACGGGCCTGTCAGGACGAGACCGAAA
>SXGS01672647.1_pt1 | contig 12718 bp, 7 predicted proteins | sample 3174681 | NCBI WGS metagenome assembly SXGS01 (sample SAMN11356861, study PRJNA531348) | freshwater metagenome | isolation source: freshwater sample F1-80 | place: China: Fuxian Lake, Yuxi | collected 2017-12-25
CAGGACGCCGACGTGGTGCTGCTGCTGTTCCGGCCGGAGTACTACAATCCGACCGAGGAAAACCGCGGGCTCGCCGAGGTGATCTGCGCCAAGCAGCGCAACGGTCCGACGGGCACGGTGCGACTGAGCTTCCAGGGCAGCATCCTGCGCTTTGAGAACCGGGCGCCCACCATGGACCAGCCGTTCCAGACCTGAGAGCCCGTTCGCCCGTGCACCACTCCATCCGGCTCTGCAGCCTCCTGTTGTGCCTGATTCCAGGCGCGCTGGCTCCGCAGGTCGACGCGCAGGTGCTGCCGCCGCCCACGCTGCAGGCTCGCAGTCCGGTGCTCGCGATTCGCGTGCAGGGCAACCAGCGCTACACGGAGCAGCAACTCGCGAGTGCGCTTGGTCAGACCATCGGGCAGCCCTACGACGCGCAGCGCGCGGAAGAAGGCATGCGCACCCTGTGGAAGGCCTACAAGGTGCGTCCCGAACTCTCCGCGGTGGAGGTCGGCGGCGGAATCGAACTGGTCCTGCGGGTGGTAGAGATGCCCTCCGATCTCGAGCCGCGCTTCATAGGCAACGACGACATCGATCTCGACACACTCCAGCGCTGGGCACAGCTCGAAGAGCGCGGCGAGTTGTTCCTCTATCAGGCCGAGCGGGTTCGGCAGCGGCTGCTGGAGGGGTATCGACAGGAGGGCTATGCCTTCGCGGAGATCGAGATTCGCCGCCGCGGCGACGACGAACAGCGTGCCGCTGCCGGAGGCGCCCAAGCAGAGCTCACCCCTGACGTGATCTTCGAGATCCGCGAGGGGCCCAAGGTGCGCGTGCGCGATGTGCGGATCAGCGGCAACGGCTCGCTCCCGGATACTGGCGCCTGGTGGTGGAAGAACGGCCTCAAGCAGCTCTCCAAGCCCGAACTGAGCGGTCCGTGGGTCTTCAACTGGTTCGGCACCCCCTTCGTTCGCGAGGAACTGGAAGCGGATCTGCTGGCGATGCGCGACGTCTACCGCGACCTGGGCTGGCTCGACGCAGTGGTTGAGCTGGAGCGTCTGGAGTTCAGCGAGGATCGCTCGCGCGTCACGATCCACGTGGCGGTGGATGAGGGCCCCCGCTACCGCGTCTCCAAGCTGTCTCTGATCGGCGTCGAACGCACTCAGGATCCCAACGAGCGCCCCTCGGGCATCCGGGAAACGGAAGTTCCGCTGCTGTTTCCGCGCGAGGAGCTGCTTGCGCTGTGCAAGCTGCGTCCCGGGGATCTGTACCTGCGCTCGCGTCAGCGCGAGGACGGCTCGGCGCTGCGGAACTACTACGGCGAGCGGGGCTATGCCTCGCATCCCACCCTGCCGGCGCTGGATTCGTTCCAGTTCCTGGAGCCCGATCTGGTGGTTGACCTCGAGCGCCACGAAGTGGAACTGGTCTACAAGCTGCAGCAAGGCCGCCAGCGCTACATCCGCGAGGTGCTGTTCTCCGGCGGCGAGCACACCCGCGACCGAGTGCTGCGCCGCGAGGTCGACGTGCTGCCGGGGGAACGCATCGACACGCGCGAGGTCAACCGCTCCCTGAGCCGGATCTACTCGACGAACTACTTCAGCGATGAATTCCAGTCGCTGGAGCACCGCGATCCGGTCTACCGCTTCATCGCCACGCAAGACCCCGAGTGGGTGGATCTGGAGTTCGAGGTCACCGAAGGGCGCGTCGTCGATTTCACAGTCAACGCCGGCGTCGACTCGAACAACGGCCTCTTCGGGCGTGTGATGCTGCAGATGCGCAACTTCGACGCATCGAACCTGCCTTCGTCGCTGTGGAGTTTCCCAGAGGAACTCTACGAGAAGGAGGCCTTCCACGGTGCGGGTCAGACCTTCGTCGTCGAGTTGTCACCGGGCACGATTCAGCGTCAGGCGCGCGTGCGCTTCTACGAGCCGGACATCTTCACGTCCCACTTCAATCCATACAGCCTCGATCTGGAGTTCAGCACGCGCCGCCGCTTCTGGCGCTTCTACGACGAGGATCGCAGCATCGCCCAGGTGCTGCTGGGCCGGCAGTTCGGGCGCAATTTCTCGCTGGCGGCCGGTCCGACGATCCAGTCGATCGAGATCAGCAACATCGAGTCGGACTTCGGCGGCGGCTTCGCGGAGCCGGACGAGCTGCCCTTGCCGGCCGGAATCTACGCCATGGAGGGCGACTCCATGCTGCAGGGGCTCCTGATCAACGCGACCTACACGGATCTGGACAACCGCATCAACCCCATGCGCGGTCTGCGAGTCACCTCGCGCAACGGCGTGTTCGGCGGACCGCTGGGCGGTGACTGGCAATTCGCGCGTGCTCAGGCGGATCTCGACTGGTTCTGGCAGCCCGGGGATCCGGAGGACCCGGCTGTGCGCTCCAGCTTCCACTTCAGCCTCGGGGCGGGTCTGTCCGAGGCCTTCGGGGACACGGAAGATGTACCCTACACCGAGCGCTTCTTTCTCGGCGGTCTGGGCACGGTGCGCGGCTTTGCGCTGCGCGGCATCGGTCCCAACATCGGCGGCCAGCCGATTGGCGGCCAAACGATGCTCAATGGCTCGGTGGAGTGGCGCATTCCCCTGCACACGCAGGTCCAGCCCGGCACGTATGTCGAACGCGAGACCTTCCGTTTCACTCTCTTTGCCGATGCCGGCGTGCTGAATCCGGATTTCGGCAGTCTGGACTTGGGAGAGCTCCGCTCCTCCTTTGGCTTCGGCCTGGGGATGTCCAACCCCATCCCGCTGGGCTTCTACTTCGGCTTCCCGCTTCAGAAGGGCGAGGGGGATCGCACGGAAACCCTCTCCTTCTCGCTCAGCACGCTCAACTGAATGGTTGACTTGCCTGCGCTCCGCGGGCTAAACCTTGGGCGCGCGGAGTTTTTTCCCTTCGCGAACCGCCGGCCTTTCGCCGGTGCAGGGCTCCCGATCGGGGTCAGGACATGAACGACTGCAGACTGGATGAACTTGCCCGCCTGTGCGGTGCCGAGCTGATCGGCGATCCCGCGAGGACGATCCGTGGCCCAGCTTCGCTGACCGAAGCCGGCGCCGACCAGATCAGCTTCTATGCGCTTTCGCGCTATCGCCCGCAGTTCGAGGCCACGCAGGCCGGCGCGGTCGTGGTGGCGCCCGGCACCCAGCCCGTCCGTGCGGGCATGTCGCTCCTGATCAGCGCGGATCCCAGCCGCGCCTTCACGCGCATCGTGCAGCACTTCGCCGGCGAGGACCTGCCCTCGCGCGCGGGCATTCACGCCTCCGCGGTGGTGGCGTCGGATGCGCGCATCGCCCCGGATGCCTGGATCGGCCCTGCCTGCGTGATCGAGGAAGGTGCCGAAATCGGCGCCGGTGCGCAGCTCGTCGCAGGCGTGCACATCGGCCGCGGAGCACGCGTCGGTGCCGGCACCGTGCTGCACCCTGGCGTCGTGCTCTACGCGCGCTGCCGCATCGGCGCGCGCGGGATCGTGCATGCGGGCGCCGTGATCGGCGCCGACGGCTTCGGCTTTGAACCCAGCCGCGAGGGCTGGAAGAAGATTCCGCAGTGCGGGATCGTCGAGATCGGCGACGACGTCGAGCTCGGTGCCAACGTTTGCATCGATCGCGGCCGCTTCGAGGCCACACGCATCGGCAACGGCGTCAAGCTCGACAATCTCGTGCATCTGGCGCACAACGTGGTCATCGAGGACGGCGCGCTGATCATCGCGCAGGCCGGCATCTCCGGCTCCACGCGCATCGGCAAGGGCGCGATCATCGCCGGTCAGGCCGGCATCGCAGGGCATGTCACCATCGGGGCCGGAGCACGCATCGGCGCTCAGGCCGGCGTGATGGGCTCCGTGCCGCCGAACGAGGACTGGGCCGGCTACCCGGCGCGGCCCAAGACGCAATCCATGCGTGCGCTGGCCCATGTGCAGCGCCTGCCCGAGCTGGTCGAGCGCGTCCGCGAGCTCGAGCAGCGTCTCGAAGAGCTATCCCGGACGAGGACACGGTCATGAGTCGCAAGCAGCGCACGCTGAAGAGCGCAGTGGAGTTTTCCGGCATCGGCCTGCATTCCGGCCGCACGATCCGCGGCCGCATGCTGCCGGCGGCACCCGGCGCAGGCGTGGAGTTCGTGCGCACGGATCTGCCCGATGCGCCCTCGATTCCCGCCAATATCCGCTACCACAACCTCAAGGAGCGACGCACGCGCCTGCAGCGCGGCGCGGCGGAGGTCGACACCGTCGAACACCTGCTGGCGGTCTGCCAGGGACTGCACATCGACAACCTCGTCGTGGAACTCGATGGTTCGGAGCTGCCGGGCCTCGACGGGTCGGCGCAGCAGTTCGTCGAGCTGGTGCAGCGCGCGGGCATCACCGAACAGGATGCACAGGCCAAGCAGCTAGTGCTCGACCAGCCGATCTACGTGCGCGCCAACGGTGCGACGCTGGTCGCGCTGCCGAGCGAGAAGCCGGGGCTTTCCATCCAGTACGTGGCCTCCTTTCAGGAGCCGGGCGTCGAAGGCGGCAGCTTCCAGCTGGAGCTGGGCGAGGAGAACTTCCTCAAGGAGATCGCTCCCGCGCGCACCTTCTGCCTGGCCTCCGAGGTCGAGATGCTGCAGAAGGCGGGCCTTGGCAAGGGCGCCACGCGCGAGAACACGGTGGTGCTGGGCGATCCGGCCTCGGTGATGCGCATGCCGGGCGAGCCGGTGCGTCACAAGGTGCTCGATCTGCTGGGTGATCTGTACCTGCTGGGCGCGGACCTCTCCGCGCACATCATCGCCACGCGCTCAGGTCATGCCACCAACGCCGAGCTCGTGCGGCGGCTGTTCGATGTCATGCAGGCTCAGGAGACGGGTGGATTGCTGCGGCGCGAGTCGGGCCTGGAAGTGCGCGAAATCCTGCGCCTGCTTCCGCACCGCTACCCTTTCCTGCTGCTCGACCGCGTGATCGAGATCGACGGGTACAAGCGCGCCGTCGCCATCAAGAACGTCACGATCAACGAGCCGTTCTTCCAGGGGCACTTCCCCTCGGCGCCGCTGATGCCGGGAGTCCTGCAGCTGGAGGCCATGGCGCAGCTCGCAGGCGTGCTGCTGCTGCGCAAGATGGAGAACAGCGGCAAGCTGGCCGTGCTGTGGTCGATCGACAAGGTGCGTCTGCGCGGCGCGGTGACGCCCGGTGATCAGCTGCGCATCGAGGTCGAGACGATTCGTGACAAGGAACAGACCGCGCAGGTGCGCGCGATCGGCACGGTGGCGGGCAAGACGGTTTGCGAAGCAACATTGATGTTCACGCTGGTGGACGCCTGATCGGTCAAGGGGAAACGGAACATGGCAACGAAGATTCATCCGACGGCAGTGGTGGCGAGCGGGGCTGAGATCGGCGACGATGTCGAAATCGGGCCGTACAGCGTGGTGGGACAGCGTGTCACAATCGGTGCGCGCACCGTGATCGGTCCGCAGGTCGTGATCGACGGCGTGACGCGCATCGGCTGCGACAACCGCATCGTGGGGCAGGCCAATCTGGGCGGACCGCCGCAGGATCTGTCCTACAAGGGCGAGCCCACCGAGCTCTCCATCGGCGACCGCAACACGATCCGCGAGTTCGTCACGATCAACCGCGGCACGGTCAAGGGCGGCGGCGTTACCACGGTGGGCAGCGACTGCCTGCTGATGGCCTGCTGCCACGTGGCGCACGACTGCGAGCTCGCCGACCGCATCATCATGGGCAATAACGTGCTGCTCGCGGGGCACGTGCGCGTTGAGCGCTCCGCCAACATCTCCGGCGGAGCGGCGGCGCACCACTTCGTGACGATCGGCGCCAACGCCTACGTCGGCGGCATGACGCGCATGGTGATGGATGTTCCGCCCTACATCATTCTCGAGGGTCACCCCAGCCGCGTGCGCGGCGTAAACGTGATCGGCATGCAGCGCGGCGGATTCCAGGAAGGCGACATCGAGCATGTGCGCAACGCCTTCCGCCGCATCTGGCGCTCGGGCAACCCGCGCAAGCAGACGTTGCAGGAACTGCGCGACGAACTGCCGGACTGCGTGCCGATCCAGCATCTGGTGCGCTCGCTGGAGAACACGGAGAGCGGCATCAAGGGCCGTTACCGCGAGATCCTGCGCGAGCAGTTCCTGCGCGCCGGTCAGGAGCGCATCCTGAGCGCGGGCACGACGAGATGAGCCGCCGTCTGCGCACCGCCGTGATCGGCGTGGGACACCTCGGCAAGTTCCATGCGCGGATCCACAAGGCCAACCCCCGCGCCGAGCTGGTCGGTCTGGTCGACGGCAATTCCGGCCCTGCCGGCGAGATCGCCCGTGAGCTGGGCGTGCCGCTGGTGTCGAGCATCGAGGAACTGCCTAGTCCCATCGATGCCGTCAGCATAGCGGTGCCCACGGTGCTGCACGCGCGCATCGCGGTGCCTCTGCTCGAGCGCGGCATCGCCTGCCTCGTCGAGAAGCCGATCGCCGCCAACAGCGGCGAGGCCCGTGAGATCCTCGCGGCCGCGCGCCGCGGCAAGGCCGTGCTCTCCGTCGGCCATGTCGAGCGCTTCCAGCCCGGTCTGGTGCGGGTGCGCGAGCTGAAGCTCGACCCGCGCTTCCTCGAATGCCACCGCCTGGCGCCGTTCAGCTTCCGCAGCATGGATGTCGGGGTCGTGCACGACCTGATGATCCACGACATCGATCTGGTGCTTGATCTGGTCGATTCAGCCGTCAAGAGCTTCGACGCCTCGGGCGGCGCGATCCTCACCGACCACGAGGATGTCGCCTCGGTGCGGCTGGTCTTCGAGAACGGGGCCCGCGCCAACCTGACCGCCTCGCGCGCCTCGCTGCAACCCATGCGCCGCTTCCGCATGTTCTCCCGCGAGGCCTATGTCAGCCTCGACATGACCAAGAACTACGGCCTGATCGTCCGCAAGGGCCCGGAATGGGAGTCAGGCCGCGAGGCGCTGCGCACGCAGGAGGTCGCGGCGCTGGCAGCCCGCAAGGACTGGCTGCAGGAGCGCGTGATGAACATCTCCGAGCTGGATCTCTCCGGTCTGGAGCGGCCCCTGCAGGCCGAAATCGACGACTTCCTGGCCTGCGTGCAGGAGGGGCGCGAGCCGCTCGTCAGCGGTGAGGACGGCCTGCGGGCTCTGGAACTGGCCGACCAGATCTGCGCCGCCATCCGCTCGCAGGTGTGGTAGACGCGCCCTGCGGAATGCATCATCGGGGGAATGAGCGCCCCGTCGACGAAGCTCTTCCAGCAGCTGCCTGAGAACGTCTCCACCCGCCCGGCTCCGGCTGAGGAGGAGGTGCTCGCGCTGTGGCAGCGCGAGGAGACCTTCAAGGGCATCGAGGCGCGCCGCGCCGGCGCCAAGTCCTTCGTGTTCTGGGAAGGGCCGCCGACCGCCAACGGCAAGCCCGGCATCCACCATGTCTTCGCACGCACGATCAAGGACACGGTCTGCCGCTACCAGACCATGCTGGGACGGCGGGTGACGCGCAAGGCGGGCTGGGACACGCACGGACTGCCCGTCGAGCTGGGTGTCGAAAAACAGCTTGGAATCTCGGGCAAACCGCAGATCGAGGCCTTCGGCGTGGCGGCTTTCAACGCGCGCTGCCGCGAGAGTGTGTGGCAGTACAAGCAGGACTGGGAACGCCTGTCGGAGCGCATCGGCTACTGGCTCGACTACGCCAGTCCGTACATCACCTACGACGATTCCTTCGTCGAGAGCGTGTGGTATCTGCTGGCGCGCTTCCACGAGGCGGGCTACGCCTACCGCGGCAAGAAGGTGCTGCCGTACTGCGGGCGCTGCGGCACCGGGCTTTCGAGCCACGAGCTGGGCCAGCCGGGCGTCTACCGCGACATCAACGACCCCAGCGTGCATGTGCGCTTCCGCGTGGTCGACGGCCAGCACGGCGAGTCGCTCCTGGCCTGGACCACCACGCCCTGGACGCTGCCCTCGAACATCGCGCTCGCCGTGCATCCGCGCGAGCGCTACGTGCTGGCGCGGGTCAACCTGCCCGTCGCCAAGGGCGCGGAGAAGGGCTCGGCGGGCTCGGAATGCGTCTGGATTGCGGCCGCGCGCGCACAGGCCGTGCTCGGCGAGCACGAGGTGCTGCGCGAGTGCACGGGCAGCGAGCTCGCGGGCCTGCGCTACCAGCGTCTGTTCAGCGATCCCGTGCCGACCGTCGAGCCGGGGGCCTGGAAGCCGGATCCGGCCGGGCTGGAGCGTGTGTACACGGCCGAGTACGTCAGCATGGACGACGGTACGGGCATCGTGCACCAGGCGGCGGCCTACGGCGTCGACGACTGGGAAGTGGCGCGCGCGCAGCGGCTGCCCGTGCGTCAGGCGGTCGGCCCCGAGGGTCGTTTCCTGTGCGCGGTCGGCCCGGTGGCGGCCGGCACCTTCTTCAAGGAAGCCGACGACGCGCTGATGGAGGATCTCAAGCGCCGGCAACTGCTGTTCCGCAAGGCGCGCGATCCGCACAGCTACCCGCACTGCTGGCGCTGCGACACGCCGTTGTTCTATTTCGCCGCGCCCGCCTGGTATCTGCGCACCACGGCGCTCAAGGAGCGCATGATCGAGCTCAACCGCGAGGTGCGCTGGATTCCTCCGGAGATCGGCAGCGGCCGCTTCGGCGAGTGGCTTGAGAACAACATCGACTGGAACATCTCGCGCGATCGCTACTGGGGCACGCCGCTGCCCTTCTGGGTCTGCGAATCCTGCGAGCACGAGGAGGCGATCGGCTCGCGCGCGGACCTTGAGCGCAAGGCCGGCGGCCTGCCGCAGGGCTTTGATTTCCACAAGCCTTCCATCGACGAGCCGGTCTGGCCGTGCGTCAAGTGCGGCGGCGTGATGCGCCGCACGAAGAGCGTGCTCGACTGCTGGTTCGACTCCGGCGCCATGCCCTATGCGCAGTGGCACTGGCCCTTCGGAGATTCGCGCGCCCGCACGCTGGATCAGTTCCCGGCCGACTTCATCGCCGAGGGCCTCGATCAGACGCGCGGCTGGTTCTACACGCTGCACGCGATCGGAACCTTCGTGCAGTCGCTCCCCGACTCAGGTCTCTCCAGGGGCCCGGTCTATCGCACCTGCGTCGTCAACGGGCTGGTGCTCGACAAGGACGGCGTGAAGATGAGCAAGCGGCTGGGCAACATCGTGGACCCCTGGGCCGCGGTGGGGGAGCACGGCGCCGACGCGGTGCGCTGGTACCTGCTCGCCAGCGGTGCCACCTGGCTGCCCAAGCGCTTCGATCCGGCCGGAATCCTCGAGGTTCGCCGCCGTTTCGCCGGCACGCTGCTCAACAGCTACAAGTTCTTCGCCGAGTACGCGCGCCTGTCGGACGGCTACGATCCGGAACACGATCGCGCACCCGCTGCGCGGGAGCGCAGTGAGATCGATCGCTGGCTGATCTCGCGCACGCAGAGCCTCGTGCGCGAGGTGCGCCGTGCGCTCGATGCCTACGAACTGACGGGGGCGACCGAAGCGATCGAACGCTTCACTTCGGACGATCTCTCCAACTGGTACATCCGACGCAACCGCAGGCGCTTCCATCGCTCCGGCAAGGATGCGGACAAGCTGGCAGCGTTCGCAACGCTGCACGAGGCCCTGCGCAGCCTGTCGCTCCTGATCGCACCGATGATGCCATTTTTGGCCGAGATCCTGTGGCGTCGCCTCGGCAACCCGGCCGAGTCCGTGCACGCGCAGGATTTCCCGCGCTGCGACGAAGGCCTGATCGACGCCGATCTCGAAGAGAGCATGCGCATGGTCGCGCGCGTCGTGGAGATGGGGCGCAGCCTGCGCGAGCGCGCCGGCATCCGCATCCGCCAGCCGCTGCGCGCGATCCACCTGCGCGCATCGCATGCGCACGCCGTCGAGCTGCTGCAGCGCAGCTTCGCACGCGAGGAGATCCTCGGCGAGCTCAACATCAAGGGCTACGGCAGCGTGGCGCTCGACGACGGTCAGCTGTGCGTGCTCAAGGCCAAGGCCAACTTCCGCACGCTGGGCACGCGCCTGGGCGGAAAGATGAAGGCGGCCGCGGCCGCGATCGAGGCGCTGGATGCTTCCGCGGTGGCGCAGCTGCGCGGCGGCGGCAGTATTGCGCTCGCGCTCGACGGCGAGCGCGTCGAGATCACGCCCGAGGACGTGCAGGTACTCGTGGAGACGCGTGCGAACTTCGATCTGGAGACCGATGGACGCCTCGTGGCGTTCCTCGACACCGCGCTCGATGACGAGCTGCGAGAAGAGGGCCTGTTCCGCGAGGCGGTCAGCCGCCTTAACACCCTGCGCAAGGAGAGCGGGCTGGCCGTGGAGGACCGCATCCGGCTGACGCTGGACGACGGCGGCCATGCCCTGCTGGCGCGCGCCCTGACGCGCTTTGGGGCTGCGCTGGCCGAGGAGACGCTGGCGAGCGCCTGCCGGCGTGCGACGCTTGCGGCCGCGGGCGGTTCCAAGGTCAGCGCGCTGGAGCTCGAGCCCGGTATCGTGCTGCGGGTTGAGCTGGAAAAGGTCTAGGCCGGTTGTGGAATCATCGCGCGAGGCTTAGCTTCGCTCTTCCCTCGGGGTCTCCCTGGACCTCAGGTGTACCCGTCCATACCCCCGGACCCGAATAAGCAATCTCCGGGCCCTGTTCTGCGTCCCAAGCTGGCGCGTTGGGCCCACCTGGAACCTGCTGGTTTCCGGGCTCGACGGGCACGGTGGCGCCGGGGCCCCCGAGGGACTTCTCTCCTGCCAAGCCGCCCGCGGCCTTCAGGGCGGGGTCCTGCCGCCGATTTTCCTTCCCCTGCGCCGCACAGCCGGCGACCGCGCGATTATCATCCGCGCGGCCTTTTTTCAGGCTTTTGAGGGCAAGAAAACGCATGCGCACGCTGTTGCTGGTGGTACTGGGTGGTGGTCTGGTTGTGTTCCTGTTCGTCCGCAACGGCGGCGAGGAAGGGGCGGTAAACGCCGGGAGCGCCGATGGCGTGATGATCACAGAGCCGAGCGCAATGCAGCCCGGCACGACTGGCGCACAGCAGAGCTCGATGTCGACCGCTGAGAAACCTCAGGAAAACCCGGCGGAAACTGCGCCTTTGGCCGCGCAGCCCGCAGCCGAGGCTCCCGCAGCCCTCCAGCAGCCGGCCGCTGTCCCCGATGCGCCGGGCGACGAGCGCGACCTCGCGCGCGTGCTGGCGCACGGGCCCCAGTCGGTCGCCAACTGGCTCTCCGAGCGTCCGGCTCTGGAGCGCAGCGCGCGCGGGCAGTACGCCTCGGCGCTTGCCATGGCGCTCACCGGACGCAGCGAGGCTGCGCTGGCGCTCGGTGCGCAGTTGGCGGAAAAGGGCGGGATTTCCAGTGCGGAACTCGATGCGCTGAAGGCCCTCGCCGTGCCTCAGGAAAGCCAGCCCGTCGCGGCTTCGAGCAGCGCGCCCAGCGCGCTTGCCCATGCGGCTCTGATCGCGCGCAGCGTCGAGCGCGCGCGCGCTGCGCTGGCAGCGGGTGATTACGCCCGCACCGTGCGCGGGTTCTCAGGGGCGCTGCGCGGTGAACTCGAGGCTCCCTGGCCTGCGGAAACCGCGCGGCTTGCCGAGTGGTCCGAAGCTTTGCGCAAGGCGCAGACGCAGTACCAGTGGAGCCCGCGCGCCGCGTGGCCCGCGCTGGAAATCGCCGTGCAGAACGGCGACAGCCTGATCGCGATCCGCAAGCGCGCGCTGGCGCAGTCGCAGGGACTCACCACGTGCACGGGGCTGATTGCCAAAGCCAACGGGCTCAGGAACGAAGGCGCGATTCACCCTGGCATGAAGCTGCGCATCCCGACCGACAAGCCGCATGTGCTGGTGGACCTCGATGCGCGCTGGATGCTGTTTTTCCTCGGAGAAAACGTGCTTTGCTCGTATCCCGTCGGCATCGGTCGCCAAGGCAGCGAAACGCCTGTCGGCACATACAAGGTGGGGGAGAAGACGAGCGAGCCCACGTGGTTCCCGCCGGGAGCCGCGCCCGTGCCCTTCAACGATCCGCGCAACCCGCTGGGCACGCGCTGGATGGCCTGGCAGAGCGAGGCCGGCATCAACACCTCGCTGGGCTTCCACGGCACACGCGAGCCCTCCAGCATCGGCCAGCAGGGCAGCGAAGGCTGCATCCGCCTGCTCAACAGCGACGTCGAGGAGCTGTTTGAGCTGCTCCCGCGGGGGGCCGAGGTTCGCGTGCAGCCCTGAAGATCGGGTTGAGCCACGGTTGGGTCTTCGGAAGTCCTTATTTGACAGCACCTTAGTGAAACCCTGACAGAAAACCCGTGCGGGCCGTTGACGGGGGCCCGAAAGACCCTAATATCCCCGTCCCTCGAACGCGGAAGACAAGCCCGCGAGTGAGGCTGAAAACACGCCTGCGGCCGGCCCCGTCCATCACGGACCGGGGTGCTGCGGACGACGATCTTTGAAAACAGGGTGGCCCTTGAAACCATGCGAGCGAGCTTGGTCCTGCTTCGGCAGGGCCGGCAACTCAAATTATCATTCCACAGAACAAACTTTTTGAAGGGTTTGATTCTGGCTCAGAACGAACGTTAGCGGTGTGATTTAGGCATGCAAGTCGCGCGTGAAAGCAGCAATGCAAGTAAAGCGGCGAAAGGGTGAGTAACACGTAACCAACCTATCCCAAAGATCGGAATAACCACTGGAAACGGTGGCTAATGCTGGATGTTCCCGGCGGATGGCATCATCTGCCCGGCAAACGGTGGCGCAAGCTGCTGCTCAGGGAGGGGGTTGCGGGCTATCAGCTAGTTGGTGGGGTAACGGCCTACC
>SXGS01239282.1_pt1 | contig 12717 bp, 8 predicted proteins | sample 3174681 | NCBI WGS metagenome assembly SXGS01 (sample SAMN11356861, study PRJNA531348) | freshwater metagenome | isolation source: freshwater sample F1-80 | place: China: Fuxian Lake, Yuxi | collected 2017-12-25
AGTCACGACGACCAGCGAGCCGCATATCGAGCGGAACATCATCGCGGAAATCGGTCATCCTGAGCGAATCTTTCCGATCGGGCGGTTGGACAAAGATTCCTCCGGCCTGATTTTGTTGACGAACGACGGCAATATCGTCAATGAAATCCTTCGCGCGGAATTCGGCCATGAGCGGGAATATATCGTTGAGGTTGATCGGCCGTTCGACCAAGTCTTTCTGGACCAGATGTCTCATGGAGTGGTGATTCTCGGCAGCAAGACCAAGCCCTGTCGGATGATGCGTAGCGGGCCCAATCGGTTTCGCATCGTCCTTATCGAGGGGCGCAACCGGCAGATCAGGCGTATGTGTCAGGCTCTGGGTTATCGGGTGACTGCGCTTCACCGAGTCAGGATCATGCATGTGACCGTGAAGGGACTGGCTGTCGGGGCATGGAAAGAGCTGACGGTGCAGGAACGAGAAGAACTTCTTGAAGCCGTGGGCCGATCGAGCAGCGAGCTCGTGGCATCAATGGAATCGCAACAGAGCTCTCCGCCTGCTAGTTGAGCAGGTCTCGCCTGGCTGCTTGCACGATCGCAAGGACTGCCGGGTGTGTGAGCCGTCGTTGCACGGTGATGGCATAGAAGTGCTGTTTGAGGGAACTCAGTCGTCCGATCACCTGCACCCGATACTGGCGGCAGATTTCCTTTTCGATCACAGTGGCGCCCGGGAAAATCCCGTATCCATCCTGTCCGAACGCCTTGAGCGTCATGCTGTCATCGAACTCGCCGACGATGTTGAGGGACAGTTCGCGATGGGCCATCCACCGGTCCAGCAGTTGTCGGAGCATCGCGTCGGATGTCGGCAGAAGGACCGGCGCACCCTGTAAGGATTGCGGAAAACCGCGACGATACTGCGCCGCCAACTTCGCCGTCGCGAACATAGTTACCCCCGACTCACCCAAGAGGTGACTGTAGATTTGAGCTTTGCTGCTCGGCGAGGCCGGGGTGTCGGTGATGATCAGGTCCAACTCGTGAATGGCCAGATCAGCCAGCAAGAATGGCAGTTTGTCCTCCCGGCAACTCAAGCGTGTCGGCTGATCCAGCTTCAGAGCCGATTTAAGGAAATGAGTGGCAAGCGGTTTCGCCACGACGTCCACAATGCCAACCGCCAATTGGGAGGGGTGCCCATTCGTTCCGCGACTCTTCACCGCGTTCATCAACTCTTGTCCGGTCGAGAAGATGTCTTCCGCGTATCTGAATACGACGCGACCCATCTCTGTCAACACGAGGCGGCGGCCTGCGCGCACGAACAGCTTTTCTCCCAACATCTCCTCCAGCAGCCGTATTTGCCCGCTGATCGTCGGCTGAGCCAGGCGGAATTCTTCGCAGGCCTTGGTCACGGTGCCGTGCTTTGCAACGGACCAAAAATACAGCAGATGGTGGTAGTTCAGCCATTCCATGAGATATGACTCGAAGGCGTTATGCCTGAAGCCCGAGGTACTATACATCGGCTTTCACAATACTTCAAATCCGTTTTATCTATTTTATAAATTGACCATGAGATTGCTAGTCTCCGCGCTATCAGCTCATATATATGAATGAGATGGAAGGAGCGTCCTAGTGATTGCCCTCTTGCAGGTCGTGCTCATCGTGTTGCTGCCGATAACCACACTGGCGGAACCGGTGAGCGACACGAGAACCGTCCAGGCTCAGTCGGCTCGCACCGAACCGCTCACCATCGGCGAAGTCCTTGCCCGCATCGAGTTGACGCATCCGCTGCTTCGGGCGACGGGAGCCGAGCGAGAGAAAGCCCGGGCGAAGATTCTGAAGGCGCTCGGGGCCTGGGAACCGTCGGTCAAAAACTATACACAGATCGAACGGTATACCACGTGGAATCTCACGACGGGTTTCGACATTCCGAGTCAACATACGGCGGGATACGCCGACAGCACGGTCGAGGTCGGACATCCTTGGGGCTTCACGGTCGAAGGCGGACTCCGCAGCGGCTTCGGGGATAAAGGTAACGCCAGGATTGCGTATCCCCCTGATCTACTAGCCACCTATGCTCAGCAGCATTTCTACTTCGGCGGGTCATTCCATCTACTGCGCGGGCTCATCATTAATGAGGAGAACGCCCAGTTTCAACAGGCTGAACTCGCGGGGCCGCAGGCGGAGATCGCGGTGGCCCAGAAACGGCAAGACCTCTATCTCGCCGGAGCGATCCAATATTGGGATTGGCAGGTGGCGGTCAAGCAGGCCGAGGTAGTCAAGCAAACATTGTCTGTTGCGGAAGCCCGCGCCGTGCAGATGGATGGCCAGGCCAAGGCCGGAAAGATCGCGCTCCTCGATGTGGTTGAAATCAATCAGGAAGTGCAGCGCCGCCGGGCGGCCGCCATCACCGCGCAACGGAAGGTGGAATATGAGCAGTACAAACTGTCTCTCTTTCTCTGGGAGAACGGCGAGCCGTTGACTCCACGACCGGAATGGGCGCCGGAGTTTACGGGAGAAACGCCTTTACCGACCGAGGAGGAGATCGCTGCGGCCAAAGTGGCGGCCAAGGAAGATCGGCCGGAAGTGCGGGATCTCTATATCCAAGCCAAGCTAAACAATATCGATCTCAAGCTCGCCAAGAACAAGGTGCTCCCGACCTTGGACCTTGAGGGAGGGCCGACCAAGGGCACCGCGGACTGGATTGTGGGAATCGGGTATCGGATGGGGCTGCACAGTGAGATACCGCTGTTCCAGCGGGAAGCGCGCGGGAAGATCATGGCCGCGGAAGTGGGCCAGGCGCAATTGGCGTTGAAACAGCAATACTATGAGCGGCAAGTCAGCTTCGACGTGGATAACTGGTTTTCGGCGATCGTGCGTGCTAGGGACCGGGTGAAGGCTGCCACAGAATCGTACCGCTTGGCCAAGGTCTTGGAGGACGGCGAGCGTAAACGGTTCGAGATGGGGGCGACCAGCATCCTATTTGTCAATACGCGCGAGCGCAATGCAGTCGAGACAGCCTATCAGCTGTATCGTGCCCAGTATGACTATGTGCTGGCGCGCGGCGGTCTTCTCTATGCAAAAGGCGCGTTGTCGAAGCCGGTGGCGGGCGCCGCCATGGCTAAGTATGGGGACCCTCTGACGGCGGCAGGCGTGAACGGCTACAAACAACCGGGCCGCGATTAATCCGGCGCAAGGAGCACCTTTGATGGCCGCTCTCTTATTCGTGATTCTGATCTTGCTTCCCATGACGACACTGGCGGAACCAGTGCGCGATTCCAGCGTATTGAGTCTGCAGTCTGCCCGCACCGAACCCCTGACCATCAGCGAAGTGCTCGCCCGCATTGAGTTGACGCATCCGTTGCTTCGGGCGAGCGGAGTTGAGCGGGCGCAGGCCAGGGCGAAGATCCTGAAGGCGCTTGGGGCCTGGGAACCGACGTTCAAGAACAGGACAGAGGTGGATCGGTACCAGTCTTGGAATTTTCTGGCCTTCGTTAATGAGACAACGGGGGGATTTAACGACAGCACGCTCGAAGTTGGGCATCCCTGGGGTTTCCGGGTCCATGGCGGTATCCGCAACGGCTTTGGAGATCGCACCAACCAAAATGCCCATGCCCTCATCGCTAATGATGGACTCCTCTTCTGGCATAACCAGCAAATACTCGTTGGTGGGGAAGCCCATCTGCTGCGTGGCCTCATGATGAATGAGGAGTTCGCCGAGTTTCAAAAGGCCGAACTCGCAGGGCCGCAGGCGGAGATCCACGTCGCCCAAAAACGACAGGATCTCTATCTTGCTGGGGCCATTCAATACTGGGATTGGCAGGTAGCGGTTAAGCAGGCCGAGGTGCAGAAACAGAATCTGGCTGTCGCCGAAGCGCGTGCCGTGCAGATTGAGGGCCAGGCCAAGGCCGGAAAGGTCGCGCTCCTTGATGCGGTCGAGATCAATCAAGAAGTACAGCGCCGCCGGGAGGCCGCCATCGCCGCGCAACGGCAGGTGGAGTACGAGCAGTACAAACTGTCTCTCTTTCTCTGGGAGAACGGCGAGCCGGTGACTCCACGACCGGAATGGGCGCCGGAGTTCACGGGCGAGACGCCGCTCCCGACCGAGGAGGAGATCACCGCGGCCAAGGTGGCGGCCAAGGAAGACCGGCCGGAAGTGCGGGATCTCTATATCCAAGCCAAAATGAACAATATCGATGTCAAGCTCGCCAAGAACTATCTGCTCCCGAAGTTCGATGTGAAGGGGGGGCAAATGGAGGCCGGCTCGGACTGGAATCTAGGAATCGGGTATCGGGTGGAATCGTGGTTTAAGATGCCATTATTCCAGCGGGAAGGGCGCGGGAAGGTCATGTACGCAGAAGCGGACCAACAGCAATTGGTCTTGCAACAGCTGTACGCCGAGCAACAGGTCAGTATTGACGTGGACAACTGGGTTTCGGCGATTGTCAGGGCCAGGGAGCGAGTGAGGGCCGCTGCGGAAGCGTACCGGTTGGCGAAGACGCTGGAGGAAGGCGAGCGTACTCGATTCCACATGGGAGCCACCAGCATTTTATTCGTAAACAAGCGCGAGCGGAACGCTGTTGAGGCGGCGTATGAACTCTATCGTGCCCAGTACGACTATGTGCTGGCGCGCGGCGGTCTCCTCTATGCAAAAGGCGCGTTGTCGAAGCCGGTAGCAAATGACGTCTTGGCCAAGTACGGCGATCCTTCAAAGGCCGCAGGATTACAGGGCCATAAATTAAAAGGACGTGACTAAGTGAGGCAGAAGGAGCGGCCTGCTTTGAAGACGTTGCTGTTGGTCGCGTTGACGTTGTTGCCAACAATGGCGCTCGCGGAATCCTCGACCATCGAGACCTCCGCGACGGCCGCCACCGCTATGCGGACCGCTCCATTGACCATTGAAGAGGTGCTGTCCAGGATTGAGTTAACCCATCCTCTGCTCCGGGCAACCGGACTCGAACGGGCGGTGGCTCGTGCGAAAGTCCTGAAAGCATTGGGTGCGTGGGAGCCGAAGCTGAGGAATGAGCTTGAGGTCGATCGGTATCAAACGTTTAATCTGACGAACGCGAGCGGTGCGCCGAATCACCTCACTGTTGGGTATGACGATGTCACGCTCAAGATCGGACATCCCTGGGGGTGGGAGATTTTTGGCGGTATCCGTAACGGTTTTGGAGATCATGCGTCGATTAGTCAGCAGAACACCGGGAACCTTAATCGTAACGTACAGAGCCCCGGGGTAGCGGTCCCCCATGACTTGCAAATGTTCTGGCCGCAGCAAATGGCCATCATCGGCGGGAGGTTTAATCTTCTCCGTGGATTCATGGTTAACGAAGAGAACGCCGCGTTTCAACAGGCCGAAATCTCGGGGCCGCAAGCCGAGGTGAAGGTAGCCCAGAAACGGCAGGATCTCTTCCTGGCCGGGGCTGTTCAGTATTGGGATTGGCAGGTGGCGGTCAAACAGGCGGAGGTGCAGAAGCAGACGTTGGCCGTCGCGGAAGACCGATTTACCCAGATACAGGGCCGGGCAAAGGCGGGCGCTGTGGCTCTGCTCGATGCGATTGAGGCCGAACAAGAAGTGCAGCGCCGCCGGGAGGCCGCCATCGCCGCGCAACGCAAGGTGGAGTATGAGCAGTACAAACTGTCTCTCTTTCTCTGGGAGAACGGCGAGCCGTTGACTCCACGACCGGAATGGGCGCCGGAGTTTACGGGAGAAACGCCTTTGCCGACCGAGGAGGAGATCGTTGCGGCCAAGGTGGCGGCCAAGGAAGATCGGCCGGAAGTGCGGGGGCTTGCCATTGAAATTCAGATGAACGAGGTCCAGCTCAAGCTGGCGAAGAATAGTCTGCTTCCAAGGCTAACGCTTGATGGTGGGCCTGCGATGGGCTCTATCTATTATTTTGGTGGGATCGGCTATCGAGTGGGGCTGCTCTTCAGTATGCCGCTGTTCAATCGAGAGGCCCGCGGCAAAGTAACTTATACGGAAGCTGAGCAGGAGCGGCTGACGTATGAACTGTGGCACACCGAGCAAAAAATCAGTCTCGATGTCGATAACTGGATCTCCGCCATCGTACGAGCGAGAGACCGAGTGCGGGCCGCCGCAGAATCCTATCGATTGGCCAAGGCGCTGGAAACTGGCGAACGCACCCGCTTCAATTTGGGGGCGACCAACTTGTTGTTTGTCAATACGCGAGAGCGGAATGCTGTTGAGGCAGCCTACCAACTGTATCGTGCTCAGTACGATTATGTGCTGGCACGAGGAGGGTTTCTGTGGGCAAAAGGGGCCCTCTCAAAGCCTGTCTCGGAAGCCGTTCTGACAAAGTACGGCGATCCATCTGTGGCGGCTGGCTTGTCAGGACAGAAAATAGAGGGACGTGATTAAGAGGGTGACACGGACTATTTTTCAACGTTGGTAGCAAAGGGCCGATAGCTTCTTTTTTATCCTGGAGGGGGAGGTGGTATGAGGGAGCAACACAATTCACAACAGCCGAACCTGTTACAAGCGCTATTGAGCCAGCTCGCTTTGGCTGCGCGCCTTGAGCGCAAAGTTCTGACTCTGGTCGCCTCCTATGCTCTTGCCATCGCGTTCTTTTCCCTCATCATTCCATTGACGGTTCAAGAGCTCGTCAGCACGTTTTCGTATGCGATCCAGCCGGTCATGGTATGGACGCTGACCGGCATCATGGGGGCGGTCCTGTTATTCGTCGGCATTTTCAAGGCCTTCCATTTTTACGCAGTGGAAATGCTGCAGCGACGCATCTTTGCGAGGGTGGCGATTTCAATGGTTCAGCGATTGCCTCAGTTCCGCTTCCAAGGCTATAAACCGCAATTTGCGAACTATTTCGTCGAGACGGTGTTTATCCAGCGCGCACTCTCTGCCGTCCTCATTGATATGGTGAATGTGATCGTCGGCGGAGCGGTCGGCATGACCCTGCTGGTGATCTACCACCCCTATTTCCTTGTCTATGACTTGCTGCTGCTGGTCGGTTTCATGCTGACATTTTTTGTGATGTCTCGTGGAGCCCTGCGGACGCACCTTGCGATGTCCCATGCAAAGTATGATGTCTTCAATTGGATTCAGGAAGTCTCGCAAAATCTACTGCATCTCAAGTCTACGGATAGTCAGCCATGGATCATGCAAAGGACCGACGATCTCGTCAACGCCTATACGGAGACCCGCAAGGCGCGGTTCGCCGTTCTCCTGAGACAATTCATGTCCGCCGTGGGAGGAATGGCAATTGCGCAGGCCGGTGCGCTTGCCATGGCTGGATGGCTTCTTGCTTCCGGTCAGTTGACCCTTGGCCAGTTGGTTGCGGTGGAAGTGGTCGTCGGCGCGCTCATCATCAATTTTGAGTCGCTCGTCAAGAGCATGGCGCATGTGTATTACTTCTTCACCGGCGTGACGGAACTGAACCAATTCTTTTCGACCACGCAGGATGAAGTTACAAGCGGAACAGCAGTACCCCTGCCTGCTCCGTCTGTTCACGGTCTGATGGTAACCTGCAAAGGGGTCAGTCTCGTTCACAACGGAGTGAATATATTTGAGAATTTCAACTTGGAAGTCGCGCCCGGCGAAAAGGTCGGGATCTACGCCCGTACCCCTGCGGCGAAGATGGCTCTGTCGAGAGTGTTGGCAGGGCTTGAAGCACCGAGCAGCGGCGTCATTCAGTACAACGGTGTCGATATTCGGTACGTCGATCCTAGTGCCGTCAACAGATGCCGCAGCCTCGTGATCGATTCACAGCATAGCCTGCTGGAAGGAACCATCGAGGATAACATTGTGCTGGGGCGTCCCTACGTATCCTATGACAGCCTAGCCTGGGCACTCCGTTTCACGGAGCTCGAGGAAGTCATCGAAGCGCTCCCGCGCGGTATCAAGTCCGATGTCGGCGAGCTGGGAGAAGTACTTGCCCCCACCCATATCGTGCAAATCTTACTGGCCCGCGCGATTCTTGGGCGTCCGCAACTCCTGATTTTCGATGGATTGATTCACAGCATGGATCCAGCCTTGCGGGAGACGATCTTACGCCGGTTGTGTTCCAAACAAGAGCCCTGGTCGGCCATTTTCATTTCGACCGATCCGAACTTGACGGAGCATACAGACCGTCGTGTGATGTTGCATCACGTTCATGCGTAAGTAACGCAAGGAAGCGGTCAATGATGATCGATGAAAATGGTGAATCCGTACAAGGAAATCAACAAGGCAGAGTAACACCTAGCGTAGGAATAATGGAGGCTCCATGGCTGGCCTAAATCGCAATCCGGGAGAAAATGCTCTGATGCTTGCTCAGCAAGGGGAAGGCTTGCAGGCTGTAGCTATCGATAACACAGCTGCAACAGCGAAAATGTCCTCGTGGGAGGCAGTCAAGGTACCCAATAAATTAATCTCCATGGGTCGTGTGACCCTGACTCTTCTGATCCTCTTTCTGCTGATTATTGAGTTTGTTCCGTGGACACAGACTGTGACAGCCATGGGTCGACTCTCCGCCTATACTCCCTACGAGCGGCCGCAAGAGATCGAAGCTCGGATTACCGGCCGTATCAAGGAATGGCATGTTTTTGAAGGTGTCAAGGTCAAGAAGGGCGATCTCATTCTCGAACTTGAGGACTACGACCCAAACTTTATTGCGCCTGAACTCCTCGCGCTGTTCGAACAGCGCAAAGTTGCGTTGCAGCAGACTCGCCAGGCGGCCTTGGCCAGAGCTGATCAGCTCAATAAACGAATCGGACAGATGCAGAAGCTTGTGCTGGCGGCAGTGCCGTCGGCAGATGCCCGTGTGACAGAGGCCGACAACAAAGTGCGCGAAGCCCAGCAAAAGGTTGAGGCTGCTAAGATCGATGTGACTACTGCGCAGCTCAATGTCGATCGGCATCGACAGCTGATCAAGGATGGGTTCGTCTCGCAGCGCGAACTGGAGTTGACGATTCAAACTGAAATCGGGACCAAAGCGGGCCTGCAGGGGGCGCAGGCCTATCTGCAAGCAGCCGAGCAAGCCCGCGCGGCATTGAGTTTCGGCCGCGATCAAATCACGGCAGATGTGCAGCAGAAGCTCATTGATGCGACGGCAGCCCGTGACAATGCGATTGCGGAAGCTGCCAAAGCGATGGATCAGTTGGCAGACATCTCGGTGCGGCAAGAAAGCGCCCAGCAGCGCATTCAATTCGCCCGCATCGAGGCTCCGATCGATGGCACAGTAGTGAAGATGGCGCGGGTTGGTATCGGAGAGACGGTAAAGCAGGGCGAGACGCTCGTGACTATTTCTCCGTCCGCTGCAGATAAGGCGATTGAAATGACAGCAGAGGGACTGGACTCTCCGTTGCTGACCCCCGGACGGAAGGTCAGACTCGTATTTTTCGGAATTCCAGCGATCCCGCTTCCTGCATGGCCTGAATTGATGGCCGGCACTCGCGGAGGCATTATCAAAGTGGTCGATCAGATCGACGACGGCAAGGGGAATTACCGGTTCTGGGTTGTTCCTGATCCAGAAGATAATCAGCCATGGCCTGAACAAGCTCAAGTTCGTCAGGGAACCAGGGTGTTAGGGTGGGTTGTCCTAAATCGTGTTCCTCTCTGGTACGAGCTGTGGCGGCGGTTCAATTTCTTCCCGCCTGATTATACGGAACGGTCACCAAGCCTTGTTGACATGCTCATGCCCAAGTCAACCGGCAGGACTGTGAAGTAATCAAACAATCAGCGGTGTTCCCCAAAGAGGGGAACACCGCTGAAATGGGCAAGGCGGGCCAGGTCTCATGTGCTGGCCCGCCTAATCTATCTTCAGATTCTCCACATCCGTATCAATTTCTCTGCTGGTATCTATCTCCACTGCGAGTCCATAAGTCCATAGGTTTGAGAGAGCGATGCCGCCTCTTACTCGCTTGACCGTGCCATACAAGAGCCGTTAAGGTGGGTACATTGATACGTACCAAGAGAAAAATGTTTCGTACGGAAGAAGGAGCGGTTGCTCATGAGCGGGATCGGGCAAAAGGCAAAGAAGACTCAGAAGAAAAGTCACCGTACGATTCAGAGTGGCAAGGCGATTGTTGGGGTATTGGGAGGAAGCAAGTCCGATTTTCCTATTTTGGAAAAGGCCGGCGCCATTCTGGCAGGGCTGCACATTCCCTACGAATTATTAGTTATCTCTGCTCATCGTACGCCGGATCGACTCTTTGAGTACGCCTCAACTGCGCCGGCTCGCGGGATCGAGGTTATTATTGCCGGTGCCGGCGGGGCGGCTCATCTCCCAGGCATGTTGGCAGCCAAGACCCACCTCCCGGTGATCGGAGTGCCTATTCCAACTGAAAATCTGCGAGGTCTCGATTCCCTCTTGTCGATTGTCCAGATGCCCAAGGGGGTTCCAGTGGCGACGGTGGCGATTGGTGGAGCAGAGAATGCCGGGCTGTTGGCGGCGCAGATTTTAGGCGGATGTTATCCGGAGATTGCAGAACGCGTGAAAAGTTTTCGTGCTGTCCAAACGGAGACGGTGTTGAATTCAGCCGAGGCCAAGGGAACTAGTTTGGGGAATCTCGAAGCCGATGGGGTGAGCCCACAGTCGTGACCGACGTGACGGTCGAACCTGGATCAATTCTCGGCGTCCTGGGGGGCGGCCAACTGGGGGCGATGTTCGCCGTTGCAGCGCGTCGCCTGGGCTATCGCATTGCCGTATGGGATCAGGACCCTGATGCCCCTGCGCATCGCCAATCAGACCATTCGTTTACAGCAGCCTTCTCTGACCTCCCCACGCGTGAGCACTTTGCACGCCTTGTTCGGGCTGTCACATTTGAATGGGAGAATGTGCCAGCTGATTTGTGTGAGTGGCTCGAAGAGCGTCATCGAGTCAGGCCTTCCAGCTCCGTGCTCCGGATTATTCAAGATCGCGTCAAACAGAAACAGTTTCTGCACTCGAACGATCTTCCCGTTGTTCCGTTTGTCGCCATAGGGGCGCCGGATCAACTGACGGAAGCTGTCAAACAGATCGGTATTCCAGCTCTCTGTAAGACTGCGACCTTCGGCTACGATGGGAAAGGCCAATGGCCGATTCGACAGGACTCTAGTGTCGATGAAGTCGCCAGGACGTTGCGGACCATTGAACGGCCTGCTCCCAGATGGATTCTTGAGCAGTTAATAGAGTTTGAGTGTGAGCTTTCTGTGCTGGTGGTGCGAGGAACCAACGGCGAGTGCCGGACCTATCCGGTCGTAGAAAATCGTCATGAGCAGGGCATCTTACGCATGACGCTGGCCCCAGCCACCGTTTCTGTCCAGGTTGCGGCACGAGCGTCTGATCTTGCCCGCCAGGCCGTGGTTTTGCTGCAAGGCATCGGAGTGTTCTGCGTCGAATTGTTTCACACCGCAGACGATCGACTCTTTATCAATGAAATTGCGCCGCGCCCTCATAATTCAGGCCACTACACGCTGGACGCCTGCAGGGTTTCACAATTTGAACAACAGGTGCGCGCGGTCTGTGGCGCGCCACTGGGCGAGGTAAGACAGTGGAGTCCGGCGGCAATGGTCAATCTCATCGGTGCAGAAGCGCAGGCCGTGGCTTCCGGTCAGGCCTTCAAGGGGCTGCTTTCTCTGCCAGGGGCCGTACTCCATCTCTACGGAAAGAAAGTTGTCCGCCCGGGGAGGAAGATGGGTCATGTCACGTTTATGGCGGAAACCAGCGAGGCGGCGGCGGAACCGGCTCACCGGCTCATCGCGCGGCTGGCCGCATTGTCAGCGGTCCCACCGGCGTGAACGGCCTGGTGAAAATAACGGTACGTCCTGGCGTTTGAACAGGCCGATCAAGGCCATGCCGGTGATGAATCCGCCAATGTGCGCGAAGAAGGCCACGCCGCCTCCTTGGGTGCCGACACTCATCCCGCCAGGGGGATCACGATGGGCGATCCTAGGGAGCTCGGCGGCGGTCGGTCACTGCGTGAGGCAACGTGGAATTGTTGGGAAGTGTTCCCTCGGCTCCGAGCGGCACGGAAAATCCCGCGGCATGAGTATGGCCCCCTCCGCCAAACGATGCGGCGATGGCGCCCACGTCCGTGCCGTCCGCGCGCGAGCGCATGCTGAAATACCGACGCCCGTCACGATCGTGCCAGATCAGGCAAAAGGGATGGTCCGGCGAAAGCCGCTCACCGATTTGGCTGGTCAAGACCGCGCTGTGCACAGACGGAACGATTTCTCCTTGGAACTCGACCAAGACGGCTTGCGCCGAGAGTTTCCCGACTAATTCCTGCTCATAGCGAAGAATCGCGCGTCCCTCTTGCTCCAGGGTCGCTTGGGAAAATCGATCCCACAGGTTGAAATCAAAGGGGTGCGAAGCCAGAGCCGCATTGATCTCACGGCTTGCCGGCATCTCCCATGTCCACAAGTCCTTGTCCTGAACATAGCGGAGCAGCCAAGGAGCTACCGTGCCATGAGCCCATTCCCAGCTGAGCACCGCGCCCGATTTGGCTTGGTCAAAGTAGGCGTAGGGGAGATCAGCCAGTGCCTTCTCCGCCGTGATGTGGTGATCCAGAATGAGCAGTTCTTTGGTTTCAGAGGCCAGCGCTTCAAGGATTGGCCGCGCATAGCTGAAGTCGGCAATGACGACACGATAATTCCGAAGATCCGAAGGGGGAGGAATGCCGTGTTTGACGGGAATAAAGCGGGTATCGGGGAACTTCTTCCAGATCGCCCAGGCTGCCCCAAAGCCATCCATGCACTCAGCATGGTACAGAACGATGTCCGGGGGATGATGGAAGCGGCGCGAGTAGGGTGAATGA
>SXGS01401263.1_pt1 | contig 12713 bp, 12 predicted proteins | sample 3174681 | NCBI WGS metagenome assembly SXGS01 (sample SAMN11356861, study PRJNA531348) | freshwater metagenome | isolation source: freshwater sample F1-80 | place: China: Fuxian Lake, Yuxi | collected 2017-12-25
CATGTGGCGCATGTAGTTCCGCCCGACCTGACCGGAAGAATTGGCGAGCCCGTCAGGAAACGTACTCGAAGAAGAATTGAGCAGGAGACGCGCACTCTCGATGGAGTTGGCCGCTACGCACACGGCGCGTGCCTTTTGTTCAACCTGTTTGCCATCTTTGTCCGCATAGAGCACGCCAGACACTTTACCTTTGGCATTATGAAGAATGCGCAGGGCCTGACTCTCGGGCCGCAAGTCGAGTTTCCCAGTGGCTTCGGCTTTGGGGATTTCGGTGTAGAGCGTTGACCACTTGGCACCGCTTTTACAGCCTTCGAAACAAAAGCCGATTTGCAGGCAGCCGCCACGCCCGTCGCGCGGTTGCGAATTAATGGCCATGTTGCCGGTATGGACGGTCTTGTAGCCCAGCTTTTGCGCACCAGCAGCCAAGACCTTGAAGTTGTTATTGCCGGGCAGTCGGGGAATGTTATGCGTCCCGGTGACGCCCATCTTGTCCTCGGCCCGTGTGTAGTACGGGGCCAAATCGGCGAGCGTGATCGGCCAATCCAACAAATGTGCGCCAGCCACGTCGCCATAGGTCGTGCGTGCTGCGAACTCGTAGTCCTTGAAACGCAACGATGCCCCGGCCCAGTGTACGGTCGTGCCGCCCACCGATTTCACCGTCCAGGCTGGCAAATTGGGAAAGTCCCGTGCCACGCGCCACGAGCCTGACGTTGTGCGCTTATCGAGCCATGCGATCTTGTTGAACATCGGCCATTCGTCATTCACGAAATCGCTGATTTCAACGCGCTTGCCAGCTTCGAGGAGAACGACATTCACCCCTTTCTGACACAGTTCGTTCGCTAGCGTACCACCGCCCGCACCCGAGCCAATGATGACCACCACGTTGTCGTCTTTCAGTCCATATTTCGCCATATCCCGCTCCCCCACTAATTTTTCGGCAACCAGCCGATATCGTCGAACCCGCGCGCCAGATAACCGCCGAATTGCCACGACGAACCTTCATAGCCGAACGGCTTCCATACTTCAGGCAAGTTGTAAGGACCAGCAGGGCCGACCAACGTGCCACGCACGGTTTGGAAAAACGGAGAAGCTTCGATGCTCTTCAGCGCTTGCATCTTGACCGCATCGCTCGCCTCAATCCATTTTTTCCCCTGCGCTGCAGCATCCAAGGAAGCCACTCCATCTTGGAGCAACTTCGCAAACGCCGGATCGGCAGCCGCCTTCTTATCGAACCCTTCGACGGTGACGCCGTACTGTGCGTCTTCAATAATTTTATGTGGGTAGAGCGCACGACACATTTGTACCAACGTCGTCGCGGCATGCTCGTTGAGCGTGGTCGTCGAGAGTGCCCACACTCGGGCTGGCTTCAACAGCAACGTGCCGGTGCTCCCGACGGCAGCGGCAAGTGCCGCACCACTCGTCAGTAAGAATTCACGACGATTCATTCCCTTCGTGCTCATGGATAGGTCCTTTCTCCAGAGACAATAAGATTAAGTGAGTCAGCCCTCGCGGAGACATCGCTTTCGGGCTGCACTGCGGCGCTCACCATGGCATCCCCATTCCGCCTTGTCAATGTTTTTGCCGATATCATACCGGCCTAGCTCTCACCCTATTGAAGGAGCTTGGACGACAGCTTCGACGGAGAGTCCCGCTGCAGGCTCGGCTGGTCGATAATGCAAAATTTCGAATCCGAGAATTTGCCCTTGCTTGTCTTTCATCACGACCACTTCGTCATCAGTCAGTGTGCTCAGATATTCCTGTTGCGGGTCCCCTAGCCAGATCGTCAACGTATGACCGACAGAGTCGTGGATTACTCGGATGCGCTCCATACAATTTCTCCTTTCTTGAGGCTATCGGTGGGGTAAGCGGTGATCAACAAGCCTTCTCCGTTTTCTTGACGAGCCACAACACATAGGAAGCGTGGTGGCGAAAGCCGGTAAAATAAGAAAACGTCAGGATCTTTCGTACTGCGTCGGATCTCTTGCGGATTGGCTAGGGTTGCTCGAACATCATCGGCGCGTCCTTCTAACGTCGGATGCTTCACCGTAGAAATGTACAGCCACCATTTTCTACTGCAGCGAACTGTCACGTTTAGTGGCGTTTGGACCTCGAAGAGTAATTCCTCGGCCATCTCCATCATTCATCCTTCTGCCTTTATCGTTTCAGCCATCACCCGATCCCCTTCTTGGCAATCTCCGCGATGGCTCCCAGCAAAGTGTCGGTCTGCTTGGCTGTCACCATGATGTGCATGGAAGCGCGATTCACGTCCCAACCGATTTCCTCATGAGTTACGTTCCGAAGGTAGATGCCGTGACGTGCCCACAAGGTCTCGACAAGCTGGACAGTGGGAATGGCTTTGACGGTAAACGCGACAAGTCCACAACTAAGCTGCGGATCATCTGCGGTGTATACTTCGACCCCGTCGATCTCGCGGAGCCCGTGCAGCAGGCGACGCGCCAAGTAGCGGTCACGCGCCTCTATCGCAGTTGGCGTGAGCTGGTTATGAAAGTCGAGAGCGGCATTGACGGCAAACTTGGCCGGATAATCAATCGACCCGTGATATTCATACTTCGCTGCGCCGACGCAGGCTGCCGCCATCGTGGGCGGCGGCGGTTGGCCGTACATAGTCTTTCCATTCACGGCACCGACATACATCGTTGGCCATACTTGCTCCAAGCGATCTTCGCGCACATAGAAGAAGCCGGTGTACATGGAAGCGAGGAGCCACTTGTGACACGGCCCAGCGTACATGTCGCAGCCCAGGTCGTGTACATCAACCTGCATCATGCCTGGAGGCTGGGCACCATCGACCAGCGTCATGACACCTTTCGCCCGCGCCAAGGCACAAATCTCTTTCACCGGCATCACGCAACCGTCGGTATAGTTGACGTGACAGAAACTCAGCAGCTTGGTCTTGGGACCGAGCGCCGCATCGAATACTTTCACGATGTCGTCTGAGCTTTTGGGCGGGTGGAACTTGCGGTCAGCAAGGTCGATTACACGCACCTGTAAGCCTTCGCGAGCCGCACGTAACAGGATGGGATTGCCGCCGCTGGGATGATCGTGGTTGGTGAACGCAATCTCGTCGCCGGGTTTGAGATCGACGCCGAGGGTGCCGTAGATCATGCCTTCGGTGGTGTTGCTGGTGAACGCGATCTCTGTGGGCTTGGCACCGATAAACGTGGCCAGTTTCTGACGCAGCGCATCGACAAAGGCTTTGTTGCATCCGGTCTTGGTAAAGCCGAAATAATCAGCATTGACCTCGTGAAGCGCATCAAGCTGCGCCATATGCACGGTGCGCGGCGAAGGCCCGCGCGTGCCGGTGTTCATATAGGCAATGCCTTTGCGCAGCAGGAACTGACTGGCGACAAATTCCCAATACCGTTCATCGTCGGGTGCCGCGCCTTTCCCGGACGTAGTCGCTGCCGGGGTAGTCAAAGCAAACGCTTTGCTCCCGAACGACAATACGGCAGCTCCAGCAGCCATGCCGCCAAGCATGCCCCCAAGAAATCCCCGTCGTGAGAGCCGCGACAACGCCTGAGGGTCTTCCACACGCGGATCGAAATTACGCTGTGTATCGACACGGTTCATCGCCAGACCTCCTTTCTCTGCTTGCCTCCCCCTCACCCCTTCGGCAATTTCAAGACACGCTCGCCAATGATGTTGTGTTGAATCTCACTCGACCCAGCAGCGATGGTCAGCCCACGTGCACGCAGGGTCCGGTAGAGCCAGCGGCCATTTTCAATTGCACCTGCCGCACCACGCTCAAGTTGGGCATGCGGACCAAGCAATTCATCGGCAAACGTAGCCACGCGCAGGTTGAGTTCGGTCGCGTGCAGTTTGCCATACGAACTCTCTGGTCCGGGGATTTTGCCGTTGAGCTGAGCAGTTAAGGAGCGATAACGGCTGAGGCGCAAACACATTGCCTCGCTGGCGAAATGAGCGAGCCTCTGACGCACGTAAGGATGTTTCGCAGCCGGCATCCCTTCGAACTCAAGATCGCGTGAGATGGCAATCAATTCGTTCAAGGTGCGTTCGACAGGATGACGCGTCCCGCCAGAGACGCGCTCGTACATCAACGTCGCGATGGAGACCTGCCAACCTTGGTTGATCTCGCCCACTAAATTGTGACGAGGAACGCGGGCGTTCTCATAAAAGACCTCGTTGAAATCTGAATCCCCGGTAATCTGCACCAGCGGGCGCACGGTGATGCCTGGCGTTTTCATATCCACCAGCAAGTACGAAATCCCGCGATGCTTAGGAGCATCAGGGTCGGTACGGACCAGCAGCACCTGCATGTCAGCACGATGCGCCAAACTCGTCCACACCTTCTGTCCATTGACCACAAAATCGTCGCCATCGAGGACGGCACGGGTTTGCAACCCAGCCAGATCAGAGCCAGCCCCCGGCTCGGAATACCCCTGGCACCAGATTTCTTCGGCGGTGAGCATCTTGGGCAAATATCGTCGTTTCTGCTCGTCCGTGCCGAACGCCATCAGCGTGAAGCCGATACGGTCGAGCGCAAGCTGATTCGCGCCATATAACGGCAGCCCCAGACGCAAAACTTCGTCCTGATAGATGACCTGCTCGACTAAATTCGCTCCGCCACCGCCCCACTCTTTCGGCCAATGCAACGCGACATAACCGGCATGATGCAAGCGGCGGTGCCACTCCAGAATCTTACGCCAACGTGCATCGCCATCCTCGTCGCGTTCGTTGAGAGGGTCGGACCCCTCGCCGAACACTTCATGTTTATTGGTCTCCAGCCATGTACGCAGACGAGTGCGAAAGGTTTCCTGCTCCGGCGTATAACGAAAGTCCATGGCTCCCTCCCCTTCAAGCTGTTGCGCTTTCTTTACTCCTCTCCCTAGCCTTGCGCAAGGAAAACTCTCTTGCCCAAAAAATCCCCATCCCAAGGCTGATAGCCGCCCCACTCACGAACACCGTCGCCCAGGAGGCGAGGCTCAGACTGATGACACACAACGCCACCGGGGGAATACTCAGTGCGATTACCCCCGGCAAGCCAAACGGCACGCGATACGGGCGCGGCATTTCGGGTTCTTTCAGACGTAACCACACTAAGGCGGCAAATTCTAGGATCAACGCTAACGCGTACAGAAACATGTTTAGCTCAATGACTTCTTGAAAGGAAAAAGGAAGAAGAAGCGCGGTGCCAACACTGTTGATGAGAATGCCCACCCACGGCGTGCCGTAGCGCGGATGCACGGCAGCAAACCTCGCTGGTAATAAATCGTGCATGGCTAAAGCGTAGGGAATGCGTGCCGAGGTACAGAGTAAGCTGCTCAATAACCCCACGGCACTGATGAGTCCGGCCACCGTCAGCCACGTGCCCAGCCACGGTCCGCCGACCTGGGCGGCGACGTGTGGGAAATAGCCCTCTTTCCATGCCTCCCAGTTGTGGTCAACGCCAACCCCCACCGCGACCGGCAACAGATACGCCAGCGTCACCAGCACGACAGTCGTCACCATCGCCCGAGGAATCACCCGCCCTGGTTGGCGTACTTCCCCGGCACAGCAGGCAGCGTTGTCCCACCCGCAGGTGTTCCACAGCAACACGCTCACCAGCAGCCCCCACTCGATGTTCTCCGTGCGTGCCGACCATGCAGAAAGCTGAACGTGCGGTGCGCCAATGATCGTGAACACAAGAAATGGAGCTAAGACAAGTAACGTGAACATGACGGCAAGGCGACCGACCAATTGCGTGCCGCGCAGGTTGAGGACAGCCACGACGGCAATCACGGTGGTGCCGATGATCCACCGTTCCACCGCCGACATGTCGCCGCGCAGGTAGGTGAGATAATCCACAAACATGATCGGATAGAGGGCATTATCAGCGAAGCTGTAGAACCAACTCCACCAGCCTTCTTGAAAGCCCCACCACCGTCCAAAGGCCCGTTTGACCCACACAACATAGCCACCATCTTCCGGCATGGCGGCAGCCAACTCGGCAGCCATGAGAGCCGTAGGCAAGCTCCACAGCCAGGGAACAAGGAGAATGCCGAGAAGCGCTAGCCCCGGCCCGGCTGCACCAACGGTATCTTCAAGACCGTAGGCCCCGCCGGCGACACAAAAGAACGTGAGAGCGACGACACCGCGAAAATTGAGTACTCGGGGAGGAATCATAGCGGAGTTGAGTCTAAAAGGCTCTCAGATAGAAGTCAAAAACAATCCGCAGCCAGGGGCAGCACCCCATCCAGACTCTTCCCTGACTCTTCGGAAAGATTGCGTACCGGGCGGGGTGAGGTCACTTTCTCTCGATAACCCATCCCCGCTGTTCAGATACAAAATATCAGCTATAAAAGGGCGAACTTTTTGTGCAGTAGCGGATACTACCTTTGTCTCAGCTTCGGAAATCAATGGGCATCGCTTCTCAGCGAGCCAATGCATCGCAGCAGCCGCCTGAGCAGGATTTTCTCTATCGCCTTGCTCACGACTTGGCCCGCTCGCCAGATGCCAAGACCATCGCCGATCACCTGTTCTCTCGGGCGCAGCAGTTACTCGGTGCCGATTACAGCTCCCTGTTCTTAGTGAATCCGGCTGGCACAGAGTTGGAAGAGGTCGCAGCTTATGGCGAGGGTGCAGAATCGCTGAACCAAGAGCGCATTGATTTGCAGCAAGATTTTGCACCCATCGTACAGGCTTTTCGGCAACAACGTCCAATCGTCGAACGCGACTGGTTTAATGACCCGCAACTCAGTGCACGCTTCCGCAAACGCTATGAGCTGATCCGCGGGGTGTGGGTCGTTCCGCTCTTGAACGGAACACGCGCTGTGGGGGCAATGGTACTCGGATTCGTCACGCGCCGGAAAGCAAGCGCTGAGGAGATTCGCCTGCTGCAAATACTCGGGGATGAGGCCGCATTAGCGCTCGAACGTGCGCACCTGACGGAAGCTTTGCGCACCAGCGAAGAACGCTACCGCGATTTGTTCGAGAATGCCAACGATATTATCTATACCCATGATCTGTTGGGAAATTTTACCTCGCTGAATGCAACCGGCGAACGCCTGCTGGGGTATAACCGCACGGAAGTGCTTGCACTGAACATCTTACAAGTGCTTGCGCCAGAATATCTCTCACTTGGGCGAGAAGTGTTGGACAAGCAACTCGTCGGTCGCGCCTCGCCCACGTATGCCATAGACATGCTGGCAAAAGATGGTCGCCGGATACCAGTAGATGTCAATGCGCGCTTGCTGTATCGCCAAGGGGTGCCGATCGGGTATCAAGGCATCGCCCGCGATGTAACGGAGAGGCGGCGCACCGAGGCCCAACAGCAGGAAAGTGCAAGTGTCAGTGCGGCACTTGCCGAAATCGGCCAAGAGTTGCTGGCTTCGTTCGATATGCCGACGGCACTGGACCGGTTGTGTCGGCTCGCGGCCAAAGCGCTTAACGCCGCCTATAGCCACACGATGCTCCGAGAATCAGCGGAAGAAGGGTATCGGATTGTCGCCGCCTCGGAAGGCACCGCTGAACAAATCGAAGAGCGGCAAACGCTCAAATTGCCGCGTCGCCGTCTTGCTCGTTTATTCACCCGTCTCGCTCAAGGAGGCATCGTGACGCAAACGACGAAAGCGTTACGAGACCCCGTCATCCAGCGCATGTTTCAGCGCTTCCATATTGCCACGGTCCTGCATATCCCTCTGCGACGTGGCAGTGACATCATCGGTGTCCTGAGTGTTTGGTATCGACAGGGGCAGTCTCTGCAGCCGTACCATAGGCAAATCGCTCTGGGGATTGCGCAACTGGCGTCCCTCGTCCTCGCCAACGTCAAGTCGATCGAAGAATTAGCCCGCGCGAATCGTCTGAAGCAGGAATTCCTTGGCTCGGTTTCTCACGAACTTCGCACCCCGCTCAATATCATCATCGGCTACAACGAACTCCTCAGCGAACACAGCTTCGGCCCGCTCAATCCAGAGCAGACTCGCGTTCTCGACCGCATGAGCAAAAGCGCCAAAGAGTTGTTAGACCTTGTCAACGCCACGCTAGACTTGAGTCGTCTACAAAATCGGCGCGACGCCACAGTCTGGCAGCCCGTCTCTTTGTCTACCTTCTTCGAGGAACTTGCCGTCGATATGCAACCGCTGCGGCAGCATCCCAACGTCAAAATATTCTGGCATACAGCAGCGGCGCTGCCTGCGCTCCTGACCGATCCGATTAAATTGCGCATGATTATGAAGAACCTGCTGGCTAATGCCCTCAAATTCACCGAGGCCGGCAACATTACTGTCCGTGCCAAGCGAGAAGGCAGCGGCTTGCTCCTCTCAGTCCGCGACACCGGCATCGGCATCTCTCCGGACTCGCTTTCCTCGATCTTCGAGCCCTTCCAGCAAGTGCCGCCTACCTCTCCGCTCAAAACGAAAGGGGTCGGGTTGGGGCTGTATATCGTCCGTCAACTCGTTGAAACGTTTGGCGGCACAGTCTCGGCCAGCAGCACGCTCGGAAAAGGCTCAACGTTTCAGGTGTGGTTGCCGCTGAGGAAAGAACCACTCCCTTCCGCCACTGAAACTGCACTCCGCGCTGAGAGCCGCTCATAGAAGGGAGTCTCCATGGTCAATTTTCAACCAACGGAAGAACAGCAACTGATTCGCGCTTCTATCGCCAGCTTCGCTCAAGAGCGTATCCGCCCAGCCGCACACGAAGCGGATGAAACTGGTTTCATCCCGCCACCACTCATCCAACAAGCCTGGGAGCTAGGGATTGTCCAAAACACCATCCCTGAAGCCTTGGGTGGGGCCGGCGACATGCCCTCGGCGCTCACTGGAGCATTAATCTGTGAAGAATTGGCATGGGCAGACCTTGCCATCGCACTGCATCTACTCGCCCCGCGTTTGGTCATTGAACCGGTCCTTGCCTTGGGCAACTCTGCTCAGCAGCAACAGGTGTTACCGGCTTATACTGGAGCAACATTTACCGCTGGTACCGCAGCAGTCATGGAGCCTCGTTTCGGATTCGATATCAACGAGCTGGCCACAATCACCACTCGGCGTAATGGCGATGTCATCCTCAACGGCACCAAGTGCTACACGCCGCTCGCTGCTGAGGCTCAACATCTTCTTGTCTACGCGAGAGACGAAGGCAAAGTTGCTGCTTTTCTCATCCCCCGCGATACCCCAGGGCTTGTCATTGGGGAACGCGAAAAAAACATGGGGCTTAAAGCCCTCGCCACGTATGAACTAATCCTCAACGATTGCCGCCTACCAGCCTCAGCGCAGTTGCACGGCTCTCTTTCCCCGTTGCTGAACCGCTCCCGTGTGGCCTTGTCCGCACTTGCGGTGGGAGTAGCACGTGCAGCGTTCGAGTATGCCCGCGACTATGCCAAGGAACGCCGCGCCTTCGGCAGCGCCATTGCCCAGAAGCAAGCCGTCGCCTTCATGCTTGCAGAGATGGCGATCGAAATTGATGCTACACGTCTGCTGACGTGGGAAGCCGCGTGGAAAATCGACTCCGGGCAAGACACCCCACACGAACCCGTGTCAGCCGCCACCCGTGAAGCCTGTTTAGCCAAAAATTACGCTGCCAACATGGTACTCAAAGTCACGGATAATGCCGTGCAGATTCTCGGCGGACACGGCTACATTCGCGATCATCCGGTGGAACTCTGGTTACGCAATGGCCGGGGATTCGCCACGTTTGACGGGCTGGCAATGGTATAGGACAGTTATTAGTCAGTAGTTGTTAGTTCCAAAACCCTTGAACTCGCTGAACCTCAAAGAGGCAAAAAGCCTTGCCTTTCCTCATCAAAGACTAATAACCAAAAACTAATAACTACAAACTCCGGAGTCTCCCATGATCGACTTTTCTCTTTCCTCCGACATTACCAACGCTCGCACTCTGGTGCATGTGGCAGCAGAAACCAGCATGCGCCCACTCTCACGTGAGTACGATGAGCGCGAGCATGAAAAGCCCATGGAATGGCTCACTATGATGTGGAATGCCTCGAAAGGGCTGGTGAGTATCGGTAGCGACAGAAGAGAAGCCCGCAGCGAGCGCAAACCTTCCGAGAAGCAAGTGCGCATGGCCGTGGTCATCGAAGAATTATCATGGGGCGATGCTGGCCTGTATCTGAGCATTCCCAATCCCGGTCTCGGCGGTGCTGCGGTGATGGCGGCAGGAACACCTGAGCAAAAAGAACGCTTCCTCGCCCGGTTTCGCGACGGTGCGCCCAAATGGGCCGCGATGGCCATCACCGAACCCGGCTGCGGCTCGGATTCTGCCGCGATTACCACCACCGCTGTCCGCGATGGCGATCAGTGGGTGATCAATGGCACCAAGATCTTCTGCACGAGTGGACTCATGGCCGTGGAGAAATCAGAAGGGTTCGTTGTAGTCTGGGCGACGGTAGATAAATCCGCCGGGCGTGGTGGCATCAAGGCATTTATCGTCGATCACCATACCCCTGGCATGACCGTGGCCAAGGTCGAAAACAAAATGGGTATCCGCGCCTCGGACACCGCCATGTTGGTCTTCGAGGACTGTCGCATCCCGGTCGAAAACATCCTTGGCAGTGCGGAAGTGCAGCAATCGACCGAAGGCTTCAAAGGCGTCATGGCCACCTTCGACGCCACCCGCCCAATTGTCGCGGCAAGCGCTATCGGCATCGGTCGCGCGGCGGTGGACTTCGTGCGTGAAGTGTTGCAAAGCGAAGGCGTGGAGATTCGCTATCACGTGCCGACGACGAAACTGACGACAGTGGAACGTGACTTCATGGACATGGAAGCCAATCTGCAAGCCGCACGGCTGCTGACGTGGCGTGCGTCCTGGATGATGGATCAAGGCATCCAGAACAGCTTGGAAGCCTCCATGGCCAAAGCCAAAGCTGGGCTTGCTGTCACGCAGGTCACCCAAAAAGCTGTTGAGCTGCTCGGCCCGTTAGGCTATTCACGCAAAAATCTGGTCGAAAAATGGATGCGCGATGCCAAGATCAACGACATCTTCGAGGGTACGCAACAGATCAATTTATTGATTATCGCGCGGCGAATCCTCGGCTATTCAAGCAAAGAACTCAGTTAGCTGTTCGCCACGCCGCAGCTTTTCGCATTCGAGGCGAACTGCAAGCAGGTGGCGCTACCGCGCAGGAGGTTGCGAGGCCCCGCCCGGTCGGGTGAGATACGACGCAAAAGCCCTCCGAAACACATTGACCGCGTTCATCTCAAGCGGTTCCCCATGTGCAACCAGCACGCGCTCAAACGGCCAAGCCAGCACGCGTTCAAGAAAGGCACAGGCAGCAGCTCGATCACCAAGGAGGAGGAGCCGAGCGGTGCGACTGGGACCAAACCCGGCTGGCACACCACTCAGCCGCCACACTATTCGCTCAAGGCGATGTTCGAACTGGAGCATGTGAAACGCAAGATCAGTGAGAATCAGCGTCGCGCTCGGACGATGGAAAAGCGCCGCCTCGGAAACGCCACGGACAGGCCCCAGTACAAGGTGTTCAATCTCACCCTGCCAGGACGGTGGAGTCAGATCCGACAACTCCTGGCCACAGGGTAGCCCAGAGACACGCTGGTGGAGCCCTGGAACCACCCAAAGAGTCGCCTGCGGATACCGTGCGAGAAACCCGGGCGCGTTCAAGTAATGAAAGCTATTGGGAACGAGAACCTCCGCGACGGCTCCGAGAGCATCCAAGCCGTCGAGTCCACCGATCTCGACCGGCGGCGGTGATACGACCAGGAGCGCTTCGGAACGCAAGCGCATCACGATTGTTCGAGTTGGAAGACTGAGGCCGCCCGGCATGCGCAGACGACGGTCGAGCGACCAGAGATTCGGAGCGATCTGCGTCGGAGGCGGCGCGAAGCTGCTTACCAACCGGGGCTTCGCAAACTGGATCAGTCGATCCACGATCGAACGCCTCGTATTCATGATGATCTCCTTGCAAAGCGACCTCACACCGCTGCCTAACCGTCGCCTTGCACTTCCCTCCAAAACACGACCGGATGAACCGAACAGTATTCTCCACGTCCGCTGCCGGGCGTTGTGAAGGATATGTCTCTCTTGTACGATTTTTCGTACAAGTCGTACAAGTCGAACAAGGAGGCTGGGAATGGATGCTATCTCGTACTCTCATGCTCGTAGTAATCTTGCTCAGACGATGGAGAAGGTTTGCGATGACCATGCCCCGGTCATTATTACTCGCAAAAATCAACGCTCCGTCGTACTCCTCTCGTTAGAAGATTATCGAGCACTCGAAGAAACCGCCTATCTTCTCCGTAGCCCCAAGAATGCCCGACGTTTGATCGAGTCTATTGCTGAGCTAGAAGCAGACGGCGGCACGGAGCGGGAGTTAGCCGAGTGAAGCTCGTTTTTTCCGAACATGCCTGGGAGGATTATTTGTATTGGCAACGGACTGATCGCAAGATCCTCCAACGCATCAATATGCTCATCAAGGACACGCAGCGGACTCCGTTCGAGGGTATCGGCAAACCTGAGCCCTTGAAGCACGGGTTGTCTGGATACTGGTCGCGACGGATCACTGACGAGCATCGACTCGTCTATAAGATTGAGGCAGACTCTTTATTCCTTGCTCAGCTCCGCTATCACTATTAACGTTTGCCCTGCTGGCCTTACAACTTGCCCATCGCCCTTGCGAGCGTGACGCCCATTTCTGCCGGGCTAGGAATAATGTGTGCTCCGGCTTCGCGCAGAGCTTTGATCTTCTCCGAGGCCGTGCCGCTGCCGCCGGCGATGATCGCGCCAGC
>SXGS01351336.1_pt1 | contig 12712 bp, 11 predicted proteins | sample 3174681 | NCBI WGS metagenome assembly SXGS01 (sample SAMN11356861, study PRJNA531348) | freshwater metagenome | isolation source: freshwater sample F1-80 | place: China: Fuxian Lake, Yuxi | collected 2017-12-25
CCGAGGCTCTCGGTGCGCTCCAGTTCGCGCATGCGCTCTTCGAGCTTCTGCTGCGCGAGCTTGCCGGCCTCGATCTCGCGCACGTGGTCCGCCAGACGGGCGTTCGCCACGAGCAGCTTGCGCCGGCTCCAGAACGAGACCAACACCAGCAGAGTCAGCGAACCCACCAGGCCGAACGTTCCGAAGCGCCGCGCTTCGTCGAGCCGCTGCGCCGCCTGGGAGTTCTCCGCCGCCAGGCGCTCTTCGGCGGCCTCCTTCGCGCGCTCGGTGGTGGCGACGCGCTCACGCAACTCCTCGGCCCGCCGCTCCACCACGACGTTGCTGGTCTGCATCTCGTCGATCTTGTTTCGATAGGTGGCGGCGTTGTCGCCGTCGTGCATGCGAACCGCGATTTCGAAGCGGGTGCGCACCAGCTCCAGGTCGCACTCCGCGTAGCCAGCGCCCTCGATCAGGGTGGTCAACTCGGCCAATCGCAGCTGGACCGTGGCGTAGTCCTCGCGATGGACGCAACTCCACACCAGCATGTCGCGAATGCCGAACAGGGCGCGCCGGTCGCCGAGCTGCTCGTACAGCCGCTCGACTTCCTCGTAGATCGGCATCGCCGCGTCGCGTTCCCCACGCCGGTAGAGACTGTTCGCGCGCGCCGCCATCGCCGAAGCGTGCAGCCGGCGGTTGCCCTGCGTCGCCGCCAGCTGCTCGATCTGCTCGGCCAATCGAGCTGCCTCGGAGAAGCGATTCTCGTTGCCGGCAATGGCCTGCTCCTCGATCAGGCAAAGGTAGCGCAGATGTTCGATGTCAGCTTGCCGGCCGCGCTCCACCGCTTGCGCGAACAGCTTGCGCAGCATCACCAGTCCACGTTCGGGGGTTATGTGGCCGGCGACCGACAACGACCGGATCCGCAACAACGGATCCCCCAGCTGATCGGCGAGTTCTCGCGCTTGCACCCAGTCGAGCACCTCCTGGTCGTGTTTGCCGCCGTGGCACAGCACCCGCGTCCGCGCCAGATGCACGAAGTAGCGCAGCACGGGGTTCGTTCCGTCCGGCAACAGTTCGCTGCGCTTGAGCCATGGCTCCGCGTAGACCGGGCCATCGACGATGCAGACGACGAGCGCGGTCATCGCCGCCGCCGCCTGGCCCACACCGAGCAACGTCGAACCCTCGGCCGAGGCGCGGAGCCGTGCCGCCTCAGGAACCGCCGCGCGGGCGTCGTAGTCGAGTTGCGCTTCGATCACTTCGAAACCGAGCTGGAACCACTCCAGGGTCCCCTCCTTGGCGGCGGCGAACTTCGGTTCCACCAACTTCAGCCGGACTTCCTGCGCACACACCGGAGCACTTGCTGCTGCGGCGAGCAAAGACGCAACCGAGACGGCGAGGGCGCGCATTACCTGACTGTAGTGCGGCGTCCGTACGCTGCCAATCAACCTGCCCGACGCGGCGGCGAACGGAGCGTCGTCGATCGGCACCTGGCGTTTCCTGGCGACGTCGAACAGGCGCGGCAGCGGCCGGTCGATGCGATCGCCAGGCTTGCGGTACGGCACCCGGTGCAGCTTCGGTTGCAGCTGGTCCTTCGGGGCCGTCTCGACCGGGTGCACGATCCGTTCTTCCCCTGGCTCGACCTGGAACCCGAGCACCTTCGTGCCGTCGGTGGCGGAACGTGCTCGGCACGATCGCGAGCTGGCTGCGTTCGCGTTCGGCGTGCCGGACGCGATCGCTCAGATGCTGCGGCCGATGCCGAAACCACCACCACCGCCGCCGATGGAGCGCCCGATCGAAGCGCCAAAGCCACCACCACGGGACCGGCTGACGCCACCCGCGATCTGGGCGACGGCGCCGACGATCTGCAGCGCCACGCCGATGCCCTGCATCACGTCGGTCGACCGCTGCTGATGGTGACGGATCGGCGGCGGTGCGAACCGCTGGCTGCCGCGCAGAACCCCCCACAGGTCTTCCGCCGGCAACGCCCCGGAGCGCGCTTCGGGCAACAGCGCCTCGAGATGGTCGAGGTGGAACTCACTGCGCCCGGCGTCGTAGTCCGCGCGCCGGAATCGCGTCACCAACTCGTCGAGACCGTCGGCGATCGCGTCGAGCCGATGCGCCGAAGCCTCGATCGGCGTCGCCTCGCGCTGCACCCGCGCCAGCTGGTCGGTGCATGCCCGCAACGCCTGCACCAACTGGTCGTCTCTCCGGTCGGGCGTGGCGCAGGCATGGCTCTCCATGGCGCCCTGCTCAGCCTTGGCGAGGAACGACGTCAGCCGGGCGAGCGCCCGCTCGTAGAACACGCCGCGGTTGCCGGTCTCTTCACGCACACTCGCATGCAGCGACGCCAGGCGCTGGGCGACCTGTTCGGTCGCCGACACCAAGGCATCGCGCGCTATCGCCCGCCGATCGACTTCTTCCTGCACGGGCGGCACGCCGACCGCCGCCTCGATCGCGTCTTCCATCAATTCGATCTGGTGCTGCAAGTCCTTCACGTCCTCCGTGCGCCGCTGCACTTCGAGGGCCACGAGCTTTGGTGTGGCCTCGAGGAAGCGGTAACTGGCGACCGCCGTCGTGTAGCCGATGAACTCGGCGAGCCGGCGATCGAAGCGCGCAACGAACCCACGCGAGCGGTACTGCGGCGTGCCGAACTCGCGGCGCCACAAGTACTGGAAGAGTCGGCTGTGTTGGTACGGCGGCAGCTTCTCCTTCGCTTCGGCGCGGAGCTCGTCGGCGCGCGCGACGTCGCGCGCGAGGCGGACTTCGCCCTGCGTCGCTTCGGCCTCCAGCGCCTGGTACTTCGCATCGGCGGCGAGCCGCTTGCCGACTTCCGCCAACAGCGCATCGCGGCGCGCGACCACGGCATCGAGCTCGCGTGTTTCTGATGCCAGGCGCGCCGCCCCCTCAGCCTGCTCCCGCACCGCCGCCGCGATCTGCGCCTGCAATTGCGCCTGCCGATCCTGACGATCCCGCTCGAACTGCTGCAGTTCCGCCACGACCGCGGGCATCGCCTGGTCAGCGGTCGCGGCATCGAGCTGCGGCATTTGCGTCGCTGCCAAATCGCGCAACGTCTGCAACCGTTCGCGGCCGAGGGCATCGGCTTGCTCGCGAACGCGCCGCGCCGCCGATTCGGCGGCATCGGCATCGCGGCGAGCCGCCTGCGCCGTAGCCGTGAGCTGCGCCATCACTTCGCGCCCCGACCTCACCATTTCGTCAATGTCCTCCCGCGTTGCAGCGTGCGGCCGCTGCCATCACGCATTTCGATCACCGGCCCCGACGTGCCGCGAACCTTGCGCGCGAACACCGTTTCGTCGAGCACGCCATCCTTCTGCTTGTCGGCGACGAGTCGCTCGAACACCTCGGCGGGCACTTCCTCGGCCCACTTGGTGACGCGATTCCGCGTCTTCGCTTCGGTGTGCACGACATCGCGCGGCAACGCCTGACCGTCTGCGGTCAGCGCTTCGACGACGACGTAACAACCGACCACACGACCGTCGTGGGTGCGCTCGAACGCACTCCTCTCCCCGGAACGGGCGACGATCGTCACCACGTATTCCTCGTCGAGCCGCAGAACGACTTCGTCGAGCAGCTTCTGCGAACGTCGCAACCGATCGAGGTCCTGAGCGGCCTCTGCCGCCTCGGCGCCGGGCACGACCTGGTTCACCGCCGCGAGTCCGTCCGGAGCAGTGGCGAGTTTCTTGGCGGCGGCGAGGGAACGTTCCCACTTCTGCCACGCCGCCGGCCACAGATCGGCCGCCGGCACCGGCACGGGAATGGGCTGCGGCGTCGGTTCGACCTTCGGCGTCGGCGCCTTGGCCGGCTCGACCGGCAGCGGCTCGGGAATGCGCGTCGGGGTCGTTGGCGCCGGCGTCGGCGTGAGCGCTGGCTTTGGCTGCGCCGTCGCCGCCTGCATCGCCATCGTGACGCCAGTGCCGAGCACGGCGAGGCACAGCACCGCGAAGCACAACGGGCCGCGCATCACCCACAGGTGCGCCCGGAAACGCCGCCAGCTCGGCGGTGGATCCGCGTAGCGATGCTGCTTTGCGAAGTAGTGGTCGATCGCCGCATCGACCTCTTCCGACGTCACCGCTTCGCCGGCGGCCGCCGCCGTCGCCATCAGCCGCTCGCGCAAGCGCTGCTTGGCGATCGTGGCATCGAGCTGGGACTCGGCGGTTTCCCGTTCGCGCCGCAATGCCGACGCGACGTCCATGATGCGCAGCATGTCGTGCATGCTGGCGTCGACGACGGGAGCGCCGGGCGATGGCGGCGGTACGGATGCGGGCGATGAGGCTGCGTTCACGAGCGAACAGCGTGGAGTGGCCGAGTGCCGCGGTAAGCTGCCGCGACTACCACGCCAAGGGAATCATCGTGTCCGAGAAACCACTCGCGCCGGCAATCCAGAAGCCCGCTTCCTCCGTCCAGAAGTACCTCGACCAGGCACTGTCCGTGCTGCAGAAGTACGGGATCCTGCCGCAACAGGACGCGCCGCCGCAGCTGGTCAAACTGCTCGAAGAAGTGCGCCACGTCGATGAGCCCAAGGTGATGACGATCGGCAAGACCGTCCAGTACATGCAGAGTTTCAACGCGATGGTGCGCGACAACGTCGAAGACGTTCGCATCGGCAATCGCTTCCTCGACATCTCGCAGCAGTTCGACAGCATCCGCGACGACAGCAAGACCCTGATCGCCCAGCTCGACGACGGCAAGATCAGCCTCACCGAGCGCCTGTCCAATCTGTGGATGAAGATGCGGCGCGGCACGCCGAGCGACCGCTTCCAGAAGATCGCCGAGATCTACAAGGCGGTGACCGGCGACACCCAGGTCCAGCTGCAGAAGGAGGCGGCGATCATGGAGGGCTACATCGACTTCCGCTTCGCCCTGAAGGAAGCGGAGATCGTCGCGCGCGAACTGCTCGACAAGCAGACGACGACGGCCGACGCGGCGAAGGCCGCGCTGGCGACCGCCCAGAAGGCCGTCGACGACTCCGGCAGCGCCGATGCACCGACCAGGTCGCGCTTGCAGCTGGCCCGCGACCAGGCGATGCATGCGTTCCAGAAGCAGGACCGCCACTTCCAGCTGATCAAGGACATCGCCGAGAACCTGCAGATCGGCTACGACGTCGGCGAGACGTTGGTCGCGAAGCTGAAGCAGACCCACGACGTGAAGGACCAGGTCTACCGGCGCTCGGTGACGTTCTTCACCACCAACGAGCACGTGTTCACGATCCTCGGCGCGGTCTACACGTCGCAGCACGGGCTGCACGAAGCGACGCAGGCGCACGAAGCGTTGAAGCGCGGCGTCAACAAGGGACTCGAAGACGTCGCCGACCTCGGTCGCGACCTCGAACGCGCCGCGCTGAAGGCCGGCTACGGCTCGACGATCGACCCCAAGTCGGTCGAGAAGCTGGTCACCGCGATCACCGACTACCAGGTCGATTCGCTGAAGCTCGTCGCCGAGTTGCGCAAAGAAAGCGATGCGAACGCGCGCGAGATCCGGCGCGTCGTCGAAACCGGCAAGCAGCGCTTCCAGGACACGGTGGCGAAGTTCGCCCGCGGCGAACAGGTCTGACGGCGACGGGCGCAAGAACGTCCAAGCCGCACAGCGCGGTTTCCGTACTGTGCGGGCATGCGCATCTCGCTCCTCGTCCTGCTCGCCGCCGCCGCTTGCACGTCGCTGCCACCCCAGCCCACCGCCGCCGACCGGACCGACTTGCTCGCCGTACGCGAACAGGTCTGGCGCGCCTGGTTCGGCAACGACCAGCAGCGCTTGCGCGAGCTGCTGCCCGACGACTTCGTCGCGATCGATCCGGAAGGCGGCGTGAAGCGCGGCCGCCAAGGCCAGCTTGACGGGGCGGCGGCCTTTGCGACGGGCGGCGGCAAACTGCTCGACGTGCGCTTTCCCGAGACCGAGATCCAGTGGCTGGCAGACACTGCGGTCATTTACACGACGTTCGAAGTCGACCTCGAAGCCGGCGGCCAGAAGCAGACGATGAAGGGCCGCGCCAGCGAAGTGTTCGAACGCCGCGCCGGACGCTGGGTGCATCCGGGCTGGCACATGGACTCCACGAAGTGACGTAAACTGCGCCACCGCCATGCCGCCTTCGACGACAACCCTCGTGCACCGCGCGCCCGGGGTCGCGGTGTTCGACTTCGCGTGCGGTGCGCACCGCGGCGACCAGGGCGAGGAGGAAGCGACGACGGCGGATCTTCTGGTGCTGCCGTGGCGCGGCCATTTCGAATGGCGAACGGGACGCACCGTGGACGTCGCTTCGGCGAACACGGCGTTGTGGTGCCGCAGAGGCCACGGCTACCGCGTCGCGCATCCGGTGTGTGGCGGCGATCGCTGCACCGTGCTCGCGATGCCGATGGCAGACGAGTCGACGCGCGGGGCGGAACCGGCGGTTGCCACCGTACCCGTGACAGCGCGGCTGTATCTCGAACACTTGCGTCTGCGCCATCTGCTCGCGACGGCGACCACGCCCCTGGCGCGTGATGAGTCCGTGCTCGCCTTCGCGGCGGCAGTGCGGCGCTCGCCCTCGACGCCGGAGCGCAGCGCAACCGCGACCCAACTGCGTCAGGTGCACATGGCCCAGGAGTTCCTGCACGCGAACGTGCAGCGCACGGTTCGCCTTGCCGAGGTCGCGCGCGCCGTCGACGCCTCGCCGTACCACCTCGCGCGGGGCTTCCATCGCCTCGTCGGCCTGCCGATGCACCGCTACCAGCTCGCGCTGCGGGCGCGGCAGGCGCTCGCCGCCGTGCTCGACGGCCACGACGACCTGACCACTCTCGCGCTGGCGCTCGGCTTCTGCGACCACGCGCATCTCACGCGTGTCTTCACGCAGCACTTCGGCATGCCGCCGTCGGCGGCGCGGAGTCGCCGATGGTGAAGCCGGCCCCCGTCTCCGTGCGCCCGCTCACGGCGGCACGTTGGAACGACTTCGCGGCCCTGTTCGGCGAACGCGGCGCGTGCGGCGGCTGCTGGTGCATGCTGTGGCGGCTGCCGCGCAAGACGTTCGATGCGCAGAAGGGCGACGGCAACCGCGACGCGATGCGTGAACTCGTGCGGGCTGGCAGCGAGCCTGGCCTGGTTGCGTACCGCGGCAAGACGGCGATCGGCTGGGTGTCGCTCGGGCCGCGGTTCGACTTTCCGGCGCTGGCGCGTTCCCGCATCTGCAAGCCCATCGACGAACGCCCGGCGTGGTCGGTGACGTGTCTGTTCGTCGCGAAGGCGCAACGACGCTCCGGGGTCTCGGTAGCGCTGCTCGAAGCAGCAGCGGCGCAAGCGAAGAAGCGCGGCGCGCGCCTGCTCGAGGGCTATCCGCAGGAACCGAGCAAGGGCGAGATGGCCGACGTGTTCGCGTGGACCGGCATCGCTTCGGCGTTCGCGGCAGCGGGCTTCGTCGAGGTCGCACGCCCGTCGCCGACGCGGCCGATCATGCGCCGCGAGTTGTGAGGGCCCCGCTCAACCGCCGAGCGTCGCGTGCAGGAACCACGCGTGCTTCTCGAACTGCTCGACCATCCCGGTGAGCAGGTCGAACGTGTCCTCGTCGTCGTGCTTCTTCGCGACTTCGCGCGCGGCTCGCATGCCTGCCAGATGCGCACCGATGCGGTCGGCGAGCAACGCGACGTGCTCGAGGTCCTTGGTGGTTTCCTGCGGGTAGTCCGGCAATCGCGACTTCTTGGCGACGTGACGAGCGGTGCCGACGGCAAGCATGCCGAGCGTGAGCACTCGCTCCGCAACGGCGTCGTTGTTGGCCGCCTGGTCGGTCGCAAACGTGTCGAACAGGGGATGCAGGGCGGCGAAGTGGGGCCCCTTGATGTTCCAGTGCGCCACCTTGATCTGCGTGTAGAGATCGAGGCCGTCGGTCAGCACTGCGCGCAACGCTTCGCAGATCGCCTTGCGCGCCTTCTCGGGAAGATGGCTCGGAGTGTTGTTCATGCCGCCCCCTTACCAGAATCTCACGCCAATCGTGAAGCCACTTGCGCGAGCCGATCGACGATGCCCCGTACTGAAGTCGCCTGCTTCGCATCGACCAGCGCACCATCGGCCGCGAACGCGCTCGACGCGTTGCCGAGCGCGAATTGCTCCGTGAGCACCAACACGCCGAGATTCATCAACACCTGCCGCAGATGCACGAGGGCGCGCATGCCACCGAGCGCGCCCGGCGAACTCGCGAGCATCGCCGCGACCTTGTCTTTCCAGGCCGAGACTGCGGGCTCCGCCGCGTACGGCCGCGACGTCCAGTCGAGCGCGTTCTTCAGCACCGCCGGCAGCGACGCGTTGTATTCGGGAGTCACCACCAAGACCGCTTCGTGCGCGAGGAGCGCCACCCGCAGCCGCACGGCCCCTGCCGGCAGCCCGCTGGTCTGTTCGAGGTCGCCGTCGTAGAGCGGCATCGCGAAGTCGCGCAAGTCAGCGAAGGTCGCGGTGTGGCCGGCCGATTCGGCGATGCGGCAAGCGGCGCGCGCGAGTTGCTTGCTGAACGCTGCGGTCCGAGTCGAACCGGCGAGCACCAGGATCTTGGTCATCGCCGCATAATGCGGTGGCCCTCAACTTCGGCAAACAGGAACGGCGGGCGAGCGGCCACCTGGACCAGGGCCGCCGCACGTTGCCGCCGGCCTGCTACCCTGACCGCCTGTGTCGCCGCTCCGACTCGAAGGAACGCAGTGATCGTCCCTCCCACCCGCCTGCAGTTCGCGGTCGTGCGCGAGGATCCACGGCTGGAGGCAGGCATCGTGCACGACCGACAGCCGCGCCGCATCTTGCTGGTGGCATCCGGCGGCTGCACGGCACTGCACCTGCGCGCGCAGTTTCCCGCCCTCGACATCGTGCTGGTCGAACCCAATCCAGCGCAGCTCGCCCACGTGCAACGCAAGCTGGACGCGCTTGCGAAGCCAGACAGCGCACTCTTCAACGTCGGCAACGAGGCGCCGGATGGGCTGCACGAATGCGGCAACTTCGAACGGTTGTTCCGCCTGTTCCGCGCGGTGCTCGACCTGTTCGTGGTGCCCCTTGCCGAACGTCGACGGCGCTGCGCGGACCCGCAGGCGGACTGGCGCGACGTGATCGAGAACCCGTATTGGCCCGTCGCCTTCGCCACCGCGTTCAGCGACGAGATGCTGCTTGCCATGTTCGGACGCGCCGCGATCCAGCATGCCCGGCCAGGCAGCTACCCCGGCTACTTCCGGCAGCGCTTGGAGCTGGGCCTCGTCGCCGCCGACCGTGCCACGAACCCGTGGCTGCACCACGTGCTGCTCGGCCAGTACCTGGAAGATCGAGGCGCGTGGCCGCCGTTCCTGCAAGAACCGCCGCGCGATCGCCGCCCGTTCCCGACCTTGCCGTGCGACCTGCTCCGCGTCGCGTCGTTTGCCGAGTTCGACTTCGTGCATTTGTCCAACGTGCTGGACTGGATGGACGACGGGGCGTGCCGGACGCTCGCCAAACGCCTCGGCCACGAACTGCGCCCCGGCGCAGCGGTGCTGTGGCGCCAACTCAACGATCCACGCGACCTCGTCGGGTGCTTCGGTGAGGCCTTCACGTTCGACGCCGCTCGCGATGCCGCGTTGGCGGCGCGCGAGCGCAGCCTCTTCTACGACCAGGTGCACCTGGCTCTACGCCGATGACCATGAACGACGCCATCGCAGCCGTGCTGGCGCAGCACCCGCTCACCGCCAACCCGTACCTGCGCGCGCTGCGCGACGGCACGCTGAGCAAGGACGACTTCCTGGAGACGCAGATCCAGTTCTACTACGCGGTCGTCTTCTTCAGCCGCCCAATGGCGGTGCTCGCAGCCAAGATTCCGAGTGCGAGCACGCGCACCGAGATCCTGCGCAACGTCTGGGAAGAGCACGGCGAGGGCTCGGCCGAACGGCGGCACGGCGCCACGTTCCTCGAATTGCTGCATCGCCTCAGCGGCCTGCAGCTGGCGGATGTCGAACGGCGTGCGCTGTGGCCGGAACTGCGTGCGTTCAACACCACGCTGATCGGTTGCTGCGCGCTCGATGACTGGGAGATCGGCGCCGGCTGCCTCGGCATCATCGAACGCATGTTCGTCGACATCTCGGCGTGGATCTGCCTCAGCATCGTCGAACGTGGTTGGCTGCCGAAGGAACGAGTCGTGCACTACTCGACGCACGAAAAGTTGGACATCCGCCACAGCGACGATTTCTTCGCGACGCTGGCGCCGGTGTGGCAGGAAGGCGACGCGCGCAGCTACCTGATCCAGCAGGGCCTGCAACTCGGCGCCTCCGCGTTCGACCGCTTCTATCGCGATCTGTTCGTGGCGCGGGCTCGCCGCGTCGATGCACCTGCGCGACGCATGCAGCGCCGGGTCTACGACGAATGAACGCCGTCGTCGTTCGCGCCTGCTCGGCGGCGCAGTTGGGACTGCGGCAGCAGGAGCTCGCCGGGTTCGAGCGCCGGTTCGAATACCCGCTCGGCCGCGACCACTTCCACATCGACCACGGCAGCGACTACCTCGCGTTCTTCCGCGCGCTCGGCGAACCGTTCCCGTTCGTGGCGGAATCGGCGCAGGGCATCGTCGGCGTGCTGATCGCGGTGAAGAAACGAACGGCGCGCGGTCCGGTCTGGTACCTGTGCGACCTCAAGGTGTCGCCGCTCAGCGAGCGGGGCCTCGGCCAACGGCTGCTCGCCTCGTGGGCGCGCGCGCACCTCGAACCCAACGCCGCCGCGTTCGGCGTCTCGATGAACGCCGCGGATGGCAGCAACCGGATGGCACGTGTGGCGCGACGATGTCCGGCGGCGGGCGTGGTCGCGACGACCGAGGTCGTGCTGTTCTCGTTCGACCATGCGACGTGGCTGCGAGTCGCCTCGACCGTGGAACGTGAACTCGGCGCCGTGGCGTTCTTCGATCCGCGCGGCACCAAGGACATCGTGCTCGCCAGCACCGGCCAGCCGCTGCCGTTGCTGCATGCGCAACATGGGCCGTTCGCGCGGCCCCGGGTTGGGCCAGCGCGAAAAGACCACACGCACATGCTGTGCTTGCCGCGCACGGACTCGTTGGTGGGCACGCTCGCCGAACGCGGCGCGACGCCCAACGCCTCGGCGACCGTTCTGCATCGCGCGATGCCACAGTTCGATTGGCGGCACCTGCTGACCAGCGACATCTGATCCGACGCCGCGCGGACCGAACATTTTCGAACTGCCCCGTTGCCGGCTCGCGGACGACCGCAAGCCGCTGACGGCGTTGGCGCGCGGCCTCAGGCGGCGCCGCCGCCATCGCTGCCGTCGTTGCTGCCGTCACCGTCGTCGTTGTTGTCGGTCGCACTGCGTTCCGCGGGCTGCGACGCAGCGGCGGCAGCAGCGAGGCAGCGTTCCTTCACCGCGCGCAGGTCGAGCTTGCCGGTGCCCAGCAACGGCAACTCCGCGACCGCGACGAACTGGTCGGCGCGCGGCACGAACAATGACGGCAACCCACGCGTCGCCATCGCGCGCAACACCGCGGCGTGCTCACCTGCGGGCAGGGTCGTCAACACCATCAGCCGTTCCCCTTTGCGTTCGTCAGGCACGCCGCACACGGCGAACGCACGCTCGGTGCGGCCGCTGCACTCCTGCAGGTTCTCTTCGACGACACCGTGCGGCACCATTTCGCCGCCGATCTTGGAGAAGCGCGACAACCGGTCGGTGAGGAACAAGAAGCCGTCGTCGTCGAGGTGACCGATGTCGCCGGTGATGTAGTTGTCGCCGACCATCGCGGCGGCGGTGAGATCCGGGCGACCGAGGTAGCCGCGCATCACGTTGGCACCGCGCACCAGCACGAGGCCCGAAGCGCCGATCGGCAGCGGCGCCTTGGTGTCCGGGTCGACGATGCTGACGACCACACCGGGCAACGGCCGCCCCACGGAACCGCGCCGCGTTCCGGCCTGGTAGAAGCCTGCGGCGCGATAGCCCGGCGCGCAGACGGCGATGCCCGGCGCGCATTCCGTGGCGCCATAACCCTGCACCGGGCGGATACCGAATCGATCGGCGAACTCGTCGGCGAACGCATCGGTCAGCTTCTCGGCGCCGGTGAGCACGACGCGCAACGATCCGAATTGGCCCGGCTCGCAGCGGCGTGCGTAGATCTGCAGGAACGTCGGCGTCGCCAGCAGCACCGTGGCGCGGTGCGTCGCCACCAGATCGCCCACCGCCGCCGCATCGAGTGGGTTGGGGTGGAAGACGAGGCTCGCGCCCTGCTGCAGGGCATACCAGAGCACCATGTTGCCGAACGAGTGGAACATCGGCAGCACGCCGACCAGACGGTCGTGCCGGTCGAGTGGGATCACCTGCGCGATCGCTTCGCAGTTGGCGCGCACGTTCTCGTGCGTCAGCACGACGCCCTTCGGTTCGCCGGTACTGCCGCTGCTGAACAGGACGGCCGCTTCGTCATCGCGACACACCCGCCGGCTCGCACCGCACGCCCGTTCGAGCCACGCGCAAGGCAGCAGCATCGCGCGCGCCGCCGACGCCCACCGTTCGCCGCGCGTGACGTTCGCCATCAGGTCTTCGAGGAACAACAGCGCGACGCCAGCAGGCAGCTCGACCTTGACGCGTTCGAGGAAGGCACGCGACGTGACCAGCGTGCGCAGCCCCGCTTGCCGCACCGACGACGCGAACGCCGCCTGCCCAACCGTGAAGTTCAACGGCACCGCGATGCGGCCCGACAGGCTCGCCGCCACCGCCGTGAGCCCGGCGCCGATCGACGGCGGCAACAGGATCCCGACGTGCCGCTGCTCAG
>SXGS01778162.1_pt1 | contig 12708 bp, 13 predicted proteins | sample 3174681 | NCBI WGS metagenome assembly SXGS01 (sample SAMN11356861, study PRJNA531348) | freshwater metagenome | isolation source: freshwater sample F1-80 | place: China: Fuxian Lake, Yuxi | collected 2017-12-25
AGCCCGAACGCCTATCTCGCCCACCGCGTGATCCCGCAGATAGAGGCGCGCACGGGCGCAACCTTCACCTACTCCCCCGTCCTGCTTGGCGGCCTGTTCAAGCTCACCAACAACCAGTCCCCGATGATGGCGTTCTCCGGCATTCCCAACAAGATGGCCTATGAAAACCTCGAGATGCACCGCTTCATCGCCCGCCATGCCATACCGTTCCAGATGAACCCGCATTTCCCGGTCAACACGCTTTTGATCATGCGGATGGCTACCGCTGCTTCCATGGATGGCGGCCTCAAGGAACTGGCAGACGCCGCCTTCCGTCTTATGTGGGAAACGCCAAAGAAGATGGACGACCCCGAAATCGTCGCCACAGAGCTGGCCGCCGCCGGCATTGATTCCAGGCGTCTGATGCAGCGCGCCCAGGATAGTGACGTGAAGCAGCGCCTTATGTCTGTCACCGAACAAGCCGCCCGGCGCGGCGCGTTCGGCAGCCCCACCTTCTTCATCGGAGACGACATTTACTTCGGAAAGAACACGCTTCGGGAAATCGAAGAGCGTTTGACCGCCTGAGTCGCACGCGGTTCAACTCATCTTGAAGCGGGCAGGCAGTCAGCTTGCCCGCTTTTTTTGCGGCACCGCACAAAGAACCTGCAGAGCAGCCCCGAACCGCAACAAACCCTACAGAACGCGGTCATACCAATTGCACCGCCCGCTCCAAGGCGCTCACTGACCTGCGTCAGTCAGAACAACACGGAGCATCCCATGCAGCAGACCATCCGCAATTTCTTCAGATCGGGCATCAGCAGTCTTGCCCTGATCAGTCTGATTGGGCTTGTTCCCGCATGGGCGCAATCTGCAGACACTCCCGCTACGGATGAAGATGCGGTGATGCAGGCAGTCGTGGTTGAAGGCCGGCGAATTTCGCAGACGGACCTCGCTATTGGCCTTGGAGAGGCAACCAACACCGTCGCCGTGACCCGTGAAGAACTTCTCTCCGCGCCCGGCGGCATTTCGGGCCTGAAGATGCTCGAGACCCTGCCCGGCTTCAACGTCCAGACGGACGGCGCCCTTGGCCTCTACGAATTCGGTAACTCCGTCACCGTGCGTGCCTTCAACCTGCAACAGATCGGCTTTGTGCTTGATGGCGTGCCCATGGGCCGCTCCGATGCTTTCGGCGGCAGCCCTATCTTCCGCTATGTCGACAACGAAAACCTCGGCTCAGTTGTGGCCTCCCCCGGCGCGGGCGATGTTTCCCTGCCTAGCTACGCTTCGCTTGGCCCGATCGTGTCATACAACACCATCCTGCCAAGCGAAGAGATGGGCGGCATGGCCGCAATCACCATCGGCGACGACAATCTCCAGCGCACCTTCCTGAAGCTCGAAACCGGCAAGATCGGCGGTTTTTCTGCCTATTTCAGCCGCTCCAAGGTCGACAGCGACCTCTGGCGCGGAGCGGGAACGATTGACCGCGAGCACCTGGAGGGCAAGCTGCGCTACGACTTCCAGAACGACGCCTATCTGCAGGCTGGCTATGTCAGCAACAACTTCTTTGACTACGACTCGCCCTCCTATACCCGCGCTGCCTACAACACCCTCGGGCGGGATTTTGGCTATGAAGGCGCCATCACCGACAGCTGCATCGTGCCGGTTGGAAACGTTTATGATTTCAACGAAGACGGCGCCATCGACGGCAGCGACTTTGAGCCTGTCTTCACCGGCGCCTCATGCCTCAACTACTTTGAAGACCGCATCAACATCCGGGATGACGTGCTCTATTCGCTCAAGGGCGGCATAACGATCACGGAGAACCTGAGCGTCGAAGCTACCGCCTACTATGAAGACAAGGACGGGTACGGCGTATCTCCGGATGGCTATGCCAACACGCGCGGCATCTTCCTGCGCCAGTCGGCGCTGGGCCTGCCCGTCGTCCATCCGCGCGGCGTTCAGTACGGGCTCTCCGGCGTCGGCGGCATCCGCAAGGGCATCACCGGTGGCCTCACCTGGGATGTGGCCAACCACACACTGGAAGTAGGCGGCTGGATCGAGGACGAGGAATACAACCGCACCCAGTTGCGCCTGAACAAGACCGGCGGGTCTGCCGATGGCGACATCATCTGGGACGAGGTCGCTTATTTCCGCCGCGCTTACCAGTCGATCCGCGAAACCACGCAGATCTATATCAAGGACACTGTCCGCCTGCTGGACGACAAGCTCGCCGTCGAACTCGGTCTCAAGATGCTCAGCATCGATTACTCGCTCGATGGCTATCGAGACTTTGCCGACTATGAGCGTTTCGGCCCGCAATTTGTCGAAGCCAAGTATGAGAGCGATCCGCTTCCCATGATCGGAGCAGTGTATGACCTGACCGGCACTGATCAGATTTTTGCGTCCTACTCCCAGAACTACGCTCTACCCAGGGGCGCAGACGACATCTTCTCGACAGCAACCAGTTTTGAAGCGCCCGCGCCTGACGCTGAAGAATCCCAGAACTATGAAATCGGTATCCGGACGAACCGGCCCACCTTCAGCGGCGCCATTTCGGCCTTCTACACCAAGTTCGACAACCGACTTGTCACAGGCAACGTCATCGACCCGGCAACACTGCAGCCGGAAGCCTTCTTCATCAACGCCGGAGGCACCACCGCCTATGGCGTCGAGCTCTCTGGTGTCTGGCAGCCCGAAGTTTTCGACAACCAGCTCTATGCTGACGTCAACCTGACCTACAACCGCGCAGAACTTGATGACGGCTTCGGCGTCAACCCCGCAGGCAGCCTCCTCGCGGACAGCCCGGAATGGCTGTTCACCGGCGGCGTCACCTGGGAGCCGACAGAATGGCTGGTTGCCAACCTGTCGACCAAGTACACCGGCGAACGTTATGCCGACTTTGCCGAGGGCGCCTTCCAGGCTGGCAATGTCATGGAGAGCTACTTCCTCTGGAGCAGCTATGTCGACATCGGCGGACCCAACAATTTCGGTCTCCCTGAAAATGTCAGCCTGCGGTTCAACGTCGACAACATCTTTGATGAAGACACCCTCGCCTTCACGTTCACGACCACGGGCACGGGAAATGCCTCCTACCGTCCTCTGAACCCGCGCACAGCGCAGGTGACCCTTACGGCGAGGTTCTGATCATGGCGCGAGCAGGCAACCGTTTGCCAAGGCAGGACGTTCCGCTGTGCTGCTGACGCCGGATACGCTTGTCTTTGTTGTGGCCATGCTTGCCGCCGGCGCGCTGGCGGGATTTGTCGCGGGCTTGTTCGGCATAGGGGGCGGCTTTGTTGTCGTCCCCGCGCTTGCCTCGGTGCTCACCTTGCTGAGCGCCGGAGCGGACGCCTCGGAAACAGACAAGATCATGCACGTCGCCATCGGCACATCGCTGGCCACCATCATCTTCACCTCGCTCCGCTCTGTTCAGGCCCATGCCAAGCGCGGCGCGGTGGACTTTGAAATCCTCAAAAGCTGGACACCTTGGGTCGTGATCGGCGTGGTGCTCGGGCTGTTTGTCGCGCGCTATCTTGATGGCCATGCGCTGAAGGTGACCTTCGGCGTGGGCGTCTTCATCATGGCCTGGCACTTCCTGTTCCCGGTGCTCACCCAGCGTGGCCCGATCTCGAATGAAATGCCAAAGGGCTTCATGCGCGGCGGCCTTGGCAGTTTCCTGGGCGGGTATTGCACCCTGCTAGGTATCGGCGGGGGAACACCGGCGGTCCTCATCATGACCCTGAGTGGGCAGCCCATGCACCGGGCTGTCGCCACCGCGGCAGGCTTTGGAACGATCATTGCCGTACCCGGAACAATCGGCAGCATTCTCGGTGGCCTTGGCGAGACCGGCCTTCCCTTCGGCTCGCTCGGTTATGTCAACATCATAGCCGCCCTCGCAATCACCTCGATGAGCGTCATCACCGCGCCTTGGGGTGTCGCTGTCGCTCATAGTCTCAACGGCGTCCATCTGCGCCGCGCGCTCGGCCTCTACCTGCTCGCAACTTCCAGCATCATGCTGGTCTCTGCCTTCACGCCGCCGTCGCGCGGCACCGCGCTTCTCGCTGACCCCGCTCCAACGGTGATGGCGATCAGCGCAGACATTTCAATCCCGCAATCGGAGGAAGATCATGGGATATAGACTGACACGGCGCAGCCTCTTTTCGGCTGGCGCAGGCGCAGCCGCCATTGGCCTGGCGGGATGCGCAACGACAGCCCCGTCCGCGCTTGCTGCAGAAACGCGCGGCGCCTTTCCGCCGGAGCCCGCGGGCAAAAGCCTGTTTGGACCGGAATCGGGCCTTGCGCTTCTCTCGCGCAACGAAAACCCCTATGGCCCCGCCCCCTCTGCGCTCAAGATGATCGCCTCATCAGCCGAGAAGGGCGCGTATTACACAAATGACGAGGCGGTGAAGACGCTCGCCAGCCTGATTGCAGATCGTCACGGTGTTTCGCCAGAGCAAGTGGTCATCACAACAGGGTCTGGTGAAGCGCTCAGCGCGCTCGCCCTGATCTATGGGCCCAAAGGGCCCATCGTTGCGCCTCGGCTCTTCTGGGATACCACCGCCCTCTATGCCGCAAAACTCGGAATGGCTACCATTGTCCGTATTCCGCTGACGGATGATATGGACATGGACCTTGCCGGGATCGATGCCGCGATCACGCCAGAAACCGGCATGGTGCAACTGTGCAATCCCAACAACCCGACCGGTATTGCCAAGCCAGGCTCGGTAATCCGGCCGGCCGTGGCGAAGATGGCGGACAAGACAACTGTCGTGGTCGATGAGGCCTATATCGAACTCGTCGATGACGAAGCGGAAATGACCTGCATTCCCTTCATCAAGGAAGGCAAGGACGTGATCGTCACGCGCACCTTCTCGAAGATATATGGCATGGCCGGTATTCGTGTCGGCTATACGGTCTCGTCAGCTGAAACCGCCGAAAAGATCCGCAACACGCTGATGTCCTGGACGCCGTGCACATCCATTGCCGCCGCCATTGGTTGTTATGATGACGACGTCTTCGTCAACTATTCGAAGTCAAAGATCGTGGAAGCCCGCGAAATGGTCACGACAACCCTCGACACGCTCGGCCTGACCTACCTCAAGTCCCAGACCAACTTCGTCTACTTCCAGAGCGGTCTGCCCGCCAATGATCTCGCAAAAGCGATGGCCGCAGAAAAGATCGCGATCCGCGGCCAGTACATGGACTACACGCCCTGGAGCCGTGTCTCGATGGGGAAGATCGAAGACGTCGACCGTTTCTGCAAAGCCCTGCCCCGTCTTTTAAATGCTTAGCCAGAAGGCAGGTCTGCAACGGGTAAACAATCCGGCAGCGGAATTTAGGAAATCCCGAGCCTGAAAGCTGCAGGAAGAGCCCGGATCGATGAAATTTCACCGGTCCGGGATAGCGCGAATTCAACGCTCTGTATGCATAACGCCCCGGTAACCAAACTGTCCGGGGGGACGTTTCCGATGCTGACCTATCCACCGCCACGCTTCGAACAACAGAAATCGGAGGTGTTGCAGCGTTACCGGATTCTCAGAAGTGAATCCGTTCACGATGCCAGCCATATCGCACGCACGGCATCCCTTGCTCTGGACGCGCCCATCGTGATCGCGACGCTGAATGAGCGCTACCGTCACTGGTACCGGGCGGCGCACGGGGTCAATGCCCTCGACTTCAACACGCTGCAGATGTTCTGTGCACATGCCAACCTATCCGATGAGGCATTTGCCGTAACAGATGCCCGGCTTGAACCTTACTTCGCACGCGAACCCGCCGTCATGGGCGCGCCGAACGTTGTCTTTTTCGCTGGCGCGCCGCTGAGCGATCCGGAGGGGAAACGTTTCGGGACCCTTTGCCTGATCGACAACCAGCCGCGCTCACTTGCTCCCGCCCAGACCGAAATTCTCAAGAGTATGGCGGACATCCTCAGCCAGGACATCTGTGTCCACAGCGCCGGGCGTTATGCCGTTCAGGACCTGATCAACGCTGAGGAAGATCGCTGCGCGCTCTACGAACTTGCTGTCACCGATCCTTTGACAAAAGCCCTCAACCGCCGCGCCTTCTTCCGCTTTGCCGAGCGTGAAGTGCAGCGCGCGCAGCGTCACAGCCACCCGTTGAGTGTGCTGATGTTCGACATCGACCATTTCAAGAAGGTCAACGATGTTCACGGGCATGCTGCAGGCGATCAAGTCATTGTCGCGCTGTCGAGGCTGGTGACTGAGTGCGTCCGAGAGGCCGACCTGCTTGGCCGGCTTGGCGGCGAAGAGTTCGGCCTTATTCTGCCGGAAACAAATGTCGACGCTGCCCTGACCTTGGCCAACCGGCTGCGCGAAGCCGTCCGGAAGTTGCGCTTCAACAGCCCCGAAGGCGAGTTCTCGGTCACCATCAGCCTTGGAGTCAGCCGGCCCGAACGGGGCGAAGCAGACATACTCGCCGCGCTAGACCGCGCTGACAAGGGGCTTTACCGCGCCAAGCGCCTCGGGCGCGACCGGGCGGAACTTGTCCCGCCCGGCCATACCGAAACCGCGACCATAATCCCGCTGGCTTTCCCGGAAAGGGCAAGCGACGCCGCCTGAGGTTTGTCAGCCGTCAAACCCGTCGCCCGGCCGGCAATCATCGTCGCGCTCGCGGCGGACTTCCTTGCCGTTTGTGGCATTGAACTTCAGCTCAAGGCAGTGCCCCGTCGCCGTCAATCCATGGACTTCGATCCGGCGGTCGCCCGCTTCATAGCCGATCACTTCAAACCCCTGCTCTGCGAGGCTCCGGGTAACGTCCTCATAGCTCGGCTGCGGCCCGATGGCATATTTCGCCGGGGTAGGTTTGGGGGACTCCTGGGCCGAGGCCCCCTTCAGTTCTTCTGTCTGGGCAACACTCGCCCCGGCAGCAAACACGCCAATGACGAGGGCGCCGGTTAGGTAGGCAATGGTCTTCATGATCTGGTCCTTTCGCAAAACTCCGGCCGTTCTGTGCGGCCTGATCTGCGATTTGCCCCCCGGGGGCTGACAGGAAACTGCCCCTGCCTGTCAGGTTTCTGTCAGCACAAGTTCACGATATGACGCTAAGTGTCTGCTGAATGGAGTTTTCTGTCACGTGTTGTCCCGATTTGTCCCGAAATGGCTTCTGATTGGCTGCCTTTTGCTGGCCGCAGCAGGCCCGGCTTTTGCCGACTGGGATGATGACGAGGACGATGATGATGACTACCGCCGCGATCAGGAAGTCGTTTGGGACGCCCGCAAACGCGGGGAAATCCTGCCTCTCGAGGTAATCCTCGCCACTGTCCTGCAGCGCTATCCAGGCGAACTTCTCAAGCTGGAACTGGACGATGACGACGGTTATCTCATCTATGAGATGGAAGTGCTGACTCGCCGGGGGATCGTGCTGGAAATGGAAATAGACGCCCGCACAGGCCGCATCCTCGACATTGAGGAAGACGATTGATGCGCGTGCTTCTGGTGGAAGACGAAGCCCTGATTGCAGACGACATTTCGTCGGCATTGAAGGATTCCGGCTTCATGATCGACCTTGCCCGCGATGGCGAAGACGCCTGGTTCAAGGGCGACACTGAATCCTATGACGCCATCATCCTTGACCTTGGCCTGCCCCGAATGGACGGCCTGTCAGTTCTCAAGCGCTGGCGCGCCGCCGGCATGACCACGCCCATACTCATCCTCTCCGCCCGTGGCAGCTGGATGGAGCGTGTCGACGGCATCGAGGCAGGCGCGGACGATTACCTTCCCAAACCCTTTGAAATGGCAGAGCTCATCGTCCGCCTTCGGGCTCTCATCCGCCGCGCGGCCGGCATGGCCCAGCCTGTGCTGCAGGCGGGAGACCTGATGGTCGACACCCGCCGCATGACCATCGCCTTCGCCGGTCAGCCTATCCGTGTCACGCCGCTGGAATTTCGCCTTGTCGACTACCTCGTCCACAACATGAACCGCACGGTCTCCGCCGGTGAACTCTCCGAACACCTCCACGGGGTCGAGGATACCGGGGACACAAACGCCATCGAAGCCATCGTCTCGCGCCTTCGCCGCAAGCTGGGCCCTGGTGTGATCAACACGCGCCGCGGCTTTGGCTATGTCATCGAAGCAGACGCGTGAAACCATTACGCTCCATCCGGCTTCGCCTGCTGGCTGGCGGCGCGCTGGCCATTGCTGCGGCGCTGCTCGTCTCATGGTTCACGCTGGTCCTGCTTTTTGACAGCCACATCCGGCGCAACTCCGAAGATGACCTCATCCGCCACGGCCGCGCCATCGTCAGCGCTATCACCTTCACGGCCGAGGGGTTTTCGACCGAGACCTATCAGCCCACCGACCTGCGTTTTGACCGGCCCGCCAGCGGCCTCTACTGGCAGGTCTCGCGTGACAGCGATGTGCGCCGGTCACGCTCCCTCTGGGACAATGCGCTCGAAATACCCCGGGATGTGGATGGCGCGGACTGGCGCCGGGACACGGCCACCGGCCCTTTCGGACAAGACCTCGTCCGCGTGGCCCGCACCATCCGGGAGACCGAAACGTCATCGCCAGTGACGCTGATCATCGCCGCTGACCGGGCAAGCCTGATCAATGCCCGAGAAGAATTTGCCCGCGAACTGGCAATCTTCCTCACCCTCCTCTGGGGAACGCTCAGCCTCGCCGCCTGGTTTCAGGTGACCATCGGTCTCCTGCCCCTGCGCGCCGTGCAGTCCTCGATCAGCGAACTGAAATCCTCGCCTGTCTCGCGTCTGGACGCGGCCCGGTTTGCCACTGAGGTCACCCCGCTGGTTGACCAGATCAACGAGCTGGCAGATGCCCGCGAGGCGGACGTCCATGCGGCCCGCGACCGCGCCGCAAATCTCGCCCATGGCCTGAAGACGCCGCTTTCTGCCCTGCGCGCCATCGCCCGGCGCGTGCGCGACGCGGGTCAGGCCGACATGGCCGACGGCCTCGAGCAATCGATCCGCGCAGCCTCTGACGCCGTTGACCGTGAACTCGCCCGCGCGCGCACCGCCGCCAGCCCCGATCGCGGCCCGACAGCGCCCGGCCCTCTGATAGAGCGGTTGGTAGCGGTTCTCTCGCGCACAGAGCGAGGGGCGCGGCATCAGTTCGAGATAGACTGCCCATCTGGCGCAGCGCTGCCCGTCTCCGCCGACCAGTTGATGGAAATGGCTGGCCCCCTCATGGAGAATGCCGCACGCTATGCCGCGACCCGCGTGCGGGTGACGGCGCGTGCCCGCGCGCTGCTGATTGAGGATGACGGACCGGGCCTTGGCACGGCTGACCGCGAGCAGGTTATCCTGCGAGGACAGCGCGCGGATGAGCGCCCCGGCGGCCATGGGCTGGGTCTTTCGATTGCAAACGATCTGGCAGAGGCAACAGACGGACGGCTGGAACTTGGAGCCTCCGAACTGGGCGGGCTCAAAGCGAGCCTGGTCTGGTGACGCCTAGCCCTTGAGCGGGCCCAGACGTTTCATGCCGGTTTCCTGCCCCACCAGCGCGAAATTTTCCTGGATCGTTGCCCCGCCGATCTTCTTGTCCGGCGCGATCTCAGCCAGCGGGGCCAGCACGAAGCTGCGGAGCAGCATACGCGGATGCGGCAGGATCAGGCGCTCATCCGCCATCTCCACATCGTCATAGTACAGAACATCCATATCCAGCGTACGCGGCCCCCAGCGCAGGCTGCGCTCCCGGCCATGATCGCGCTCAATGGCGAGACAGGCATCCAGCACCTCGATAGGCGAGAGCGATGTTTCGATCAGAACGCAGGCATTGAGGAAATGCGGCTGCTCCTCAACACCCCAGGGCGGCGTTTCCCAGAGCGACGATAGCGCGGCTACACGCACGCCCTCCCAATTCTCCAGCGCGCGCACGGCGCCGGAGAGATGCGCCTCACGATCCCCCAGATTGGAGCCGAGACCGAGCGCCACTTCAGCCATGGCGTTCCCGCTCGATGGCGATGCCGACATGGTTGACGATATGGCGGATGGGCGCGCGCGGCTTGCGGATTTCAACGCGGATTTTCTGGATCGGCGGAAAAGCTGCAAAGATGGCCGAAGCGATCCGCTCGGCCAGTGTTTCGATCAGGTTGAACACTTCGTTTTCGGACACGCCGACCACCAGATCACAGATTTCACCATAGCAGACGGTGTCTTCCATGACATCGCGCGGTGGCTTGTCGGTGTGCATGTCGCAGGTGATGTCCACCTCGAAGATCTGGCCGAGCGCCTTCTCCGCTTCCTTCAGGCCGTGATAGCCGTGGATACGGAGATTGCGGATGATGATCTCAGTTTTCATGCCCTGCCCCTTCGATCGCCTTATACAGGCGCAGCAAATCGGTGTGCTCAGCTACATCATGCACCCTCAGGACGCGAGCGCCCCGCTGCAGTGCCATCAGATGAGCAGTCAGCGTGCCAGCGAGGCGATCATCTACGGCCCTGCCGGTGACATGGCCGATAAAGCTCTTGCGGGAAAGCCCCACCAGGACAGGGCAGCCATACGCCGCGAGCGTGCCGAGCCCGGCAATCACGTCAAGGTTCTGCTGCGGCGTCTTGGCAAAGCCGACGCCTGGATCGAGCCAGATGCGCTCTTTCAGAATACCCATGCGCGCGGCTGTCTCAAACGCGCGGTCAAAGAAGGCGCGCATGTCGGCGATGGCATCGACGGCTTCGTCCACCTGCCCGCGATGGTAGGTGATCACGATGACCGCGCCTGTGTCCCCGACAGCTGCGGCCATATCCGGGTCACCGGTCATGCCGGTCACATCATTGATGATGACCGCCCCCGCCTCGACCGCCGCGCGGGCGACGGAGGCTTTCACCGTGTCGATGGAGATCGGCGCACTGATCCGCGTGGCCAGATGCCGGATGACGGGGAGAACGCGGGTAAGCTCCTCCGCCGCCGATACCGGCGCCGCGCCCGGGCGGGTGGACTCCCCGCCAATGTCGATGATGCCCGCGCCCTCAGCCACCATGCGCAGGACCTGCGCCTCAGCCGTCTCCAGCGTGGTATGGCGTCCGCCATCGGAGAAACTGTCGGGCGTGACATTGAGGATGCCCATGATGACGGGCTCCGCGCGGACGCGGGCGAGCGCCTCATCCCGCCGCTCCGTATCAATCATCAAAGCCTCCCTCCAGCAGGGTCTTGCCCAGCCCTATCAAGGCAGCGGGCAGCTCGGTCTCAAAGGTCCGTCCGGCAAATTCGCTGACGGGCTGAAAGATGCGCAGGCTGTTGGTCAGGAAGAGGCTGTCTGCTTCAGCGAGACGTTCCGGTGTAATGCTTTCCTGCGCGGTCTCAAGTCCCGCCTCCCTCGCCGCCGCGAGCAGCCAGCCGCGCACAACTCCCGGCAGTACGCCTTCGGAAAGAGGCGGCGTCACCAGCAGGTTTCCAAACAGCGCAAACACATTGGCCGCCGAAGCGCAGGCAACTCGGCCCTCAGGCGACAGCAGTAGCGCGTCGTCATAGCCTGCAGCGGCCGCCTCGCGTAAGGCCATGACATTGTCCGTATAAGACAGGGTCTTGTGACACGCCGAGGGAGATGTGGGATTGCGGCGAATTGTGCTGATGCCGAGGCGCACGGGCGGCATCGGAAACGGCAGATCCATCGGCGTGAAGCGTGCGATGATTGTCGGGCGTCCACTGCCATTGCCTGCGAGCCCGCGCGCGCCGGGGCCACGCGTGACGGTAAGACGCAAGGCGCCATTTGTGCCTTCGGGAACCACCTTATCCGTGAGGGACTCCAACTCGGGAAAACGCGCCCCAATCCCCAGCGCCGCCGCGTCTGCCACAAGCCGCATGAGATGCGCGCGTTTCCGGATAATCCGTCCTCCTACAACTCGGGAGGTATCAAACACTCCATCAGCGAGCAGCAGCCCGCGATCGGTCAAATCGAAAAGCTCCGTATTTTCAGGTACAGAGGCGGGCTGATGAAGCCGGATCACGGCTGCCTCCAGGCGCGGGCGATGTTGAGGAAGTTCTGAAGCAGCGCCGGACCATGCTCAGTGAGGATCGACTCCGGGTGAAACTGGATTCCGTAGATGGGCTTATCGCGGTGGGACAGGGCCATGATCTCACCTGATGGAGAGACAGCGTCAATCTCAAGCGTCTTACTCGCTTCTCCTCGCACGGCGATGAGCGAGTGATAGAGGCCGACATCGAATGCCTCAGGCAATCCTTCGAACAGGCGCTGGCCGGTATGCGTGATGCGGGCGGCGCGGCCATGGGTGGGCGATGCCGCGCGGGTAACAGGCCAGCCATGCGCCGCCGCAATCGCCTGATGGCCGAGGCAGACGCCAAGGATCGGGAGACTTGCGCCGAGTGCCTTAATCGCGTCTATGGAGACACCAGCCTCTGCCGGGGTGCAGGGGCCGGGTGAAATCACCAGCGCTTCAGGGGCCATCTGGTCGATTTCGGCAACGGAGATCCGGTCACTATCGATCACCTTCATTTCACAGCCAAGCTCGGTGAAATAGCGGGCAAGGTTGAAGACGAAACTGTCCCTGTTGTTCAGCATCAGGATCATGATGCAGCCTCGGGAATGGCCGCTTCACTCATGATACGGTCGGCTTTCAGGCGGATTTCAGCATACTCTGCTTCCGGATCAGAGAGCAAAGTGATGCCCGCCCCGGCCCAGAGACGTGTTGCCCCGGGAAGGCATTCCAGCGTGCGGATCAGGATCGAAAAATCCATTGCGCCGTCATGACCTATCCAGCCCATTGAGCCGCAGAAGACGCCGCGCGTGGCGGGTTCCAGTTCG
>SXGS01165287.1_pt1 | contig 12704 bp, 7 predicted proteins | sample 3174681 | NCBI WGS metagenome assembly SXGS01 (sample SAMN11356861, study PRJNA531348) | freshwater metagenome | isolation source: freshwater sample F1-80 | place: China: Fuxian Lake, Yuxi | collected 2017-12-25
TGGCCGGGTACGGTCCACGACTTCATGAGCTGCGACATGGCCGCCGCCGAGGACTCGTGGGCCTTGCGGACGTCCTTCAGCCGCAGCATCTCGTCGATGTTCAGCACATCGTCGAGGAACGTGGCTCCGATGACGTGCATTTCGTCGACGTCGCGGAGCGAGATGACCGCGGCCTCGCCGTCGTAGGCCGTAAAGCCGTCGATGGTGATGATGACGCGCCCGAGCGAGAGGCCCGGCTCGGCGATGTCTCCCTCGGCGCGCTCGAAAGCGAAGCCGGTGAGCGAGAGGTCGTGCAGCGGGCGCTCCTCGGGGGCGCGCCCTTCCGGGTGGAGCAGGACCCGCACGCTACCGAGATCGTCGGGCTTGTAGCGGTCGGCCCGAAATCGGGACGCAGCGCCAGACTTGCCCTGCATCTTCGCGTAGTCGGAGACCTTCGCGGACAAGGCAGCGATCGCGTCACTCGTGACCGGGCGCGGCGCCGCGCCGTCGTCGTTGCGCTTCGAGTCGTCGTCCATCGCCATGCCACGCCTCCTGGGTCCGAGCTTGCGCTCGCGATCAGCCCCTGTGGGAAGCTAGCACGGGATCGTGGGGATACGCACGAAAACAGTTGTTCCGTGTCCGGGGGACGAGGTCATTGTCACAATTCCGCCATGCTGTTCGACGATGGTGCGGCTCATGACGAGGCCCATGCCCATGCCGTCCTCGCCCTTGGTGCTGAAGAACGGGTCGAAGAGCCGGCTCTGCGTCGCGGCGCTCATGCCCTCGCCGTCGTCCTTGACCGCGATCTCGACCCAGTCTGCGTCCACGTCGCGCGTCGAGACCTCGATCGTCCCGTGCGACGTGGTGGCCTGGACTGCGTTCCGGATGAGGTTGACGAGGACCTGGAGCAGCCGGTGACCTCCGAGGTGACGGCGAGCATCGAGCGCGAACTGGGAGCCAATATCGGCGCTCGCTTCGGCTACGTCTACCGGCAGCGCCGCGATCTCTACACCTTCGCTGGCATCAATGTCCTGCGGCCGCGCGAGGTCTACAACATTCCCATTACCCGCCGCGACCCTGGTCCCGATGGCGTGCTGAACACCGGCGACGATGCCGGGTCGGTGAGGATGTACGACTACGCCCCGGCGTATCGCGGTGCGGCCTTCGTGCAGAACGTGCAGGTCAACTCCAACACGACCGAGAAGTACCACACCATCGAAGGGGCGGTGAACCGGCGGCTGGCCGGACGCTGGATGGCATCAGCGTCGGGGTTTGCAGTCAAGAACCATCGGTTTCTCGAGTTGGACTTCGACACGCCCAACGATGACCCGTTCCCGGTGGACGACACGTGGAGCTGGGGCCTTAACGGGAGCGGGATGTACCGGCTGCCGGGCGAAGTGCAGCTGGCCATGTTCATTCAGGCCAAGAGCGGGATCAAGGGCCAGCGGACGAACATCTTCCGTTCAGTGGATCCCGACGGCGGCACGCCGCTGCAACAGCTCGCCACCGTGACTCTCAGGCTCGAGCCGTTCGGCACGCAGCGGGGCGACATGATTACCTCGACCAACTTCCGTGTGTCGAAGCTGTTTGCCCTGGGCGGGGCGCGCCGCGTCTCGTTCGATATGGACCTGTTCAACTTGTTCAACTCGAGTGTGCCGACCAACATTACCTGGCAGTCAGGCCCGAGCTTCGGTGCCATCAACGAAGTGCTCTCGCCGCGCATCGTGCGCTTCGGAGCCAAGATCAGTTTCTAGCGGCGTTCCCTGAAGGACACGCGGTTGCCGGACCCTGCGCCAAGGTTCCGGTGAGCGCGTGTCCCCTTTTCAGCTGTTAGGGAGTTTGCATGAGAACAACCCTGATCGGCGTCGCCCTTCTGGTCGCGGCAACGGCCTCGGCCGACCCGCTGCGATGCGATCTGACGGAGTACGCGGCCCGGCCTGGGTTGAACGCGAGCGTCGCCAACGACGTGCTCAGCGTGACGTGGACGGGAGACGCTGGCGCGGAACTGCGGATGAGGTTCGCGATCGCGGGCGGCACCCCGACGATTGTGGAGTTGGCAATTCGGCCTCGAAGCGGCCAGTGGCGCTCGCTGGCGACTAACGTCACGCCGGAGTTCCGCGTGGTGTCTGGCGTTCGGCGTGTCACGGCTCAACAGCTGCGCCCGGATTCCATCGAGGCGCTCGGGGGCAAAATGACCCCCGAAATTCAGGCGGCGTGGGACGATCAGGACAAGCGGGGAACGGACTGGGTGGACATTGCGGTGAAGAGCGGGCAGATCACCGCGGAGTCGGTCGAGAAGATCAAGTGGGAGGCGTTCTGGGACGCCCCGTTATACGTCGAGGGCAGCGGCGAGCGGCCCCCCAGCCACGCCACGTCGATCCCTCCGCACTCGGGGATCTTCAGCCAGCCCGGCATGCCCCGAAAGCCGGAAGAGATCCAGCGGGTCACGGCCTCGTACAAGGCGCAGAGCTGCACCGTGAAGACGAGCGGCGCGCGACTCGAGATCACGTTCCCGGGCGTCGAACTCGGCATCTTCGCCGGACGGCTTCAGTACGATGTGTTTACCGGAACCAACCTGATTCGCCAGGTGGTGATTGCCAAGACCGACCATCCATCCGCCGCGTTCAAGTACGACGGTGGCCTGAAGGGGCTGCCGATTCAGCCGACCTCCCGCGTGGTGTGGCGGGACCTGACCAACCGGTGGCAGGACAATCAGTTGGGCGGGCCGGTCAGCCTGGGCCCCGCGACGGTGTGGAGCAGCAACCGGCTGATCGCGGCGGAGGTGCCTGGCGGGTCGATCGCGGCGTTCCCGCCGCCGCACAGCTTCTACTGGGCGCGCGAATCAGAACAGAACCTGGGCTATGGCTGGTATCGCAAAGACAGCGCGTCGACGTTCTCGTTCGGGCTGCGGCAGGCCGAAAAGGAAGAAGACCCGGAGTTCTACCATAACTTCGCGCTCTACAGCGCGCGGCCTGGGACCTGGCAGCAGATGCCGGTGTTCCTGTACATCAGCCCGGAGCCGGCGTCGGCCGCCGTCCAGTCGGCGCTTGCCTTCACCAACGGCGATCGATTCCGACCGTTGCCCGGCTACAAGGTGATGGGATCGCACTATCACGTGGGTCTGGTGCCGCGGTTGAAGCACTCGGGCGGCATGGACAATCGCCTCAACGACATCGAGGCGGTCAAGGCCGCCGGCATCGACATCTTCGGCGCGATCGACGGCGCTGCCGGGCTGGAGGGACTGGCCGAGTACTACGATGCCGCGCGGCGGCAATCGGACAAGAATTTCCTGATCATGCCGGGCCGGGAGAACACCGGCGTGGCCCTTCGCGGCCATCACGATTTGCTGCTGTCCAAGCCCACCTTCTGGCTGCCGCGCCGCGCCCCCGGGCAGCCCCTGGTGGAAACGCATCCCAAATACGGCAAGGTCTACAACCTCGGCAGCCCCGACGACATGATGGCGATGACCGAGCGGGAGAACGCGCTGATCTTCATGCCGCATCCCCGGTCGAAAGGGTCAACCGGTTTTCCAGACGCGATCAAGAACGACTCCGACTGGCTTCACGAGAACTACCGCGGCCTCGGCTATCGATGGGGAATGGGCGTCGATGCGTCCGAAACACGCCTGTGCGAGTATCGCTGTCTGAATCTCTGGGACGAGGTCAATAACTGGATCGCCGACCGGCCCACGCCGCTCAAGTTCATGGAGGCCATCTCCGAAGCGCGATCCGACATCGGCGAGCGCGGCAAGCCGCCGTACGACGACACCTACGGCATGTCTCCGGTCAACTACGTCAAGCTCGATCGGCTGCCGCCGTTCGACGACCAGACCCCGATCATCAATGCGATCAAGCGAGGCGACTACTTCGTGACCTCGGGTGAAGTGCTCATCCCGTCGTACGAGGTGAAGGGCCTCGGCGACCAGCGGACGATCACCGCTGACGTCGAGTGGACGTTCCCGCTCGACTTCGTCGAGGTGGTGTGGGGCGACGGCAAGACCACGGATCGCCAGATCATCTCGACCAAGGACCTCCCGCCGTTTGGCAAGAAGCGGTTCGAGATTCCGTTCAACGCCACCGGCAAGAAGTGGGTGCGGTTCGCGGCGTGGGACGTCGCGACCAACGGCGCATTCGTGCAGCCGATCAGCCTCATGCCAACGACCACTGCCGCCGGCGATCTGATGATCACAGTCTTTCAAGGCACGAACCTGATCAAGACCGAATTCGTGGCCAGCACCAAGGCGCCCTCGGTGGCCTACAAGTACGACGTCGGCATGACCGGTCACCTACCTGAAGCTCGACACGCTGCCGACCGATGGGAACTACTCGTCGATCATCGACGTGATGATGAAGGGCGACTACTTCGTGAGCTCAGGCAAGGTCTTGATTCCAGCGCACGGCCTGAGCGGATCGGGCGCCAGCGCCGTGTTGAACGCCGAGGTGCATTGGACCTTCCCGCTCGACTTCGTCGAAGTGGTGTGGGGAGACGGTCAGAAGACGAGCAACAAGATCGTCTCGGCCAAGGATCTGCAGCCCTTTGCCAACAAGTCTTTCGCCATCCCGTTCGACGCCACCGGCGCGAAGTGGGTCCGTTTTGCCGCTTGGGATACGGCGGGCAATGGCGCGATGACGCAGCTCAAGGCGATTGCTGCCAAGTAGCGCTAGCCGTGGACGTTTTGGCAAGATTTCGACGGGCGAGCGGCGGCAGTGATGGCTCAAAAGCCGAGCTTTGGGAGTGTCAAAACTTGGCGACTCCGGGGGTCGAAACGGGATTACACTCAACCAACGCCCGACACGAGTGGTGGGGGTCGCGCACAGCAACGAACGTGAGGGGGTCTCTTTGACGAGATGGCGGATGGTTCTGTTGGCGGTGCTGGTGTCGTCCACGGGCGGGGCTGTCGCGACCGAGCCCGTGGGCGGTCAGGCGCCAGCCTTGGCGGCTTCCCATCAGCAGCCCGCCGTGAACGCGCCACCCAAGTCCGACCCCGCACGCAGTGCCTCGGCGCAATCGCCTGCCGCCATTGCCGAGGCACAATCCGTCATCGCGAAGACATGCGTCGCGTGTCACAACGACCGCACCTCCAACGGCGGTTTGTCTCTGGCATCGTTCCAGGTGGCCACGGCGGGTGAGAGCGGCGCGATCACCGAGAAGATGATCCGCAAGCTGCGGGCGGGTCAGATGCCGCCGGGGAGCAGCCGGCGACCAGACGACGCGGTCCTCGAGTCGCTCGCCGATGTGCTGGCGGCGCAAGCGGACGCCCGGGCATCGGCGCAGCCCTGGTCCGGCCGGCGTACCTTCCAGAGAATGAATCGCGCCGAGTACGCGCGGTCAATCCACGACCTGCTCGCGCTCGATATCGACGCCGGCGACTACCTGCCGCTCGACGAGATGAGCGCCAACTTCGATAACATCGCCGACGCGCAGACGCTGTCGCCCACCCTGATGCAGTCGTATCTGTCGGCTGCGGCGGAGATCAGCCGGCTGGCGATTGGCGACCGATCAGCGACCGCCCGCGAGGTGACGTTGCTGGTGCCGCGCAACACGTCGCAGCGGGACCGCGTCCCTGGTGCGCCCTATGGGACGCGAGGTGGCGTGTCGGTGGTGCAGACGTTCCCCGCCGACGGCAGCTACCGGTTCAGGGCGTCGTTTCATCACGAGACGACGGGGGCTCTGTACGGGAACGGCCGCGCGGCGCTGCACACCGCCGATGCGCCGGAGCAGATCGAGATTTCCGTGGATGGCGAACGCGCCGCGTTGCTCGATCTGGATCGCTGGATGAACGTGTCGGATCCGAACGGCGTCAACCTGCAGACCGAGCCGATCGCGATTTCGGCCGGTCCTCACCGCATCTCCGCCGGGTTCATTCGACGGCTCGAGGGCCCCGAACAGGATCTGATGTCGCCGCTAGATTGGTCGATCGCGAGCACCAGCATCGCTGACGCCTACGGTTTCACGACGCTGCCGCATTTGCGCGAACTGGCGATTACCGGGCCACTTGCGGTGACGGGTGTCTCGCCGACTCCGAGTCGGCAGAAGCTGTTGACGTGCCAGCCGACCACGCCGTCCCAACAACTGGTCTGCGCCCGCGAGATCCTCGTCCGCGTCGGCTCGCAGGCGTTCAGGCGCCCGATCTCCGAGCGCGACGCCGACGGGCTGCTGGCGCTCTACAAGAAGGCGGCAGCCGAGGGCGGTTTTGAGGCCGGGATCCGGATGGGGCTCGAAGGGATCCTCGCCAGCCCGCGTTTCGTGTTCCGGTTCGAGGAACGCCCGGCGACCGCGGCCGCAGGCCGCTCCTATGCCGTCAACGATCTCGACCTCGCATCGCGCCTGTCGTTCTTCTTGTGGGCCACCGGACCGGACGATCAACTGCTGAGGGTGGCGGCCGCTGGCCGGTTGTCATCGCCGGCCACGCTGGACCAGCAGGTCCGGCGCATGCTCGCCGACCCGAAGGCCGACGCACTCGCGACGCGCTTCGGGGCGCAGTGGCTGCGGTTGCAGGATCTCGATAAGATTCACCCCGACGTCCGGGTGTTTCCGGACTTCGACTCGCAGCTCAGAAACTCGATGCGCCGCGAGACCGAGCTCTTTATGCAGGATGTCGTCCGGCGCGACCGGCCGGTCATAGACCTGTTCACCGCCGACTACACCTTTGTCGACGAACGCCTCGCCATCCACTACGGCATGCCGAACGTCGTCGGCCGCCAGTTCCGCCGAGTGACGTATCCGGATGCGCGGCGCCGCGGCCTCCTCGGCCACGGCAGCATCCTGACGCTGACCTCGCATGCCGACCGGACCTCGCCGGTGCTGAGGGGCAAGTGGGTACTCGAAGTGCTGCTCGGCACGCCGCCGCCGGCGCCACCGCCGGATGTGCCGGACCTTGAAGCGACGCCCGACGCCGAAGACGGCCGGTTCCGCACCGTCCGCGAGCGCATGGAGGAACATCGCGCGAACGCGGCCTGCACGTCCTGTCATCGCATGATTGACCCGATCGGGCTGGCGCTCGAAAACTTCGACGTCGCGGGGGCGTGGCGCATCAAGGACAACGGGATGCCGGTCGATGCCGCCAGCTCGCTGTACGATGGGTCGCCGATTACTGGGCCCGAAGACCTGCGCCGGGCACTGCTGAAGCGGCCGTACGCCATGATTCAGACTTTCACCGAGAATCTCACGACCTATGCGCTCGGGCGCCGGCTGGATCATGCTGATATGCCGATGGTGCGCAGCATCATCCGGCAGGCCGGGGCCTCGGATCAGCGATTCTCCGCTTTCGTGCTTGGGATCGTCAGGAGTCCGGCATTCAGGTTGAAGGGCGCCGACATGCCGGCCACGCCGACCCTAGCCGGTGGACAACAGTAGCAGCTCAGGGAGACACGAACTATGGCCTTCATTACGGGAAAGCACGTTGGGCGCCGAACGGTATTGCGTGGGATTGGCGCCACGGTCGCCCTGCCATTCCTAGATGCGATGGTGCCGGCTAGCGGTGGGTGGACCAGAGCCGCCCGGGCCGCGGCGCTGGATCGCACGCGGCTGGTCTGCATTGAGATGGTGCATGGCGCGGCGGGCAGCAACGAGTGGGGCGCCACTCAAAACATGTGGGCGCCGGCTGCGCAGGGGAGCGGGTTTGACCTGTCGCCGAGCGCACTCAGTCCGCTCGAGCCCTTCCGCAAATACCTCACGATCGTCAGCCAGACCGACGTGCGTCCGGCCGAGGCGGTGACGCCGCCTGAGATTGGCGGCGACCACTTCCGATCGAGCGCCGTGTTTCTCACGCAGACGCATCCAAAACAGACCGAGAGCTCGGATGTGCGAGCGGGCATCTCACTGGATCAGATTTACGCCAACCAGTTCGGGCAGGACTCGCCGGTGCCGTCCATGCAGCTGTGCATCGAGAACGTCGACCAGGCGGGCGGCTGTGCGTACGGCTACTCATGCGTCTACACCGACATGATCAGCTGGGCGTCGCCCACCGACCCGCTGCCGATGATCCGGGATCCGCGCATGGCGTTCGACCAGCTGTTCGGCGCCGGGGGGTCCGCATCTGAACGCGCCGCGCGCCGCCGCGCCACGAGCAGCGTGCTCGACTACATCACCGGCCAGGTCGCCGACCTCAATCGGCGGCTCGACAGTGCCGACCGTGCCCGGATGGGGCGCTATCTCGAGGATGTGCGCGAGATCGAGCGTCGCATCCAGGCCGTCGAAGCCCGCAACACCAGCGGAGAGGGCCGTGAGTTGCCGGGTGCGCCGGCCGGTGTGCCCGATTCCTTCGACGAGCACGTCAAGCTGATGTTCGACCTCCAGGCTCTGGCCTTCCAGGCGGATGTGACTCGGGTGTTCTCGTTCAAGATGGGTCGCGACGCGTCGAGCCGGGTATATCCGGAGAGCGGTATCGCCAAGGGCTTCCACCCCGCCTCGCATCATGGCAACAAGCCCGCGGGCGTGACCGAGTTCAACCAGATCAACCGCTACCACGTGAGCCTACTGCCGTACTTTTTGGCCAAGCTGCAGTCGATGCAGGACGGCGATGCGTCGCTGCTCGATCGCACGATGATCATCTACGGATCGCCGATGGCCGACGGTAACCTCCACAACCACAAGCGTTGCCCGTTGATCGTGCTCGGCGGCGCCAACGGCCAGCTGCCCGGCAACCGGCATATCCAGGCCCCTGCGGGGACGCCGATGGCCAACGCGATGCTGACGATGATGCACAAGATCGGGCTCACCGACATCGCACAGTTCGGCGATTCGACCGGTACCCTGTCGTTGTCGTAGAAGCGCGTGCTCCTTGGAGAAGTTACAGATGATTCGCCACCGCCGTTCGACCATTGCCGCACTCGTCCTGGGTCTGCTGCCGCTGGTAGCAGCGCCGCCGATGGCGCGCGTGCACGAGGCCTCACCTCCTGAGGCACCGATCAGCAAACGCTCGTCACCAGTGGCCGACGCCGCGATGAGTGGGGACGTGTCTGCGGTTCGGGCCTTGTTGAAAGAGCGAGCCGATGTCGACGCGGCCCAAGGCGACGGGATGACGGCGCTTCATTGGGCTGCCGAGCTGGGCAACCAGGAGATTGCTTCGCTGTTGCTCACGGCCGGGGTCAATCCGAGGGCGGCGACGCGGATCGCACGGCATACGCCGCTTCATGTCGCCGCGATCGGCGGTCACTCGGTGGTGGCGGGTCTGATCGTAGCGGCGGGAGCGGACGTCAACGCGACCACGACCACTGGGGCGTCGGCGCTGCATTTCGCCGCCACCGCTGGCAGCGACGCGACGGCGACCCTGCTGCTGGACCGCGGCGCCGACGTGAATGCTCGAGAGCCGCAGTGGGGTCAGACCCCGCTGATGTTCGCGGCCGCGGCCGGTCGCACGGATGTCGTCAAGCTGCTCATGGCCAGAGGCGCGGACGTGCGGATCGCCGGCAAAGTCGTCGACATCAACGCTCGCGACAAGGCCGACGGCGCCGAGAGCCGCGTGCGCAATGCCCGGATCGCCGCCAGTCGGCAGACGCTCATGGCTAATGTGCCTGGCGGGGCGGCACCCGCTGCGCCGGGGGGTCGTGCTCCCCGCGATGACTTGGGGAACGAGCCCGAGCCGCTGGGTTATGCCGCGCTGGTGGGTTCGCATGGCGGCCTCACGGCCACGCTTCTGTCGGCCCGCGAGGGTCAGACGGACACCGTTCTTGCCCTGCTCGACGGCGGCGCGGACATCAATCAGGTGAGTGCATCCGATCGCACCAGCCCGCTGCTGATGGCCTGCATCAACGGCCACTTCGATCTCGCTCAGCGCCTGCTGGCGCGCGGGGCCAATGTCACGCTCGCGAGCGATGCCGGCGCAACGCCCCTCTACGCAGTGCTGAACATGCAGTGGGCGCCGAAGTCACGCCATCCTCAACCCGCACATTACATGCAGCAGCAAGCCGGGTACGTCGAGCTGACGGAGGCACTCCTCAAGGCCGGCTCGGACCCCAACGCGCGTCTCCGCCGGTCGCTCTGGTACACCACCTACAATCGTGACCTGCTCGGCGTCGACCGGACGGGCGCCACGCCATTCTGGCTGGCTGCCTACACGCTCGATATCCCGATGATGCGGATGCTCCTGAAATACGGTGCCGACCCGCATGTGACGACCGCGAAGGTGCCCGAGCGCTACGAAGAAGGGGGCAGCGGCTTCGAGGGGCCCGATCGGTCTGGGCTGCCGCCGGCGCCGTTCGGCGGGCCGGCCGTGTCTCCGATCCACGCCGCGTCCGGCGTCGGGTATGGGCTCGGCTTCGCAGGCAACTCGCATCGCCATGTCCCGGACGGCTGGGTCCCGGCCGTGAAATTCCTGGTCGAAGAACTTGGCTTCGACGTCAACAGCCGCGACCATAACGGTTACACGCCGCTTCACCATGCCGCTTCACGCGGCGACAACGCACTGATTCTCTATCTCGTGTCCAAGGGGGCGGACCCCAAGGCCGTCAGCCGCGGTGGCCAGACCACCGTCGACATGGCGAATGGCCCCGTGCAGCGAGTGCAGCCCTATCCGGAAACAGTGGTGTTGCTGGAGAGCCTGGGCGCGAAGAACAACCATCGGTGTGTGAGCTGCTGACCGTGGCCCATCTCGGCCAACATCGGCGCCCCTTCTGAAGGGGCGCCAGTTTCGACGATGAACGGAAACCAGACGTGGTTTTCGGCGTTGACTGGAAGGCTCATGAAAACCGATCGCCGTCGTTTCCTCGCCAGTGCTCTCGCCGGTGGTGCCGCTGCCGCGCTCCCCTCATGTGCCGCGGGCCCGGCCGGCGCCGCTCCTCCAAGTGCCGCCGACCCGCGGACCACCGTCACCGAGAACTACGCGAAGCTCGACGAAGTCCTGAAGAAACCGGTGTTCAAGCGGGAGCTCTTCAAGACGCCGGTGATGATCGAGACCCTTGAGTTGCTCCGCCTGAACGACACCTTCCTCTGTCGCGTCCGCTCGAAGGACGGCGCCGTCGGCCTCTCGGGTGCCAACAACGCACAGCAGCGCTCGCTCTACCCGATCCACGTCAATCGGCTGCAGCCGTTTTTCATCGGCAAGGACGCCCGCGACCTGGAGTCGCTGCTCGAAGAGGTCTACGTTTACGAGAGCAACTACAAGCTGCAGAGCCTGGCACTGTGGGTGCCGCTCGCAACGATCGAGTTTGCCATCCTCGACATGCTCGGCCGCATCGCCAACCTGCCGTTGGGGCGCCTGTTCGGCGACATCCACAATCCGAAGGTCGCGGTGTACCGCGCCAACGGTGAACGGGACGTGTCGGCCGAAGCGGTCATGGAGAATCTCAAGAAGCAGGTGGAAGAGTCGGAGGCGCGGGCCCTCAAGGTCAAGATCGGCGGCCGCATGGGCCACGTCGAGTACCCCGCCGGACGCTCGGAGAAGCTGATCCCGATGGTCCGGAAGGAGTTCGGGGACAAGATGGTCTGCTACGCCGACTCGAACGGCTCGTACAACGTCGCCGACGGCATCAAGTTCGGACGCCTGCTCGAGGAGTACAAATACGCCTTCTACGAAGAGCCGGTCCCGTTCGATTGGTACGAGGAGACGAAAGCGGTGACCGATGCCGTGAACATTCCGGTCGCCGGCGGCGAGCAGGAGGCGAGCATGCACGCCTTCCGGTGGCTGATCGCCAATGACGGATTAGATATCGTCCAGGCGGACCTGTACTACTTCGGCGGCTTCATCCGCTCGATGAAGGTGGCGCGCATGGCCGCCGCCTTGGGGAAGGTGCACACACCGCACATTTCCGACGGGTTGGGCTATCTCTACATGATTCATTTCGTATCTGCGATTCCCAACGCCGGGCCGTACCAAGAATTCAAGGGCTTGAGCGAAGACGTGCCGTTCGAATGCAAGACGTCGTCGCTGAAGACGGAAGACGGCGTGGTGACCGTGCCGACCGGTCCCGGCCTGGGCATCGAGTTCGATCCCAGATTCGTCAGGAAGCACGTGTTGGTGATAGCGTAGCCGCTGAGCCGGACGCCCAGCGCCGTTGGGCTGACGCCGCGAGGGCTTGGGAGTAGCGCGTTGAGCCCAGCTCATGAAGCGCCATAAACGTGGTGGCCCACCGGCCGATGTAGATCCTGTCAATCTCGCTGCCGCTGGTCTTGACGACACCCGCGATGTCACGCAGGTGCTTGTCCGATCCACCGGTGCGGAAGAACTCCATCTTCTTCACGATGGCGTCCTCCGGGGACGAAAACGCGACGTCTCAGCCGTCGCCCGCCTGGATGATGTTGAACTGCGCGTCCCGGCGAACGGCCTTCATGGCGTCGTCTTCACTGACATAGAAACCTTCCGCCGGAAACTGCCAGCCCCAAACCGCTCCAAAGCAGAGATGACGAAGTAGAGCAGGTCAGACTGTTCCATGGGACAGTCTCCGCCCCGCCTCCTGTTCGATCTGCCGCTGGTCCCACTCTGGATGAACGGAGCGCAAATAGCTGAGCAGCATCCGGCGCGCGCTCGAGAACATGCGGCTGGCGATCGCGAGCCGTTCGGCTCCAGACTTCTGGCGGAGCGTGGCCGTCATCTCTTCGTCGATGACTTCAATGCGCAAGTGGGGGAGCGGTATGGCGCCGCCATCATAACCGGAGACTCCGGTGTCCTGACTGTTTTACATTTCGCTGGATTCCAAGGATGTGCACGACCAGAACGACACCGTGCCCGGCTCGCTCTACAACCTGCCGCACGCCCAGCTTTGCCCGGGCAACGATGCGCTGCAGAA
>SXGS01215035.1_pt1 | contig 12704 bp, 13 predicted proteins | sample 3174681 | NCBI WGS metagenome assembly SXGS01 (sample SAMN11356861, study PRJNA531348) | freshwater metagenome | isolation source: freshwater sample F1-80 | place: China: Fuxian Lake, Yuxi | collected 2017-12-25
GACTACGGCCCCTGCGCGTTCATGGACCGCTACCACCCCGGCACCGTGTTCAGCAGCATCGACCACGGCGGTCGCTACGCGTACGCCAACCAGCCCGGCATCGCGCAGTGGAACCTGGCCCGCCTGGCCGAGGCGATGCTGCCGCTGTTCGCCGACGATCCCGACGAGGCCGTTGCCGTCGCCACCGAGGTGCTGCAGACCTTCCCCGACCGCTACCGCGCCCACTGGCTGACCGCGATGCTGGCCAAGCTGGGCCTGCCCGACGGCACCGATCGAGTGCTCGTCGACGAACTGCTGGCGCTGCTGCAGGAACAGACCATCGACTGGACCGCCTTCTTCCGCTCGATGTCGTCGGTGGTGCGCGGCGACGACGCGCCGGCCCGCGACCTGTTCTTCGACCGCGACGCGTTCGACGCATGGCTCGCCCGGTGGCGCGACGCCCGCGCCGCCGACACCCGCGACCCCGCCGACGTGGCCGACGCGATGGACCGCGTCAACCCGGTGCACATCCCCCGCAACCACCTCGTGGAAGCCGCGCTCGACGCAGCCACGGCCGGCGACATGGCGCCGTTCATGGAACTGCTCGACGTCGTCACCCATCCGTACGACGCACGGCCCGAGCAGCCCGCGTTCGCGCAGCCCGCTCCGCTCGACGGGCCCCCGCACCGCACCTTCTGCGGCACGTGACCCAATCGCGACCCTGCGGCCATCCGATGTTCACATTGCTTCGGTACGGTCCGACCATGAAGGCGTCCGTCCACCCCGTGCCGTTCACGGCGACCGATCCTGCAGCGCTCGAGTGCTTCGACACCAACGGGTGGGTGATCGTGCGCTGCCTCAGCGACCGGTCCATCGCCCAACTGCGCCGATGGGTGGACGAACTGGCCGCGTGGCCCGACGGTGTGAACGTGCTGCACTACCGCGAGCTCACCGACGGCGGGCCGCGCCTGTGCCGCACGGAGAACTTCGTGCCGTTCCACGACGGCCTCCGGGGAATGCTGACCGAGGGCCCGATGCTCCACATCGCGACCGCACTCATCGGTGAGCAGGCGGTGCTCTACAAGGAGAAGGTGAACTACAAGCTCGCCGGTGGGGCGGGCTACTCGCCCCACCAGGACGCGCCCGCCTACCCGTTCGTCGAGCGCCACGTGTCGTGCATGATCGCCGTCGACGATGCCGACATCCACAACGGTTGCCTCGCGGTGGCCAGCGGACTGCACCACGAGGTGCTGCCCCTCGACGACGTCGGCTGCATCCGACGCGACGTGGCCGACTCGCTGCCGTGGATGTCGGTGCCGCTGCGTGCCGGCGACATGCTGTGGTTCCACAGCCGCACCCCGCACCGCAGCGGACCCAACCACAGCCGCGACGACCGGCGGGCGATCTATCCCACCTACAACGCCCTCAGCGAGGGCGACCTGCGGGCCGCGTACTACGACGAGAAGCTGGCACGGATGGCCGCCGCCCGCGTCGGTGACCACGTGCAAGTGAGCCTCATCGGCGACTTCCAAGGGCGGCCGGTGTGAGGCACTTCACCGACATCGACGACCTGATCGCCCACCTCGAGCACCTCGGCACACTCGTGTCGGTCGAGAGCGAGCAGATGACCGAACTCGACCACGGGCTGCAGACGGCCGCCATTCTTCGGGGCACCGACCCGGACGACTTCGAGCTGCAGATCGCCGGCCTGGTGCACGACCTCGCCCATCCCTGGGACGGGCCAGGTCAGCCACGGCACGGCACGATGGGCGCCGATGCGGTACGCACCCTGCTGGGCGAGCGCGTGGCCAGCCTGGTGCAAGGACACGTGCCGGCGAAGCGCTACCTGGTGGCTGCCTTCCCCGAATACCTCGCAATGCTGTCCCCCGACAGCGTGATGACGCTCGAGCAGCAGGGCGGCGCGATGGACGACACCGAGGTCGACGAGTTCGAAGCCGACCCCGAACACCTGGGCATGGTCGCACTCCGCGTCGCCGACGACGGCGCGAAGGTGCCCGGCGCGCAGGTCCCCGGACTCGACTTCTGGCTCCCCACGCTCCGGTCGGTGAGTCGGCAGTTGCGCGCGACGCGGCGCTGACGTCCGGCCTGGTGGCCAGGCCGGACGTCACGCCTCGATCAGATGGAGATGGGCAGCGATGCGGTGCAGACGTCGACGCCGTTGGCCGACACCGAACGCACCGTCAGCACGTGGTCGCCGTCGGCGAGCATGAAGCCGCCGCGGAACTCCCAGCTCGAACCGACGTTGCCGCTCGACGACGACAGCAGGACCGCACCGTTCTGGTCGGTGACGGTGATGGACCACAGGCCGCCCGTGATGTCGGCAGACGCGCCCACACCGAGCGACACCTTGTTCTTGCTGTTCTTGTAGCTGGCCCAGCCACTGGCACCGGCGGTGCAGTTGGCACCCACGGCGCCGCCCTTGAGCGTGTCGCCCGAGGCCGCCTTGGTGCCCTTGTTGCTGCTCTTCGCGTCGGCGCCGGTACCGGTGAGAGCGAACAGCCCCGCGGCCGCCACCGTCACCACCGCGACCGTGCGCTTGATGTTGCTCGAGTTCATGAGGATTCCCGTCCTTTGTCCACGTTTCCGCCGGGGACGCAGGGAGTGAAACACATCAACACTGAATTCGCATCAGATCAGAACGACTCTTGACCGCGCGGGCCCAGGATTTCCGCGCGAGGGTCCATGGGCCTACGACCATCGCGTGAGCGCGCGGTGGCGCGCGCGGGCCGATGGTCGCCGTCGCAGTCGCAGTCGTGGTCCATAGGCTGTGGCGTCAGGACTCGATCGCGGGAGTCGACGCAATGCACCGGTCACGGCACCACCACTCGAACCTCATCCGCCGACTGGGTGCCGCCGTCGTCATCGTCGCCGTGGCACTCGTGGCCGACGGCACCCCTGCGTTCGCGCACAGCGGCGCCGCCGACGCCTCGAACTACGTCAGCGAGATCACCGACCCCGGCCACCCCGACCTGCAGTGGCAGGTGTACGGCGGCGACGCACTGATCGAGCTCACCAACGCCACCGGCGAGGAGCTCATCGTCGAGGGCTACACCGGCGAGCCGTACCTGAAGTACGTGCCCGGCGACGGCGTGTTCCAGAACGTCCACTCGCCGGCCGTGTACTACAACACCGATCGCTACGCGAACGCGCCCCTGCCCGACATCGCCGACCCCGAGGCCGAACCGGAATGGGAGCGCGTCGCCGACGGCGACGCCTACGCGTGGCACGACCATCGCGCGCACTGGATGTCGCCCGTGCCGCCGTCGGGCATCTTCAGCGACCCCGACACCGCGCAGAAGGTGTTCGACTGGAGCTTCATCGTGCGCGGCACCCTCGACGGCAGCGAGCACCTGTTCATCGTGCGCGGCACGCTCCACTGGGTGCCGGCCGTGCCGTGGTGGCCGCCGGTGCTGGCCCTCGCCGTCGTGTTCGGTGGCATCGCACTCTTCGCCGCACTCCGCACCCGCCCGCAGGGCGACCGGTGGACCGGCCTCGCCCGACCCGTCGCCGCCATCATCTGGGTGGTGATGGCCGCCAACGTGGTGCGCACCCTCGACGACATCTTCGCCGTGCCCACCGCCACCGGCGAACGCATCACCATGGCCGTCACGGCCGCCGTCACCATCGCCGTCATCGTGGCGCTCACACTGGTGGCCTGGCGCGGCGAGCTGTGGGGCTTCCTCGCGCTCATCGGTGCCGGCGTGGCCACGTGGCTGCTCTTCGGCAACGCCCACTCGGTCATCCTCTCCGGCTCGCAGGTGGTGACCGCCCTGCCCGTGTGGATCGCCCGCTGGGTGGTGGCCGCCAGCTTCGCCGTCATGGTGCCCGTGGTCATCGCGTGCGCGTTCGCCGGCCGCCACTTCTGGCAGCGCAGCCGATCGACCGTCAGCGAAACAGCAGCAGTGCCGACCCCAGCAGGTTGAACCCCAGGATCACCAGCACCACCACGATGATCGGCGACAGGTTGGCGAGCAGCCAGTCCTTCACCGACACCAGCGACGCCTGGGTACGCGCACCGAACAGCAACACCGCCACCCACGGCCCGACGATGGTGATCGAAGCGACCAACGTGGTGATGGCCACCGCCACCATTCCCTCGGTGCCATGGATGCCGCTCTGCGCCAACCGCACACCGGCGGCCACGGCCAACGGCACCGCCTTCACGTTCAGCACCGCCGAACCGAGCCCCAGGCCGAACGCCGCCAGCGGCCCCACCGAGGTGAGCTTGGCGAACACCTTCGGCTCCTCCACCGGCGTGCCCGGTGCAGGCCGCCGGCGCCACCGCCGCCAGGCCAGCGCCAACAGCAACACGCCGAGCGCAGCCTGCGACACGTTGACCGCGTCGTTCGCCAACTCCTCACCGTCGTCCATGACGACGTCGCCCAGCAGGAACGTGACCGCGATGATGCCGAACACGGCGATCACCCAGCCCAGCACGAACATGCCACCCACCGACTTCGCCCGCGGCGACTGCAGCACCAGGATGAGCGCTGCGATGGCAATGGGGTTCAGCGCCACCGCGATCGCCGGCGTCAGGGCGGCACCGACGGCGGTCCAGATCATGACGGCGACGCTAGCGTGACCCCGCACACCCGGCGAACGCTCACACCATGACCGCACAGGCCCGCTTCGACGACTTCCGCACCGGCCAGGCCGTGGTGCTCGACGCGGTCTTCGACGTGCAGGAGGCCACCGAACTCCACCAGGTGCGGCCGCTCATCGCCGCCGCCGAACAGCACGCCCGCCACGGCGCCTGGGTGGCCCTCGTGGTGGCCTACGAGGCCGGCCCGGCGTTCGACCCCGCGCAGGAAGTGCACCCGCCCGAAGGCGACCTGCCGCTCGCCTGGTTCGCCGCCTTCCACGCCGCCAACCACGAGGACGTGGTGCAGGGCAGCGGCCGCCCCGTCACCGTGCACGACATCGAACGCCGCGGCGGATGGGACTGGTACGGCCGCTCGGTCGAACAGATCCGCGAGACCATCGCCAGCGGCTCGGCGTACCAGATCAACCTCACCGACCGGCTCACAGGCGTGCTCGACGGCGACCCCGCCGACCTCTACGCGCGCATGGCCCAGGCACAACGCGGTCGCTACAACGCGCTGGTGCACACCGGCCGTCACGTGCTGGTGAGCGCCTCGCCCGAACTGTTCTTCGAAGTGCGCGGCTCCATCGTGCAGAGCCGGCCGATGAAGGGCACCGTGCGCCGCGCCGCTCGCCCCGACGACGACGCCGCCGCCGCACGCTGGTTGGCCGACTCGGAGAAGGACCGCGCCGAGAACGTGATGATCACCGACCTGCTGCGCAACGACATCGGCCGCGTCGCCCGCATCGGCTCGGTGAAGGTGCCGTCGCTGCTGCGCATGGAGCGCTACGAGACCGTGTGGCAGCTCACGTCCACCGTCACCGGCGAGATCGACGACTCGCTGGGCCTGGTCGACCTGTTCGACGCACTGTTCCCCTGCGGCAGCATCACCGGCGCCCCGAAGGTGAGCGCGATGCACCACATCACCGAACTCGAACCGTGGCCGCGCGGCATCTACTGCGGCGCCATCGGTCTCATCCGTCCGCTGCAGTTCGGCGAGGTACGGCCGTGGGCCACGTTCAACGTGGCCATCCGCACCGCGGTGGTGGACACCCGCGACCACACCGTGGTGTACGGCGCGGGCGGCGGCATCACCGCCGACAGCAGCCCGATCGACGAGAACCGCGAGCTCGAGGCGAAGTCGGCCGTGCTCACCACCGACCGGCCGCACTTCCAGCTGCTCGAGACGATGCGCGCCGAACACGGCGCCGTGCGCTTCCTCGACCACCACCTCGCCCGCGTCGCACAGAGCGCCGACCACTTCGACTTCGACCTCGACCTGGCCCACGCCCGCGAGGTGCTCACCCTGGTGGCCGCCGACGTGGAGGCGCCGCACCGTCTGCGCCTGCTGGTAGCGCGCGACGGCACGATCGACACCACGCTGCATCCGCTCGGCCACTCACCCGACACGGTCACCGTGTGCCTGGCCCCCGAACCGCTCGACACGCACGGCGTGTTCTTCGTGCACAAGACCACCCACCGCGCCGTGTACGACCGGCTGAACGAACAGCACCCGCACGTCGACGACGTGCTGCTGCACAACCGCGAGGGCGAGGTGGTGGAGAGCTGCCGCGCCAACGTGCTGTACCGCATCGGCACGCAGTGGTACACGCCGCCGCTCACCTCCGGCGGCCTGCCCGGCGTGGGCCGCGCCGTGCTGCTGCTGGACGGTGAGGTGCACGAACGCGTGCTGCGCGTCGACGAACTCGCCGACGTCGACGAGCTGCAACTGGTGAGCGCACTGCGCGGCCGGCGCACCGCCACGCTCGTCGCCACGGCATGATGGAGCGCATGGCCGAGCAGGCACCCACGCAGGTGATGGGCATCGTGAACGTCACCCCCGACTCGTTCAGCGACGGCGGCCGCTTCGCCCACGTCGACGCCGCCATCGGCCACGGCATCCTGCTCGCCGCACAGGGCGCGTCCATCGTCGACGTCGGCGGCGAGAGCACCCGCCCCGGCGCCACCCCCGTGCCGCCCCCCGAGGAGTGCGACCGCGTCGTGCCCGTGGTGCGCGAACTGGCCGCGCAGGGCATCGTCGTCAGCATCGACACCCGCCATCCCGAGACCGCAGCCGCCGCACTCGACGCCGGTGCGCGCATCGTCAACGACGTCACCGGGTTCACCGACCCTCGCCTCGTCGCCGTGGCCGCAGCCGCCGGCGCCACGGTGGTGGTGAACCACATGCCCACCGACGACCCGCGCACCATGCAGGCCCATGCCACCTACGCCGACGTGGTGACCGAGGTGCGCGACTTCCTCGCGCGGCGCATCGACGAGTGCCACGCGGCGGGTATCGCCGACATCGTGATCGACCCGGGCATCGGGTTCGGCAAGACCACGCAGCACAACCTGCTGCTGCTGCGACACCTCGACCAACTGGTCGCACTCGGCCGACCCGTGCTGGTGGGCGTGTCGCGCAAACGGTTCATCGGCGAACTGTCGAACGACGCAACCACCGACCAGCGGCTCGGCGGCAGCCTGGCCGCCGGCCTCGCCGCCGTGGCCCGCGGCGCGAGCATCCTGCGCGTGCACGACGTGGCCGAAACGGTGCAGGCGCTGCGCCTCTGGCACGCCATCGACGACGCCTGACATCGAGCGCGACTGGCCAACGGCTCGGGAATGGGCGACCATCGGGGGATGACGAACCAGATCCGGCGGCTCATCGGCGTGTACGACGCCGACGGCACCCTGCGCGGCGAACTCACCTACTGGGTGAACGCCCGGTTCGGCAAGGCCCACTGCGCGCTGTGCGACATCACCCACGGCCTCACCCGCACCAAGCGCGAGTGGAAGGAGTGCCGCAGCGAACTGCCCGTCGAGTTCGCAACGTTCCACCGCGACGACCAGCCCGCACACGTGCGCACCGCCGCCGACGGCGTGGCGCCCGTGGTGGTGGCCGAGACCGACGACGGCGTGGTGGTGCTGCTCGGCCCCACCGAACTCGACGCGTGCCACGGATCGCCCGAAGGGTTGATGGCCGCACTCGACGCCGCCATCGCCGCCACCGGCCTCACCTACCCGGCCGGCTGACGCGTCACCCGACGAGCCCGCCGATCAGGCCGAGCACGAAGAACAGCCCGAGCGCCACGTACGTGTCGCGGCGGCGCGACACCGTGAACCGTTCGTCGACCACACCGAACTGCGGGCGGGCCGTCTCGTACCGCACCTGCACCTGCTGACCCACCTGGATGTGACCGGCGAGCGACACGCCACTCAACCGGTGTGGGGCGCCGGCGGCATCGGTGTAGTCCACGTCGAACACGCCGCGCGGGTTCGAGCCACCCGCCACGCGAGCCCCCGCCACCACCCCGGTGACCTCGGTGCCCGACTCGGCGAGCGACCGCCATCGCCGCGCCACCATGCCCTCGCCGTACTTCATGAAGCCGACCACGAGGGCGCCCAGGGCCCACGCCCCGAGCATGAAGGTGAGGTTCATGCCCGAACGCTAGACATCTGGCGCCGATCCGTCCCGGTTTCCGGGACGGATCGGCGCCAGATCCCAATTCGGGACGAATCACGCCCAGATGCCCCAGGCCTCACTTCGGGGGGAGGCTGAAGCCGGCGACCTGCTTGTACTGGGCGGAGATCGCCTCGCGCTCGCCCTCGGCGAACACGTCGCTGATGTCGACGAACCCGTACGGCGCTCGCTCGTGCGCCAGGTCGAGCATCCGCTCCGGGCCGTGCTGCCGGTTCGACAGCACGATCGCCGCGGTCTTCGGGCGACGCTCGTCGTCGTAGGCGCGTAGCGCGCCGTCGATGTCGCCCGGCGCCGCAGCCAGCAGATCGGCCAACGTGAGCGCATCGATGATGGCCTGCGACGCGCCGTTCGAGCCGATGGGGTACATCGGGTGCGCGGCGTCCCCCAGCAACGTGACCCGGCCGTACGTCCAGCGATCGAGCGGATCACGGTCGACCATCGGGAACTCGTAGGTGACCTCGGCGCCACGGATCAGCTCGGGGATGTCGAGCCAGTCCCAGCGCCAGTCCTCGAACCGCGGCAGGAAGTCGTCGAGGTCACCGCGCTTGTTCCAGTCCTCCCGCGACGCGAGACCCACGTCGCGACGGTCGAGCTCGGCGATCCAGTTCACCGTCTGCATGCCCTCGGCATCGGGCTCGGTGAGCGGGTAGGCGACGAACTTGTGCGGCAGGTGACCCGCCATGAACATCGACCGGCCGGTGAGGAACGGACGGGTGCGCGTGGTGGCCCGCCACAGCACGTTGCCACTCCACTGCGGCAACCCCTCCTCCGGATGGAACACGGCGCGCACGGTCGAGTGGATGCCATCCGCGCCCACCAGCACGTCGCCCGCGTCGATGACCGACTCGCCCGACCGCCGGTCGAACAGGTCCACCTCCACCCGCCCGTCGGCCTGCGCGAACGAACGCACCCCATGCCCGGTGACGACGCGCTCGTCGCCCAGCCGGGCTCGCGCCTCGGCCAGCAACGCCATGTGGAACCGACCGCGGTGCACGCTCAGCTGCGGCACCGGGTAGCCGGCAGCGAGACCGCGCGGCTCGCGCCAGATGAGCTGGCCGTGCTGGTTGGAGAAGCACAACTCGGCGGTCTGCACACCGAGCGGCAGCACCGCCTCCAACAGGTCGAGCCGACCGAGCTGCGCCATCGCGTGGGGCAAGACGTTGATGCCCACACCCAACGGCTGCAGTTCCTGCACGCTCTCGTAGACCTGCACGTCGATGCCCTTGGCGTGCAGTGCCATTGCAGCCGTCAGGCCACCGATGCCGCCACCGGCGATGATCACCCTCATGGCTGCGAACTCTGCCACGTCGCCATGCCCACCGCCGCCACGGCGCCCACACCACCCGCCACGAGCAGCGGCAGCACCCCGTCGCCGGGACCCACGTTCCACAGCAGCCCCGCCCACACGCCGGCCACCAGCACCGCACCGGCGTTGCACGCCTGGAACACACCCTGCGCCCGGCCGAGGTGCTCCACCGGCACCAGCGCGCTGATCCACGCCTTGCCCACGCCGTCGGTGAACGCGGGGAACAGCCCGTAGATCGCCGCACACAGCAGCACCGGCCAACCGCCGTCGACCAACCCCAGACCCACGTAACCGACCGCGAACGCTGCGAGGCCCACGGCGTACACCCGCGGCCGCGGCCAGCGATCGACCAGCACGCCCGCCGGGTACGCACCCAGCGTGTACACCAGGTTGAACACCACGTAGGTGAGCACCACCTCGGTGGTGCTGAACCCGATGTCGACCACGCGCAACAACAGCAGCGCGTCGGAGAAGTTCACGAGCGCGATGAGCACCAGCACCGTGGTGACCCGCCGGAACTCGGGCGGCAACGGCGACCGCTCCGTCGGCGTCGGCGTCGGCGCCGGCGCGACCGCGGGCACCACGACGGCCGGCGTCGGCGCGACCGAGACGTCCTTCACGAGGAACACCAGCAGCGCCGACAACGCCGCCGGCACCACGGCCCACCACAGCGCAGCACCGAGGTCGTCGTCGAGCACCGCCAACGCGACCAGCGCGATGAGCGGACCGATCACCGCACCCAACGTGTCACCCGTGCGGTGGAAACCGAACGCGCGCCCGCGGTGCTCGGGCGCAGTGCTGGCCGCGATGAGCGCGTCGCGCGGCGCCGACCGCACACCCTTGCCGAACCGGTCGACCACACGACCCAACAGCACCACCGGCCACACCGCAGCCGCGGCCACCAACACCTTGCCCAACGCCGCGAGCGCATAGCCCGCACCGATGAACGGCTTGCGCCCGCGACGGTCGCTCCAGCGTCCGGCGAAGTAGCGGGTGACACCGGCGGTCGCGTCGGCCACACCTTCGATGACACCCAGCACCACCGGCGGCGCCGCCAGCACGCCGGTGAGCAGCACCGGCAGCAACGGGAACAGCAACTCACTCGCCGCGTCCTGCGTGAGGGACACCAGGGTGAGCACCACGAGGTTCCGCGTCAGCCACACCGGCCGCGACCTCGTCGCCGTGCTCATCGGGCCGACGCTAACGGGCAACATGGTGCGATGACCGGACTGTCCTTCGCCCTGCCCGACGGCATCGACACCCCCACCGTGGTGGTCGACGTGGACGCCCTCGGGCACAACATCACCTCGTGGGCAGCCCGGCTGCGCGACCGCGGGGTGGGCCTGCGCCCGCACACCAAGACCAGCAAGTGCCTGCAGGTGATCGAACGACAGGTACAGGCCGGGTTGGTGGGCCTCACCGTCGCCACCCTCGGCGAGGCCGAGGTGTTGGCCGATGCCGGGTTCACCGAACTGTTCCAGGCGTTCCCGCTGTGGGCCGGCCGACCCGACGTGGCCCACCGCCTGCGTGCGCTGCACGAGCGCACGTCGCTGATGATCGGCGTCGAGTCGGTCGAGTCCGCCGCCGCGCTGGGCGCCGCCGTGCGCGGCAGCGGCCGTCCGTTGCGCGTCCTCATCGAACTCGACCCCGGGCTGCACCGCTCGGGCGTGTCACCGGGTCACGCCGTCACCATCGCACGCGCCGCGGCCGATGCCGGGCTCGAGGTGCACGGTGCGTTCACGTTCGGCGGGCATGGCTACTCGACCTGCGACGCACCCGCCGGTGCCGGTGACGACGAAGTGCGCACGCTCTCGCAGGCGGCCGAACTGCTACGCGACGCCGGCTTCGAGCCGACGGTGCTGAGCGCAGGCTCCACCCCCACCGCACTGCACTCGGCCCGTCCGCCCGTCACCGATGAACGCCCCGGCACCTACGTGTTCCACGACGCCCAGCAGGTGCAGTTGGGCACCGCAGCCATGGACGAGGTGGCGCTCGTGGTGGCGGCCACCGTGGTGGCCAGTCACGGCGACGGCCGGTTCGTGCTCGACGCCGGCTCGAAGGCCCTCGCCGCCGACAAACCCGCCATCGTGCGCGGCCACGGCATGCTGCCCGAGTATCCCGATGCCGAGCTGCGGTCCCTGAGCGAGCACCACTGCGTGGCATGGACCGACGGCCCGCGACCTCGCGTCGGCGACGTGGTGGCCGTGGTGCCGAACCACTGCTGCGTGGTGGTGAACCTGGTCGACCGGCTCACCGTGGTGCAGCGCGGTCAGGTGGTGGACCACTGGGCCGTGGCCAGCCGCGGCCGCAACTCCTGACGCCCTAGGGACGCGCGGCCGCCGGACGGTTGCGGCGCACCTTCGTGGTGCGGCGGGTGACGGCCTCGCCGCACTCGGCACAGGTGAGCTGCGGGTGCGGGTCGTGGCCACACTGGTGCTCGAGCCGCAGCGGCGGCCCGCCCTCGGGCGTGGCCCACGTGTCGCCCCACTGCATCAGCGAGACGAGCACCGGGTACAGCGCCCTGCCCTTCTCGGTGAGGTGGTACTCGTGGTGGCCGCCCTCGAGGGGCCGGCGTTCCAGCACGCCACCGTCGACCAGCGTGGTGAGCCGGTCGGTGAGGATGTTGCGGCTGATGCCGAGGTCGTCGCGGATGGCGTCGAAGCGATGCAGGCCGAAGAACACGTCGCGCACCACGAGCAGCGTCCACCACTCGCCCACGAGGTCGAGCGACCGGGCGATGGAACAGTCGAAATGCTGGAAGGTGCTCCGCTTCACCCCACCCACGCTAGTTGCTTGACGCAACTGGCGCACGCGTGACAGGGTTGGTTGCATGACGCAACCGGAACAGTGGTCGTCCACGGCCTGCATCCTCTGCGAGTGCAACTGCGGCATCGAGGTGCGCCTCGGTGGCGCCGACGGTCGCACCTTCGAACGCATCCGCGGCGACAAGCAGCACCCTGCCAGCCAGGGCTACACGTGCGAGAAGGCCCTCCGCCTCGACCACTACCAGAACGGCGGCGAGCGCCTCACCACACCGATGCGCCGCCGACCCGACGGCACCTACGAACCCGTCGACTGGGACACCGCCGTGCGCGAGGTGGCCGAAGGGCTCGCCCGCGTGCGCGACACCCATGGCGGCCACACCATCTTCATGTACGGCGGCGGCGGCCAGGGCAACCACCTCGGCGGCGGCTACGCGTCGGCCGTGCACCGAGCGTTCGGCGGTCAGTACCGCAGCAGCGCACTCGCCCAGGAGAAGACCGGCGAGGTCTGGGTGAACGGGAAGATGTTCGGCGGCTCGATGCGCGGCGACTTCGAGCACTGCGAGGTGGCGC
>SXGS01228984.1_pt1 | contig 12704 bp, 11 predicted proteins | sample 3174681 | NCBI WGS metagenome assembly SXGS01 (sample SAMN11356861, study PRJNA531348) | freshwater metagenome | isolation source: freshwater sample F1-80 | place: China: Fuxian Lake, Yuxi | collected 2017-12-25
ATCTCGCGACTCCTCGGAACCAAACCTCTCCTACTTGGAAAGGAAAACCTCCTCCCAGCCAAAGGCTCCGTTCAAATAAGCTCAAGCGGGTTCACTTTGGTGAGCGCCAAAGTCGGGATCGCCGTGGCGGCTTCAGCAAAGTTCACTTTCGAGGAGCTTTAAGACTGCCTCAGCCCGAGTATTCACCTGGAGTTTGATGTGGATCTTGCGAAGATGCGCGCGCACCGTGAATTCCGAGATGGAGTACTGGTCGCCAATTTCTCTCGCTTTCATTCCAATGGCGGCTGAGCTGAGCATCTGGAATTCTCGAAAGGTGAGTGGCAGGGTGGTCTTGGACTTCGATTTCCGCTGCTGAATCGAGCCGACCACGATTCGCGTGATCCTTGCGTTCATCGGAGAACCGCCGTTCATGACGCTTCTAATTCCTTCGACAACGGTGCTCAGGGAATCGCTTTTCAACAAATAACCCAGAGCGCCTCCTTTGAGGGCCGTGAAGATGGATTCATAATCTTCTCGAGCGGTCCAGACGATGACTTTGGCCGAAGGCAGAGCCTTCCGAAGCATCGATGGAAACTCGCCAAGCTGCGTTCCGGGGAGGGTTGAGTCAGTGATGATGACGTCTGGATTTGCGTTTCGGACCAGCTTGAGAGCCAGTCCTGCATCCTCGGCCACCGCCACGCAACGCATCCCTTTTGTTTGATTGATGAGATTGCTGAGTTCTCTGCGTTCCGCGAGATCATCCACCACCACGACCACTTCAATCGCGATCCGGCCATCCCTTCTGGAAAGTGGCTCCATAACACAACCTATTCAGATCGCTGAGCGGCGTCCTTTCAGAAAGATGACGGAGGGATCAAAACACAAGTCAGCTTCCCGGTGGGTGCTTTTGCCCACGAATGAGCGTTCAGGAGTGTAACCGATGAAAGGGAAAATCCTCGCCAAGACAGCGGCGAAGCGCCCTGTTTTCCCCTCTCAGCCTCCTCAATGATTAATAGTTTTCTAGTAGCCTACCGAAAGCGCCAAAGCAACTTTATTTTCGGTGTACTCCAAAACTGTGGGGAGGCTGCTCGTGTACTGCGTATGCGAGTAAGTGAGCCCCGCCTTCAACCACAATTGAAACTTATAGAAAAACCCGATGCTGCCAAAAATTCGTTCGTCATCCCTGGCCGTTGTTACGTTCGACTGGTAGCTCGTGGTTTGGTAGGCCAGGCCTGCGTTGGCCCCGAATTTTCCTGTGTTCCCGATTTGTTGAGTGGCTGTCAATCCGAACGAATCCACCACGGCCGTTTCACTAACAGCCTGCAATGAAGCAGAGAGGAATCGGGAGTAGTTGAGCGAGAGCGAAGTCTTAGGCGAAAGTTTGTAACTGATGTCTGCGCTGACCACTGGCTCGCTTGGGGCGTCGTTGTCGTTGCTATAGGAGCGAGCTTCGTAACCTACTTTGACGATGCCTGTGATGCGGGCGCTGAAATCAAACTTGGCCCCAACAGACCCGCCTACGAAAGTCGAGGATGGCCCTTTTGGGTCTATCGACCGGTTCGGGTCGACTCCCGATTGACCATAACGCATTTCTCCGAAGAGTTCAGTCTTTGGAGTCAGCACATAACGGAAGCCCGCGACTCCGAACAATGTGTTGTAATCAAAGAGGGGTGTTCCGTCCTCATAATCGAGAGCGTCGAAAGAGGGGCCTGCGTACACACCAGTTTTTTCGCTCAGAGTGTAATCAAGCATGTGTGTTGTCCTGTAGACAAACCGGTCCGCCTGCAAGCTGGTCCCGAAAAGGAGCGGATCCGAAAGAGATCCACCTAAGAGTGTTGACAAATGCTGAATGCTAACCAACCCGTCGTAAGCAAGTTTGCTTCCTTCCACATGGCCAGTCATTTGGAACGAGTGATTCAGAGCGTCGAACTCGTTGTGATCCATATAGAAGATCTGTTCGAGTTGATACCCAGCAGTGAGCACGTTTTCACCTGGTTTTCCGTACAAAAAGCCGATCCCTGGCGCTATCGACAACGTGACATCAGAGAGGGGAACCCTGTTGTTGTATGTGATGTTATCGGAGTAAGTGGATCCCAAGCTGACGCGAGGTTGGAACGTTGTCCTGCCGAATGAATAGGACAACAACTCCTTGGCCTCCAATCCATGAACGCCATGAAGGCAAGAGGTGAGGCCGGCGCCAAGGAGAAGGAGTCGAGGATAGGTCATGGGATCTGATTATTGAATTCGAACCAGCCGATAAAAGCGTGGCGACTTCGTGACGGGCAGCCTGACGACATTCATGCCTCGCACGGTGGTCTGGACGCCAGTCCATCGAACCCAGCCAGCCGAGCGTTGGAGTCCCTCCTTGATTTCCAACGCATAGGCTGGGCGCACGGCGGCCCAGGAGGCTTCCGTGGATCCACCGACCACTTGTATTCCCAGCTGTGGTGTCGGAGTGATGCGAGCGACGAAAGAATCGCTCCCTCCTCCCCCGAAATTGGGCTGAAACGTATTTGTGAAAGAAGAAAGGTTGAGTGAAGAGAACGTCCTGCCGACCAGGTAAGCTGTTCCCCCGGCCTCTACAGCCAACCCCAATCCTTGTTCGTTCCCAGGGCCGCCGAAATAGGACGAATAAAGCAAGCGAGAGCCATCTGGCGGAAGGGCGGCGACAAAAGCGTCTTGAAAGCCGAAAAGATTTGTTTGGAACGCGTCCACCATGGGAAATGCGACCGAACTCGTGGATCCCGCGAGATAAATATTATCCTGCGCGTCGACGGCGACGTCCCACGCTAAATCCAATCCTTCACCTCCCAGATAGCCGGAGAAAACCAAACTCTGCCCATCTTTTGAAAGTTTGCAAAGAAACGCGTCACCGTTCCCGCTGTTGGAACTTGTGCGCGCACCCGCTGTTGGAAAGTTGGTGGAATACGACTGGCCGATCAGAATGGCCGCCTCTGTGGAATCTAGTTGGAGGCGGAGTCCATAATCGTCGTTCTCGCCACCTAAGAAAGTGCTGAACTCGAGTTCGGTGCCGCTTGGATTCAATCGAAAAATCAAGGCGTCATACCCGCCCGAATGATCTTTCTGAAAGGCCGCGCGCACCGGGAAGTTTGTCGATGTGGACAAACCGACAATGACTGCCGCTCCGGCGCCATCCACTGCGATGCCTTCACCACTGTCCACCCCGGGGCCCCCGAGTGTCATCGAATAAACCAGCGGGCGTCCGCTGGGCGCCAGTTTTGCGACAAAAACGTCGTCGCCCCCCTGGTAGGCCATCAAGGAGTTGAGTGAAGGAAAATTTGTGGAAGAGGTTTGACCGGTGATATAGGCCGAGCCGGAAGAGTCGATGGCCAAACCAAGGGCCTCGTCTTCGCCGTCGCCACCCAAGTAGGTGCTGTAGAAGATATTGGTGCCACTCGAGTCGAGTTTTGTGATGAAAGCGTCGGATTGATAATACTCCGATCGTCGTTCGGGAGTTCCGGCAATTTTGGATTGGACTGCGTTGTGGACTGGGAAATTGATCGACCCGGTGTAGCCGGCGATGAACAGATTTCCACTGCCGTCACGGACGACGCTCAGAGCGGCATCTTGGCCGCTGCCTCCGAGGTAAGTGAAGTAATCCAGAAGATTCTTTTCCATGTTCACTTTTGCAAGGAACGCGTCTCCGCCGACGGAATTACCTCCTCCATAGGCTGAATAAAGGGCTCCTGCTTGACCGGCGAGGGCCGGGGAAAAAGTGTCGCCAACCACGTACAAATTGCCCGCTCCATCCGTTGCAGCTGCCCAGCAGCGGTCGGCTGCCCCCCCTCCAAGATAGGAGGCATAACTCAGAACGGGATCGATCACTAAAGGGAACCTGGAATCATAGGGCCCGATCTCGAATTTCACCTCATTCTCCGCCACGGGGAGGTATCGTGCGGGGACTGGCCGCCGGTGCTCGCCGATTTTCTGATAGGTAAACGGAGCGCGATGTCGAACGTTTGCGCCCGCGAGCGACAGAAGCAAATCACCTCGAGCGTCCACCCGAAGGCTCTCGATGCCGGAGAAGCGCAATCGGATGCGTCCTGGGTCAGCCCCTGGCGCCACGGCAAAATCGTACTCCAACTGGGATTGATTCCCATAATAGAGGACGTCGATGCCTGGGTAGACACTCTCGAATCCGACGCTGTCGAAGAGAGGCAAACCCCGTTGCCATCGGGTTGGATCTCCGCCGATGAATCGATTGGCCTTCGCGGCCAACGGCTTCCGGGGCGACGGTCTTGCGTCCGCATTTGATTCAACCAACGTCATCGTAACGCGCCGGTGGACTCGCTGGCGGGAGCTTGCGGGGCCACGAGTCCGGGAGGGGATCGGCTGCATCCTTGATGAAGGCAGGTTTCGGGTTTGCGAGTCGGGGTTTGGATCGGCTATTTGGAGATCCAAGGCGACCTGGGAATGGCCCAGAGACAGGGAGTAGCCTGGTCCGTTCGCCATGAATGTTAACTCTCCGTTTGCGGAGGCGAACTGCTCAAAGTGGAGAGGCAGGCGCAAAAAGGCAGTTTCCGAGGCGTCTTCGGCGGCATGCCGGGGTTCGAAGGTCGTTTTTCGATCCTCCTCCGCGGCAGCCTCGGGCGGAGATCCGCCGGTTGCCGGGCAATCCCACTGTAAGGAGAGTGAAAAGAGGAGTGGCAGCACTAGTTTCCTGGAGAGCATTACAATCATCACAACGAATCGCTTGTCTCAGAATTTGGTGCGTGACAACATGGATACCGAATAGGTGGGATCTTTATGGCAAACGGCGAGGGTGTCAAAAAATTCTTTTGCCTCGCGTGGGATTCAAGGTAATGGAAAGGGACAAATAAAGTGAAACCTACAGATCTACGCGGCATACTCCGGTATATTCCTAGATTTCGTGAGAAAATATTCATTATCAGCGTCGACGGCGCGATTGTGACAGATGAGAATTTCTCGAATATCTTGCTGGACATCGCGGTGTTGCGTTCGTTGAGCATCCGGGTCGTGCTCGTGCACGGCGCTTCGGCGCAAATTGGGGCGATCGCGCGGGAGCAGGGGATTGAGCCCAGCAATCTTGACGGGACAGGGATCACGGACGAACCCACGTTGAAACTTGCATTAACGGCGGCCAATCGTCTCACGCACGAGATCCTGGAGGGTTTTTCAGCCAACGATTTGAGAGCTGTTTGCACGAACGCCATCATAGCGCATCCACTGGGTATTTTGCAGGGACAAGATCATTTATTCACGGGGAAGGTGGAGCGAGTGGATTCAGAAATGCTCAACGCGCTCCTGACCCAAGGCATCATTCCTGTGATGCCGCCTCTGGGTTTCGATGGGGATGGCAAGACCTACCGGGTTAATTCAGATTCCGTCGCGGTGTCGGTGGCTTCGGCCTTGAAGGCGACCAAGTTGATTTTTATCACAACGGAGGACGGGTTGACTTTCGATGGCCAGCTCATCCGTCAAATGCCTGTGGCCGACCTGGGCGCGCTGCTCCGCGATCACAAGGGTGGGTTCGCGCCGGATATGCTCTCGAAGGCGCACCACTCGGTTCTTGCCTGTCAATCAGGCGTGCAACGCGCCCACATCCTCAACGGCCGCGTGAACGAAGGATTGCTGGCCGAGGTGTTTTCGAATGAAGGAATCGGGACGCTCATCTACGAGAATGAATATCAGCAAATCAGGCGCGCCTTGAAAAAGGATGTGAGGAGCATCTTTATGCTGATTCAGAATTCGATAGCCAGCGACGAGCTAATGAAGCGAACCCGCGCGAGTATCGAGAAGCAATTGCAGGATTATTACATCTTCGAAATCGACAAGAACCCGGTGGCGTGCGTTGCCCTGCATCCCTATCCCGAGCAAAACAAAGGCGAATTGGCCTGTCTTTACGTCAATCCATCCCACGAAAACCAAGGGATCGGTAGGAAATTGATCCATTTTGTAGAGGCGAAAGCCCGCGAGATGGGGTTGAGTGAACTGCTCACGCTGTCGACCCAAACCTTTACATTTTTTCAATCCAAAGGTGGTTTCGTTGAGGGCACGGCCGACGATCTTCCGGCTTCCCGACGGGAGCGATACGATCAGAGCGGCCGCAAGTCCAAAGTGCTTCTCAAGAAATTGAAGACTTCGTCCGAGGCGGGGCGTGTGCCTACAACCGCCACTGCGGTGGCCGCCGGAAGCCGTTCCGGTTCTTGAGCTGCGGAGGCATTCCAGCAAGCCACGGGCAATGAGCCCTCTTGAGCCCAGTCTTCCGTCGGCATTTTGGCAGGCGTGCAGACGCCTGCGCCTCCTGCCCACCCCGTGGGTCTTGGTTGTGTCTGTGCCCCTCCAACGATTGCTGTGGTATCGCCGCCTTTCGACCGTCTCCGTTCCAAAGCTTAATACCCACCCATCCCGTTCCTACTCGGTCGCTGGGCAGTGCCCTGTGTCCACGTCCAAGTTCGGAACCGGGCAGCTGATGGATTCATGCCAGACACCGCTGGGATTGCATCGAGTTGGGGTTAAGATCGGCGCCGGTTGGCCGATTGGAACGGTCTTCCGGGCCAGAAAGCCGGTGGGCTTCACATGGCAAGGATTCTCCGATGGCTCCGTGACTCATCGAATCCTTTGGCTTGAAGGCTTGGAAGAAGGTTGCAACAGGGGAGGGCGGAAGGACACTTTTTCCAGATACATTTATATCCATGGTTTCCCAGATGAGTCCACCATCGGGCGACCGGCATCTCACGGCTGTGTCCACCTTCGAGCAAAGGACCTCCTGCCGCTGTTTGACGGCATCCCTATAAACACACTCGTCTGGATCACGAACTCGATCCGTTGACAGGAAGATTAGGCGTTGCGCCAAATCTCAGGCTGCCCTTGAAGGGCGTCCACTAACAGGCGATCCGCTGCCGGGAATTCATAGGCTCCGATGCCGCTCGCGGTGACCCACTGCAAAGCGGCGCAACCGATGGCGGTTGGTGGGGGTGAGTTTTTGAGCAGGGAACAGAGGTAAAACTCCAGGTAAACATCCTTGCCTGGATAGGCGTGTGTGACGCGATGCCACAAATTTCCCACGCTGACCAGGATCCCCAACTCTTCATGGAGTTCGCGAGCCAAGCAAGACTGGAACGACTCAGAAGGATGCCTCTTGCCGCCTGGAAACTCCCATAATCCCGCCAGATGAGTCCCTTGCGGCCGCTGCGTGATCAACAGTTTGCCGTGATGGAACAGGAGGCCCGCCGCGACTTCGATCACCGAGCGGTCCCCAGTCTTCCGATGCTTTTATAGATGAACCCGCGACGTTCCATCTCGAGCACATCAAACAAATTGCGGCCGTCGAACATGATGGGGTGGGTCATCACCTGCCTGGCATGGTCCAGGTCCAGATCCTTGAACTCAGGCCATTCCGTGGCCACCGCGAGCGCATCGCATCCGATCGGGACCTCATTCATCGTTTCGCAAAAAGCCACCGGGCCATTCAACAACGGGCGCGCCTTCTCCATGGCTTTGGGATCGAAAACGCGGAGGGCGCAACCTTCTTGGATGAGCCTCTGGCAGAGGTCCAACGCGGGGGACATCCGGACATCGTCGGTGTTTTGTTTAAAGGCCAAACCCAGCACTCCAATGGTTTTGTCTTTCAAGACCCACAACGTGTCCTTGATCTTTTTGACGAAGCGGTCCATCTGCTGAGCGTTGATGCGTTGAACTTCCTTGAGTAGCTCAAAATTATAACCAATCTGCTCGGCGATTTTTATGAAAGCGCTCAAATCTTTAGGGAAACAGCTCCCTCCAAATCCCAGTGAGGCGTCCAAAAACCTGCGGCCTATCCGCGCGTCCATCCCCATGCCAGCGGCGACCTCCTGAACGTTCGCGCCTGTCGACTCGCAAATGATAGAGATCGCGTTGATGTAGGAAATCTTCAGAGCCAGAAATGAATTCGAGGCGTGCTTGATGAGCTCGGCGGAATTGATGTCCGTGATCACCACCGGCGCGTCAAACGGTTTGAACAATTCCTGCATCGCCGCGACCGGCCGTTGTGATTGAACCCCGACAACCACCCGGTCCGGTTTCATGATGTCTTCCACCGCAAAACCCTCGCGAAGAAATTCGGGATTGCTCACCACATCGAAATCCACTTTGCTCCGGGAATACCGTTTGATGGTTTCGGCGACTTTCTCACCCGTTTTGACGGGCACCGTGCTTTTGTCGACGATGATCTTGTAGCTGGTCATGCAGCCGGCAATTTCCCGGGCCACACCTTCGATGAAACTCAGGTCGACGGAGCCATCGGGCAAGGGAGGGGTTGGGACAGCGATAAACACGATTTCGGAGTCACGAACTCCTTCCTGGGTGCTGGTCGTGAAAGTGAGGCGTCCTCGGGCCGAGTTTCGAATGAGCAATTCCTCCAAACCGGGCTCGTAAATCGGGATGCCTCCGCTCTTCAGCAACTCGATTTTCTTGGCGTCACAGTCGATGCATACCACGTCATGGCCCACATCCGCGAAGCAGGCTCCGGTGACCAGGCCTACATAACCCGTGCCGATGATGGCGAGCTTCATGGGAACTTCAATTCGTGGAAAGGGGGAGGTAGCTTGGGAATCTATGGCACTTATTTGGTCGTGGAAGGAGGAGCTCCCGCGGGAGGGGGGAGCTTGGCGGCAGGAGGGGCGTTCGTTTTCCCGAGCTCCGGATGTTTCCGCAGCAGCAGTTCTTTCCTTTGAGCCGCCTGGTCGGTCCAGGTGGAATAGGTTCCCGGTTTGGCGATCTCATCGTATAATTTGTAGGCCTCGGCGAGCTGTTGCTTCTGTTCGTGCAGCCGCCCAAGAGCGAGCTTCGCCTGTGTGATGACACTCGAGGTTGGAAATCGCGTGGTGATGGCTTGGTAAGCCGCCAACGCTTCGGCGGCTTTTCCCTGTGATTCGAGCGCTGCGGCGGCGCCCAAAGCGGCGGAAGGTGCGAGAAGTCCTCCGGGATAATCCGTCTGAAACTTGTCAAACGCAGACTGAGCCTCGGCGAACTTGCCTTCGCTGAACAACGCGGATGCCGCCAGCAACGCCGCGCGTTCCGCGGCTTTGGTTCCGGCATAGTCGGTCGCCACTTTGACCAGCTCAGAAGACGAGGCTGGGGGGCGATTGGTTGGCGCGTTGAACGCCACGTTGAGAGCGAGAAGGGCGTCGTTGGACCTCAGTTCCTTCTGTTGGGCGGCGTAATTCCAAATGTACAAAACCAGAGCCAACGCTAGAAAAATGCCAATTGCTGCGACGAGCCGCGATTTGTTGACCTCAAACCACGCGAGCAACTCGACCGTCGACGTGGATTCTGCGGGCTGCGGCGTTTCTGGACCGGAATTCATAATCAAAGGGAGGGATTCTTGAGGCGAGCTTCAAAAAGGCAAGCTCGAAATGCCGGGAAACCACTTGCCACCGATGAATCGCCTTCTCTAAGCTGGGTGCATGGAAACTGAATTGCGGCAGTATCTGCCCGTTTTAATGCTCGCGGCCCTCGCGCTGGCGTTCTCGGCCGGTGCTTTGATTGCTTCGGTCCTGTTTGGCAAGTTAGGCCGGCGGAGCGAGATCAAAGACACTCCGTACGAGTGCGGCATGTTGCCGGTCGGCGAAGGCAACACACGGCTTTCAGTGAAGTTCTACCTCGTCGCCATGCTGTTCATCCTTTTCGATATCGAGGTTGTGTTCCTTTATCCTTGGGCGGTTCTGTACAAGCAACTTCTCACTCAAGGCGCCGCGTTGGGGTTGGGGAGCATGATTACTTTTTTGGGAATTCTATTCGTCGGATATATTTACGCGCTCAAGAAAGGCGCTTTTGATTGGAAGACATAACCATCCAGTCCCATCGTTCATCCTATGGCCACTCTCTCGTCCCATCCCATCAAATTCGGCACCTCCGGCTGGCGCGGGCTTATCGCCCGTGATTTTACTTTTGAGAACGTGCGTTTGGCGGTTCAAGCAATCGCCGATTACCTGCTGGCCGAATCGAAAGCGGCCCAGCCGATGGCCGCCAGCAAGAGTCCTCTGGTGATCATCGGATACGACACACGGTTTTTGGGGCGTGAGTTTGCCACGGCCAGCGCGGAGGTCCTCCATGCGAACGGGTTGGAGCCGCTTTTGTGCGACAGGGACGCCCCCACTCCGGTCATCGCCCATGCCATTCGTTCGCGGAAAGCCGTGGGAGGCCTGAACTTGACGGCCAGCCACAACCCGGCCCCTTATCAGGGGTTGAAGTTTTCGTCTTCAAACGGGGCCGCCGCTCCTCTGGAAGTCACCCAGGCAATCGAGGCGAATGTCGGTGATCTTGTTTCCCGTGGCTGGAAGTTTGACGAGAAATCAGCGCGCTCCGTCCGCTTCAAAACTTTCGATCCTCGGCCCGCTTACGCCAGGCAGATTCATAAATTGATCGATTTTGAGGCAATCCGCCGCGCACGGCTCAAGGTTGGAGTTGAGTTGATGTATGGCACCGGCCGCGGTTACTTGGACACACTGCTGGAGGCTGCGGGGGTCAAAGTCACACGCTTTCACGACGAGCTCAACCCTTTGTTTGGGGGTCACCATCCGGAGCCGAACGCGGAGGGAATGGCGGAGGTGCGTGAGTTTGTTCTAAAGACCCGCGCTTCGATTGGCTTGGGTCTCGACGGAGACGCCGATCGCTTTGGCATCGTGGATGCGGATGGCACTTGGCTGACCCCAAATCAAATCCTCGCGCTCACGCTGTATCATCTCAAGAAGAACAGGAAGTGGTCTGGCTCGGTGGTTCGGACGGTGCCGACGAGTCATCAAGTGGATGCCATCGCACGAATTCTCGGAGTGAAGCTTCACGAAACCCCGGTCGGTTTTAAATATATCGGCGCCTTGATGGAGAGCGAGGCGGTTATCGTGGGAGGGGAAGAGTCCGGCGGCCTAAGCGTCAAAGGGCATGTGCCTGAAAAGGACGGAATCCTCGCCTGTCTGCTCATGGCGGAGCTGGTCGCTTATGAAGGGCGATCGCTCGGCACTCTCTTGCGTGAGCTCGAAAAGCAAACGGGCCCGTTTTTCACGGACCGGATCAATCTTGGGATCCTTCCGGAAAACAAGGCCGCTATCTTGGCCAAACTGGCGGCTGGTCCGCAACGCATCGGACGATTTCCAGTTCGGAAATTTGTGACTACGGACGGCTACAAGTTTTTGCTGGACGACGAGGAATGGGTGGCTTTCAGGGCGAGCGGGACGGAACCCATGATTCGCTGTTACATTGAGGCCAAGTCGGCGAATCATCTCGCTCGGCTTCGCAAGGATTGCAAAGCCTTGCTGGATTCCGCTGCGTAGAACTCGGCTGGGGAGTTTTTTGGCGAACCGATCTTCCACTTAGGGTCCGTGCAAAAATAAATTCGGGCTTTGCTGGCGGAATCATGACATTAAGGCGGGGCACGAATAAGGATCATACCCTCCCGGTCTGTGACGCATGAGCAACAAAGCCATCATGTCATGCGGCCACAGCCCTTTGGGGCGGGGCGGCGCCAGGCCATCTGCTTCGTTGCTCGCCTGCCTGCCGTATCCTCCACGGCGCAGGCAGGTCAGGTACGGCCCCACCTTGGGGGACCCGCCTTCGCCGAGGCTTCGGCGGGCGGGTGCGCCCCTGTCCTCCGAAGCCTTGGCGGAGGAGGGTTCCTCGCGCCTAGCATCTGGCCTGGCAGCGCTCCCGCCAAAATCCGAAGTTATTTTTGCATCGACCCTTAACCCAGGATACAGGAGCCTCACTCCTCGCTCTGGGTCAGGCGGGCCAGGACGCTGAGGTCTTCCAAGGTGGTGGTGTCGCCCAATTTGTCTTCCCCCGAGGCTACTTGCTTGAGCAATCGACGCATGATTTTCCCAGACCTGGTTTTAGGCAGAGCTTCCGCGAACCGGATGTCGTCTGGTTTGGCGACGGGGCCGATTTCTTTTCCGACATGCTGGCGCAGTTCCTCGCGAAGGCCAGGGGTGGCGCTGACTCCAGTTTTCACGGTCACAAAAGCCACCAAAGCCTGTCCCTTCAGTTCATCGGGACGGCCGACCACCGCAGCCTCGGCAACATGGGGGTGGCTCACCAAGGCGCTCTCAATTTCAGCGGTGCCTATGCGATGTCCCGCCACGTTGAGGACGTCGTCGATGCGCCCGACTATCCAGTAATAACCGTCCTCGTCGCACCGGCAGCCGTCCCCGGTGAAGTAGCTTCCCTTGACTTCGCTCCAGTAGACTTCCTTGAAGCGCTTGGGGTCGCCCCAGACGCCGCGCAACATGCTCGGCCATGGCTTGCGGATGACCAATTTGCCTCCCGAGTTAGTGGGAACGGCCTTGCCTCGATCATCGACAACTTCCGGCACTATTCCCAGAAAAGGCAAGGTTGCCGAGCCCGGCTTGGTGGGTATGGCTCCAGGCAATGGAGTGATCATGATGCCGCCGGTTTCCGTTTGCCACCAAGTGTCTACAATAGGGCAACGGCCGCCACCGATGACTTCATGGTACCACATCCAAGCTTCTGGATTGATCGGCTCTCCCACCGTGCCCAATAGCCGCAAGGAGCTTAAATCGTGCTTTTTGGGCCACTCGGCACCCCACTTCATGAAGGCGCGAATCGCTGTGGGAGCGGTGTAAAGAATCGTTACCCCGTATTTTTGGATGATGCGCCAGAATCGATCCGGCTCGGGAAAATTGGGAGCTCCCTCGTACATCAAGGAAGTGGCGCCATTGGCGAGCGGTCCGTAAACAACGTAACTGTGCCCC
>SXGS01547671.1_pt1 | contig 12703 bp, 10 predicted proteins | sample 3174681 | NCBI WGS metagenome assembly SXGS01 (sample SAMN11356861, study PRJNA531348) | freshwater metagenome | isolation source: freshwater sample F1-80 | place: China: Fuxian Lake, Yuxi | collected 2017-12-25
CAGCTTTCACGACCACCCGGCGACGAAGAGTTGCTGCGTCTCGCGCAGTTCCCGGATGAACCCGGCGTGGGCGAGGCGTTGAAGGCTGTGCTGCAAAAGCCGGAGACGCGGACGGGTGCGCTCGAATCACTGCTGCGGGTGCGCACGAAGCTGGACGCCGCGAAGCTCGCGCCGTTACTCACTGATGCTGCGCGTCAGCTTCTCGCGCAAAACAACGCGCAGGCAATGGACCTCGGCACGAAGCTGGCGAGCGCGTTTCAGCTCATCGGCGTGGAGGTGGAATTGGTGCGCGTGTTGGAGCAGGGCTGGGCTGGCTATCCGAAGCTGGAGGCGAAGGAGGCTTTGTTGCGTCCGGAATCGCTCGCGGCGTTGCAGGCGCTGCGCGAGTTGAAGTCAGGGCGCGTGGATTTGTTCGCGAAGCTCGCGGAGAAGGGAGGTGTGGCGGAGCAGCAGGCAGCGGTTGCCGCGCTGGCGGCGTCGCACGACATGAAGGGGCCGGAGCTGCTCGCGAGCTTGTATCCCGCGCTGCCGGCGGCGGCGAAGAAATCGGCGCTGGCGGGCTTGTCGGGGACGAAGGGCGGCGCGACGGCGTTGGTGAAGTCCGTACGCGGCGGCGTCATTCCGAAGGCCGAGATCGACGGCGTGACGTTCGACAGGCTCCAGACGTTGCTGGGCCCGAATGCGGACTTGGTGGCGTTGATGCAGGAGATGGCGTCGCTGTTCCGGCCGATGCTCCGGTTGAACGTTCAGGACAAGGCGTGGGCCGACGGCGGCTTCCATCTGGAAGGGCCGTTCACGGTCGAGACGTGGGTGAAACTCGACGAAGGCATCAGCAACGACGACGGCATTCTGGGAGTTCCTGACGCGCTTTCGATGAACTTTTATGGCGGGCAGTTTCGCGTCTGGGTCGGCGGACAAATTCACGACGCCATCGTAGCGAAGAAGAAGATGGTGACGGATGTGTGGACGCATCTGGCGGTGACGCGTGATGCGGTCGGTAAGTTTCGGATTTATCAGAACGGCGAACTGGACTCGGCGGACTCGAAGCCCGCGCCGCAGAAGTTCTCGAACGTGCGCATCGGCTGGACAACGACGCCGAAAGGGACGGCTGGCTGGTTGAGTGAACTGCGTGTGTGGAATCGTGAGCGTGGCGCGGCGGAGATCCGCGCGGACTTTGATCGGAGCTTCACGCCTGACGCAAAGCCCGACGGTCTCGTCGGCCTGTTCACCGGCGAATCGTGGGGCAGGGTGCATGGCGGGGCGAAGGTGATGAAGTCCCAGGATTTCCCACCGCTGCTCACGGCGGCCGAGGCCGCTGCGGTGGCGCAGAAGTTCTCGAAGTTCCACGCGCTGGCAGAGAAGTCGGGTGACGCGGCGAAGGGCAGGGCGTTGTTCGCGAACGTTTGCCAGCAATGCCACGCGGTGGGAGGGCAGGGCGGCCAGGTCGGACCGGTGCTGAACGGCGCGGGCGCGATGGGTGTCGAGTCCCTGCTGCGCAATCTGCTGACGCCGAATGCGGCGATGGAGCCGGGTTATCGTGTCTTCCGCGTGGAGTTGAAGGATGGCGATGTGCTGGACGGCATCCGCGTGAGCGAGGACAAGGACGCGATCGTTCTGCGCCGTCCGAACATGGCGGACACGCGCATCGCGCAGAAGGACGTGCGCAAGGCGGCGTTCACGAAGTCGAGCGTGATGCCGGAGGGTTTGCTGGACGCGCTGCCGCCGGAACAGGTGAGCGACTTGTTCGCGTATCTGAAGACGCTGAAGTAGAGCCGAGTGGGGTCGCGTTTGCGTCCGGCACGTCCGCCTCGTTACCTCGGCGGCTACGGGGGGAGTCTGATTCTGAGTCCGGCTGTTGAGAGCATCACCGCAGAGGCGGTGAGACGCAGAGCGAAGGCAAAAGAGAGTGATGAGACAGCTCTTGAGCGTTCACGTGCAAATCAAACATCGGAATGACAGGAAAGGCACTCTTTCCCATGGCTCTGCGCCTCCGCGTCTCTGCGGTTGAATTTCGTCGCCGATTCCAGAAGTGATTCCACGCGCTACTGCTCCATCGGCTTCTCTTTCGCCCAGCGGCGCATCAGCTCGGTGTTCTGGCGGAAGACTTCGTTAGCCTGATTCTTCCCGCCTTCGGGACGGTCGTCGGAGATGTAGTTGAGGTAAACTTCGTCAGGCTCCAACGTGCGGCCCTGGTCGTCCGTGCGCTTGATCCAATTGTTCAGCTCGGCGCGATGGCGGGCGAGCGTGGCGGCGTGAACGGGGTTGGCAGCGAGGTTGCGGAGTTCGTGCGGGTCGGCCTGGAGGTCGTATAACTCTTCGCGGGGACGGGTCTCGGCCATGATGAGGGCTTGTGCCGGCGTGAGCTTCTTTTCCGCGTGCAGGCGGCGCATGACCTGGACGATGGCTTTGTCGTCCTTGTAACGGTTCGGCTGCAAGTAGGGGCGCGTCGGGTAAAAGTTGCGGATGTATTTGAAGCGCGCACTCCGCACCGAGCGGATGCGGTCCACTGTTTCGTCCGCGCGATCGCGGGCGGCGAAGACGAATTCCTTCGGCGCGTAGTCCTTGGCGAAAACATCGCGCGCCTGCATCCCGGGGGGCCGCGGCAGACTGGCGAGCGCGAGCGTGACAGCGGCGATGTCGATGTGCTCGACGAGATCGTCGCGGACTTTGCCAGCGGCGATGCCGGGGCCACGGATGACGAACGGGACGTGGAGACCGGCGTCGTAGAGGAACTGCTTCGCACGCACGTGGCTAATGCCGTGGTCGGTCCAGAAGATGATGACGGTGCGGTCGAGTTCGCCGGCGTCCTTGAGACGCTGCACGATGCGGCCCACTTCCCAATCGGTGTAGCGCACGGCGTCGAGATACTGCGCCCAGTCGGCGCGGACGGTGTCGTCCTCGGGGAGCCAAGGCGGGAGTTGGACGGCGTTTGTCGGCGTGAGCGTGCCGAGCGTGGCGGCGGCTTTCTTCGGCCAGGCGGGGCCGGGGCGCTGGCCACGATGTTTGCCGCCGTTGAGTTGCACTTGGGCGAAGAACGGCTGGCCGGGTTTGCGCTCGGCCCAGTGCGTACGGTCGTAAGTGGTGGCGCGATCCCAGACGAAGTTGTAGTCGGTCTTGGCAATGGCGACGGGGCCGTTGCTGCGGAGGAAAGCGTCGAATGAAAGGTTGCCGGTGTGATAGCCCGCTTCCCTCAGCAACTGCGGCACGGTCTTCATGCCTGGGGGTAGGTGGATGGGAAACTTCTCGGAACCGCTGCGATGATTCTGGCCGCGGATGCTCGTCTGGTAGCAGCCGGTGAGCAGCGCCGAGCGGCTGATGGAACAGATGGGCGCGGTGACGAACGCGCGGGCGAAGCGCGTGCCCTGCGCGGCGAGCGCATCGACATGCGGCGTGCGGATGGTGGTTTCGCCGTAGCAGGAGAAATTTGCGGACATGTCATCGACGAGAATCCAGACGATGTTCGGGCGGGTGGGTTCTGCGGCGCCGGCGAGGCGCGGCAGCGCCAGTGCGAGGAGCAGGGCGAGACGGAGGAAGTGCATGGCGTAGTAAAGTCCGACGGTGGAGTTTTTGACAACTCCGGTTGTGGGTGGGTGGTGTGATTCAGCGTGCTGTTGAGCCGACGCGGTGGAACTGCTCGCTCGCCGGGACTTCCGGTCGCGCCTGTCTCACACCCCGCATTGACTTGCCCGATCCACGCCGATACGGTGGACGCACAAACACGACATGCTCCAAGTCATCGAAAAACTTCTCATCCTTCAGGATCGCGACCGCAAAATCATCGGTCTCCAAGAGGAACTGGCCCGCGTCGGTCCTGAGCGCGATGGGCTGCGTGCGACCATTGCCTCCAGTCAAGCGGCCCTCGATGCCGCCAAGCAGAAGGCCATGCACCTCGAATCCGAGCGCAAGAAACTCGAGCTCGATGTCGATGCGAAGAAGCAGCAGATCGAGAAGTATTCCCTCCAGCAGTTTCAGACGAAGAAGAACGAGGAGTTCCGCGCGCTCGCACACGAGATCGAGATGGCCAAGGAAGCCATCAGCAAGCTCGACGACCAGCAGATCGATCGCATGGAGCAGATCGAGGGGGCGCAAAAGGAAGTTGCCGCCGCGAACAAGAGCCTGGCCGAGGCCAAGAGGATTCTCGACAGCCGCATAGCGGACATTGACGCCGGAGAAGCGAACCTGAAAAAGGAACTCGCCGTCCTCCTGTCCAATCGCGCCGAGCTTGCCGACGCCGTCGAGGAAAGCGCCCGCTCCAAATACGAGCGCCTTCTCAAACAGAAAGGCGGCAACGTCATCGTCGGCATCCAGCACGGCGTCTGCGGCGGCTGCCACATGCAACTCAGCCGCAGCGTCATTGTCGCCTGTCAGGGCGAGCAGGAAATCATCCCCTGCCCGAACTGTGGCCGCGTGCTTTTCTACACGCGCGACATGGATCTCGCCGTGGCCGACTAGCCGGCTTCGCGCTCTGCGTCCCGTGACCCGCCACCGCCAACGACACTTCCACCCCGCCTAGCCTCGCGAGCCGACATGGGCCTGGACATCAACGCCGTCCGCTTCCTCATCGACGCTCGCAAGCGCGGCATCGACTTTGGCGAAGTCATCACGCTCGGACGGCAGGACCTTAACGTCTTCCCGGCGAAGATGGTCGAAGTGCTCGAAGCCCACGGCTTCCCGGCGGACACCTTCAAGCAGGACAAGGCGCTCTACGCCGAGCCGTGTTTCCTCAGCCTCGGCGCAAAGAAAGTGCACTCTCTCGACGCCTCGGACTTTGAAGGCGCGACATTCGTCCAGGATCTGAACAAGCCCCTCGAAGCGCGCCTGAAGGAACGCTTCGATCTCGTCGTGGACGGCGGCACGCTCGAACACGTCTTCAACTTTCCGCTCGCGCTCCAGAGCTGCATGGAGATGGTCCGCACCGGCGGGCACATACTCTTTCACACCTGCGCGAACAACTGGTGCGGCCACGGCTTCTACCAGTTCAGCCCCGAGCTTTTTTACCGCGCGCTCAGTCCCGAGAACGGCTTCGAAATCGTCCGCATGATCCTGCACCGCGTCGGGCCGTATGGCGGCTGGTATGAGGTCTCCGATCCGAACGCCGTCCGCTCGCGGGTCGAACTTGTCAGCGTCGCTCCGATGCAACTGCTCGTGCTCGCCCGCCGCACGCGCGCGGTGCCCATCTTCGCGAGCGCGCCGCAGCAAAGCGACTACACCCCGCGCTGGCAGACGGCGAAGCCCGGCGATCCGCCGCCGATCAATTACGAGCCGCCGCGCCCGTGGATTTCCACCGTGCTGCCCGGCGTGGCGCGACTGCTCAACGTCCTGAAGAACGGCCTCGGCCTCCTGCGCAGCCATACGCTCTGGAACCGCCGTAGCTACCGTCCCGTCAGCAAACCGTAACGCCATGAGCACCGCCCGTTCCGCCATAGTCACCGTGGCCTTCGGGCGCTCGACGGAACACCTCGACTACACCTTCACCAGCTTCGCTGCGAAGAATCCGGGTATCCCGCTCCACGCCTTCATCATTGGCGATGCGCTGCCCAAACGCCAGTTGCCGGGCATTCAATATCACCTGGTCGCGCCTCAGCCGGACTTCTCGCATCCGCTGCGCGAGATCTACTTCCGGCGGATGGAACTCCTCGACCGACTTGATGTGGACCATGCGCTGGTGGTGGATTCCTACGATGTGCTCTGCCTGCAACCCTTGCCGCTGCTGGCGGAAATGCTCCGTGGCTTTGCCGTGGCTGCCTGTGTGGAACACGCCGGCAGCCGCTACGTGCTGGGTCAGGGCTACACGTCGAACTTCCTCAATGGCGGCGTGTTCTTCTGGGACGTGCCGGCCAGCCGCGAGATCCGGCGCGAGATTGTGCAACGCGGCCGCCTCCACTTCCGCACCGTCGCGGACGACCAGCACTGCATCAATGAGGTGCTCCAAACCCGGTATTACGACCGACTCCGCATCCTGCCCAGCCAGTTCAATTTCCGCGCGCACTACCGCCACAAGCAGCGCGGCTGGCCCACGGTGGATTCCCTCGACGGCGTGATGATCTACCATAACGCCACCTGCATGGACGCGGTGAAGACGCTCACCGGGATCAAGCCGCGCGCGGAGATTCCTGCGCTGCCGCAAGACGCTGGCCCGCTGACCCCTCGCGAACAATTCTGGCGCAAGCTCCGCCTGCGAATGCAGCCGTGGATTGTGCGCTAGAGATCAGGCCGCTTTTCCGAAAACGAATTGGCCGCGTTCCGGGGAACGCGGCCAATGGTGCGGGATTCTCTGCCGGCGGGCGGCTTACTTCACTTTCTTCACTTTTTCCCAGCGGCCGGTCTTGGCGGACTTGAGCACGGAGTCGGTGACGTAATCGGTCGCGAGGCCGTCCTTGAAGTTCGGGCCGGCGGGCTTGCCGGTTTCGAGGCCCTTGATGAAGTCCGCCACCTGATGGATGAAGGTTTCGGCGTAGCCGATTTGGAGGCCGGGCACCCACCAGTTCTTCATGTAGGGATGGTCGCCGTCGGTGATGTGGACGGATTTCCAGCCGCGCGTGATGCCGTCTTCGGTGTAGTCGAACACCTGGAGGCGGTGCAGGTCGTGGAGATCCCAGAAGAGCGAGCCGTTCTCGCCGTTGATTTCGAGGGTGTAGAGCGCCTTGTGGCCGCGGGCGTACCGGGTGGATTCAAAGGTGGCGAGCGAACCGTTGGTGAAGCGCGCGAGGAACAGGCTGGCGTCGTCGATGGTCACTTTCTCGACCTTGCCGGTGATCGTGTGCTTGCGCTGTTTCACGAACGTTTCCGTCGTGGCGGTGACGCTGTCGATGGTGCCGTTGAGCCACATGGCGGTGTCGATGCAGTGCGCGAGCAAATCGCCCGTGACACCGGAGCCGGCGACTTTCGCGTCGAGACGCCAGAGGCCGGCGCCGCCCTGCGGGAGATCCGCGTTGATGGTCCAGTCCTGGAGAAACTTCGCACGGTAATGGAAGATTTTCCCGAGCTTGCCGGAGTCGATGATCTGCTTGGCGAGCGTGACGGCGGGAACGCGGCGGTAGTTATACCAAACCATGTTCGGCACTTTGGCCTTCGTGATGGCGGCGACCATTTTCTCGGCTTCGGGCCCGTTCAGCCCGAGGGGTTTTTCGCAGAGGATGGCTTTGCCGGCCTTGGCGGCGGCGATGGCGATCTCGGCGTGGACGTTGTTCGGCGCGGCGATGTCGATGACGTCGATGTCGTCGCGTTCGATAAGGCGGCGCCAGTCGGTCTCGATGGATTCGTAGCCCCACTTGGCGGCGAAGGCCTTGGCCTTGCCGGCGTCGCGGGCGCAGATGGCCTTGAGCACGGGGCGATGTTGGAGGTCGAAGAAATTGTTAACCTGGGAGAAGGCGTTGGAGTGGGTGCGGCCCATGAAGCCGTAGCCGATGAGTCCGATGCGAAGTGGTTTCATAGAGTGATAAATTTCGGGCGTTAGAAAAGCCCACCGGCCCGCGCTGAGGCAAGAGCAAAGCGGCCTGCTGCGGGCTGAAATCCCGACTGTTAGATGTCTTGCGAACCCGGAGGGGCCTGCTTTCGCTTTGCCACGGTGCGCCCGACGAAATACCCCGACGCGAACGGCAGCCCGAGGGCCACGATCAAAATCAACACGCCGTAGAAGAGCAGCATCCCGATCATCGACTTGGCTTGCTGGCCGGCCTCGGCGACTGAGTTCTTGAGAATCTTGTCCGCCACCACGGCCACCTCGGCCCGTTCGCGCGCGAAGTCCCGCATCAACGCCTCGCGCTGCGTGTCGAGCGTGCCGATGACGGCGATGCGCTCGGCCTTCAACACTTCCATCACCGCCTCGCGCTCGGTCTTGAAGGCCACGAGCGTGCCCTCCCACCGGCGGTCGAACCGCGCGAGTTCCGGCGCGATCGTCTGCGTCAATTCGGCGGCGGCCTTTGTCAGTTCCCGCGCGTTCTCGGAGACGAGCCGGGCGTTCTCTGCAAGGACCGGAATGCTCTGCAATGCGGCGGAGACGTTCGTGGACATGGAACGGGCGTCGGCGAAGAGCGGCTCCAACTCCGCACGCTCCAAGTCCACGCGCCACCGCACTTCCAGCGGAATCTGCTGCCCGAACGCGCTCACGCGATCGGACAAGTCGGTGATGGCCTCGGGCATGTTGCCGACCGTGCGCGAGTTTGCCCCGGTGTCCTGCTCCAGCCAGCGCAACGCCACGGGACCGCGCTCGAAGGCCAGGCTGCCAAGCGGATGCTCCGGGCAGTAGGCCTCGACGAATTCCGAGACATCGCGAAACTCCGAGGACGAGATCACGCGCCGCGCCATCACCGTGATTTCGTCCTCCAGTTGCTCCGAAACTTTCCGCGCCGAAGCGGTCGCGGAACCGAGCGCCGCATTGCCGTTCGTGCCTGAGAAGAATTCCCGCATCTGCCGGCAAAAGGTCCACGATTCCACGAGCGCCAGCATCGGGTCCGTGCGCAGGGACGCCTGCTTCATGGCGGCCGTCGCACCGAGCTTCCAACGGATGCTCCCTAGGCGCGTCGCCGGCGAATCCGCACGCGCCGCAATGGCATCGGCGACGCTCTCCACGCGTGCGGAAAATGCCGCGGCAAATTCGCGCGTCTGGATGCGGAGATCGAGGTCGCGCGCGGGCATTGGGCGGCCGCCGAGGTTGAGCTTCAACAGAGAGCAGCCATTCAGGAACGCCGCTGCCATGACCACCATTGCGACAACGATGAGTTCTCGTGGATTCGTGAGGCGCATGAGCCGGGATATTTCCTGACGGTCGCAGGAACTGCAATCGTTACCGAGTGGGAGAGGGAACTCGGGCCGCCCGGGGTTTACCCTTGATGGAACTTGATTCGGCGTGTGAGCTTTCCGACGTAATTTGCATGGCAATTCTATCAATCGCTGATTCGACACCGGGCCGGGCACCGTCGTGCGCCCCGTGCAGTCTTCACCACAGTGTTCACTCAACCGCACACTGACGATGCACGACTCATTTTATGCCGATGTGGTTCGTCAATTGATTCAGCGCGGGGAGATGCGGTCGGAGGACAAGGTGCTGGTGGTGGCCGGTGGCCCGCTGGATCGCGACGTGTTGAAGGAGTGCGGCCGCACCAAAGCCACCATCTCGAATCTCGATGTGCGGATGGATGCGTCCCTTTACGAGCCGTTTGACTGGAGCCATCAGGACGCCGAGAAACTCTCCTATGCCGACGGCGAGTTCGACTGGTGCATCGAACACAACGGTCTTCACCACTGCCACAGCCCGCACAAGGCGCTCCTGGAAATGTGCCGCGTCGCCAAAAAGGGAGTCGTCTTTTTCGAGCCCTACGACAATTTAATGACCCGCATCGGGGTGTTCTTCGGCGTGGGGCAGGATTTCGAGCACGCCGCCGTGTACTACAACAACTGCAAGTACGGAGGGGTCCGCAACACACCCATCCCGAACTACATTTACCGGTGGACGCGCCAGGAGATCAAAAAGACCGTGCTCTGCAATCATCCCTACGGCCCGCACCGGTTTGAGTTCGTCCACAAGATCCGCATTCCGTGGGTCGCGCTGCGGGGCCGGAAGAACAAGCTGCCGCTTCTGATGGCCTGCGCTGCCTGGCCGTTCCTCGCGATCTTGAGCTGGATCGCCCCGTCGCAGTCGAACTGCTTTGCGGCCGTCATTTTCAATCCTGACCTGAGCCGCGAAACCTTCCCGTGGCTGACGCCCTCCGCCAACGGCCTTCCGACGCTCAACTCCAAATGGCTTGAGGAACGCTACGGCCCCATCGCATCCAAATGAGCAGCCAACGGACGAATCTCGCGAATCGATAATCGCACTCCGGCACGCGGACGGATGTTTCCTGCGACGCGCGCACCAGCACTTCAACCCACCAGAACCCATTGCAAACCATCTTCATCACCGGCGCGGCCGGCTTCATCGGCAGCAGCCTCGCTGACCGGCTGCTTGCGGACGGCAAGTCCGTCGTCGGCTGGGACAACCTTTCCACCGGTCAGGAACGTTTCCTCGAAGGCGCGCGCAAGCATCCGAACTTCAAGTTCATCCTCGGCGACAACCTCGATCTCGATGCGCTCACCGCCGCGATGCGCGGTTGCGACACCGTCTTCCATCTCGCCGCGAATGCCGACGTGCGCTTTGGGCTGAATCATCCGAAGAAGGATCTGGAGCAAAACACCATCGCGACCTTCAACGTCCTCGAAGCCATGCGCGCCAACGGCATCAAGCGCATCGCCTTCTCTTCGACCGGTTCCGTCTACGGCGAAGCCACGGTGATTCCCACGCCGGAAGACGCGCCGTTCCCCATCCAAACCTCGCTCTACGCCACCAGCAAACTCGCGGGCGAAGGACTCATCCACTCCTACTGCGAAGGCTACGGTTTCGAGGGCTACGTCTTTCGCTTCGTCTCCATTCTTGGCGAACGCTACACGCACGGACACGTCTTCGACTTCTATCAGCAGCTCACCGAGCATCCCGATTTCCTGCGCGTGCTGGGCGACGGTACGCAGCGCAAAAGCTACCTCTACGTGCAGGACTGCCTTAGTGCGATGCTTCACGTCATCAACGCCGGCCTCGCACTCAAGGCCAAGCATCGCGTCGAGGTGTTCAATCTCGGCACCGACCACTACGTGCAAGTAAACGATTCGATCGGATACATCTGCAAAGCGCTCGGATTGAAACCGCGACTCGAATACACCGGCGGCGAGCGCGGCTGGGTCGGCGACAATCCGTTCATCTTCCTCGAAACGAAAAAGGTCCGTGCCACAGGCTGGAAGCCTGAACTCACCATCGAGCAGGGCATCGGGCGCACCCTGCAATGGTTGCAGGCGAATCGATGGGTTTACGAGAAGCGGAAATGAACATCACCGTCCTTGGCCTCTGGCATCTCGGCTCCGTCACCGCGGCATGCTGCGCGCGGCACTTCGAGGTCACTGGGCTGGACTTCGATGAAGCCGTCGTCGCGAGATTGGTAGCGGGCATGGCTCCGGTTCTAGAACCCGGCCTGAACGATCTTCTTGCCGCCGGCCTCGCCAAGAAATCCCTCCGCTTCACCACCGACGCCAAGACCGCCTGCGCGAGCGCTGACATCCTCTGGCTCACCTACGACACGCCTGTAAACGACCACGACGAGTCGGATGTCGCGTTCGTGCTCGAACGGCTTCGCCGCGCCCTGTTGCATTTGCAAGACGGCGCGTTGGTTCTCATATCGTCCCAGCTACCCGTCGGCACCTGCGCGCAGTTGGAACGCGAGTTTCCGCAGTTCCACTTTGCCTGCTCGCCGGAAAACCTCCGCCTCGGCCGTGCGCTCGATGCCTTCGAGAAAGCCGAGCGCGTGATTGTCGGAATCCGCACCGACGCCAAGCGCGCACTGATCGAACAACTCTTCCAACTTTTCACTCCGCAAGTCCTCTTCATGCGCACCGAGTCGGCGGAGATGGTGAAGCACGCGCTCAATTCCTTCCTTGCCGTCAGCATCACGTTCATCAACGAAATCGCCCGTCTCTGCGAACACACCGGCGCGGACGCGAAAGAGGTCTCCGCCGGTTTGAAGAGCGACATCCGCATCGGGCCGAAGGCGTATCTCGGCCCCGGCGGCCCCTTCGCCGGCGGCACACTCGCGCGCGACGTCGTTTCGCTCACGAAGATGGCGCAGGCGAACGACGAAACCATCGACCTTATTCCCGCGATCAAACGCAGCAACGATCTCCATCGCGGCTGGGCGTTCCGCAAACTCCACTCGCGCCTCGGCAATCTGCACGGCAAAACCATCACCGTCCTCGGCCTCGTCTATACACCGAACACCGATACCCTCCGCCGCAGCGCCGCCGTCGAGCTTTGCCAGCAACTCCTCGCCGCTGGCGCGCGTGTCCAAGTGCACGACCCCGCAGTGAAATCACTTCCTCCCGAACTCGCCGCCCTCACGCTTGCGAGCGATCTGTCTGCCGCACTGAACGCCGCCGACGCCGTCGTGGTTTGCACAGAATGGCCGGCCTTCCGCGAAGCTGCTTGGGGAGAAATGATCCGCGCGCTGAAACATCCTGTGATCGTGGATGCCAACCGTTTCCTTGACGCCCAACTCCGCAACCTGCCCGGAGTCGAACATATCTCCGTCGGTCGCCCGGCTTGACGGACAACTTCAGTTCGTTGCGGTGGAAAAGTCGTGCTGGATGCGGACCAGCCGCCAACCCTCGGGCAGGACCATCAGCGTATCCCACCAGTCAGCGCGGTCGTAGCGATAGCGGATTTGCAGGCCGCGCACCGCACGCTCCTCCAACAACCGACGCGCATCCACAAGCGAGAGCGTGACGCCATCCGTCACATAGCCTTGGGCGGCAGCCTTGGGAATGATCTCGGTGACCTGGGCGCAAGCAGCAATGTCGCGCAGCAACGCTTCCACGCCCGCCCAGTCGAGTGTGGCTTGGTTCAAGTCCGGCAGCTTCGGAGCGCCAGTTTCTTCAGCGGGTGGAATGGGATGGCTCATGCGGAGGTTGTTAGAAGAACTCGTCGGCGGGGCAGCAACAATACGGCGTTCGTCGGAGCGGGGCAAACGCCGCAGCCGGTGCAGACCTCAGCGGCGACCATTGGCATCCCGCGCTCCGTTCGCATCGCGCCGGGAACCGGACAACGCTCGACGCACGCCGCACAGAACGAGGTCAACGCCAGACAATGCCGGCCTTGGATGATGGCAATGCGTTCAACGGCAGGTGC
>SXGS01693322.1_pt1 | contig 12703 bp, 10 predicted proteins | sample 3174681 | NCBI WGS metagenome assembly SXGS01 (sample SAMN11356861, study PRJNA531348) | freshwater metagenome | isolation source: freshwater sample F1-80 | place: China: Fuxian Lake, Yuxi | collected 2017-12-25
CGACGGCTTGCTGCACATCACCGACATGTCCTGGGGTCGCCTCACGCACCCGAGCGAGATGCTCAAGGTGGGTCAGGAAATCGACGTCGTCGTTCTCGACATCAACCGCGAGAAAGAGCGCGTCAGCCTGGGTCTCAAGCAGAATTTGTCCAACCCCTGGGACAACATCGAGACCAAGTACCCCGTCAACGCCAAGGTCAAAGGCAAGATCGTCAACCTCGTGCCCTACGGCGCGTTCGTCGAACTCGAGCCCGGCGTCGAGGGCTTGGTGCACGTCACCGAGCTGTCCTGGACCAAGCGCATCGCCAAGCCTTCCGACGTCCTCAAGCAGGGCCAGGAAATCGAAGCGGTCGTCCTCGGTATCAACCGCGACGAGCAGAAGATCAGCCTCGGCATCCGTCAGCTCGAGACCAACCCGTGGGATCTGGCTCACACCAAGTACCCGCCGGGAACCAAGGTCAAGGGACCGATCCGCAACCTCACCAGCTACGGCGCGTTCCTCGAGCTCGAGGAAGGCCTGGACGGTATGGTGCACGTGTCGGACATGAGCTGGACCCGCAAGGTCAACCACCCGAGCGAAGTCCTCAAGAAGGGCGACGAAGTCGAGGCGGTTGTGCTCGAAGTCGACAAGGCCAATCAGCGCATCAGCCTCGGCATGAAGCAGCTGGGCGTGGATCCGTGGGAGCAGATCGAAACCCTCTTCAAGGTGGGCGATCTGGTCACCGGCAAGGTCACCAAGTTGGCCAGCTTCGGTGCGTTCGTTGGCTTGCCCAACGACATCGACGGTCTGGTTCACATCTCCCAGGTCAGCGAAGACCGGGTCGACAAGATCAAGAACGTCCTCAAGGTCGGCGACGATGTCACCGCCCGCGTCATCAAGATCGACCGCGCCGATCGCCGCATCGGTCTGTCTATCAAAGCCGCGAATTACAGCACCGAGCAGCTGAAGGAAGAGCAGAAGCTCCTCGATCAGCTCAAGCCCGGTGAAGACCTGGTCGCCCTCGAGCACGCCTTCGCCGCGGCCGAGGAGAAGAAGACCCTGGACTAATCGTCCAAGTTCCGTTTCCAAGCGCGCACCCTCACCGGTGCGCGCTTTTTTTATTGGGCCACGCTCCGTGCAAGCGCTGCGCATGGCCAGCAACGCGACAGCCAGCAACGCCATCCTTTACGGCGCATGCCGGGTGTTGGATGTTGGCGCTATGAACTTCCGTTTCAATTTACCCAAGGCGACCGAAATCGCCTGTGAGTTTCTGGAGCGGGCCGGCGGACAAATTCACACCATGAAGCTGGTCAAGCTGGTGTACCTGCTGGACCGCCTATCCGTGGACCGCCGAGGCATCCCGGTCGTCGGGGGCGATTACCTGTCCATGCGGAATGGTCCGGTGACCAGCGAACTCCTGGACCTGATCAATGCAGGCCGCCTGAACGGCGAGGCGGACCAGCGTTGGGAACGATCCATCAGCGATCGGATCAACCATGAAGTGAAGCTGGAATCCAAGCCGCCGCGGGAACACGTTTCGATGGCGGAACTGGAACTGCTGGATGCGGTGTGGGCCGAGCACGGCGACCGGGACCAATGGCAATTGGTGGATTGGTGTCATACCCACTGCGAGGAGTGGACCCCAATGGCCCGCGGTTGCGCGCCCATCGCCGTGGAACGCATGGGTCAAGCTTTGGGCAAACCACCCGAAGCCGTGGCACGACTCGCGCGGGAGGCGGCGGAATTGAACCAACTCGACGAGATCTTTGCCGAGGCATGATCGGGCTGGGCACGGCCATGAAGTCCGCCGAGGAGCCGTACCACCGGTTGGTCGTGCTCTCTGATCCGACAAACAACGGTGGCCAAGTGGTCGTCGTGCGAATCACCACCGATGATGGAACCTAGCCCGATCGGGATTGTCTTCTCCAGCCCACCGATTGGGCCGAGTTGCAGCACCGTTCCACCGTGGCTTATTCCACTGCCAAGTTCGGCCCCGCGGTGACGGCGTTGGAACAAGGCATCCGCCGAGGGGCCTTCAGGCAGATCCCCTCCCCTCCGCCCGACACGCTCAAGCGCATGATTTCCGCCGGAAGAACCGCCAAAGGCATGCCGCCCGGAGCCATCCGGTGGCTTGCCGATCTGCCGTAGCCGAAACGACTCCGAACCGGGCCCGCCGGCGTTTCGATTCCAAACGAATCTGTCCGGTTTGGAGGGGATGCGGCAGTCTTAGGGTGAGATGAACGCCACAACCACGACGCCCGACCGCGATCTGGTGCGATCCTACGCTTTGGAAGGATCGGAGACGGCGTTTCGCGCTCTGGTGGGCCGGCATGTGGACTTGGTCTTCGCCACCGCTTTGCGACAAGTCGGAGACACCGGCCTCGCCGAGGAAATCACCCAGAACGTCTTCGTCCACCTCGCCCGTAAGGCTCCCTCGCTCGCCGGTCACGAAACCATTGCGGGATGGCTCCATCGGTCGGCCATCCTGGAGTCCAAGGCACGTTTCCGCTCCGAGATGCGCCGCCGTCGTCGCGAGGAAGTCGCCGCCGCCCTCGCCGAGACAGAGCTCCAGGGACGCGACCCCGCAGCGGATCTCAGCCCGCTGCTCGATGAGGCGCTGCTCCAACTCCGGGAAGCAGACCGCCTCGCGCTGGTCCTCCGATTCCTGGAGGAACGCAGTTTGCGCGAAGTGGGCAACGCGCTGGGCATCGACGAAGACGCGGCCCGCAAGCGGGTGAGCCGGGCCCTCGCGCGGGTGACAGAGTTCTTCAGGAGCCGAGGTTTTGCCCTGCCCTCCGCCGGCGGTGCGGCCCTGCTCAGCCAAGCCACCCAGGCCGCTCCGGCCGTTCCAGCCGGGCTTGCCTCGAGCGCCGCCGCGGCTGGCTTGGCTGCCGGTGGTCCTGCCTCGGGCCTCGGTCTGTTGCTCCTTTCCGTCATGAGCCTCACCAAAACCCAGACCGCCCTGCTCTGCGGAGTGCTCGTGCTCGCGCCCCTCGCCTGGCAATCCGCCTCCCTGGCCCATGCCCAACGGGAGGTCGATTCGCTCGAGCGGGATCAAGTAAGGTTCGATGGACAAGTGGCGGACGCTAAACAGGAGCTGGCCCAACTCGACCGCGCCCTGCTCCGCGTCCGAAACGAAACGGCCGCCGCCCGCACCCAGTTGGCTCAGATGAAAGACGGCCTTTCAAAACCAGCCACGGATTCCACGACCTCAGGCCAGTATCGCTGGGACGACAATTCTCCGCTGGTGCGCCTGCCGAAGCGATTGCTTGACGACCTTCGAATCGAAGGAAACGCGAACCCCCAGGGCGAACTGTCCGCCGAAATCCGGGGAGTTCTTCAACTCACGGACGACGAGACCCGCAAGGTCCAATCCGCGATCGACCGGTTCTCGGCCGCCTACCAGAAACTGATCCTGAAGATCGGCCGCCCGGTCGAACCCACCCCTCATCAATTGGGCAATCGGTCGCGGGATCGGGTGCTGGTCCTTGAATTTAAAGGACTTGAGAAACCTGCCCGAGCCCTCTTTGAGGACCTGATGGCCGAACTCCAAACCATGCTGGACGCTGAACGATTGATGCTCCTGGCGGAATCAGGGAAAAGCTGGGTGCACCATCCCGACGTCGACCATTTCAGTTACTCTCAGTCAGTTTTCATCGAAGACCACAGGCTCTGCATCGAACAGGTCGATCCATCATCCTCCACCGTTGCTCAACCCTTCACGAACCTACATATCCTTGTTTTTTTTGGAGAGAACATGACCTCAATAAATGGGATCCCCGCCGTTTCAATAACCCGGATCCCCACCGTTGTTTCGCATTTCGCAAGGCCGCTCATTCAACCATGGCTTGATGCCATACGCCAGCGGGTGCCGAGCTCCCCTCCGGAAAAATCGACTCTTGCCAAGCCATGAAACGGATGATGCTCATCGTCACCGTGCTTCTGGCCGCTGGAATCATCCTGTGGCAGAGGTTTGATGAATCCACCCAACTTCGCGAGATTTCAGCGAGGTTGCAGGGCCAGATCCTGACCGCGTCCAACCGCTTGGCCAGTGCCCTGTCCAGCGTGGACTCCCGGCGCCAACAACTCGCAAGCGAGTCGGCCAAAAGCGATTCCGTCATCGCAGAACTCTACGAAGCTGGTCGCCTTCGATCACAGGCTTCAGCCTCGACGGACTGGGCGTCGGTAGCGCCTCCTACGAACCTACCCGCTTGGACGCCTGAGTCGCCCTACATTTGGCTGGAGAAACCACTGTTGAAACGGATGCGACTCACGGTGTTCTTGCCGAATGGTGACCTCACTCCGACAGCAACCGAATTCCTAGCAATGGAAACGGTCGAGGCCAAGAGGCTGGGGCAAACGTTGAAGCGGATCGTGGCTGAGCATCGGCGCCAAGAGACCGCTCGCGCCCGGGTGGTGCAGGAGCACTTGCCGCAAATCGCGAAGGAGGAGGGGCAAAAGTTCACCTTGCGCATCGAACCCTTGGCGGAAATCTCCACCAACCTGAGAAGGGAGTTCGAAGCCGCCCTTGCCCAGCAGTTGGGAACGCAACGCGTGGAGCTTCTCAAGCGGTCCATCCAACCTGGGCTATCCGACCTCTTTGGGAGGCAAGCGTCCCAAGTCAGGACAATGTCGTTTGTCCTACTCCCCAGCGGTTTGTTCCAAATGGCGCAGCAGCGAGGGGAATCGGGGACCAGTGTTTCCTGCTGTTTCCCCGATATCCGCCCCACTGTTCCGGAACACTTGCACCACCTGATCCCGCCCGAATTCCTCGAGAAACAGCCTGAATCTGAAGAACCCTGACAAAGATCCACAGCCTCAGCAGAGGCACCTCGCCACCGACCCGAATTCGCCCCATTCCGTCCCGAGTCCATCGACCTTCGCCCCGGTCCGGGAAGACCTCAGGTCGACCCGCGTTTTCCCCCGGCTGGCCCAAAACACTCCACCGCCTCCGGCGCGCCTACCCTCAGGCAACTGACGTGACCTCATCCCAGAGGCATGGCATTCGGACCATTTGCAGTGTCCCACCTGCCAGCGACCGATGCGAGTGGTGGCTATCGTCGACCCGCCCAAAGTCGTGGAGAAGGTCTTCCGGCACCTGAATCTATGGTGCGGGCCTGCCGCCTTCGCACCGGCGCGTGCTCCGCCCGGGCCGCCCCAATCGATTGCCAACGGAGTCTCGGCGCAGGAGGACCCGTGTGAATCTTTCGATCCTGAAGGCTACAAGGCTGCCTGCTAGGATCCGAGCCCATACCGGACTGCGAGAACATGATCACGGACTGAAACCAGCGGAAACGAACCGAAACCTTTGGATGGAACCAACGGGATCAATGCCCCACCCAACGACAAAGCGGGCCGCTACCCCGGGTTGCTGAGCCCTTATCGCGTCGATGAACCAGCGGAATCCTCGACCGTGGGTCTGGAATCCCGAGCCCTCTTCGTTCCATGGCCGAGTTGATGTGGCTTTCAAAGGCCTCGGAAGGGCTTTGAACAGCATCCCGAAAGCCATGCCGTTGCCCAGAGACGTGGCGGGCGCAGAAACCGCTCAATGGGCCGCCGAAACACACCCAAAAGCCCTTGACCAGGCCGCACGACAGGCGCGCATCTACCCCAAACAAATCTGATTCAAACACTAACTCTTATGATCGCGGAGGGTCGAAAACAGCAAATTCCTATCCAGTTCGATGCCGGCTCTGGCCAAAGGCCGCGTAGAGCACCGGTAGCAAGAAAAGGTTGAGCGTGGTCGAGGTCACCAGTCCACCCAGGATGACCACCGCCATGGGAAACTCGATTTCGTGCCCCGGAATATTCCCTGAGATCACCAACGGCAACAGGGCCAAGGCGGCGCAGGACGCCGTCATCAGGATGGGCGCTAGTCGTTCTTCCGCCCCGCGCAGCACGAGAGGCACACCGAAAGGCATCCCTTCCTCGACTTCGAGATGGCGGTAGTGACTGACCAGCATAATGCCGTTGCGGGCGGCGATGCCGAGGACCGTGACAAAGCCAACGAGCGAGCCGATCGACAACACGCCGCCGCCGAGAAAGGCCGCAGCCACGCCGCCGATCAGGGCAAAGGGCAACGTCAGGGCAACCATCGTCGTGAGCCGGGCCGATTGGAAATCGACCTGCAACAGAACTAGGATTCCCAGTACGGAAAAACCAGCCAGCAGCAGCAAACGACGGGTCGATTCCTGGCGGGCAGCGTATTCTCCGAGGATCTCCGGATGATAGCCACGGGCGAAGGGGAGCGTCGTGACCCGGTCCTGGATTTCCCGGGCGACCGCGCCCAGGTCTCGTCCTCGGACGTTGCAGGTAACGTCGATCCTGCGTGAGGCGTTCTCACGCTTGATCTCGTTCGGTGCCGGCACCACTTCGACGTCCGCAACGTCGCCCAGCGGGACCAGCATGCCGCCGGGAATCTCGATCGGAAGGCGGTTCAACGCCTGGACGTCGGTCCGGAGGGATTCCTCGCCCCAGACGACGACGCTGAAGATCTTCTGGTCCTGATAGAGCTCACCGACCCGGGTGCCCTGGATGAGGGTGGTCGCGGCAACCCGGACCTGACCGGGCATGAGTCCCAACATTGCGGTGGCCTCGGGGCGCAGGCGCACCTGGACCTGCGGAACCAATGCCTGGGCCTCGACCTTGAGATCTACCACGCCGTTGATGCCCGAGAGCGATTGCTTCACTTCTTGAGCTTTGTTCCTCAATTCCCCGAGGTCCGGCCCAAAGATGCGGACCACGATCGTCGCGCTGGCGCCGGTCAGGACTTCCTTGATGCGTTCCTTCAGGTAGGTGAGCAGGTCCCGGTACAATCCCGGGTATCCGTCCACGACCTCCTGGACCTTCGCGACGGTGGAGTCGTAGTCGACCTTGGGATCAAGACTGATCCAGAGCTCAGTAAAGTTGGGACCTACGACTTCATCGGCAACTTCTGCGCGACCGATGTGCGATCCGAAGTTGCGGACGCCGGGGACGGCCCGGAGTTCCTTGCTAACCTGCACGGTGATTCGGCGCATGGCTTCCAGGGAGGTGCCGGGTTTTTCGACCCAGTGCATGAGGAAATCGCGTTCTTTGAAGTTGGGGAGAAACTCCTCCCCAAGCCGGGGGATGGCGATGCCGGTGAGGAGGAAGACCACCGCCAGCACCGAGATGGCGACGTAGGGTCTGCCAATCAGGCTAGGTAGAATGCTGCCGTAGATCCGTTTGAGCCAGCGCACCAGTGGCGCGTCCCTGCGCCGTTCGGGTGCGCCCGGCAGGAGCATGAGGCACATCGCCGGAGTCACGGTGAGCGCCACCCCCAGCGAGGCCAGGATCGCCACGACATAGGAGAAGGCGAGTGGCCGGAAGAAGGTGCCGGTCAATCCCGGCAGGAAGAATACTGGGATGAACACCAGCACCACAATCAGGCTGGCGAAGACAACTGCACTGCGGACCTCCAGGGAGGCGTCGAGCACCACCTGGAAGGCCGGTCGTGGATCGGCCAGCAACCGGTTCTGGCGCAGACGCCGCACGATGTTTTCCACGTCGATGATCGCGTCGTCGACGACTTCACCCACGGCGATGACCAGGCCCGCCAGCACCATGGTGTTGATGGTGCCGCCCCTCCAGTGCAGCACCAGCGCGGCCGCCATGAGGGACATTGGGATCGCCGAGACGCTGATCAACGCCGTGCGCCAATCGAAGAGGAAGCCCATCAGAATGATCACCACCAGCAGGCAACCCATCCATAGGGCGTGCGACAGGTTGTCGAGTGACATCTCGATGAAGGTCGCCGGTCGGAAGATGGCTGAATCGATCTCAAGGCCGACCAGTCCCGGCCGCAGCAAGTCGAGGGCGGCCTCGACCTTGTGGGTGACTTCCAGGGTGTTTCCCCACGGCTGTTTCTCGACGATGAGTAGAAGCCCCGGACCGTCATTGATCACCGCGTCGCCGATCGGGGCTGGATGCCCGATCACGACCTCGGCCACGTCTCCGATGCGCAGGGGAACCCCGTTGGTGAACCGGACCACCGTCTGCGCCAGATCCTCGATGGTGACGATCGGGGCCAGATGGCGGACGGGCAGTCGCTGGTTGGGGGTGTCGATGAATCCGCCGGCGCTGACGAGAGCGGCGTCGCCCGCCGCGCGCACCACGGCCTCCAGGCTGACGCCGTGCATACGCAGCCGTTCGGGATCGACCAACACCTGATACTGGCGGTCGCGCTGGCCCCAGATGGCGACATTGGCCACGCCGGGAACCGCCATCAGCCGCGGGCGGATCGTCCAGAGGGCGAGCTCGGACATCTCCATCTGCGAGAGGTTGGTGGAGGAGATGCCGATCTTGAGGGCCCGACTGGTGGAGGAGAGCGGCGGCAGGAGGACGGGCGGACGGGCGGTCAACGGCAGTTTGGGAGCGGCAATCGCCACCCGTTCCTGCACCAGTTGCCGCGCGCGCATCAGGTCCGTGCCTTCCTCGAAAATCAGCACCACCGAGGAAAGGCCGAGCACGGTCTTGGAGCGGACCGTCTTCAACCAGGGGACGCCATTCACCGCATTCTCGAGCGGCACGGTAATGAGACCTTCGACCTCCTCCGTCGAAAGCCCGGGCGCCTCGGTCTGGATCTCCACCAATGGGGGCGCAAACTCCGGGAAGACGTCCATGGGTGCCTGTTGCACCACACGCAAGCCGAGCACGATCATCGCGATGCCCAATGCCAGCACCAGGACCCGCGCACGCAGGGACGCCGAAATCAGCCAGGTCATCATGGTGTTACTTGCTGAACCCGACTTCGGTGCCGAACAGTTCAGCGGCTCCCTCGGTGACGATGCTCGCGCCCACCGCCGGCCCACTGGCGAGGACGGCGACGTTGCCCATCACCCGCCGCAGTTGCACCCGATGGCGTGCGAATCGATGCGGTGCGGGATTCTCGTAAACCCAGGTCCCGCCCTCGATGTCGATGACCACACTCGACCAGCGAACCACGAGCGAATCCTCTGTGGATTTCATGGTCAGGCTCGCACCCACCCTTTCTCCCAGGCGGAAGCGATGATCCTGGTTCTCCAGTTCGAAGAACAAATCCACCGAAGACGCCGCCGGATCCGCGGAGGGCGGCGCTGCGATCGGACTCGCCGCCCTTCCGGCATCCCCCTTGGCCCCACCCAAATTACCTACCAGCGCCGGTTGGTCTAGGTCGATGCGCCGGAGTTCGCCCGCGTAAACCGGAACCCGGACCCGGACCTTCGCGGGCGTGGTGCTGGGAAGGACCCTCGGCCCCAGCAGCGCACGTCGGGCCGTGACCCTTCCAAGGTCCGCCCGGGCGACCTGAAGCACGGCTCGGGTCTCGTCCACGATCCGTTGACTGCCGGACTTGTCGCGCAGCATGCGTTCGGCCCGATCCAAGGCGATCTCGGAGCCCTTTACCTGCGCCTTCGATGCTGCAATGGCTCCGTCGGCATCGACCTGCGACTCGGCCAGACGGATCCGATCCGCGGGACTCATACCGGGAAGCAACGGCGCGATCGACTGGGCTCCCTCGGAGCCGGATGCCTCCATTTCACCGAGCGAAACCATCACCTCTCCGCCGAACAACCGGACTTGGGGAAGCTTCATCCTTTCGACCTTGGCGGTCCGGATGCCGAGTCGTTCCTCGGCCTTGGGAGTGAGGGTGACCCCACTGAACTCGGCTTCGTTGGCCTTCTGACCGACCGTGGCGGGTGCGTTGGCTGGAGTCAGTGCGGCTGCCGTCGGGCCTCCGAGGAGACCGATCCCGAGGAGGACGACAACCAACACGAGGTTCGATGGGATTCCAGAGAAGTGTTTCATGGGGTCACGACGGGGGATGGCTTCGTTCGATCGGGAACCAGGTCCAGGCGATGGGCGATGGCACGCTCGAGTTCCGCCCGGGACCGTTCCCAGTCAGCATTCGCCAGCAAACGATTCTGGGTCGCTGCAAGGAGCACTCGCTCGGCTTCGAGCGCCTGCGTCGGAGGCAGATCGCCCGACTCGACTCCCTTCCGGGCCATTTGAACCGTTTCCTCCAATGGCGGCTGAACCTGATCGTCCCAAGATCGCAAGACTTCCAGGGCTTGTTCTGCGCGGACCCGCGCCTGATGCACTTCGAGCCGGATCTGTTGTCGGAGAGTGATGTAACGGCGGAGCGATTGCTCCAACTGCGCGGCAGCGATCGCCTTTGCGCCCTGATTCTGATGAAAGATCGGGATTGAAAAATCCACCCCTGGGCCGATCTCGAAATCCGAGCCGGTGCCGTTGGCATCAATGACCGCGGTCACGGTGGCGATTTCCTTGCGTGCCAGCCCGGCGCGCTTGCCGGCGGCTTCGATGGCCAATTCAGTCGCCCTCAGGTCGGGACGATTGGCGAGCGCATCCAGGGTCAGCTCCCCGGCGCTGCGCCCAAGGGGTGCGGGACGGGGGGAAGGATCGGCGAGGCGGAGGCCGGACGCGTCCTGCTCTAGGCCGAGAAGGGTTCCAAGGCGTCCGCGTGCCAATTCGATGCTCGCCCGGGCACGCACCCAGTCCTGCTCGGCATTCAACGCTGCGACGCGGGCGGTCGTCGCTTCCAGTTGACCCAGATCGCCCGCCCGGAGCCGTGACTCCGCCACCGCAGCCAATTGCTTGAGCACGCGCGCCGTTTCCTGACTTAAGCGCGCTGCTCCCTCTGCCATCCGCAGGTCGGCACAGGCCAGCTTGACGTCGCGAACCAGATCGAGTCCCCCCTGGACCATCCGTTCGGCCACTTCCCGGGCCTGCGCTTCCGCTGTGGCGACGCGCTGTCTCCGCAGCCAGAGGACCTCCGACGGAAACCGGGCGGTGAACTCAAATTGTTTCGGGCCCAGCGGGAACAACATGAGCATCGTCGGGTTTGTGAACTGACCCGCGGCGATAATGTCGGCTCGAGTAATCCCCAATTCCGAGAGCAGTTGTTGGAAAACAGCATTGTTCCAGAGCGCGATCGCGACGGCCTCGCTGTCGTGGAGCGGGCGGTCCAACGAAACGCCGGGCGGCAATTGCCAAGTACCGGCGGCAGCGACGGTGCCGAGCGGATGCCCCGAACGGTCCTGCAGTTGACGGGAGACGGCCGGACGAAGCGATCCGGGGGACGCACAACCGGCAAAAGCGAGGACTGCCAGCACTAGGAGCCGGGTCCAAAGATTAATTCGTCGGTGACCAGTTTCCATCCATCAAAAGCGTGTCGGATCCACCGGCCAACGCAGTTATTAAATCACATCCAGACCGTCTAATTCAGTATTAAACGCTGAGCGGATCCGCTTCGGATTCTCCGCAAGGACTCTGCAAGCCCGGCAGTTCGGGCGCATCTTAATACTGTCGCCCACCCGGTTCTCGTGTTTTCCCTCGGCTGGCCAAGTTGCGGGATCTCAGCCATGGTTGCCGCGTGCAGTTCCCGATCACCGAGATCACCGACGCCTTGCTCGCGAGCTATTCGCGTCATGGGGGCATCAACCATCTGGATGGGATCAACCTTCCCTCCAAGGCCTCCGTCGCCGACATCACCCGCGACCTGCTCCGACTGGTGTTCCCGGGCTTCTTCGACGACCACATCATTCACAGCTCCGAGTTGAAGGCCGAGACGGCGCTGCTGCTCGACAGTATCGCTGGCCGATTGGAAGACGAACTCTACAAGGCGCTGCGCTGCGCTGACCGCACCAACGGAACGGTCACCGCCAAGTCCGACCCGCGGCCCATGGCCCATCACCTGGTCAGCGAATTCCTGCGCGAACTCCCAGCCATCCGTGAAATCCTGACCACGGATGTTGAGGCTGCCTTCTCGGGCGATCCGGCCGCGGCGAACCGCGAAGAGATCATCGTCGCCTACCCGTTCGTCGAGGCCGTTGCGGTGCATCGATTGGCCCACGCCTTGTACCTGCGCCATGTACCCTTCCTGCCGCGCATCATGGCCGAGTGGTCCCACAGCCGGACCGGCATGGACATCCACCCGGGTGCTCGCCTCGGAGACCCTGTCGGCGTCGACCATTGCACCGGCGCGGTGATCGGCGAGACCGCCGTCATCGGCAACCGCGTGAAGCTCTATCAAGTCGTCGGATTGGTGGCCCGATCCTTGGCCGCCGGCCAGGCGCTCCGCGGACAAAAGCGGCACCCAACCATCGAAGACCGGGTCACCATTTACGCCAACGCCACGATCGTGGGCGGCGACACGGTAATTGGCGCCGGCAGCACCATCGGAGCCAATGTCTTCCTCATGCAGAGCGTGCCGCCTGAGTCGCTGGTGCTCATGGACGACCACCGCCTGAAGGTCACCGCCAAGAAAGACCGCACCATTGCCCCCGTCGATTGGCAGATTTGAGAGTCGGATGGACAGCCCTTCAAGGCTCTAGGTCTTCCAGGTGAGCGGCTAGGGTGTTTCGTTGGAGAGCGGTGAAAAAATTTAGGCCGGCAAGAATGCATCGCTGAATTCTCGGGGCGACCTGATAGCATCATACCAATCTGGGGAACATGAACGTCCCATTGAATCACCGACGATGTCATTGCTGAACACCTCGCTCCGCCGTCCCGTCACCGTTGTAGTCCTCGTGCTGGCTCTCTGCCTCGGGGGACTGCTGGGGCTGCGGCACATGGCCAAGGACGTATTTCCCCCCTTGGGAATCCCGACCCTCTACGTCGCGCAACCCTTCGGCGGCATGGATCCCGCCCAGATGGAGGGCTCGCTGACCTACTACTACGAGTACCACTTCCTCTACATCACCG
>SXGS01747179.1_pt1 | contig 12699 bp, 11 predicted proteins | sample 3174681 | NCBI WGS metagenome assembly SXGS01 (sample SAMN11356861, study PRJNA531348) | freshwater metagenome | isolation source: freshwater sample F1-80 | place: China: Fuxian Lake, Yuxi | collected 2017-12-25
CCGCCGTCATCCTCGAGCCGATTCAGGGAGAAGGCGGGGTGCACGTGCCCCCGCCCGACTATCTGCCGGCCGTGCGTGAAATCTGCACCCGCCGCGGCGCGCTTTTGATCGCGGATGAGGTTCAGACCGGACTCGGCCGCACGGGCAAGATGTTCGCAGTGGAGCACTACGGCGTCGAGCCGGATCTGATCTGCCTGGCCAAAGCGCTGGGCGGAGGAGTGATGCCGCTGGGCGCCTTTTGTGGGACGCCGGAAGTCTGGGAGCCGTTCCGAACCAAACCCTGGATCCACACCTCGACCTTTGGGAGTCCGGGCGGGAACCCGATGGCGTGTGCCGCGGGCATCGCGGCGATCTCGGCCTTGCGGGAAGAACAGCTTCCGGCGCGGGCAGCGGAACTGGGTGAGTACTTCCTCGCGCGCCTGCAAGAGGTGCGGGAGGAGTTCCCGGAATCGATCCGAGAAGTGCGCGGGATCGGGCTTCTTCTGGGCCTCGAGTTCGAGGATGAGGACGTGGCGGGGTTGACCATCGCCGGCGTGGCCCGAAGGAAGGTGGTTGTCGCCTACTATCTGAGCAATCCTAGAGTGTTTCGATTCGAGCCTCCCTTGATCGTAACTCGGGCGCAGATAGATCGGGCTGTGCAGGCCCTCCGGGATTCTCTTGCGGAGACCCTGGAACTGCTGGAAGGCGTGTCGCCCGAGAACTAGCGGGAGTCCCAAACGGACTCCCGCACATGGAGCTGTCTGCATGGAGAAGGTTCGACTTCAGTCTCTCCTTACGGGGTTTGCGGACCGCAAGGTCCTGGTCGTAGGGGACTGCATGCTCGATGAATACCTCTGGGGTCGGGTCACTCGGATCTCCCCAGAGGCTCCGGTTCCAGTGGTGGAACTGGTGGAGACGACGTACGCCGCGGGCGGCGCCAGCAATGTCGCCGCCAACATCGTCTCTCTGGGCGGCCAGGCGTCGCTGGTCGCCATCGTTGGGGAAGACGTTCTTGCAGGAACCCTGAGGGAGCAGCTAAGTCTTCGTGGGATCCGTCACGACGGGCTGGTGGCGGATGCCGCCCGGCCGACCACCGTCAAGACCCGGGTGATGGCTCACAATCAGCAGATGATTCGCGTTGATCGAGAGCGACGAACACCGGCGACTCTCGAAGTCTCGGCACGGCTGATTCAGGCGGTTGAGGATCAGTTGGATTGGGCGGATGCGCTCGTCTTCAGCGATTACAGCAAGGGAACGCTTTGCGAAGAGGTGGTTCTCTCGCTGACCCAGGCGGCGCACCGACGCGGCCGGCTCGTGTTCGCCAATGCGAAGCCGGGGAGTATCGGCTGGTACCAGCACGCGGATCTCATCTCACTGAACCAGGTGGAGGCGGAGACGGTAACCGGACTGAGTCTGGCTGCTATTGAGTCGGTGCATCTGGCCGGAGAGCGAATCATGGAACTCTGCAGGGCCCATGCCGTGGTAATCACTCTTGGCGGGCGGGGTCTCGCGGTCTTTCAGCGCGGCGCCCCAGCCAGACACCTGCCGGTGCTTCCGCTGGACGTTTACGATCCCTGCGGATGTGGTGACAGCGCCATCGCCGCGGCGGCGCTCGCACGGGTGGCCGGCGCCGATTGGGTGGAGGCGGCGACTCTGGCCAATCTGGCCGGCAATGCCAAGGTCCGAAAACTGGGAATTGTCGCCATCACCCGACCCGAGATCGAAGGCGTGTGGGCGGTGAGCGACGCGATTGCAAACGGAACTCGTTAGGAAGCTGCTATGGACCTGATCCGGTTTTATCTGGGCGACGTTTCTCGCCTGCTTTCGGAACTCTCCGCGGAGCAGTTGGAAGGTCTCTCCTCGCGGCTTCTCGCCGCCTACCGGGAGGGGCGACAGGTCTTCTTGATGGGGAATGGCGGCAGCGGCGCCACGTGTTCTCATATGGTGAACGACCTCCAGAAGTGCCTTTACCTGGCGGGCGGAAAGACGCTGCGGGCACTGGCGCTGACGGATTGTGTTCCCCTGATCACCGCGTGGGCGAACGATCTCTCCTACGATCGGATCTTTGCCGAGCAGCTTCGACCGTGGGTGCAGCCCGGAGACCTTGTGTTCTGCCTCAGTGGCAGCGGCAACTCTCCCAATGTGCTGCAGGCCGCCACGTTGGGGCGTGAGATGGGGGCCTATGTGGTCGGGCTGTGCGGCTATGAGGGCGGCAAACTCGCCGATCTCGTGGACGAGGCATTGATCGTCCGAAGCGACAATATGCAGCGGATCGAGGATGTCCACATGATCGTGCTCCATCTGGTGTTCTGGCGCACGATGCAGGAACTGCAGCCCGCCGCGGCGCCGGAGCCCGTTCCATGATCGTTTCGTCGGCTCCGGGCAGATGCGGTGTGGTTGGAAATCCAACGGACGGCTATGGCGGCTCGGTCATCTCCTCCTCGCTGTCCGAGAGGGCCACGGTCCGCATCGCTCCCGCAGAGGCCGTGACGCTCCACATTTGCGGCCACGAGGAGTCGATTGGCTGCCCCGACGCCCTGGCGTTGAACGGCGGATTCTGCGATGTCGCCAAAGCGGTGATGACGCGATACCCGGAAGTGTTCGACGGCCCGCGTTTTCGTCTGGAGGCGGACACCACCGTTCCCATCGAGTCCGGTCTCGCGGGATCCACCACCATGTTGGTGGCGATCCTGGGCGCGGTGCTTCGTCTCCTGGATCGAACCTTGCCGCCGCATGAGATCGCCGAGGTCGCCCGCGAGATCGAATTCGACATCATGCGCTGCGTGTGCGGGTTTCAGGACCAGTACATGGCGGTATTCGGCGGGCTGAACCACATGGACTTCCGGGGGAAGGACCCCAACAGCACCGGCGAGCGCGTGTACGCGACGGTGGAGAATGTTGCGATCCACCAGCCGAATATCCCGCTGCTTCTTGCCTCAACCGGGGTACGGCGGCACTCGGGAAGCGTTCACAAGGGATTCCGTGAGCGCTGGATTGAGGGCGACCCGGAGGTGGTTGGGGGCTACGAACGAGCCGCCGCGATGGCGCGCTCGGGTAAGGTGGCGATCATGGCGGGCGATTGGGAACGATTGGGTCGCCTGATGAACGACAATCACGCCATCCAGCGAGATCTCGGGGGGAGTGGGGATGCCAACGAACGCCTTATCGCCGCCGCGCTGGAGGCCGGGGCGCTGGGCGCCAAACTCGCGGGGGCGGGAAAGGGTGGAACGATCATCGCGCTCCACCAGGACCCCGAACTCCTCGCCGACCGCCTGCGCGATGCCGGCGCCGCGCGGATCATCCCCGTCAAACCTTCAGCGGGTCTGACGGTCGACGGCGAACTGTAGGAGACGGCGCATGGCGGAAGCGTCGGCAAATTCGGGGGTCGCCCTGAGCGTGGTGATTCCTTGCTACGACGAGGAGAACCGGCTTCCCGCGACCCTAGAGCGGGTGCGTGAGTTTCTCTCCGCTCGCGGTGGGGACTGGGAACTCCTCATCGTGGACGATGGAAGTCGCGATCAAACGCTCACGGTGGCTCGAGAGTTTGCCCGCGAAGAGCCTCGTGTGCGCGTGCTCTGCTACGGCTCGAATCGAGGCAAAGGGTATGCCGTTCGCCATGGGGCCCTGGCGTCTCGAGGTAATCTGGTGCTCTTCACGGATGCGGACCTGAGCACGCCGATCGAGGAGCTCGACGCCTTCATCCGCGCCATGGACGCCGGGGCCGATGGCGTGATCGGGTCGCGCAGCCTTCCGGACTCCCGGATTGAGATCCATCAACCCTGGTGGCGGGAACTGGCCGGCCGGCTGATGAACTTGCTCATCCGGTGCGTTTCGGGTCTGAGTTTCTGCGATACCCAATGCGGCTTCAAGCTGTTCTCCGGACCGATAGCGCGACAGCTCTTTGCAATGATGACCGTCGAGCGCTGGATGTTCGACGTGGAGCTCCTGTTTCTTGCGAAGCGGCTCGGCTACCGGGTGGTGGATCGGCCGGTGGTGTGGCGCAATTCCGGTGACTCTCGGGTTCGGTTTCGGCACCTCCCGAACGTGTTTCGCGAGTTGATGCACATTCGGACGTACTGGCTGTTCCGTAAACCCGATCGCCCGACCGCCGGCGTGCCTCGGCCTCTCGACACCCCACCGGTATGAACCCCGCTGAATACGAGCGGATGCACCAGCTCGAAGACTGGTACTGGTGGTTCGTCTCTCGCCGCGAGGCGGCGATCCGTTTTCTCAGGGACGCGCTGTCGGATCAGGCTCGGATCCGGGTGCTCGACGCGGGGTGCGGCACCGGCGGAATGCTGGATCTCTTTTCTCGGACGCCGGGGTTCGAGTCGACCGGTGCGGACATCTGTCCGGATGCACTGCGGTTCTGCCGAAACCGGGGTCACACACGACTCGTGGCCGCAGACCTCACCGCGCTTCCCTTCGAGAGCGAGAGCTTCGACGCCGTGACGTCTCTCGATGTGCTGGAGCACATCGAGGCGGACTTCGACGCGGCCGGAGAGATCGCTCGCGTGCTCCGCCCCGGCGGCGTGTTGGTGGCCATCGTTCCTGCCTATCAATTCCTCTGGGGCCCGCACGATGTCGCTCTGCACCACAAGCGCCGCTACGGGGCAGGCCAACTGCCCCAGGTCCTGGAGCGAGCGGGCCTGAAGGTGGAACGAGAGACGTTCTTGCTCACGCTCTTGTTTCCCGCCGCGGTCGCGGCGCGGATGCTTGCTCGCTGGCGGCATCGGGGCGATCAGGCGGAGTCGGCCGGGCTACCGCCGGTGTCCGCGGCGCTCAACCGGCTGTTGATTCGGCTGCAGGCGGCTGAGCTGGCCCTGGCGCGGAGGTGCACGCTCAAGTTCGGACTCTCGATTGTCGTTGTGGCGCGGAAGCCTCTGAAGTCGTAGTCGGGGGATGAGCACGCCGAAGAGGGGCCACGGGCCGGCGGCCCGGCGCCGGGATCGGCGGCAACCCGAACGACTGACGTGTGTCTGAAGCATTGGGCGACGGTGGAATACCGACAGAACCGCCCCCCGGAAGAACCGTCAGTGCGACCGATCCTTGCCGTTCCCCTGTTCCTGTCTCTTCTAACCGCGGCCGCGACACCCGCCTGCGCGCAGGACGCTCTGGACCACCTCTATCCAAACGGCGCGCGTCGCGGAGCGACCGTCACCGTGGCCCTCGGTGGCGCCGGAATACCGGACGGCGCCGAGGTGATGGTGGATGGCGAGGGGATCTCGCCGCGCGGGCGGGTCGCGAAGTCCGCCGTTGAGTTGGCGGTTGCCCCCGATGCCGCACCCGGCAGACGTTGGCTTCGGGTCGTCGGGCCGAAAGCGGCGACGCCCCCTCGGCCCTTTGTGGTGGGCGTCATCCCGGAACGTCTCGAGACCGAGCCCAACGATCGCGCGGCGCAGGCCGAGGCGGTGACGGAATTGCCCGTGGTGCTGAACGGTCGCGTGCCGTCTCGCGGCGATCTGGACGTGTACCGGGTCAACCTCAAGGCCGGACAGTGTCTGGTGGTGGCGGGAGAGGCCCGGGCGTTGGGTTCGCCGATCAACCTGCTCTGCCGAATCCGAGACTCAAAACTTCGTGAGCTGATGATTCAGATGGACTCGCGAACTCGTGACACGCTGTTGGGGTTCACGGCGCCGGCGGACGGGGAATACTTCGTCGAGCTGCAGGATGTGATGAACAACTACAGCACCGTCAACGCGGACTACGTGTACCGTGTGACGCTGACGACCGGCCCCTGGATGGAGTCCGTCTATCCGCCGGGAGTGGAGCGGGGAACCGCGAGCGAGGTGTTGGTCTCCGGCTGGAATCTCGACGGGGCCCAGGGACCCTCTCAGAGTGCGGAGCGGGTGAACCCGGCAGCCGACTCCGGCCCCGATTTCGAACTGCGCCCGCCCGGCATCGATCAGTCCTCCCGTCTGAAGGTCGGGTTGTACCCGGAGGTGGTTGAAAACGAGCGGGGACGTGAGTCCGCCGGGATTCCGATGGCGCTCGCGGTGCCCGGGACGGCTAACGGGCGCTTCGCGGTCCGGCGCGACGTCGACGAGTTCGCGATCGAAGTGTCGGACACTCGGCCGCTGCTGGTTCAGGTGGAAGCTCGCTCGCTGACGTCGAGCGCTGATCCTGTGCTGGAGATTCTGGATGAGAGCGGGGCGGTGCTTCAGCGTGTGGATGACGTCGGCGCGGCCCGCCGCGGTGGCGGTCGGGACCCACGAACTCGGTGGTCTCCTCCGAAGGCGGGGCGGTATCGGATTCGGCTCTCGGATCTCGCCTCGGTTTCACGAGGCGGCCCCGACTTCTTTTACAGGCTGACCGTGGCTCCACCCCAGCCGGTGCTGGAGCTGACGACCCCCCAGGTGACGATTCCCCTCAAGGCGGCAATGGCGGTCCAGGTTCCCGTGACGGTGCTGCGGGGAGAAGGTGTGGGAAAGATCCGGGTCCGCATGGTGGGCCTGCCCGCGGAGGTGAGCTGCCCCGAGGTCGAGGTGGCCGGCGCTGCGGGCGCTCCCGCCTCACAAACCGTGAACCTGTCCGCGACTGTCGTGCCGGGTACCAAGCCAGGCCGCTGGCCGGTGCGGATTGAGGCTCTTGCGGAAGGCGGATTGTCTGACCACGCCACGGCGACGTGGGTGCTCTCCAAAGACCGGAGCGGTACGCTGGCCGAGGGGAGCACCGAGCAGCTATTGCTCGTTCTGCCGGCGCCGTAGCCACTTCGGCCGCGACGAAGAAAGGGCGCCCCCGGAACTGGAGCGCCCTTCTCCAAACCCAGCCCTCAAACGGTGAGGAGGGGAACTACTCGCACTTGAAGCCCTTGAGGGCCTTCTGGGCCCATTCCTTCTGCTCGGCGGCGTCTTTGGTAGGCTTGTAACCCGCCTTCTTGAGAAGGTCATAGGACTTGGTGCCGCACGCATTGAGATCCTTGTCGGACATCTTGGCCTCGTCCGCTGACTTGTGGCAAGCCTCGCACTTCAGCCGGGTGACCGGCTTGTAGGGTCGAGACGCCTCAGCCGGACGGCTGCCAACCATGAGGACTCCGGCAAGCATGCTCGCCAGCGCAACCCCGCCCAAAAGTGTTCTTCGCATTGATTCGGTTCCGTTCCGTTCCCTGGACGACGCGACGACTCGGCCGTCACATCGATGAACTGTCAGAAGGCGCAAAACCGACGACCTGTGGATCGGTCGGCGCCGCTTTGAGAATGTTAACCGTGCCGCCTACCACAGTCCTGCGAGCAGTCGACGAGAAACGGACCCCTGGACTGTCGGATCGGTTCCCACTCAGTTTTGGGGCGATCTCTCGACAACCAACTCCCGTCCGTCTCCAAGTCCATCATCGGCGCGGATCACCCCATCCTCGATGTGAACTTCTAAACCATCGTACGCCGCGACGGCCATCGGGTGCTCGGCGCGAAGCTGGGAGACGACCTCGTGGATCCGGTCGTTTCCGGCGCCGGGATCGTGATGGCCGGCGACGACCATCTTCACCCCGGCCTCCCGGGCATAGCGCCCGCACCATTCCGCATATCCGTGGCCCCAACCCAGCCGTGAGACCCCGTCTGTGTCCCCGATGTACTGGGTCCAATCGTACTGGGAGTCCACGTACAGGACGTCCGCATCCTTTGCGAGCCCGGAGAGTGCCCGGTCCGGCCCGGCGTAGGGTTCCGTGTCGGTGGCGACCACAAACACCTTGCCGCCGTATTCGATCCGGTAGCCGTAGGTCTCGTTCGGATGGTGAAGTCTTCGAGCAGTGAGTCGAACTTCGTTGTTCGGGCCGAGATAGCGCACCAGGTTGTCGTAAACGGGATGGTACTCGATGGTCGCCGCCTCATAGCGGATTTTGTCGAGGCCGATGGGGAACAGTGGCGCGGAGAGCGTTGCCGAGAGGACGGTCTCCAGATCGTTTTGCCAGGCACACCCGCCATGGAGCGAGAGCAACACGCTGAGCCGATCCTTGGGGGCGAACAGAGGCGCGAAGAACGGGAAGCCCATGATGTGGTCGAGATGCATGTGGGTGAACAGCACATGCAGATGGAGCTTGCCGTCCCGAAGCAGCTCGCCGAAGAGGTCCTTGCCCAACCGGCGAATGCCGCTGCCGGCGTCGATGGCGATCCGGATGTCGCCGCAGCGCACCAGAAAGCAGGTGGTGTCTCCACCGTAGTGCGACCGCTTGTGGAACGGGAGCGTCTCGACGAGCCACTTCTCCGCCTCTGCGGAGGTTTCGAATCGTACGCCGGCTTCACTCGCGGCTACCAGCACTTCCGCGATCTGGCGCTGTACATCCACACCTGTGGCGGGAGCCGGGAGAGAGCCCCTGACGCCGTAGAAGCAAATCTCCATCGGGTCCGCGGATCGATTCAATTCCCGGCTCGCGGCATTTTGCATGGGCGTCACGTCCCTTATTCATGCGGTCCACGGCGCTCTGGCCGTTTGGCCGTCGGCGCAGCGGCTTCCCACGGAAGGTGTCGTCCCTTCAATGGAGAGCGGGTCGCGCCCGACCAACTCGAGGCCAGATTCTGTTGGATTCGGGTCAATTTCCTGCCGGTGCGAGTTTTATCGACCGTTTGTAGGGACCGAGCGCTCCGCGGGCCGAGGCGAGCGAAGCACATCGGGAGGAAGTGCGCCCGGCTTCGGCCAAGTGTCTCACGTTGGAATTGGGGTTTTATGATCCCCGGGGGATGATCCGAAAATGAGGATCCGAGAATCGCAGAGAGCGAAGCTGGGCGGACCGATCCTTGGGCTGCTGACTGTGGTATCGGCGGTGCTGGTCGGCGGAATGGGTCAACCGACGCCGGTGAGGGCTCAGGGTACCCTGGGCGATGGCCCCGATGGTGTGGAGATCCCCATCACACCGGATGAAGTGAACCAGGTCATCCGGAATGCCGCCGAGGCGGTGGCCGGAGAGTCTCTTTCGGTGGCCGTGACCGACCGACGAGGGGCGCTGCTGGCGCTGTACAGCCGCCCTGGCGCGACTCCGGCCATCGAAGAGTCAGCGCTCGCGTCGGCGCGGACGGGAGCCTTCTTCGGTGAAAACCAGGCGCCCCTGACGTCGCGCACCGTTCGCTTCATCTCCGGCATCCACTTCCCGCCGGGGGTGCCGAACCAGGAAAACGCGGACCTCTATGGAATCGAGAACACCAATCGTGTTTCTCGGGCGCTCGCGTACAATCCCGGCAAGTTTTACCCGGAGCCTTTGAACATCACCGAGACAGGCCCGGGGCTTGGAATCAACACCGGCAAGGTTCAGCCCAACGACGCGAATCCGAATGCCGTCAACCCCGGCGGGCTGCCGCTCTATCGCCAGGACTTTACCAAGGGATTCCAGGCTTTTGCTCGGCCCGACGCCTTCGCTCCATTAGGCATCACGCAGATTGGTGGCGTCGGCGTTGCGGGCGTCCCACCGGCGGCCGCCGAGTTTGCCGCGTTCGAAGCCACTCGCGCGGGTGAAGCTCCTATCCCCACACAGGGAGCGCGGGCGGGCCAGGAGGCGATTCAGCGCTTTGCCGCTCGGACGTTCAGGCCCGGGACGGTTTACGTGGGTGGGATCAAGCTGCCGCTCGCGGACCTCAAGAACGCACGGCGACCCCGCGGCGTGGCGGCAGGCGCTTTCCCCGGGACCGGCGTGCTGAAAATCGATCCAACCGCGCCGGGCCGAGCGGCGGCGCCGGCTGCGGATGGTTTCCTCGTGGGTCCCGTCGGCAACGCCGAACTCACCCAGGCGGAGGTGATTCAGATCATTGGGCAGTGCGACGCCATTGCGCGAAGAACTCGCGCCGCGATTCGCCTGCCACTCGGTTCACGGGCACGCTTCGTTTTTGCTGTGGGCGGACTGGATGGAACCATTCTCGCCGTTTACCGCCAGCCGGATGCCACGATCTTTTCGATGGACGTAGCCACCGCAAAGGCGCGGAACGCGGTTTACTTCAGCAGCCCCGCCACGGATCTGACCGTGTTCAACCCCGAGTTGCGAACGTTGCCCGCCGGAACCGCCATCACGGCAAGGACACTGAACTTTGCCTCCCAGCCGCTGTTCCCGGCGGGAATCAACAAGTCGAGACCCGGACCCTTCTTTCCGTTGTTTATGGATGATCTGGCCAACCCCGGCGGCACGGGGCCGCTCCAGAACGATCCCCGGATCGCCCAGCCGAACATCAACGTGAACGGCATCGTCTGGTTCCCCGGCTCCACGCCTCTCTATCGGGGTGGGACTCTCATCGGCGGACTCGGCGTCTCCGGCGACGGGGTGGCGCAGGATGACTTCGTGAGCTTTAACGGCGCCCAGGGCTTTTTGCCGCCGGCCGGCGTTCGCTCGGACAACTTCAAAGTGCGAAACGTCCGGATGCCGTACTTCAAGTTCCCTCGGAACCCCACGCTGTAGCGGTTCGCCCACACGAGCGAGACTAGCCCCATTGCGAAACACCCCGCCTCTCAAACCGGGAGGCGGGGTGTTCTTGCGTTTCAGGAAGCGTCCTGACCTGGAGGTCAGGACGCGGGAGCGATGCTGAGGGATCCCGACGAAAAGACCGTGCCTGCCGGTGGCGCACCCAGGCGATTCGGGAAGACGATGTAGTACTTGCCGGTGAACTTCCGGGTTCGGGCGTTGGTTTTCCCTTAGAGCACCATCGTGCCGAAGATGGCGTTCGACTGGATCTGAACGATGCCGAAGGTGTTCTTCGTGCCCGGGAAGGCGTTGCCGGTCCCCGTGAACGTCAGGCCGTTGCTGGCGTTCACCGTAAAGGTGATGGCGCCGGTAGTGTCGTCGAGAGCGCCGGTCCCCGTTCCTGTAAAGGGAAAGCTTCGGCCGTCGCTCGTTTTGCTGACGCCTTTCAGCCCGACGTTGAGGTTGATGGTGGCGGCACGGGCCGAGTTGCCGGCCGCGAGTGAGACAACCAGCGCCGCGGCGGTCGCGGCGGCGAGGATCGGATTGGTGCGGGACATGGGTCCACCTTTCGGGGCTCAAAGCGACAAGCCCAATTAAAGGTTTCCCCCGTCTCTCTGACTTCCTACCGATCATTGGTTGACCCGGCGGGATCGAGACGGGGGAGAGCGCCCCGCGAACCCTGTCAACGATCGGACTACTTGTTCGACCCGAAGAAGGGGAAGAGCTGCTTCAGCTCATCCTTCGTTGGTTGACGTCCGTATTCACAGATCTCGAACGCCTCTGCCGACTTCACCGCTGCACCGGCGGCGTCGCCGTACCAGCTCTTCAACTGGGTTCGGAAGCGGGTCGCAGTCGCAGAGAAGCGGCTGGCGAAACCGCGCCGAACCTGCTCCTTACGGGCCGTTTTCCCCGCCTCGTCCGCCGGAATGAGCGCCGCTGTCCCGTTGGCGCCGCCCTCGAAGAACTGGGACTCCAGCGCCTCCATCACGGCGAGCTTCTTCTCCACCACATCGTCGATGCCGACCACGATGTCGGGTTGGAACGGATTCGGCTTCTGGAAGCGGTCCTCGGAGAAGAGGTACACCGGGTTTCGAGTGAGATAGGGAACGTCCGGGCAGAAGAACGGCACGGTGACCATGTACGCCGAGTCCTGCATCAGCACGCCGACATAGCGATGATCCGGATGGTAGTCGTTCGGCCGGTGACCGATGACGATATCCGCCTGCCACTCCCGCACCACACGGGTGAGTTCCCTCCGCGCCTCAAGCGTCGGCAGCAACTCCCCGTCGTGAATGTCGAGAACCTGCGAGTGCGTGCCGAGGATCTTCGCCGCGGCGCTCACCTCGGCCTTCCGCCGCTGAGCCAGTGGACCGCCGGCCATATTCCAGTGGCCAATGTCGCCATTGGTGACGGAGACGAGCTTCACATGGTGCCCCAACGCGGCCCACTTCGCGCCCACTCCGGCCGCCCGGAGTTCGGAGTCATCCGGATGAGCGCCGAACACCACGATCCGCAGCTTCCCATCCTTCGGCGGCACGGCCTGCGCCGCCCGCGCCGGCGGTAGCGCCATCAACCCCAATCCCAACACCACGGCGCCGGCAGCCCCCGCCACCACCCCGGAAAGCACCCAACGAACTTTCTGTCGATCTACGTCCATCCCGCACCTCCCGGCCGACCCGCCATCGAGTGCGGCGCCGCCTCCATGTTGTCTACGGCGACGAACGGTTCCCTTCCGAGCTTCCGGGATGCTTCGGGCGGCGCGCCGGCATGTCCGGTTCGATCTGCCTGAACGCTGTGGCAAGGGTCCTGGGGCGACAGCTCAGATTGGGAAGTGGTTGCACCGGCCCACCCCACGACCATGGTCATCCCTGGGCTTGACCCGAGGATCCGGGGCAGTAGGTGTCGCAGGCAGTTCTCGCCGGGCGCGGCCAACCCGTCGCGCCGGTACTCTCCTCCAACGTCGAAGCACTTCGCCCACTGTGTTCTGCCCCATAGCCCAAGAAGCGTCATTGCGAGGAGCAGCACGACGCGGCAATCTACGAGATCCGGGTTTTGGTGTCCGGGGATCGGCGCGGGCGTACTCACAACTCGAGGGCTGAATTCTTCATGGCTCGGATCTCGTAGATTGCCGCGTCGTTCGGTGAAGCCCGTCTCAGCGCCCTTGTGCTTCGAGCCGGAGACAAGGCTCGCGAGATGGCGCTTCACGTCGTCAACCACTCCTCGCACTGACGTGCTTATCTGGCTGGGGGATGGAAACGAGAGGTGGAAGTGCCGCCACAGATCAAGGCGGGGTTGACCGGAGCGTATTCGCGGCACGTGGGCCCGGACCCTCGACGGTCGTCGAA
>SXGS01159709.1_pt1 | contig 12694 bp, 7 predicted proteins | sample 3174681 | NCBI WGS metagenome assembly SXGS01 (sample SAMN11356861, study PRJNA531348) | freshwater metagenome | isolation source: freshwater sample F1-80 | place: China: Fuxian Lake, Yuxi | collected 2017-12-25
GTCGCGCATGTGCTGCGATTTGGCCATCTCATCCGTGACGCGGTAGCTAAAGGGCGCCTTGGTTTTCCACTTGGCGACCTGCGAGTGCCAGGCGGTGAACTTTTTCGCGATCGGCCGTTTGGCGATCATCTGGTTCAAGCGGCCGAGCGCATACTTGATGTCGCTGACGACGGGAAGGTGAACGAACCTGTTTTTATTGTGCTCTGACGGGTCGATGTCCACGTGAACAATCGTGCCAGTCTCGCAGAACTTCTCCACTTTGCCTGTCACGCGATCGTCGAAACGTACGCCGAACGCCAGCAGCAGATCCGCGCCCGCAGCGATTTTCTCCGCCGGCTCATTGGGGTTCGTGCGCGTCTTGAATTCGCCGCTGACGGCCCAGTTGGCGTAGGCCGCGCCGTGCATTCCAAGCCAGCGCAGCGAGAGACGATGCGTTTCTGGAAAAGCGCCGATGCCCATCAGCGTGGTCGTGACCGGAATCTGCGCCGCTTCGGCGAACTTGAGCAACTCCGCGCTCGCCTCACCCGTGATGATGCCACCACCGACATAGAGCACCGGTCGCTCGGCTTTCTCGATCAGGCCGATGATCTCGTTCAGCGCCACATCGTCCGCCTTGGGCGAAGCCGGATAACCACGCAGGTTGATCTCCGTCGGCCACACCGGCTGGGCGCGCTGTTGCTGGAGGTTCTTCGGGAAATCCACCACCACCGGGCCGGGCCGGCCGGACTGCGCGACGTAGAAAGCTTCCTTGATGACGCGCGGAATGTCGTTGATGTCGGTGATGAGATAACTGTGCTTCACGATCGGCAATGTCATGCCGAAAAAGTCGGTCTCCTGAAACGCCCCTTTGCCGATCATCGCCTGCGGCACCTGGCCCGTGATGGCCACGAGCGGACAGGAATCCATGTACGCGTCGGCGATGGCGGTGACGAGGTTCGTCGCGCCCGGCCCGCTGGTGGCCATGCAGACACCGGCCTTGCCGCTCGCACGCGCGTAGCCCTCCGCGGCGAAGGATCCGCCCTGCTCGTGACGGGGCAGGATAGTTCGAATCTGCTTGGAGCGCGTCAGCGCCTGATGCAACTCCATGCTCGCGCCGCCGGGATAGGCGAAGATGACCTCCACCCCCTCACGCTCCAATGCGGCCACGAGGATCTCGCTGCCAAGCATCGGTTGTCCCCGTTCGGCCTTGCCGGTCGCGGCCGTTTTCTTCGCTTTCGTCGTTGTCTTGCTCATGTTTGCTTTGCGGTTTGGACTGGCGTCGCCGCGGGCGAAATAAAAACCCACGGCCGTTGCCAGCCGTGGGTTCCTGTCGAAATCTTCCTTATCTGCGACAAGATCCAGCGGCGCCGTCAACTACGACGACGACCGCTACAACCATTTGTCGCACACCTTTAATCATCGGTCAGAGCGTAGGATGCGGGGGCGCGCCGGTCAAGCCTGCTTTCGCCTCGCAGCAACGCCGTTCCCCACCAAAAAAGCCGGCCAACTCCGCCTGCATTTAGCTCAGGCCGGTTCCTGCTGGCTGATGCAGTGAAAGGAGCCGAGACCCCAGATCAGCTCTATGGAGTCCACGCCGATGACGCGCCGGTCGGGGAACTCGCGTTGGAGTATCTCGAGCGCGTGGGCATCGTTCTTATCCCGGTAGGTGGGGAGGAGGACGATGCCGTTGGCGATGTAGAAGTTCGCGTAACTGGCGGGCAGGCGCTGGCCGTCGTATTCCACCCGGCCGGGCATCGGCAGCTCCACGACCCGCAACGGGCGACCGCTCTCGTCCTTCATCATGCGCAGGCGGTGGAGGTTTTCCTGAAGCAGTTTGTGATTCTCGTCCGCGGGGTCTTCCTCGACGGCGGTGACGACGGTGTTCGGGCTGACGAACCGGGTCAGGTCGTCCACGTGGCCGTCGGTGTCGTCGCCCACGATGCCGTCGCCGAGCCAGAGGATATTCGTGACGCCGAGAAAGTCTTTCAGGTGCTGCTCGATTTGCGCCTTGTTGAGGTACGGATTGCGGTTCGAGTTGAGCAGGCAACTCTCGGTGGTGAGGAGGGTGCCGCGGCCGTTGACGTCGAGGGCGCCGCCCTCCATCACGATGCCGGGAGAGAAGAGCGGGAGGCCGCGTAACTTGGCGACGTGCTGCGGCACGGCGTCATCGAGGTCGAATGGCGGGTACTTGTTGCCCCAGGCGTTGTAGCCCCAGTCCACCACGGCCCGCTCGCGCTTTCCGTTCTGGTCGCGGACGAGGAAGATGGGCCCGTGGTCGCGGCACCACGGCTCGTAGGCGGGGAAGTGGTGGAAATGGACGCGGGCGAGCGGCGTCTTTTCCTTCGAGAGAAGGTCGCGAACCCAGTCCTCTTTCTCCTTATTCCAGACGTTGATGTGGACCTCTTCAACTTGTACGAGGTGTTTGATCAACTCGGCGTACACGGGCGGGACGGTGTCGTACTTGTCCGGGAAGCTGATGCCCTCGGGGCGCGGCCAAGTGAACCAAGTGCCGATGTGCGACTCCCATTCAGCGGGCATGCGGTAACCGAGTTGGGCGGGGGTCAAGATTTCAGTCTTCACACATCAAGTATCAAGTTCCTCAGGCGGCGCGAACGTATGATGAAGGCCGCGCCACGGAAAGAGATTTCCGCGGGCCTTGCCTTTCGGAACGCTTCGGGCAAGCTGCGCGGCGCGTGAAACTGGCAAGCCAACGCCAACGCCTAGTCTGCGGCGCGGCCGCGGGGCTGCTGCTCACGCTGGCGTTTCCACCGTTCCACCTCGCGGCGCTCGCGTGGGTGGCGCCGGCCCTCATGCTCTTCGCCACGGCGGGCGCATCGCCGCGCGACGCCTTTCGGGTCGGCTACGCGGCCGGGCTGGCGCACTATCTCAGTTCGCTCTACTGGCTGCTCCATCTCCCATTCCCGCAGACGGCCTGGCTCGGCTGGCTGGCACTTTCCGCCTACTGCGCGCTCTATCCGGCGGTCTGGGTTTGGGTCTGCTGGGAACTGGCGCCGCAGGCAAAAAGCTTTCGCACGAATGAAATCAAGCCGGCCACCGACCAAACCATCGGCGATAGTCCTTGGAAATCATTGCTCACCGCCGGCTGGCACCAACGCCAACTTTGGCTCTTGCTCTGTGCGATGGCGTGGGTGGCGCTGGAGCTAGCGCGCGGCCGGTTACTAACCGGCTTCCCGTGGAACTTCCTCGGCGTCTCGTATCACCAGACCTTGCCGCTGGTGCAGGTCGCCTCCGTAGCGGGCGTGCTGGGGCTGTCGTTTCTCCTGGCGTGGTTCTCGGTGGCGCTACTCGCCACGGCGATGAGCATCCTGCACCGGCCGACGGCGCGCTGGGGGTGGCTGGGGGAGCTCTTCCTCCCGCTCGTGGCGCTGATGCTTGTGGCCGGCTGGGGGTTCGCTCGGGTTGTGCGACCGGAATCGGAGGTGCGCTACCTCTCCGTAGCGCTGGTGCAGCCGAGCATTCCGCAGAAGGTCAAGTTCGACCCGATCGAGAACGCGCGAGCCTTCCAAAAGGTGCTCTCGCTTTCCGAGTTGGCATTGGCGACAAAACCCGACCTGATCATCTGGCCCGAGGCGGTGGTGCCGGGTTTCCTGCGATACGATGAAAAGCTGCTGGCGACGGTGACCGGCCTGGCGCGGACGAACAATGTCTGGATCCTGCTCGGCGCGGATGACGCGGAGCGGCGCGCGGAGGGTTCGGAGGAGATGAACTATTTCAACAGCGCCTTCCTCATCTCTCCCGAAGGGAACTTGGCGGGCAAGTACGACAAGCGGCATCTGGTCATCTTCGGCGAGTATGTGCCGCTGGCGCGCTGGCTGCCGTTCCTGAAATGGCTCACGCCGATCGGCGAAGGGTTCACGCCGGGGCGTGAAGCGGGGCGGCTGGAAGTGCGACATCCGGTCCGTGGCGGAACGCTCGCGCCTTTGATCTGCTTCGAGGATTTGGTGCCGGGGCTCGCCCGCGAGAGCGCGGCGGAGGCGGACATCCTCGTGAACCTGACGAACGACGGCTGGTTCGGCACAGGCGCCCAGCAGTGGCAGCACGCCGCCAACGCTGCCTTCCGCGCGGTGGAGACGGGCCGCCCGCTGATCCGCTGCACGAACAACGGGCTGACCTGCTGGGTGGATGCCCACGGCCGGCTACACGAGACGCAGTTCGGCGACTCGCCCGACGCCCACGCCGCAGGCTTCAAGACGGCGCGGATACCCATCGGCCCGCGGACGCAGACCTTCTACCAGCGGCACGGCGACTGGTTTGCGTGGCTCTGCGTGGCCGTCACGACGCTGGGGTTATTGAGGGCGCGGGTCTCCAAAAAAGACTAGGCAAGGGGAGGCGCCAAGCCCTAGTTTCCACTGATATGTTTGACGTGGCCAAGGCTCGGTTGACGGCGCAGTCGGAGAAGCTCGCGAACCTGCGGAGGTTTCTTTGACGTCCCCAGCGCGCAGAAACGGCTAGCGGAACTTGATTCCCTGATGGCCGGGGACACCTTCTGGAACAATCGCGAACAGGCCCAGCGGCTGATCGACGAGGGCGGCGCTCTGCGCAAGAAGATCGAACCGCTCCTCTCGGCGGAGAAACAACTGGCGGATTTCCATGTGCTGGTCGAGTTGGGCGAAGCCGAAGCTGCGCCGGCACAGATCGGCGTGCTGGCGGAATTGAACGGGGAGTTGGATCAATTCGAGCGGCGACTGGGACAGATGGAGCTGCGCGTCCTGTTAAACGGCCCGCACGACAAGAAGAATTGCATCCTTTCCATTAACGCCGGCGCGGGCGGCACAGAATCATGCGACTGGGCGAATATGATGCTGCGGATGTACCAGCGCTGGTGCGAGAACCGCGGATGGACGGTGGAGGTGACCGACGCGCTCGCGGGAGAGGTGGCCGGCATCAAGAGCGCGACGCTGCTCATCACCGGCGAGAACGCCTACGGTTTCTGCAAGGCCGAGCGCGGCGTTCATCGGTTGGTGCGCATCTCGCCGTTCGATTCGAACAAGCGCCGGCACACGAGTTTCGCCAGCGTGGATGCGATCGCCGAGATCGAGGAGACCAATTCCGAAATCGTGATCCCGCCAGTGGAATTGCAGGTGGACACCTTCCGCTCCGGCGGCAAGGGCGGCCAGAACGTGAACAAGGTGGAGACCGCCGTGCGCATCACCCACTTGCCGACCGGCCTCATCGCCGCGAGCCAGAGCCAGCGTTCCCAACACCAGAACCGCGCCACGGCGATGAAGATGCTGCTCTCCAAACTCTACGCGAAACGCGTGGATGAACAGAAGGCCGACATGGAGCGCTTCTACGGCGACAAAGGGAGCATCTCGTGGGGCAGCCAGATCCGCAGCTATGTCCTCCAACCTTATCAACTGGTGAAGGACCTGCGCACCGGCGTGCAGCCCAGCGGTGTGCAGGGAGTGTTGGATGGCGAGTTGGATGAGTTCGTCGATGGCTGGCTCAAAGCGGGCTGTCCGTCCAAGAAGTTGCAGGGAGTGAAAGAGGAGGAGGAGTGAGCACCATTCTCGACACCATCGTGGCGCAAAAACAACGCGAGGTCGCGCAGCTTCCGGCCACGGCTGTGACGGCGGAGGCGTTGGGCTCGGTGTTGGCCCAGCGCGGAGATCGGCGGGATTTCTTTGCGGCCCTCGAAAAGCCGCGCAAAGGCAGTGTGGTCCTCATCGCCGAAGTGAAGAAAGCATCACCCTCCAAAGGTATCATCTGCGCCGACTTCGACCCGGTTCGTATCGCGCGCGAGTACGAGGCGGCCGGTGCGAGTTGCCTCTCCGTGCTCACCGATGAGAAATTTTTCCAAGGCTCGCTCGATTACCTTCGGCAGATTCGCCGTGCTGTGAAACTTCCGCTGTTGCGGAAAGACTTCATCATTGATGAACGCCAAATCCTCGAGGCAGCCGAGTGGGGTGCGGACGCTATTCTACTCATCGTCGCCATTCTGGACGACGCGCGATTGAAGCGGTTCCACGATTTGGCGCTGAACGCTGGTCTGAGCGTCCTGGTGGAAGTACACGACGCGGTGGAATTGGATCGCGCCGTGTCCGTCGGTGCGCGGTTGGTGGGCGTGAACAACCGCGACTTGAAAACATTCAACGTGGATTTGGCGACAACCGAACAGCTCGCGGCGAAGCTGCGCGCATCACGGGACGGGCAGGGGAGCCTGCTAGTGGCCGAGAGCGGGATCCATACGCGCGCCGATGTATCGCGCCTGGCTGCGTGTGGCGCGCGGGCGATCTTGGTCGGCGAATCACTGATGCGCAGTGGCGACATTCATGGGAAGGTGGAGGAATTGATCGGATGAAAACCCAGTTGCGAGTGCTGATCGTGGAGGATTCCGAGTTCGACTCGCGCATCCTCGTCAGCCTGCTGCGGGCGGGCGGCTACGAGGTGGTCTCCCGGCGCGTCGAGACGAGCGATGATTTAGCGGAGGCGCTGACAACGCAGATGTGGGATTTGGTGCTGGCGGATTACAACCTGCCGCGGTTCAGCGCGCCCGAAGCGCTGAAGCTTCTTCAAGAACGGGGCGTTGACCTGCCATTCGTGATCATCTCCGGCGGCATCGGCGAGGACATCGCGGTAGCCGCGATGAAGGCCGGCGCGCACGATTACCTGATGAAAGGCAACCTCGCGCGCCTGCTGCCGGCGGTGGAGCGTGAGTTGCGCGAGGCGGAAGTGCGCGAGGCGCGGCGGCAGGCAGAACAGTCGCTGCGAGAGAACGAGGCGCGTTATCGGTTGCTGTGGGAGACGGCCTCGGACGCGGTGCTGTTGATGGACACGGACAGCCGCATTCATTTTGCGAATCCGGCAGTGCGCTTGGTGTTCGGCTACGCGCCGGAGGAATTGATCGGCCAGAATCTAACGCTGCTGTTGCCCGAAGAATTGCACAGCAGCGGTGCCATCGGGGTGATGCACACCATCCACTCGGGTGTGCGCGAGACGAATGACAAGCACCGGCGTGTGATGGAGACGTTCGGCGCGCGGAAGGACGGCGCGCGGGTGGTCATCGAGATCGCCTTCAATGACATGGAATTTCAGAACAAGCGCTGGTTCGTCGCCTTCATTCGCGACATCACCGCGCGCAAGCAGGCCGAGGAGGAATTGCGCCAGACTCACGAGCAGTTTCGTGTGGCCCGTGAAATCCAGCAGCGGCTTTTTCCAAAGACCGCACCGCAGCTGCCCGGCTTCGACATCGCGGGCGTATCGCATCCGGCCGAGGCCACGGGCGGCGATTACTTCGATTACATCCCGATGTTGCACGGGCGGCTGGGCATCGTGGTCGGCGACGTGACCGGCCACGGCATCGGACCAGCACTGCTGATGGCCGAGACGCGCGCATATCTGCGTATCCTCGCGCGTAACCGTGACGATGTGGGGGATATCCTCACGCGCGCAAATCGCGTGCTAGCAGAGGATGTGGGTAGCGAGCGGTTCGTGACGCTGTTCCTCGCGCAGATTGACGTGGAGCGGCGGACGTTGTGCTATGCCAGCGCCGGCCATCCCCCGGCCTACGTTCTGGGCGGGGATGGAGCCCTGCGCGCAGAATTGAAGCGTACCGGCATCCCACTCGGAATCGATCTGGAGACAGTCTATTCCGCGCCAACGACCATCGAATTGAAGGCCGGTGATACGTTGGTATTCCTCACCGATGGCATTGAGGAAACGCTGTCGCCGCAGAACGAATTTTTCGGCGGCAAACGCGTTCTGGAAGTGTTGCAGAAACATCGCCATCTACCGGCGGCGGCGATGGTGGATGCGCTGCGCCATGCGGTCCGCGAATTCGCCGAAGGCACGCCGCAACTAGATGATTTCACGGCCATCGTGATGAAGATTGCGTGATGCCGGTGTGAAAAGGATTGAAAACGCAAGGCCGCCGAATAGGATGCTCCCGCTGTTTGTTTCAAACGGCACAATGGTTCGGGACGTAGCGTAGCTTGGTAGCGCGCTTCCTTGGGGTGGAAGAGGTCGTGAGTTCAAATCTCACCGTCCCGACCATTTTGAGCCGGAAAGCCGGCGATCGCAAAGGACGGTTCCAAGGTTATCTGACTGAATGATAGGTGTTCTTCTCATCGCTTTATTGGCCAGCGCCGCGACGGCGTTTCTGATTGTCCGTTTTTCACATCTACATCTACGCGCCACATCTGACACTGCGTTTGGTGACGGTCCACAAAAAATCCACCATGAAGCCACACCTCGCATCGGCGGAGCGGCGGTGACGGTTGGCTTGCTGGCCGGCTTGCTGATCGCTGTTCAGAACGAACTCCTCGTCCTCAATCAATGCGGAGTATGGCTGCTCTGCATCGCCCCTGTATTCATCGCTGGCTTGGCGGAGGATATATCAAAAAAGGTCGGGGCCCGCTGGCGACTCTTCGCCGCCTTCGCTGCTGCAATGCTTGGATGGTTCCTGCTAGGAGGAAGATTGTCGCCGCCCGGCACGGAACAGATGGCCGGCCAACCATTTTACCCCGCGCTCTGCTTCGCGTTCACCCTCTTTGCTGCGGGCGGTGTGACGCACGCGTTCAACATCATTGACGGACTTAACGGCTTGCTTGGTGGCGCAGCCATCTTGATTGTGTCTGCCCTTGCGTGGATGTCGCACAAGGTTGGCGATCCAGAGTTGTTCGTTCTCTGTTTGAGTCTCCTCGGCGGTGTGATCGGTTTCTTGATTTTTAATTTCCCGCTCAGCAAACTCTTCGCGGGCGACGCGGGCGCTTATCTCATTGGATTTTTGATTGCCGAGATTTCGGTTCTGCTCACCGCGCGGCATCCAGAGGTATCGCCGTGGTTTCCAATGTTACTGGTGGCCCACCCAGTAACAGAGGTCTTGTTCTCGATTTACCGACGGCGTTTCCTAAAAAACCAACCCGCAGATCAACCTGACGCCCTGCACCTTCACTCCCTTCTGTACAAGCGTATCGCGATTTGGGTTTACGACGCTCCTTCGAGTACCGCGACGACCAAGATGTTCGCCAACTCCTTCGCGGCAGTCATGGTGTGGTTGTTGACTCTGTTGCCGCTGAGTTTGGCGCTGTTGTTTTATGACAATGACTTGCTCTTAATTGTCGGGGGGCTGGTTTTTGCGCTCTGTTACCTTTCCCTGTATTGGGGATTGGTTCGATTCAAGACGCCTCGAAGCCTGATCTGGATCAAGACTGTCTTCCGCAATAGAAAGGTGGAAAACGTCAGCCAGCCTGAAAACCCCGTGTGCCGCGACTAAAATGTCTGGACAGGTCACTGCAACCTCATTAACCATGCACTAGCCGAGGATGAACCGATTCAACCGTCTAGCGTTTTTGTTTTCACTCATCTTGATGAGTGTTGGAACGGCTCACTCTCAAGACTCTCTGCAGACTCAAAAATCCCTCGGTGGTTCCGTTCTGAACAATCAGCCTGCATCTGTTATTCCACGAGTCGGAATTCCAGCTTTAAGATCGCTGCCGCAGATTGGGCCGGACGCTGTATCGCCTGCGATCGCGACAAACCCACCAGTGCGCCGGCTTTTGGTGGAGCGCCGGAACGAGTTCCAGATCTTCCTCCGTGATTCCGCAGGATTGAATCTCCCCATCTTCGGGCAGGACCTTTTTCAAGATGCTCCGACCACGTTTGCGCCTGTCGAAAACATCCCCGTCACGCCCGACTACGCGGTTGGTCCCGGCGACGAGATTCTGCTGCGCGGCTGGGGGCAGGTGGACATTGATCTGCGCGCGACCGTGGATCGCACGGGTAGCGTTCACATTCCAAAAGTCGGCAATGTCACCGTTGCCGGTTTGAAGTTTCAGGAATTGCAGCCCTTCCTCAAAGCGCAGATCGGTCGCATCTTCCAGAATTTCGATCTCAACGTGAATCTCGGCCAACTCCGTTCGATTCAAGTGTTCATTGTCGGCCAGGCGAAGCAACCGGGCAATTACACCATCAGTTCCCTCAGCACTTTGGTGAACGCGCTCTTCGCCTCGGGCGGGCCATCGGCGACTGGCTCGATGCGCGGCATCCAACTCAAGCGCGGCAACAAGGTCATCACCGAACTCGACCTCTACGACCTGCTTCTGAACGGCGATAAATCGAAGGACGTGCCGTTGCTGCCGGGCGATGTGATTTACATCCCGCCGATCGGCCCGCTGGTAGCCTTGACGGGTGGGGTGAACGCCCCGGCCATTTACGAGATCAAGGAAAAGACGGTTCTTGATGACGTCTTGAAGTGGGGCGGCGGACTCGCCACCACGGCCAGCGGTCGCAAGGCAACCATCGAGCGTATTCAAGACCGCAAGGTGCGCAAGGTGGATGAGTTCGCCCTCGACAAGGCCGGTCTCCAGCAGACGCTACAAGATGGCGACATGGTGAAAATCTATGCCGTCTCCCCTCGCTTCGACAACGTGGTGACGATCCGCGGCAATGTGGCCGATTCGATGCATTTTCCTTGGAAGGAGGGGATCAGGGTGAAGGATTTGATTCCTGAGAAGGAATTTCTTATTCCACGTCTTTATTGGATTAAGCGGAACGCGCTCTCCCAACTTTCCGGTCTTTCTCCATCAGACAAGCACGGGGCTGAAGAGCTTCGTCATGAAGTGAAGCGGTCGCTTGCCGAGGTGAATTGGGATTATGCGGCGATTGAGCGTTTCAATCCAGGCGATCTGACCACCAAGTTAATTCCGTTCAATCTCGGCAAAGCAATTTTGCAGGCGGACGCAGAACATAACCTCGCCCTTCAGCCGGGCGACCTGATCACCATTTTCTCCAAGAGCGATATAGCGCAACCGCTGGCGAAGCAGAGTAAATATGTTCGTTTGGAAGGTGAGGTGAGCGGGGCGGGACTTTATCAGATGGAGCCCGGTGAAACTCTGCGTCATTTATTGATACGCACCGGCGGACTGACAACCAATGCCTACCTCTACGCAACGGTCTTCACCCGTGAATCCACACGAGCCGACCAGCAAAAACGCCAAGACGAAGCGATCGTCCGCATGGAGGCGGAACTGGACCGCGCGGCAGCCCGCATGTCAGCCGCGGGTCTATCAAAGGAATCAGCCGAGACTGATCAGGTGCAGGTCGAGAGCCGTCGTCGTGTGCTGAACTCTCTGAAGGCGATGAAGCCGAGCGGACGGATTGTGCTGGAGCTTCCGCGTGAGCGAGCCGATATCAAACATCTCCCCGAAGTGGTGCTGGAGGATGGCGACCGGATTTTCATACCATCTGTTCCCTCAGTCGTCAGCGTGTTCGGCGCAGTTTACAATCAAAACACTTTTGTGCACCAATCGAACCGTGCGGTTTCCGATTACCTCGCTCAAGCCGGCGGTCCGACTCGCGACGGTGATAAGAGCGAGATGTTTCTCATTCGCGCCAATGGCTCGGTACTGAGCCGAAATCAAACCGGCTGGGGCAGCAGTTTTACCGGCACGCGGCTGATGCCCGGCGACACACTCGTGGTGCCCGAGCGCATGGAGCAGACCAGCATCATGCGCGAGTTGAAGGATTGGGCGCAGATTCTCTACCAAATCGGCCTCGGCGCAGCGGCCATCAAGCTGCTGAGGGAATGACCCGGACACACGCATGAGTCAGTACACTCCTCAGTCATCACATCACGAAGATGTTTCCGCACCACACCCGCCAGAGGAAGAAATTAACTTGCTCGACCTCCTCCTCGTCCTCGCCAAGTACAAGCGCTTGATCATCGGCCTGCCGCTAGTTGCTGGGATTTGCGCGGTCATCGTTTCTTTATTTCTCCCGCCCATTTACACGGCCACCGCCAAGATACTTCCACCGCAACAGACGCAATCTTCCGCCGCCGCGATACTCGGGCAAATGGGCGGACTCGCCGCTATGGCTGGAGCATCAGCAGGAATAAAGAATCCGAGCGACATGCACGTGGCGATCCTGAAGAGTCGAACAATGGCGGATAATCTGATCCAACGGTTCGATTTGCGGGAATCATACAAAACCACGACGATGGTTGATGCTCGGAAGGTTTTGCTGAAGGCGAGCAAAATTGCCGCCGGCCGAACTGATGGTGTGATCACCATCGATGTGGACGATCACGATCCGAAACGCGCCGCGGAATTAGCCAATGCTTACATCGAGGAACTCCACAAACTTTCGCAAACGCTCGCCGTAACCGAAGCATCGCAACGCCGGCTTTTTCTTGAGAAACAATTGAAGCAAGCCAAGGACAGTTTGGCGGATGCGGAGGTCGCGATGAAGAAGCTTCAAGAGACGACAGGGTTGATAAAACTCGACGATCAAGGGCGCGCCATTCTCGAAGCGATGGCTCAATTAAAAGCCCAAGCTACCGCCAAAGAGGTCGAACTGGGATCGATCCGCCTCTTCGCAACGGAAACAAACCCCGACTTGCTTCGCGCCCAGCGGGAGCTATCCACACTGCGAGAGCAGTTGGCGAAACTGGAAAAAGCCGGGTCAACCAACGAATTCGGCATCATGATGACCTCCGGTAAGCTGCCGGAAGCCGGGTTGGAATATGTGCGCAAATTTCGTGAGGTGAAGTATCACGAAACCATTTTCGAGCTTCTTGCCCGGCAATACGAAATCGCCAAAGTAGATGAATCCAAAGACGCGCCGCTTGTTCAGGTGCTCGACAAGGCCCTCCCGCCAGAACGGAAATCCAAGCCCTCGCGCCTCAATATCGTCCTTGTGAGCACTCTGTCCGCGTTCTTCTTGGCTGCCATCGGCGCGGTTGCGTTTGAATCAC
>SXGS01477309.1_pt1 | contig 12693 bp, 8 predicted proteins | sample 3174681 | NCBI WGS metagenome assembly SXGS01 (sample SAMN11356861, study PRJNA531348) | freshwater metagenome | isolation source: freshwater sample F1-80 | place: China: Fuxian Lake, Yuxi | collected 2017-12-25
CCCCTGGGTGGCGCCGCGGATGGTCAGGCCGACGGCGCCGCCGACGGCGGCCAAGGCCCATAAGACGAACACGGCCGAGCGCTCGGACAGCCCGATCGCCACGAGGCGATGCGACGAGTGATCGCGGCCGCCGACCGCCGGCGAACGACCGGCCAGCAGTCGCAACACGGTCACCAGCGTGGTGTCGAAGATCGGGATCAGCAGCACGAAGACCGGGCCGGCAATCACCGACACAACGTCGGAACGGCTGCCCCGAACGCCGTCGTTACTCAACGTCAGCGCCGCCAGGCTGTACCCGAGCATCAGGGCGCCGCTGTCGCCCATGAAGATCGACGCGGGCGGAAAGTTGTAGATGAGGAACCCGGCCACGGCCCCCGCCAGCACCGACAGGAAGGCAATCTCCGGACCGGCCGCCTGGCTGGCGGCGCCGGTGTACAAGCCAATGATCAAGGTCACCGAGACGATTAATGCGGTCCCGGCGCAAAGGCCATCCATGTTGTCGAGCAGGTTGAACGCGTTGGTGAGGCCGACCAGCCACACCATGGTGACGACGCTGTCGAGCAAGCGCGACTCGAGCCAATTCAGGCGATAGCCGGCGTAGACGACGGCAGCGGCCAGGACGATCTGGCCGATCAGTTTGGTCGCCGGCTTCAGGGCCAGCACATCGTCCACCAGGCCCATGACGAAGATCGCCATGGCGGCGGCCAGCGGCACGAATGCGTCGACCGCAGCACCCGTGACCACCGTGCCACCGAGCGTCGCCATGGCAATGGCCACGCCGCCCAACAGCGGCACGACCTGGCGGTGCCACCGGTCATTCCGGGGATGGGCAACCACTCCGGTGCGGCGGGCCAACACCCGGCACAGCGGCACCAACGCCACGGCCAACACCAGTCCGACGAGGAACGGCTGGACGACTCCGATCATGGCGTGAGTGGTCACTCGATGTCGGCCACTGCATCGCGAATCTCGGCGACATGCAGCCTCTTGACCACGTGTCCCGCCGCCAGCGCCGGGTCGGTGTAGCTGGGCGCGGTCCGGCCAGCGGCCGCGTAAGCTTCGGCCAGCGCGGTTCGCAGTTCAGCGAGGTGTTGCGCCCGAATCCCCGACGCGCCGGGCGCGAGGGTGGCATCGGCGAAGTCGAACGGCCGGAGGCCAAACCGCGCCCGGATCGCGTTGATGCGCGCGCGCAACTCCACGACATGCTGGCCCCGGACGACACTGACGCCCACCGTGAGCGTGTCATCGGTGAACGGAACATACGGCGTGAGTCTCGCCGTCTCGGAATCGATGGTCTGGCCGTATGCGTTCGCGATCCGCACCCAGTAACTGGCGGCGACCGCGACTGCCGGTTCGGTGTAAGCGCCGGCCACGGCGCCCGCGATCGGATCCGACACGACGCCGGTCAAACCGCGAAACCACTGGAAGGTGAGCGGGGCGGTGCCGGCACCAGTGACGGTCAAGGTCGCCGGCTGGCCGACGGGCACCCTCCTGCTGACGGGCTGTGACGCGATCGTTGGCGGCGTGGCCGGCGCGCGGGTGACGCCGAGCGAGCCCTCCGAGAACGGCCCCTCGCACGAGTCATTTCCCGTGTAGAGAAACGTAAACGCCGTCGTGGCCAGCGTTGCCGCCGTCCCCGTGAAGGTCGCACTGCAGGCGGGCGTGATCTCGCCGGCGGTGCCCGGAAAGTGCATCGTCAACGACAGGGCGTTCCCGGACACAGTGCCGGAAACGGTCCCGCTCTTGCCCCGGTGACACGAACTGCACGAGCCATCGTTCGGATTGAGTGGATTGGAGACCGCGGTTCCTGAAACGGCTGAGCCGGTCTGGGTCAGGATCCACGTCACGGTCATGGCGTCGGTGACGCCCCGGTTCACCCACCGATCACTGGCGGTGCCGGTCCACGTCCCGGTGAGATTGACACTTGGGGTCTGCGCCGAGGGCCTGGCGAGCTCGAGAAGCAACGTGGCCGTCACGGCCGCCGTCACGACGAGGAGCCAGCCGCCGCCGCGATGATGAGCGCGCAAGTTGAGACCGATTCTATACCTGCGCCTGTCAGCCCGGCGCCGCCAGGGCCGGCCGGCGTCTAGATCCACCCCCGCCACCAATACAGCACGATCGCACTGTACTCCTGGGCGAGGCCACGGATCTGGGCGAGCGACGCGCCGCGTTCGTGCGCGTAAAACTGACTCTCGGTCACCGGCGAGGCGACCGCCTCGGTCCCGGGGGCCAGCCGGCGCCAGGTGAGCATGGCGCGCCGCATGTGATAGGGCGAGCTGACGAGGAGCACGCGCTGCCAGCCGTGGGCGGCCAGGATGGCGTGCGACAACACCACGTTGTCGCGCGTGTTCTTCGCCTGGGTCTCGAGGAAGATGGCATCGGCGGGCACGCCGTTGGCGATGGCCAGCCCGCGCATCACCTCGGCCTCCTGGAAGGCAAAAACGAAACCGGATGAGAACACCATGCGTGGCGCGTAGCCGGCGCGATACAAGTCGACGGCGTGCTTCACCCGCTCCTGGTATCCGCCGCCGGCCGTGCCCGACTCGCCGACGCCGCCGGCGAACACGACAATGGCATCGGCGGCCCGCGGCGGTTCGACGATCTTGAGCGGGTCGGCCAGCAGCCACACGAGGGGGGTCTGGAAGATCAGGACGTATGCCACGACCAGGGCCGCCACACCTTCGATGGTCCGGCGCCGGGCCACGGTATACAGACGGCGCAGCCGATCCTCCCAGCCTGGCGTACCCGCGTCCTTCGCCGCGACCGCATCGTCGATCAGGCGCCACATCGCGGCGATGCGGCGGTCCCAGCCGTTCGAGCGGGCGACGTCGATCCGACGCGCCACTTCGCCCGCGGGTGACGGCGACAGCGCGGCGCGAATCTCGTCGCCAAAACTGTCCGGATCGCCGGCGACGCGCACGATACTGCCGTGTTCGGTGTTGAAACGGCGAACCTCGGCCAGGTCGGTCGCCACCACCGGCCTGCCCATGATCAGGTATTCGTTCAGCTTCGTCGGATAGACATTGGCTGTGTACTCGGTGATGCGATACGGCACCAGCCCGACGTCGAAGCCATGCACGTAGCCGGGGAGCTCGCCGTGAGGCTTCTTGCCCAGCAGCCGGATATTGGCCACCGCTTCGAGACGTGACACGTCGACTTGCGGCGGCCCAACCAGCACGAAGGTGATCTCGGGGTTGCGGGTGGCGGTGGTGACCAGCAGGTCCTGGTCCAGCCATTTGTGCAGGCCGCCGACGTACCCGGCCACCGGCCGCGGCAACGCCTGGAGATCCGCCGGCACGGCCGGCCCCTCGTCGCGCGCGCGCTCGAAGACCTCGAGGCTGACGCCGAACGGGAAAAGGTGCACTTCTTTGGCGAACCCCAGCGCCCGCTGGCGGAGACGGTCCGACGTCACAAACACCAGGTCGGCTTCTCGAAACAGCTGCTGCTCACTGGCCGCGATCCGGCCGGCTTCGGGCGAACTGGAAGGCAGGTCGTCGATGCAGTAATAAATGGTCAGCGTCGGGTCGATGGCGGCGATCACGGCTCGCGCGAGCGGCGTCGGCATGAACGTCCAGACGATGGGCCGGGAGAATCCGGTCGCCCGCATCCAGCGCGACACCGTGCGCATCAACAACAGGCGATTGATCCAGCCGGCGATGCGCGAGTACGGCAACGGCAGGACGAGCGGCGACAGGACGAACAGGTTGGGCCGCTCTTCGCGGAAGCCCTTGGTCCCCTTCCACCAGTTTCGGACGCGCTGTCGCAGCCGGCCGAGGTCGCTGACCCGCGGCGCCCGCACCCCGGTGTTCTCGATGAACAGCACCCGGTGCCCGTCGGCGGCGAGCCGGGACATGATCTCCTGGTGGCCCTGCCAGATGAAGTCCCAGTCGATGGTCGAGATACAGAGGATGTCTGGGCGGCGGCTCATCGGGTGGCGAGCACCTCCTGGTAGGCACCGAACCACTGGCCAGCGACGTGCGCGATCGTAAACCGCGACTCGATGGTGGCGCGGGCGGCCGCGCCAAGCCGGGCGGCATCGGCCGGGCCGGTCAGGACGGCCGCCAGCACCGTCGCCAATTCGCGGGCGTCTCCCGGCGGCACCAGGTGCCCGTTGGCGCCGGACTCGATCATCACGTCAGTCGATCCCGGCAAACGCGACGCGATACACGGCAGTCCGCACGCCATCGCCTCGAGCAAGACGATCGGCAGGCCTTCGCGGGCGGAGGGCAGGACAAACACGTCGGCGGCACGGAAGTAGTCCTCGATGGTGCTGGTCGGCGCCACCAGCTGCAGGCGGTCGCCAAATCCGGAACGATCAGCGGCCTCGCGCATGCCCGCCGCCAGTTGGGCATCGGCTTCGAACTGGCGAGGGCTGGTCGCGCCGACACACACGAGCGTCGACGCCAAGGCGGGGTCCTGCTGCAGCGTGAGCCAGGCATCGAACAACACGCGCGGCTGCTTGTCGCGGGCGAAGATGCCGACATACAGGACCATCCGCTGGTCGGGCGGCAGGGCCAGTTTCCGCCGGAGAGCCGTCCGCTCGGCGGCGCTCGCCGGCGAGAACCGTAGCGGGTCCACCCCATTGGGCACGCCGCGAAGCCGGTCGCGCGGCACACCGGCCGAGACCGCCGCTGCCGCCAGGGCAGGGCTGACGGGGATGAACAGGGCCGCCGACCGAAATGCCCACCACGCCAGGCGGCCCTGGGCCTTCACGGCCGCCGGCTCATCGTGCTGGGCGGTCTGCAGGTGCAGAATGACGGGGCGGCCAAACAGCCGGGCCATGGCCATCACGAGGATGTTCTTGGTCGAGTAGCCCTGGATATGCACGGCATCCACCCGCGGCAGCAGTCGCAGCAGCGCCGCTGACATCCGGAGCAGGGCGGCCGCGACCGACCACCGTTTCTTGACGCTGATGGGGACACGCCACACCGGCACGCCGTCGACCAGGGCGCGCGTGCTTAGCGAGGGATCGGTTGAGGTCGTCAGGACAACGGCGTCGAGTCGCGAGCGCAGTGCCCGGATCACGGCTTCGGCCTGCAGGCCGCCGCTGCTGAATTCAGGAGAATACGCCCCGGTGACCATGAGCACGCGTGGACGCGGGATCATGTTTGTGAACCCAACGGTTCGCTTAGGCGCCGACGGTGCTCTGGACGAATCGGCGGAAGTAGAACAGAACGAGGCACGCGACTGACAAGACGACTGGTGCGCCGAGGGCCACACCCGCCACCAGCACGACGAAGTCTCGCGCGCTGAAGGCCCTGAGGATCCTGACCTGGGCGGGCTGCTCAATCCGGTACAGCGAGGAGCCGGCGCGGAAGGCGACGCGCGAAAACTCAGTGTAAATCTCGTTGAACAACTCGGTCAAGGCCTTGGCCTCGGCGGTAATGGCGCGCAGCCGGGCGACGATCTCGTCTGCCGGCAGCGATTCGCCACCCGGCTCCTTCATCGCCGCCAGCAGGCTGCGATAGTGTGCCGCGGCCGATTCCCGGCTGGCGGCCAGCAGCGCGGCGTCAATCACGTTGCGGGTAATTTCCTGGCGGAATCCGATATTAGGGGCTGACATCTCGACGATGCCATCGATGAAAGTCCGGTCGATCTGCGGGGTCAGCGCCTGCACGTCGCTTCTTTGCGGCCGGCTGGTGTCCGGTCCGCTGGTCGACGACTGCCTCGTCGGCACGCCGGAGTACTCGCGCAGGGCCTGCCGATATGCCTCCGCTAACGCCTCGGCCGAACGGTACTGAATATTCGCGGTCTCGAGCTCCTGCGTCACCCAGGTAACCGACTCGCGCCCGAATCCGCGACCGGCCACGCGAATCAGCGGAACGAGCCGGGCCTGCATCAAATCCTCGAGGCGGACGCGCACCTCGGCGAAGGTCACCGGCACCTTGCCGGCTCGAACTATCGGCGCACCCGACAGTTTTTCGACCTCGGAAATGTTGGCCACCACGCGGGCGATCGCGGCCCGTACCAAGTCAGCCCGAACCAGCAACGCGGTATCTTTGGTTTCCTGGATGTTGAAGACTTCCGGCGACAGGACGGCCACGCTGGCCTTGAGAACACCACGCCGCGCCTCGGAATCGTAGGCCCAGATCTCCAGGATCTCCGACATGGCCTTCAACACGACCGGCTGCGGCAGGCTGGCACACTCGAGTGGCCGTACGAACATCAGTTCGTAGGATTTCGGGAGGGCCCGGCGGCGGGCCACAAACTCATCTTGCACGCGCTGTCGATCGACGGAAGTGAGGCGGCTGTCGCTCAGGCGCGCCTGAAATTCGGCGCTCAGGAACTGGAGCGCCGTCGATGACAACTGCACCGAGAACCCGGTGCGAAAGTCGTCCAATGCACAATAGGCTCGCAGGTCATTCTTCGCGAAGGCCTGGTCAACCACGGACGCGTCGGTGATATCGGCCGCCGCAAACGGCAGGCCGTTCGGGTACTTGCCCTCGTCGGCCCCCTCGAAGATGGGACGGAATCCGATGCCGGCGCTCCAGGCGCTTGGCTGGAGGGCGAAGTAGAGCGCCCCCATCAGGAAGGCGATGATGGTTGACCCCATCGTCGCCTGCCAGATCAGGCGCCGATACTGGACGAGCGGCCGAAACAGGTCGCCGAGCAGGACGTCTTTGGCGGTATCGCCGTTCTCAGAGCTCATCGTCGTTTGCGGCCCGTCATTTGGTCTCTATTCTTGAGTACTGGCCTGGTTTCAGCAAGGCTGAAACCGCTGCGTTAGGTGACGCCCAGCCCAAGGTCGCTTTCGGCCTCGACGCGCCTCGCCACGTCGCTGGGTGTGTAGTCTGGCACGGCTTCCTGGATCAGGACAAGGAGTTGGGCCGTCGAACGCCGCTCGGCCGCCGCGATCACTCGCTCAATCCAGCCGTCGGCCAACCCGCTACCCACCGTCCGGACGGCCCTGATCCGCTGGTGCTCGGTGGGCGCCGTTTCTTCGCCGTCGGTCAGGAGTTCCTCGTAGAGCTTTTCACCGGGACGCAGGCCGACGTACTTGATCTCGATGTCCCGCCCGGGTTCGAACCCGGAGAGCCGGATCATGTTGGCCGCCAATTCGGCAATGCGAACGGGCTCACCCATGTCGAGATGAAAGATGTCGCCGCCGTGGCTCGAGGCCGCCGCGTGCAGCACCAGCTGGACCGCCTCGGGAATCGTCAGGAAGTAACGCACGACGTCCGGATGGGTGACGGTGACCGGGCCGCCCATCGCGATCTGGCTGGAGAAGATCGGCACCACGCTGCCCCGGCTGCCGAGGACGTTGCCGAACCGGACGACCGTGAAGCGGGTTCGGCCGCCGTTCATCGACATCAGCACCCGCTCGGCGGCGCGTTTCGTGGCCCCCATCAGGCTGGTGGGCCGTACCGCCTTGTCGGTCGAGATCAGCACGAACTGCTCGACGTCCGCACGCTGGGCCGCCGACGCCACGTTGTAGGTGCCGATCACGTTATTGCGAACCGCCGAGGCGACGTGCCGCTCCATCAGCCAGACATGCTTGTAGGCGGCCGCGTGGTAAACACGCGAGGGACGGTAGCGCCGGAAGGCCGCGTCCAGCTCATGGCGGTTGAGAATGTCACCCACCACCGCGGTGACCCGCACGTTGGGCAGCGTCTGGCGGATCATCAGGTCGAGATCGTGCAGGTCGCTTTCCGAGCGCTCGAACAAGACGACGTGCCCGGGCGCCATCGCGGCCACTTGCCGCGAGAGTTCGGAGCCGATCGAACCGGCCGCGCCGGTGATCAGCACGATGTGCCCCTCGGTGTTGGTCCGGACCTGCGCGAGATCGGTCTGGATCGCCTCGCGGCCGAGGAGATCTTCAATCCGGACCGGCCGGATGCGATTGACCGACAGGCTGCCGTCGATCAGGTCGCCAACCGCCGGCATGATCTTGAAGGCGACGTCGCACTCGCTGCAGGCCTCGACGATGCGGCGAATGTCGGCGCCATTCGCCGTCGGTGTCGCGAGCAACACCTCGTCCACTTTCAGGCGCGTAACCAGCGCCGGAATGTCGGTCGTCGTGCCCCGCACCGCCACGCCGTTCAGGCTCATGCCGCGCTTCTTGGGGTCGTCATCGACGAAACCCACCGGCTGGTAGTGCAGGGCCGAGTTGGTCCGCATCTCGCGGACCAGCATGGCGCCGGTCCGGCCGGCGCCGACCACCAGGACTTTCTTCACCAGCACGTTCAGGTCGGCGGCCCGGAAGGTCTCGGAGTACACGCGCACCACGAACCGGACGCCGCCGACCAGCATCAACGTCAGCAGCAGGTCGAGCAGGAATACCGACCGGGGGAACCCCTGCAGGCCGTTGAGCCACGCGGTCAGCCCAAAACCGATGATCACCGATGCCGCCGCCGCCATGGCGATATCCAGCAGCTCGCTGACGCCCGCGTATTTCCACCACCCGTGGAAGAGCCCAAACGCGTAGAAGATGACCAGCTTGGTGCCCAGGATGATGGGCAGCGTGTCGATCATGCCCTCCCGGTATGAGTCCTCAATGTTGAAGTCGAAACGGAGCGCGAAACTGCCGTACCACGCCAGCGCGACTAACGCGGCGTGCAGCAGCGCGATCAGCATCTGCCTGAGCGACAGCAGTAGTTGGACCGACCGTCCGCTCATAGGGGAAACATGCGGCATGAGTCTACCAGATGGCCCGCGCCCAATAGTACAAGCGGCCGTAAAGCTCGCGGATCGCCACCGAGGTACGATTCAGGGATCCCGCGTTCGGCAAGAGGTCCAAAACCGTTTTCCGTTCGCCGGCCCCGACCACGAAATCCACCGGGAACGGGCTGACCACCAGGCCCGCTGACTCGAACAGCGCGCGGGCGCGGACCATGTGAAGCGCCGACGTGACGAGCAGCACCCGCGCGTGCCCCATCTGTTGCTCGCGGAGCAATTGCGCGACGGCGACGGCTTCGGCAGCGGTATTGACGACGTTGCCGGTAACGAGGATGCGGTCGGCGGGCACGCCCAACCTCACGGCGTGCTGCCGCAGAATCTGGCCCTCGGGCGCGTCATCGGGCGCCCATGGCACCCACCCGCCCGTAAAGACCAGCCACGGCGCCTTCCCGGCTGCGAAGAGTTCGACGCCGCCGAAAAACCGATCGGGGTCGCCCCACTCGCTGATTCTCGCCGGCCCGGGAGCCGTCACCCGCCCCCCGCTCAGCACGACAATGGCGTCGGCGGCGGGCGCGGTGGCCGCGGGCTGCCGCTCGGCGCCAGCCTCGAGGGCGCCGATCAGGGCGTCCGCCACCAGGGGCGTGCCGCTGATCCAGATCACCGCCAGGCCGGTCCAGACCAGGCTCCACCGCCGGCGAACCAGGCCCACCACGATCAGGATGAGCGTGATGCCGAGCGGCAGGACGAACAGCGGCAGGATCTTGTTGAGATAGATCATGCGGGCAACGAGACCCCGGCCTTCAGCCAGACCGCCGCCGCGACCAACGGCAGATAGGCGATGGCCACGGCCGGCGGGCCGCTGACCAGGCCGGCGGCGACGGCCAACGCGATCGGCAGCAGCCACAAGACGTTGATGGCCGCCACGCCCACCGTGACGCGGCGGTGGCTGCCCCATCGGCGCGAGGCGTGCTGGTAGGCGTGGCTGCGGTGCGGTTCATAGAATCGCCACGACTGGGTCGCGCGGCGCGCCCGGGTGAACGTCGCGTCAACCGCGAACACGCCGAGCAGGATCAGCCAGCTCCAGAACAGCACCGGTCTCTCCCACGCCGACTGCAGCGACAGGGTGGCAAGGATCAGCCCCAGGAACCCGCTGCCGGCGTCGCCCATGAAGATCCGCGCCGGGGGCCAGTTCCACACCAGGAACCCAAGCGTGGCCGCGGCCAGCACCGCCGGCGCCAACCACAGCCGGCTGCCCGGCATCGTAACCAGGACCACCAGCACCGCCCCGAGTGACACCGTGATGGTCTCGACCGCGGCGAGGCCGTCGATGCCATCCATGAAGTTGGTGACGTTGAGCAGCCAGACCACGTAGACCACGGCCAGTGCGTAGCCCCACTGGCCCAGATCAACGGTGCCGCCGAATGCGACCACCGGCGGCGAGCCGCCAAGCCAGGTCACGACCCAGGCGGCCGCGGCGAAGTGCCCGAGCAGGCGCCATCGCATGGGGATATCGCCGTGATCGTCGGCAAACCCGAGCGCCGCGACCAGGGCGCCGCCGCCGACCGCGGCAATCACCGGCGTCCAGTCCACCAGGCCACTGGCGGCCAGGGCCGGCAGGGCCGCCAACACGCACAGCACGATCGCCATGCCGCCGCCCCGTGGCGTGGCGGCGACATGCGAACTGCGGGCATTCGGCACGTCGAGCAGGTGCTGGTCGATCGCGTAGCGCCGGAAGCGGCCCGTCAGCCACCAGGCGGCGAAGAACACCGCGACCGGGAGCGCCATGGGGATCCACGCGATCATGAGGCGGCCTGGCCCGCGTGCGTGGCGAGGTGCTTCCTGATGAGGTCGATCTGCAGGGCGACGACGCGGCTCTCGTCGTACAGCTCCAGCGCGCGAACGCGCCCGGCCGCGCCCATCCGGCGGGCCTCACCCGGGTCGGCGAGGCACCGCGACAGGGCGGTGGCCAGCGCCGGCGCGTCGCGCGGTGGCACGAGCAGGCCGGTCTGGCCATCGACCACCTCTTCGCGGCAGCCGCGGATGTTGGTGGCGACCACGGGCTTGCCCATCATCATGGCCTCGATGATGGTCCGCGGCATCCCTTCGCGGTACGAGGGCAGGCAGAAGATGTCCATGGCCGCGAGCATCACGGGGGTATCGTCCCGCAAGCCGGCCTCGACCAGGCGTGGACCGAGCCGGGCGCGGGCGGCCGCGAGCGCCGGCGCAATCGAGTCATCGTGGTCGCTGGCGAGGCGTCCGCCGACGAGCAGCACGTACAGGTTGGGAAAAGAATCAGCCAGGCTGGCGGCCGCCGCGAGCAACTCGGTGTAGCCCTTTTCGCGGACCAGGCGGCCGATGATGCCAACCACCTGGGCCTGCGGCGGAATGCCGACCAGTCCCCGCGCCGCGGCGGCGTCGGGCACCTGCGCGGGATCGAAGCGGCGGGTATCGACACCGTTGCCGATGGCCACCGCCTGCCCGCCCGGGGCAATCCCTTCGACCACGGCCTCGCGGGCGTCCTCGGCGCTCTGGCAAAACAGCAGGTGCGTGAAGCGCCGCGCGAACCGCTCCAACCCCACGAACAGCCGCCGCTTCCAGGCCGGCATCTGGTCATGGTGGTAGAACCCGTGAGCGGTGTAGATGACGCACGGCACGCCGGCGGCGCGCGCCGCGACGCGGCCAATCAGTGCGGCGACCGGCGTGTGCACGTGCACGATGTCGAACCGCTCGCGCCGGAACAGCGCGGCCAGCACCAGGACCGATCGCAGGGCCAACAGCGGATTCATGCCGCGCGCGATCGACACCGTCTGAATGCGATAGCCCTGGGCCCGCAGGCCCGCCACCTCCGGGCCATCCGAGCAGACCGCGGTGACGGTCATGCCGCTGCGCTCCATGCCATCGACAAGCGGCAGCAGGAACTTCTTCAGCGTGAAGTCAACCGCGCAGAGCTGACAGACCTTCAGGCCCATTCAGCTCGCCAGGCCTGGAACATCAGGACGTTCCAGAGCGGGTACTGCCAGTCCCGCTTCGCCGACAGGTGTTCGGCCCACATCTGGCGGATTGGCCCGGGCCGGAGGTAACCCTCGTGCCGTAACCGCGCCTCGTCCAGCAGGCTCTCGGCCCACTCGCGCAACGGGCCGCGCAGCCACACGTCGATCGGCACGCCAAATCCCATCTTGGGCCGCTCGATCAGGTGCCTGGGCACGTGCCGGTAAAGAACCTGGCGCAGGATCCACTTTCGCTGCCCATCCCGGATCTTCATGTGAAGCGGCAACCGCCACGCCAGGGCCACCACGCGATGGTCGAGGAACGGCACCCGCGTTTCGAGCGAGACGCCCATCGCGGCGCGATCGACCTTGCACAGGATGTCGTCCGGGAGGTAACCGAGCGCGTCGAGGGCCATCATCCGCTGTTCGGTCGACCCGAAATCGGCGAGGCGGTCCCACGCCGCGCGCAGGTCCACGGGATCGCGGCCATCGATCACGATCGCGTCGGGATCGGGCCAGATCGAAATCAGGCGGTGGAACAACTCCGCCTCGGAGCGAACGCCGAGCACGGCGGCCAGCTTGTGCGCCTTGTGGCCGGGCATGCGCATTTGCCACGACGCCGGGGTCACCGGCCGCACGGCCGCGGCCAGCCGCTCCCACTGCGTGGGACTGAGCGCGCCCAGCGCCACGGCCGCCAGCCGGCGGGCGGGCGCGGGCACCGCCATCACTTTCCGCACCCCCGAGTAGCGGTTGTAGCCGCCGACCAGTTCGTCGCCGGCGTCGCCGGACAGGCTCACGGTCACGTGGCGCCGCGCCAGCTGGCGGACCAGGAACGTCGGAATCTGCGACGAGTCCGCGAAGGGCTCGTCGTAGAGCCTGGGCAGGCGGGGAATCACCTCCCGCGCCTGCTCGGACGTGACGTAGAGCTCGGTGTGATCGGTGCCCAGGTGCCTGGCCACGGCGGCGGCCTGCACGGCCTCGTTGTACTGCTCCGAGTCGAAACCGATGGTGAAGGTATGGACCGGCCGGCTCGATTGCGCCTGCATCAGCGACACGATTAACGACGAGTCGATGCCGCCCGACAGGAACG
>SXGS01438621.1_pt1 | contig 12692 bp, 14 predicted proteins | sample 3174681 | NCBI WGS metagenome assembly SXGS01 (sample SAMN11356861, study PRJNA531348) | freshwater metagenome | isolation source: freshwater sample F1-80 | place: China: Fuxian Lake, Yuxi | collected 2017-12-25
GACGATCACGCGCGCCGGGCCGACCTTGTCGGCGATGGCGCCGAACACCGGCTGCGAGACGCCCCACATGAGCTGGGCCACGGCCATGGCGAAACTGATGCTGGCCACGCCGAGGCCGGTGGAGGTGTTGATCGGGGACAGGAACAGGCCCGTGGTGAGGCGGGCGCCCATCGTGATCATCAAAATCGTGCTGGCGGCCAGGATCAGCATCCAGGCCGCGCGCGGCGTCATCGTTTCTTGTTGGTTCATGTGCGCCTCCTCGGTCTGGCAAAGCGCCAGCACGAGGGATTATCGTGCATATGCACGCACATGTCAGAGAGGCATTACATCAGCCCGGCTCGGCGGCGCGGATCAGCATCGCGACCGATTCCGCCGCCATGCCCTCTTCGCGCCCGAGGAAGCCGAGCTTCTCATTGGTCTTGGCCTTGATGTTGACCTGCTGCGGCGAGACGCCCAGGTCTTCGGCGATGCGCGAGACCATCTGCGGGATGTGCGGCGCCATCTTGGGCTGCTGGGCGATGATGGTCGCGTCGATGTTGCCGATGGTGTAGCCGGTGGCCACCACGCGGTGCGCCACTTCGCGCAGCAGCGTACGCGAGTCGGCGCCGGCGAACATCGGGTCGGTGTCCGGGAAATGCTTGCCGATGTCGCCCAGCGCAGCCGCCCCAATCAGCGCATCACAAATCGCGTGCAACAGTACATCGGCGTCGGAATGCCCCAGCAAGCCGCGCTCATATGGAATAGTCACGCCGCCGATGATGAGCTTGCGCCCTTCGGCGAGCACGTGAATGTCAAAACCCTGGCCTATACGCATAATGCCTTGCACTCAAATTAACGATCAAACACTGCAATCGATTCCACATGCGCCGTATGTGGAAACATGTTGACCACACCGGCCGCAGTCAGCGTATAGCCCTGCTCGTGCACCAGCACCTCTGCATCACGCGCGAGTGTGGACGGATTGCAAGACACATACACGATGCGTGCGGGTGGTGTTGCGCCATGACCGGCACACAGAGACTTGACCAGCGCCATGGCGCCATCACGAGGCGGGTCGATCAGCATGCGGTTGAACGGCCCATGTTCACATAGGGCGGCATAAGTCTCTCCGATGATTTCAAACAAATTCATCGCCCGATATTGCGCCTGGTTCTGCAAGCCATTGAATGCGGCATTTTCAGCAGCGCGTCTGACCAGCGAGGCGCTGCCTTCAATGCCCAGCACGTGCGCGCCGCTGCGCGCAATGGGCAGCGAAAAGTTGCCGATGCCACAAAACATGTCCGCCACGCGCTCGCCCGGCTGCGGCGCCAGCAACACCAATGCGCGGTGCACCAACACGCGGTTGACCTCATGATTAACCTGGGTGAATTCCGTCGGAAAAAACGGCATTTTGATGTCGAATTCCGGCAGAGAGTAGTGCAAATCTGCGGGCGCTGCAGGCCATAGTGGATGCGCGGTTTCCGGCCCCTTGGGTTGCAGATAGACATGTACACCGTGCGTTTCGGCGAATGACTTAAGCAGCGCCTTGTCGTCTTCCGTGGGTGGCTCCAGCACGCGAAACACCAGCACGTCGGCCGTATCACCACAGGCGATTTCAATTTGCGGCATGCGTTCGCGGATACTGAGATTTCCAACCAATACGCGCAGTAGCGGCAGCAACTTTGAGATACCCGGTGGCATCACTTCGCAGCTTTGCATATCGGCAACAAAGCTCGAGCGCTTTTCGTGAAAACCAATCAGCGAGCCGCCCTTCTTGATGACATAGCGTGCGGTCATGCGCGCACGGCGGCGATAGCCCCACGACGGGCCGTGTATCGGCGGCAGCATATGCCCGGGCCTGACTTTGCCGATGTGCCACAGATTGTCTTCGAGCACGCGTTGCTTCGCCGCCACCTGCGCGCGCGGCTCCAAATGCTGCAGGCTGCACCCGCCGCAGTTGCCGAAATTCACGCAGCGCGGCGTTACCCGCTGTGAACTCGCCTGCAAAATAGTCTGCACATGGGCGTTTTCGTAACTGGCTTTTTTTCGATAGATCGAAGCTGTAACCACTTCACCAGTCAAAGCCCCCTCGATGAAAATGGTTTTGCCGTCACGGCGCGCAATGCCACGGCCTTCCTGATCGAGGGATTCTATTTCGTAGGTTTGCATATTCTTCTGCGCCGCAGCGGAGTTCGAAATGCGCCACGATCGCTTTCCCATTCGCTTATCTTAATGCTTCCACCGCTCCAAAAATTGCTTCCAGTGCGGCTCGGCGGATTTTCCCAGCGTTGAACGCACCAGCTCGCACTGCTGAGTATGCTGATCCGGGGTAAGCGTACCACGCATCAACTGAAACCGCAGATACACCAGATACGTATTCACCACGTCAGTTTGGCAATAGTTGCTGATGTCGGCCAGTTTGCCGGCCTGATACGCGTCCCACACCTGCGCGCCGGACATGCCAAGTTTGCCAGGCAGGCCCATCAGCTGCGCCAGATCATCCAGCGGCGCGTTGGCGCGTGGTTGATACATCGCCAGCAGATCCATTAAATCCAGGTGGCGCGAGTGGTAACGGCTGATGTAGTTGTTCCACTTGAAATCACGGCTGTCGCGATGATCGCCCTCACCCATGTCCCAGTAGCGCGGCGCGCGCACCCCATGCACCAGGCCGCGATAGTGCAACACCGGCAGGTCAAATCCGCCGCCATTCCACGACACCAGTTGCGGCGTGTATTTCTCGATGCCATCGAAAAAGCGTTGTATGACTTCGCCTTCGGATTCGCCATTCGCGCCCAGCGACCAGACCTTGAAGCTGTCACGGTCGCGCAGCGCACACGAAATGACCAGCACGCGGTGCAGATGCAACTGCAAAAAATCGCCACCGGAAGTTTGTCGCCGCAACTGAAATGCCATGGCGGCCACGTCGGCATCGCTGAGGTTGACATCGCCAGCACCCAAGTCATGCAGCTGCCGCAGGCCCGCGATATCCGGCACCGTCTCGATGTCGAACACCAAGACTGGCGTCACAAAAAGTCTTTTAAAAACAGATACTTAAAACTTATTTTTTTATCCACGCTCCGCCCGCGTTTTGTACATACCAGCCGGGCTGCGCACGATCGATCCAGCGCTGGCCGAAGGTGTTGCGGATTTCACCTTCCCATTCCGGGCGATTGTTGGCACGCGCAATTTCACGATACAGCGCGGCGCGATCCTGATTCTCTGCCGCGATCAGCGCGTTGACGGCGGCACGCTGCGGCAGCGGCACCGCCGCCGCGTCGCGCAGTGCGACATTGCCGTCACGAGTCAGGCCCACCGCACCGCTACCGTATAGCGGTGCGAGTTCGGCGTGACGTTTTTGCATGCTGCTTTGTATGGCGGCAATGCCCGGCGTGTTGATTTCAAGATTGGCTTGCGCAAACGCCTGACTTGCACCTGTCAACGACGCAACCAGCCACAGAATTTTTACGAATAGTGGTTTCATGGCTTGCTCCTTATTTCGCCGCCGGCTTGTCTGATTTGGGGGCCGGAGAGGATGGTGAAGAAGGCGATGAGGGTGATGGGGGTGACGACGGAACGCCACCCTTGAGCTGCCACACTTCATCGATAATGCGATCCGCGGCCTTTTCCGCCGCCGCCGCCGGAAAATAAATATTGATGGTGACGCAGCCCGCGCTCATCAGCGCCGCTCCCGTCAAAACGCCCAGCAGCACTCGTCTATTCTTTGCCAATGCCGTCATGTTGTTACTCCACTATCGGTTTCACGTTGCCTTGCGTCACCCGTTTGATGCGATCCAGCAATTCCTGCCAACTCACCTGGCGATTGTAGCCCATCACTGTTATTGCCGGTATGCCGCCACCCTTCACCAGCACATAGCCTTGCGGTTTGTCTTCACCTTCGACACCGCTCATTTCGCACACGCTGTTTTGCAACTTGCAACGCCAACCCAGTCTGTCATAACCGAACTGCTCGAAAAAGCGCAGGAAGCTCCGTTGGATCGCCGCTGCCGCACCCGCACCACCGAGCGCCGAAATATTCTGCACCGCCGCCTGACTGATCTTGCGCGGATACTCGCCGGCACTGCTCGCCAGCCGTGCATCGAATTTGACCGGCTGCCAGTTCACCAGTTCCAGCCCGGCGACACTGGCGTCGATCCGCCCGGTAATGTTGCCGAAGGAATACGTGCGCGTCACAAGCCCCAGATCCAGATTGCGCATGCTCACATCGGCCTGCACGCGCGGCGCCTTGCCGAATACATCCAGCAACACCAGGTTCTTCACATCCACCGTGCCGTCGAACACCTGCAAAGACAACGCGCCGTCCACGCGCAGGGTTGACTTCACGTGGCGTACCATCGGCAACGTTGCCGCCAGTGTGCCGTACATCACCGGCATCCCCAGCGCGGCCGTAAATTTATCCATCGAAATACCACCCACCTCGCCGGTGAATTGCCAGTAGCCACTGGCGCCACCTGCAGCACCCACGCGCGCCACAAAATCGCGCACATCAACAAAACCATCGAGCAACGGCACACGCAACTGCTTCAACTCAAAACGCGGCCCCTGCATATCAAGTGGCACCGCAAACGTTCCCACCGGCATTTTGAGAATCTCACCACCCTTGACCGTGACCGCTGCCTGCGTCGCCGCGTCCGCACGCCACGGCACGCTGCCGTTGACTTCAAACAGCGCAAAGCGGCGCTGGGTCTTGTCTTCAAACGACACATTGTCGAGCTTCACATCAACGCTTTGCAAGCCTGCTTCGGTCAGGCGCAATGCGGCCGACACGCGTCCGTCGCTACGCAGATCGGAAAGTGCCGTGCCTTCGAGAAACGGCTTCAGCACGATCTCGTGCAACGGGGTCAACGGTATCGCCTGTGCTTCAGCGCGTGCCTGTGAAATCCTCTTTCCAGCCAGATCATAGGCGCCCGCGAATGTGACATCGCCCACGCCGGGATAGCCCAGAACGCCGCGCTCGACCGTCAATAACTTTGCACCCAGCCGCCCTTCAGCGGACAAGCGCTGATTCGCCGCCTTCAAATAGATTGGCTGCCAGAAGGTTTCGCCCGCCTGCCAGACCAGCGTCGCGTTCCAGCGCAGGTGATCGGCTGCGGGTTCAGCGGCGGCGTCGAGGGTGAAGCCCATTTTTTCGCAGGCGCGCAGCCCTGTGGCATCGGCGAATCCCACGTTGGTCACGGTGAGCTTTGCGCTGATGCGCCCATCACCGCCATAAACGACAGAACCGTTGATCATACCGGCGTTCAGCTTCGGTAAATCCGGCGCCAACCATGGCGCAGCGCGCTGCAAGCGCCCGCTTTCGATGCGCAGACTCAAATCGCTGCCGCGTTTGCCCGGCGTCATGTTCACCTGCCAGGTTTCGCCCTTGGCCGGCTTGAAGGCTAGTTCCAACGCGCGCTTGTCAGTGCGGTAGCTGAACGACAGCGGAATTTTCTCGCCCAATGCAGGCGCGGACAGCATGCCTTCGTCGCAGGCGATGCGCGCATGCTCAAGTCTCAGCGCTGCGCAATCCAGCAGGATGTCCTTCCAGCTTTGCTCGCCCAACTTGACGGCGGCAATCTGAATGGTCACTACGCCATTGACAAAACTCGCACGGATGCCTTGCGCGGAAAACCCCGCGCCGGTGACGTCGTCGAGCGTCAGTGATATCTGCTGTGAGCGGGCGGGCGCTGCCATCAAAAGCCATAGCGCTCCCGCAGCAAATACCCATCTTGCTACGGCATAAGCAAGACGAACCGCGCGCCCTGCACCCGTTGACAACACGTTACGCGGGGAACACACCCGTCGAAAGATAACGGTCGCCGCGGTCACAGATGATGGCGACAATCACCGCGTTTTGTACTTCGCGCGACACCTGCAAAGCTGCCCACAGCGCACCACCGGATGAAATGCCGCCAAAGATGCCCTCTTCCGCCGCGAGGCGACGCGCCATGTCTTCAGCGTCGCGCTGCGCGATTTCGACCACCTGATCGACGCGGCTCCAGTCGCAGATGCTGGGCAGGTAGGCTGCCGGCCAGTTGCGTATGCCGGGAATCTGCGACCCGTCGCTGGGCTGGCAGCCCACGATTTTGACTGCGGGATTTTTTTCCTTGAGGTAGCGGGACACGCCCATAATGGTGCCGGTGGTGCCCATGCTCGAAACGAAATGTGTGACCTTGCCGCCGGTGTCACGCCAGATTTCCGGCCCGGTGGTCTCATAGTGCGCCAGCGGATTGTCGGCATTGGAAAACTGATCGAGCATGATGCCCTTGCCTTCCTTCACCAGACGTTCGGCGGTATCGCGCGCGGCTTCCATCGCGCCCTCCTTGGGCGTCAGCACCAGTTGCGCGCCATAGGCGGCCATGCTCTGACGGCGCTCGACAGACTGATTTTCCGGCATCACCAGTATCATCTTGTAGCCCATCATCGCCGCACACATGGCGAGCGCGATGCCGGTGTTCCCACTGGTCGGTTCGATCAGCGTGTCGCCGGGTTTGATCTGTCCGCGCGCCTGCGCACGCTTGATCATCGACAGCGCTGGGCGATCCTTGACGGAACCCGCCGGGTTGTTGCCTTCGAGTTTTGCGAGGATTACGTTGCTGGTGTTGCCGGGGATACGCTGGAGACGCACCAGCGGGGTGTTACCGACGAATTGTTCGAGTGTCTGGTTCACGGTGTTTGCGATGTCTGGAATGGCTGATCGAGTGAGGGTCTGGCGCGTGCACTGTAGCAACGGCGGTGCGCAATCATAGCGCAATCCGCGTGCCTCCCAGCCAGATAAAAAACCCCGCCGCAGCGGGGTTTTTCAAGTTGCCGGAAACCGTTGAATTACTTCTTGTCGGTTTTGGCGTCGTCTTTCTTGGCATCTTTCTTTTCATCGGCCTTGGTGTCTTTCTTCGCGTCAGCCTTGGCGGCCTTCTCGTCCTTCTTCGCGTCAGCCTTGGCACCCTTCTCGTCCTTCTTCGCATCTGCCTTTACCGCTTTGTCATCCTTCTTGGCATCCGCTTTTTTCTCTTCTTTCTTCGCATCGACCTTGGCCGGCTCTTTCGCTTCCGCTTTCTTGGCGGGGGCTTTGTCGGCCGCTTTGTCGGCTTTCGCATCCTTCGCGGGGGCAGTACCACCAGCCACCGTGACGCTGCTACGGATGTCTTTCATCGTGGCCGGGCCGATGCCGTTGACCTTTTCCAGATCATCGACCGTCTTGAACGAACCGTTCTTGGTACGGTAATCAATAATCGCCTGAGCCTTGGTCGGGCCTATCCCCTTAAGACCATCCAGCTGCTCTTTGGTGGCAGTATTGATGTTCACTTGCGCCAGCGCTGCGCCGATCATCGCCAGCCACATCCCCACTATCAGCAAAAATTTCTTCATGCTTTCTCCCGGTAAAAAATGTGTGTCTGCATCGAGACCACGCAGGTTGCACGGCCTTGCGGACATGGTCTAAAAACGCCCTACGGGCAATTGAGTTGACAGCTTCGTGTAAGGTGGAAGCCAGTTTACGCCGCGCGCGCTGCAAGCGCTTCACAGTAACGCGTAACCCCTTGTTCTACCACAAGAAATGGCTCGGCATAGCCCGTGCTGCGCAAGCTTCGCAAGTCTGCCTGGGTATAGCTTTGATACTTACCCTTGAGATCGGTGGGAAATGCGATGTATTCAATCAACCCCTGCGACTGCATCGCTGCCAATGCCAGCGCGCCCTCGCCACGCGCCTTGCGGCAGGCATTAATGGCCGCCACGGCAACGTCGTTGAAGCTTTGCGCTGCACCCGTTCCGCAATTGTAAATACCTGTTTTCAAAGGATTATCCAGAAAATACAGGTTCACCTTGACGACATCTTCCACCGACACAAAATCGCGCTGCTGCTCACCATTGCCGTAGCCGTCGCTGCCTTCAAAGAGACGCACCTTACCCTGCGCCCGGTACTGGTTGAAAAAATGAAAAGCTACGGAGGCCATGCGCCCCTTGTGCTGTTCGCGCGGACCGTAGACATTGAAATAACGCAGCCCCACCACCTGCGACCGGATGTGCGGCAGCATGCGGCGAACAAATTGATCGAACAGATGTTTCGAGTAACCGTAAACGTTCAGCGGTTTTTCGCAATCAGGCGTTTCACGAAAGCCGGTGAGATCGCCGTAAATCGCTGCCGAAGACGCGTAAAGGAAGGGGGTCTTCTGCGCAACACAAAAGTCGAGCAGCCGTCGCGAATAGCGATAATTGTTTTGCATCATGTAGCGGCCATTTGACTCGGTGGTATCCGAGCAGGCGCCCTGATGTAGCAGTGCGGTCACGCTGTTGTTGAACAAACCCTTGTCGAGCGCGGCGATAAGCTCGTCCTTGTCCAGATAATCGTCAATCTGGCAATCCACCAGATTGGTGAAACGATCACCCTGCGTCAGATCGTCCACTACAATGATTTGCGTGATGCCGCGCGCGTTGAGTGCTTTCACCAGATTGGCGCCGACAAATCCTGCAGCACCGGTTACGATGTAAGTCATTGATTTAATTAAGTTTATTTAAACAGTTCCTGAGGCGTGACCACTGCCGTGCCGAACTTGCCGACGACAATGCTGGCGGCACGGTTGGCAATGCGCACGGCCTCCTCCATCGGCAAACCGCCACCTAGCGCCGCGCCCAGCGTTGCGATCACCGTGTCGCCCGCACCGGAGACATCGTACACCTCGCGCGCCTGCGCGGGCACGTGCAGTCGCTGGCCCGAAGCATTATCTCGGCTGTCGCGACTACCACGATAAAGCGTCATGCCTTCTTCACTGCGCGTCACCAGCAGCGCTTCCAGCCGCAGCGATTTGCGCAATTTTTGCGCGCGCACGGTAAGGTCGGCTTCACTGCGCGCGCGGCCCGCCACCTGGTTGAATTCGCTGCGATTGGGCGTGAGCAGCGTAGCACCGCAATAACGGCTGAAATCGTCGCCCTTGGGATCCACCAGCACTGGCTTGCCTGCCTTGTTGGCGGCAGCAATCATGGCTTCGATATGCGCAAGGCCGCCTTTACCGTAATCAGACAGAATCACCACGTCGTGCGTTGGCACCAGTCTGCGATACTCCCGTAGCTTCGCCGCCAGCACTTCGTGGCCCGGCGCAGTCTCGAAATCCACGCGCAGCAACTGTTGCTGGCGACCGATCACCCGCAACTTCACCGTGGTATCAACCGACTTGTCGCGATGCAGCCGCGCGTGCACTTTTTCATTCTTCAGTAAGGCAGCCAACTGCGCACCCGCTTCATCGCGCCCCACCACCGACAACAGTGAAACGCGCGCACCCAGTGCTGCCACAGTGCGTGCCACGTTGGCCGCGCCGCCAGGACGCGCCTCGCTGCGTTTGACGTGCACCACCGGCACCGGCGCCTCGGGCGAAATACGTGCGACATCGCCGAACCAATACCGATCCAGCATCACATCGCCCACCACCAGAACGCGGGCTTTTTTAAACGCGGCAAGACTCATGTGGTGCCTGCTGCAATCTCGCGTTGTATGCGCTGCAACGCCGCAATCGGGTCGGCGGATTGGGTGATGGGTCGGCCGATCACCAGATAATCCGCGCCCGCATCCAACGCCGCTCGCGGCGTCATCACCCGCTTTTGATCGTCCCCTGCGGGTGTGGCCGAGGTGTCCGCAAGCCGGATGCCCGGCGTCACCAAATTAAACGCCGCGCCACAAGCAGCACGTAACGCACGCGCCTCCTGCGCTGAGCACACCACACCGTCCAGCCCCGCGCCTTGCGCCAGGCGTGCCAGACGCAACACCACGGTAGCGGGATCGCCTTGCATTCCGATGTCGGTAAGGTCACTTTGCGCAAGACTGGTCAGCACGGTCACCGCTATCAACTTGGGCTGCTGCGACTCTCCAGCGACTGCCTCGCGTGCGGCGCGCAACATACCGCTGCCGCCCGACGCGTGCACATTCATCATCCACACGCCCAGTTTAGCGGCGGCTTTGCACGCGCTTGCCACGGTGTTGGGAATGTCGTGAAACTTCAAATCGAGAAACACGCCAAAACCGCGCGCCACCAGCGATTCCACCAGCGCCGGGCCCGCCGCCGTAAAGAGTTCCTTGCCGACCTTCACGCGGCACAGTGCGGGATCCAGCCGCGCGGCGATTTCATGCGCAGGTGGCGCAGTCGCGTAATCCAGCGCGACAATGATTTTGGGGTCGTTCATGGCGATACTACTCGTATTGCTCATGCAGGCAGGCCTTTTTCTTCGGTACGGCGGGGTGAGTAGGTTTCCCACGACGCGCACGCGGGACAGTGCCAGTAAAACTGCCGCGCGCGAAAACCGCAATGGTCGCATTTATACATCGCCAGCCCGCGCGTATGCTGATGCACCAGCATTTTGGTGATTTCCAGATCCTGCCGCCGCTCGGCAGGTGCGTCCAGCAGCTGCGCTTCCAGCAGCTTATCCAGCCCCAACAAGGTCGGTGAGCGGCGCAGTTCATCTCGTACCAGCGCGTAAGCTGCTTCCGCACCCTTTGATTCAAGCAGGCCGTCGAACACGGTGTTGAGCAGATCGAGCGAAGGATATTTCGCCAAATAGCCGCGCAGCAGCGTGATGCCCTCTGCAGCCTTGTCCTGCAGTTTGAATACGCGATACATGCGCTCGGCCACCAACGACAGATAATCGGGATTCTGCGTCTCGATGCGCTTCCATGCCGCCACCGCCGCATCAAGCTTGCCCTGCGAGTGCTCCACGTCGCCCAGTAGCAGATTCGCACGTACGCACAAACGGTGATGCGACAACGCATGATCCAGATGCGACCGCGCTGCCTCTGCCCGCGTATGCATGATTTCGCTGCTGGCCATTTCACAATAAAAATTGGCGATGTCTTTCTGGCGCGAATGGCCGGTTACCTTCTCCAGATTACCGGCGATCACAATGGCCTTCTGCCAGTCTTTTTCCTGCTCATAAATCTCCAGCAGAAATTTCAGCACAGCCTCGGCATACTGCGTGTGTTCGAGTTTGAGGAAAAGCTCCTCGGCGCGATCCAGCAAACCGGCCTTGAGATAATCCTGTGCCAGTTCGTACAGTGCCTGGGTTTTCTGCACCTTGGCCAGATCCGGACGCGCCACCAGATTCTGGTGCATGCGTATCGCGCGCTCGACTTCGCCGCGGCGCCTGAAAAGACTGCCCAGCGCAAAATGCAATTCGATGGTTTGCGGGTCAACTTTGACCACTTCAATAAAGGCTTCGATTGCCTTGTCGGGCTGCTCGTTGAGCAGAAAATTCAGCCCCTTGAAATAGGAAGTTGGCAGCGCGCGCGATTCCGAAAGCAAATGGCGGATATCGATGCGCGCAGCGCCCCAGCCCAGCCCGAAAAAAAGCGGCAGCGCAAGCAGCCACCAATATTCAATTTCCACAGCGAAGCGCCCCGCGTTACAACGCACCCGCAGCCGGCGGAACCGCCGATGCCACCGCAGGCGACACGGAGACAGCTTGCGCCGCAGCGGATTCTGACGGTACGACCTTGCGTGCATCGCCCAGTTCCCGCTGCGTTCGCGACAAATCACGCCGCAAACGTACGATATGCGCGAGACTTGCGAACACGCCCGCCACCGCGCCCAGAGAAAATACCACAAGAATCACAAAAATCAGCGGCGCCTGCCACTGCAAGCCGAGGTAATACCGTACGGCCACTTGATCGGTATTCTTAACGGCAAACGTGAGCGCCAGTAGAAAGAGCACCACCTTGACCACGAGAAACAGGACTTTCATCGCGGCTCGCGGAATTGAGAATACACAAATCGCGTGGCACCAGCACCAGCAAAAAACGGCATGATCTTTCGATCATGCCGTTTCAGCGCAACTGCCGAAACTGCCGCGAGATACAACGCGCAGTTGATACTTTGACCTTGGCGAAAATGGCTGCCGCAGCTACTTGCGCACATCCACGCGATCACGCAATTCCTTACCTGCCTTGAAGTGCGGCACGTGTTTCGCGGGCACCTGCACCCGGTCGCCGGATTTGGGATTGCGCCCTATACGCGGCGGCCGGTAATTCAGACCAAAACCGCCAAACCCGCGAATCTCGATGCGCTGCCCAGCAGCGAGACTCTTACCCATCGCATCCAGAATCATTTTCACCGCTAGTTCGGCGTCCTTCGCCACCAACTGGGGAAAACGCGCCACAAGTTTAGCGATCAGCTCCGACTTGTTCATAATACTCCCTTACCCTGTTTTAAGCCTGTTATTGAGCCTATTGTTGGTTACTTGCCGTATCCAACTTTGCCTTTAGCAACGCGCCGAGATTGGTGGTCCCGGTGCTTGCCGACTTGCTATCGGCTGCGACTTTTTGCATCGCCGCCGACTCCTCCGCAAGGTCTTTCGCCTTGATCGACAAGTTGATCGACCGGTTCTTGCGATCAATATTAATGATCATCGCCGTTACCGAATCACCTTCCTTCAAATGCGTGCGGATGTCTTCCACCCGGTCACGCGCCACTTCAGATGCCCGCAAGTAGGCTTCAATATCACCCACCAACTGTATCACGGCGCCCTTGGCGTCGAGAGATTTTACCGTACCCTGCACTATCGAATTTTTGTCGTTGGTTGACACGAAATTCGTAAACGGGTCGCCGTCCATCTGCTTGACGCCGAGCGAAATCCGCTCGCGCTCGACATCAATGGCCAGCACCACGGCTTCGACTTCGTCACCTTTTTTGTAGTTGCGCACGGCCTCCTCGCCGGGCAACGACCATGACAGATCAGAC
>SXGS01149228.1_pt1 | contig 12691 bp, 8 predicted proteins | sample 3174681 | NCBI WGS metagenome assembly SXGS01 (sample SAMN11356861, study PRJNA531348) | freshwater metagenome | isolation source: freshwater sample F1-80 | place: China: Fuxian Lake, Yuxi | collected 2017-12-25
GGGTGTCGGGTGTCGGGTGTGGGGTCGTTCCCAGGGCGATACCCGTAGGCTGGATTGGATTGCACTTTGGCTGGGCGGACAGCAGCGGGACCTGCCGCCCGGTGTCGTGCCCCGGGAGTGGCTGTCCGCCGCGGTAGCCATCCGTTTCCACACAGGGCGGGACCCCTGGAGCACGCCGCGCACCCTCGCGGGCCCCATCGCCGCGCCGGAGTGACCTACGGCGATGCTGCAGGCTGGTGTGAGGCTGCCCTTTCAGGGCGGGGCCGTGCGTTGCCCGAGGTCTGCGACTGGGCGCGGAGCATCTTCCCGGAAGCACAGGCAGAGGTAGACCAGATGGCAACGACCATGGCCGAGATGATTGATGCCCGCGGCGAACAGCGCGGCATCCGGATCGGCGAACAGCGTGGGATCCAGGTCGGCAGGCAGGAGGGGATCCTGTGGATGCAGGACCTGGTGCTGGAAGGGGTACGAGCGCGGTTCCACGATGCCGCGCCCCTCGCTGAGCCCCGGGTACGGGAGATGCGCACGGCGGAGGCCCTGCAGCAGGCGCAACGGGCGCTGGTGGCGTCTGCCAGTGCGGAGGAGTTCCTGGCGCGGCTGGCGGCGGGGCAAAATGGAGGGGCCACCTCGCCGCGGTAGCGTGTGACCCCTCGTCACAGAGACGATCCGCGGAGGGAAACAGTGGAGGCGTCCAACACCGCCGCGGGCCGTCCTCCCGATTTCCGATCTGCGGCTGATCCCTATTGCCGATAGTCCAGGGGCACCGACGGCACACGGTCTCGTGAGCCTCGGCACAGCGCGCAGGATACCGACGCTCTTGGATTGGGCGCCCTGCGTGTCATGGCGCGGGGTTTTTACCCCCCCGCCATCGCGAACGAGTCCGACGACGAGGACGAAAACGGTGGGATGGGGAACCATACTCCCATGCAGCATCTTCCCCCCCTCTTTCTCCCTCTCATTGCCGCGGCCCTGGGGGCTGTGGCCGCGGGGGCCGGCACGTCTCCAGGCGGCTCGGGGGCGGCCGCAACCGGGATCAGTGCCCGCCGGTGCCTGTCCTGCCACGACAGTGCGAAGCGGAGCGGTGGAGTGGACCTCTCATCGCGGGCGAGCGGGCTGGGGGTGCTGGAGCCACGTGCCCCGGCCCGCAACCGCCTGCTGCGGATGGTGACGCAGGGCAAGATGCCGCCCACCGGCCGCCTCTCCGATGGGGAGATACGCACCCTGTCGGCGTGGATCGCCGGGGGATCCCCGTACCCGGCGGAGAAACTTTCGGTCACCGCCACCGCGCGGGAGCCGCTCTGGTCGCTCCAGCCGATCCGGCGACCGGCGATACCGGTCACCCCCTTCGACCGGCTTGCCAGGAACCCGGTGGATCGCTTCTTGTTCGCGACCCTGGCGCAGAACGGGCTGAAACCTTCGTCCCCGGCCGCGAAGCGGGAACTACTGCGCCGGGTGACGTTCGACCTGACCGGCCTTCCGCCCGCTCCGGAGACCCTGGACGCCTTTCTGGCCGATGCATCGCCGGATGCCTATGAGCGGGTGGTGGACCGGCTTTTGGCCTCGCCCGGCTATGGGGAGCGCTGGGGTCGGCACTGGCTTGATGTCGTGCGCTTCGGCGAGAGCCACGGCTACGAGCAGAATCATGTCCGCCCGAATGCCTGGCCGTACCGCGACTACGTCATCCGGGCGCTGAATCGGGATCTGCCCTTCGACCGCTTCCTGCAGGAACAACTGGCCGGAGACGTGCTGGCGAAGGGAGACCCGGAGACCGAGCCGGCGACGGGATTTCTCGTTGCGGGCATACACGATACAGTGGGTATCCAGACTGTCGAGGCAACCCGCCAGCAGCGGGCCAATGATCTGGACGACATGGTGTGCACCACCGGGGAGGCGTTTCTCGGACTGACCGTGGGCTGTGCGCGGTGCCACGATCACAAGTTTGACCCCATCCCCCAGGCGGATTACTACCGGCTGGCGGCGGTGTTTGCCGGGGTGCGACATGCACAGCGGGGGCTTTCTTCCCCGGCAGGGGCAGGCTCCGCTCCGGCGGCGGCGGTGCGCGCCGGGGACGAGGCTGAGCGCGCACTCCGCGGGGTGACCGGGGAACTGGCCGATCTGGACGCCGTGGCCCGGGTCGGGCACCTGCGCGTGCAGGGGAATCCGCACCCGCCTCGCCCGGCGGTCAATGCGCGCCGGAACGTGGACGACTTCTCGCCCGTGGAAGCGCGCTTTGTGCGATTTGTGATCGAGGCCACGAAGGATGGAGGGCAACCGTGCCTCGACGAACTGGAGGTCTACGGCGAGGATCGCGGCCGGAACCTGGCGCTGGCGTCGGCCGGAGCCCGCGCCACCGCGTCCTCCCTGCTGCCGGGCTATGCCATCCACCAGATCGCCCATCTGAATGACGGCCGGGTGGGGAACGAGTGGAGCTGGATTTCCAACGAGGCGGGTCGGGGCTGGGTGCGAATCGAGTTTCCGGAGCCGCGGCGTATCAGCCGCGTGGTGTGGAGCCGCGATCAGCAGGAACGGCCGCAGTACACCGACCGTCTCCCCTCCGCGTATCGCATCGAGGTCTCTGCCGACGGGAACAACTGGCACGTCGTCGCGGATGGGCGGGATCGGGCAGCCGTCCCTGAGTCCATCCCCCTGACCGCCCTCCAGGCTGCTCTCAACCCGGAGCAGCGTGCGCGCCGGGCGCAGTTGGCCGCCCAGCAGGATCGCCTCCGCCAGCAGGTCGCCGCCGTATCTCCTTCGCGCACCGCGTACATCGGGCAGTTCACCGCCCCCGATCCGGTCTATCTGCTGCGGCGCGGCGATGTGATGCAGCGCGGCGAGGCGGTCGCACCCGCGGGGCTCTCCCAGATCCCCGGGCTGCCGGCGGACCTGGGGGTCGGTGAAACGGAGACGACACCGGAGCCGCAGCGGCGTCTCGCCCTGGCCCGCTGGCTCACGGATGCGCGCAATCCGCTGACGCCCCGGGTGCTGGTGAACCGCATCTGGCACTATCACTTCGGCCGCGGTCTCGTCTCCACCCCCAGTGATTTCGGTCGCAACGGGGACCGCCCTTCACACCCGGAACTCCTGGATTGGCTCGCCGCAGGTTTCAGCGGGGGCGGAGGCCGGCGGGACGCCGGCGTTCCCGGGGTCGCTCCCGGCGCTGCGCCGTTTTCGCTCAAGGCGCTGCATCGCCTGCTGGTGACCACCTACACCTACCGGCAATCGAGCGCGGCCACCGCCGCGGGGATGGCGAAGGACTCCGGGAATCGTCTGCTCTGGCGGATGCCCCTCCGGCGGCTGGAGGCGGAGGCGGTACGGGATGCGGTGCTCCAGACGAGCGGGAAACTGGACCGGCGGATGGGCGGCCCCGGCTTCCTGCTCTACCGCTACCGGGTCGTGAACGTGGCGATCTACGAACCGCTGGAGGAGTACGGCCCCGAGACCTGGCGCCGCAGCGTCTACCAGCAGGCTGCCCGCGGCATTCGGGATGATCTCCTCGGTAGTTTCGATTGCCCCGAGTCGGCGCAGCGGATCCCCCGCCGCGAGAGCACCACCACTCCGCTCCAGGCGCTCAGCCTCCTGAATGGACCATTCTTGCAGCAGCAGGCGCACTTCTTCGCGGAACGCATCACGCGAGACGCCGGCAGCGACCCCGCGGCCCAGGTGGAGCGGGCCTTCCGGATTGCGTTCGGCCGCCCACCGTCCGCCGCCGAACGGGAGGGCGCCCAACGTCTGGTGGGGGGACACGGATTGCCTGCCCTCGCGCGGGTGCTGCTCAACGCCAATGAGTTCCTGTACTACTAACCGGGGGAAGTCGCCCATGCCGCACTTCGATTCTCGACCGCTGACTTCCGATCGCTGGGTGGACCGCCGGGAGTTCCTGGGCAATCTCGGCACCGGCCTCGGCAGCATTGCCCTCGCCGCCCTGCTTGCCGAGGACGCCGGAGCGCAGGCAGCGAAACCCACTCAGGACCCGAGCACCCCCCGCGCGGCGCACTTTGCGCCGAGGGCGAAGCGGGTCATCCAGATTTTCTGTCCCGGCGCGGTGAGCCATCTGGACACCTTCGAGTACAAGCCGGAACTGATCCGCCGTCACGGCGAACCGATGCCGGGCCAGGAGAAGCTGGTTACGTTCCAGGGCGGCAACGGCAATCTGATGCGCAGCCCCTGGGAATGGGCCCGGCACGGCGAGTGCGGGAAGTGGGTTTCCGGGTTGCTCCCCCACCTGGCGGCGTGCGTGGATCGCATGGCGTTCGTGCACGCCATGACGGCGCGCACGAACACACACGGGCCCGCGCTGATCCAGATGAACACCGGTTTCGTGCTCGAAGGGTTCCCCAGCATGGGTGCGTGGGTCACCTATGCCCTTGGAACGGAAAGCCAGGATCTGCCGGCGTTTGTCGCCATCCCCGATGTGCGCGGGCTGCCGCCGAACGGCCCGGCGAACTGGAATGCCGGGTTCTTGCCTGCCGCCTACCAGGGGACGTACTTCAACACCGAACGCGCAATCGCCAACCTGCGTCCCCCGGCAAACTCCTCCGCTGCGCAGGAAGGGTCAGTGCGCAGCCTTCTCGGCACCCTGAACCGGGAACACGCGCGGCAGCATCCCGGTCACACGGATCTAACCGCGCGCATCGCCGCCTACGAGTTGGCGGCGCGGATGCAGCTCAGCGCGCCCGATGTGACCGACATCTCGCGGGAGAACGCGGCGACCCTGCGCGCCTACGGAGCGGACAGCGACAATCCGTTGAAGGCTGCGTATGCCCGAAACGCCATCCTGGCCCGGCGGCTGCTGGAACGAGGTGTGCGGTTCGTGCAGCTCTACTGCGGCGGTCCCGCCTCTCAGGTGGACGGCCTGCTCAACTGGGACGCCCACAAGACCCTGAAGACGGACTACGAGCGTCACTGTCCGATCATGGACCAGCCCACCGCCGCCCTGCTCCAGGACCTGGACCAGCGGGGGTTACTGGCGGATACTCTGCTGCTCTGGGTCACCGAGTTCGGCCGCATGCCCACCCACCAGACCGGCAGTCAGGGCCGCGACCACAACCCGAACGGGTTTACCATTTGGCTGGCGGGCGCGGGGGTACGGGGCGGCGTCAGCTACGGCGCCACCGACGACTTCGGCTGGAAGGCGGAGCAGCACGTGACCACCATCTATGACTTCCACGCCACCGTGCTCCACCTCCTCGGCCTGGATCACAAGCGCCTCACCGTGTACCACAATGGGATCCAGCGGCGCCTGACGGATGTCCACGGTGAAGTGATTCGCGAGGTGCTCGCCTGAGGCAAGGAACGAGTGCACACGAGTGAGGAAAGAGTGCGGGAACCACTCGTTTCTCACTCCTCTGCGCTCGTTCCTGAGCATTCCCCTCAGACCTGCATTACCCCCGGCTCCCATCGCGCCTGCTCGTAGGCGGTGATTGCCTCCACGTGGTGGAGGGAAAGACCGATCTCGTCCAGCCCTTCGAGGAGCATCCGCCGGGCTCCGTCGGGCACCGGAAAGGTCTCCGTCACGTCCCCATCCGGCAGGTGTGCCGTCACGGTCCGCTTCTCCAGGTCCACCGTGACTTCGCCCCCGCCCGCGGCAAACAGGCGGTCCGCGAAGGTCTCACTCACCTCAACCGGGAGGAAGCCGTTCTTGTAGCTGTTGTTCCGAAAAATGTCTGCGAACCCGGGCGACGTGCCCCCCTGGGGCGCCACAACCGCGCGGAATCCCCACTGGGAGATGGCCCAGACCGCGTGTTCCCGTGAACTGCCGCATCCGAAGTTCTGGCGGGCCACCAGGATGGTAGCCCCCTCCGCTTCCGGGCGGTTTAGCGGAAAGTCCGGCACCGGCACGCCGTCCTTTTGCTTCACGTCCATGAAGAGCAGCTCGCCGAAGCCCACCCGGTCAATCTTCTTGAGGAACCGCGCCGGGATGATCGCGTCCGTATCCACATTGGCCCGGTCCAGCAGCAGGCACCGGCCTCGATGTCGCACAAAAGCTTCCATGTTTCCTCTTCATCGGCTGGAGGCCGGCACGCAACCGTAGCCCCCCGCACCACACGCCCCGCCCCTACCTGCATTCCGCTGCTACAGCGCCCGCACGTCCACAAAGTGTCCGGCCACCGCAGCGGCGGCGGCCATCTCCGGGCTCACCAGATGGGTGCGCCCGCCCGGACCCTGGCGGCCCTCGAAGTTCCGGTTGCTGGTACTGGCACTGCGCTGCTGCGGCCGCAACTGGTCCGGGTTCATCCCGAGGCACATGCTGCAGCCGGCGTACCGCCACTCACAGCCGGCGGCCGTGAAGATCCGGTCCAGCCCCTCGGCCTCAGCCGCGACCTGCACCTGGTGCGACCCGGGCACCACCAGCACCTGCACCCCGGCAGCCACCCGGCGTCCCTCCAGAATCCGCGCCGCCGCCCGCAGGTCTTCGATCCGGCTGTTGGTACATGAACCGATGAAGACCACATCCACCGTGATCTCCTCAATCGGCTGTCCGGCGCGCAGCCCCATGTAGGCAATGGCGCGTTCCACGTCCTGAGGGTTCACAAACGCCACCTCGTCCGGCTGGGGCACCCGGCCGGTCACATCGGTGGTCATCGCGGGACTGGTCCCCCAGGTGACCTGGGGCAGCAACTGCGCGGCGTCCAGCCTGTACGTCTTGTCGAACGCAGCACCGGCGTCGGTCACCAGCGTCCGCCAGCGCTCAATCGCAGCCTCGAGGGCAGCGCCCCGCGGGGCGAAGGGACGATTGCCCTCGGCCACATAGGCAAACGTGGTGTCATCCGGCGCGATGAGCCCGGCCCGGGCGCCGCCTTCAATGGACATGTTGCAGATCGTCATGCGCCCCGCCATGTCGAGGGAGCGGATCGTGCTGCCGCGGTACTCGATCACGTGCCCGGTCGCGCCCCCCGCCCCGATGTCCCGGATCACGCGCAGGATCACGTCTTTGGCGGTGACCCCCACGGGCAGCGCGCCCTCCACCTCCACCGCGAAGGTCCGGCTCCGCGTGGTGCGCAGAGTCTGGGTGGCGAGCACATGTTCCACCTCACTCGTGCCGATCCCAAACGCGAGGCTGCCGAACGCGCCGTGGGTAGAGGTATGACTGTCCCCACAGACGATGGTCTGCCCCGGCAGCGTCAGGCCGAGTTCCGGCCCGATGACATGCACGATCCCCTGCCGATCGCTCTCCATGCCGTAGTACTCGATGCCGAACTCCGCGCAGTTCCGCTGGAGAGTGGTGATCTGCGTCCGGGAGAGGAGGTCTTCCACATGCAGACGATCCCCGGCCGTCGGGACATTGTGGTCGGCAGTGGCGAAGGTCAGGTCAGGCCGGCGCACCCCCCGCCCGTGCAGCCGGAGCCCGTCGAAGGCCTGCGCACTGGTCACCTCATGCACCAGATGCCGGTCAATGTAGAGCAGTGTGTCTCCACCCGGCAGCGCCGCAGCGACATGCCCGTCCCAGATCTTCTCGTACAGCGTTTTGCTCATCGGCGAGTTTCCAGTTACAGAGTCCGAGATCCGAGTTCCAGTGTCGAGTGCGCGATCTCCTGCCCGGCTCGACATCCGACACTGCTTCGCAAGCATACCGCGGCCGCAACCATCGTTCCAGACCGGATTTGCTATGATTTCCATTCACTGGTACTATGATTTTGAAGCTTATGGAACTCACACTCCTTCGTTCCTTCGTCTGTGCAGCCCGGGAACTGCACTTCGGCCGCGCCGCGGAGAGCTTGCAGCTCGCGCAGCCGTCACTGTCTCAGCAGGTCGCGCGACTGGAACGGGAACTGCGCACCCCGCTCTTCTACCGTCGAGGACGACGGGTAACCCTGACCGAGGCGGGCCGCGCGCTGCTTCCCCTCGCGGAGCGGATCCTGGCGCTGGAGGCGGACGCGATCCGCACGGTGCAGGAGGTCGCGGGCCTGGAGCGGGGCCGCCTGTCTCTCTGCGCGCTGCCCACGTTGGACCAGCATCTCCTGCCCCCCTGGCTCGCCGACTTCCGCCGCGAGCATCCGGGAATCGAGCTTCGAGTGCGGGAACTCCGCCCCTCGCTGGCTGTGACGCGGGCGGTGCTGGCAGGCGAGGCGGACCTCGGGTTCATCCAGTTCCCGTGCGAGTTGGACGGCCTTGCGAGCCACGTACTCCGGGTCGAAGAACTGTCCCTGATCGTCCCGGAAGGGCACGCACTCGCGCGCGGTGGACCGGCGCCGCTCTCTGCCGCTGCCCGCGAACCCTTCGTCTGGGTCCACGAGGCACAGGACCCGGACCACCCGCTCTACGCGGCGTGCCTGCGAGCGGGATTTCAACCGAACATCGTGTGCGAGAGCGGCAGTCCACAGGGAGTGCTCGCACTGGTGGCAGCCGGGCTCGGGCTCGCCCTCCTGCCCCGGCTGGCGATCGAGCCTCGCCGGGGGCTGGTGGTGGCGCCCCTCACCCCCGCGCCGACCCGGACGCTCGCCGTCGTCTGGCAGCCGGGATGCCTCAGCCCGGCAGCCCGGACCTTCCTGGAGCAATGCCGGGATTGACTCCGTCAGTATTGCCGCCTACGGGAGTTCAGCAGGAACCTGCGGCACCGTTCAGGCTGGATAACTATGGTTGCGGGAGCATGCTGGAAGCAGGTCTCTTGCCCTCGCGGAGAGTGTAGCGGGGCCCGGAAACTCCCGGCGCATCCCGAGTCCTGCTGATGCTCGGCTGATGCGGGAACACCCTGATTGACCATGCTGTCGCCTCCAGGTCTGTGCGCATCCTCAGCGCCCAATACATCTCCGCGGTCGGAGGACTCACCCTTGCATCCGAAGACTCGACAGTTCGTCTCTCAGACCACGCGGCCCTTGTAGTCCAGGTCGGGCAAGCCGGCGGTACGGCCTGACCCCATGCCCAGGCACCGCTACACTGGATAGGGTGCCGCCCCACCTCCCGGTGGGTAAGTCACACCAGCAGCGAGACTGGGCGATTGGGCTGTGATCGGGGCCTGGAAGGAAACGGCATTGGAAAGGCTCGGCAGGTATTCCCGGCGAGGCGCACTGTTACTGTTACTGGTACTGGGGAGCGGCGCCTGGGGCGTGCTCTCCTGGCTTCACCGACGGATAGGTTCCGCGTTCCAGATGGATTTTTCCGCGGAGCCACCGAGGGAGGCATTTCGCTTCGCCTTTGGCGGGCCCCCGCCGGCGGGAGTGACGAATCTTCGTGCCGCAGGAATGCGGGGGCTCGGGGGGGCAAGTGTGTGGCTTCGTTTCCAGGCCACGGACCCGACCATCCGAGAACTGACCGGGTCCCTCAAGCCACAGTCCGCGAAGGAAGCCCTGGAGGAGCAGCGGGGTGTGCAGGACTTCTACCTGCAGCACTTCGATCCGGAGGACCGCCTGCGCTGGCGAGAACTCTACCGGATCCCACAGCTTCAGGTGCACGAAGTGAAGCGAGACACCTCCGGCGGCTACCTCCAGGTATTTGTGGATCGCCCGCGCGGGGACGTGTTCGTCTTTGTCTTTGGGACCTGAGCGATGGCGGGGCTTCCGACGTCTCCCCAGCGCAGCGTTCGCCCAGCATAGTGGCCGCGCCTCCACATGGGGCGGGGCGGGAAGCGCCACCCCATGTGGAGTCCCGCAACTCCGATTGCGGGCGTCAGCGTGGAGCCGCTGCAGCGACGCGCATTCCCCCGCGCTCTGGGGACGCCGTGTACCAGCCAGGACGGCGCGTCGCGCCAGGTGGTTTTCCGGCCTGCGCTCCACGTTGTTGCGCTCCGGCCGGCGCACCTACGGATTAGGTGCGACTCCACATTTGGTGGGATGGCGCACCAAACGGATTGGCGGTAACTCCGCTTGCCGGCGTCAAGACGGCGGTTTGTCACCCCACCGAACCAGGTGTCGCAGTAGTAAAAGAAGTAGAAACGAGAGATAGTGCATTTCTTGTTCTATCCCCGCCGATGCGTCCCTCGCAACGACCTCCCTCAGAGCTAACGTGGTGTTCCCGTGCTGTCTGTCCACGCCGATGAAATGCGAGGGTCTACCGTGTCTGACGGCAGGCTGTAAGAGGCTCACCCGAGCCTGGAGGCACCGCAGGGTATCTGAACTTTGCTTGATCCGCGAATTCCTTTTGAAAATACCTGGATTTCGAAAGGAATCGCGGTAATATTGGAAAGCGATTGGCTGGAGCCGGAGACTTGGCGGGGCGTGGCAGCGGAGGGATGGGGTGTGGCGGACGAGCGGTCGGGGCGGCTGGTGCGGCTGCTGGAGTACCTGAACCAGCAGGAGCGTCCCGTGCCGGTGAGCGAGCTGGCGGAACTGGCGGGACGAGAGTTCGGTGTCAGCGAGGTAACGCTCCGCAGCGATCTGGCGGCGTTGTGCGGGTGGGCCGGCATCCGGAAGCTGGCGCGGGGGACCTACGAGGCGGCCCGCGATGGCGCCTCGTCGGCGTTACTGGGCGGCTCCCTGTTCGGAACCCGCCTGCGGCGGGGCGCGGAGCCGAAGATCGCCATCGCGGCGGCCGTAGCGCGGCTGCTGGCGGAGCAGGATGATCTGCGCGTACTGCTCCTGGATGCAGGTACGACCCCCTACTATGTGGCGGATTGCCTGTCGGAGCGGGCGGGCCTGGACCTGATCGTCTGGACGCCCAATGTGGCCGCCGCGACCCGTCTGGCGGGACGCCGCGGCGTTTCAGTGCGGCTGCTGGCCGGCGAGTACCAGCCGGACTATGCGGCGGTATCGGGCGATGAGACGGTGCGGGCGCTCCTGGCGCTGGGTGGGCTGGAAGCCGGGCTGGCCGGCGCCGGTGAGACGAGGATGGAGGTAGCCGACGCCTCACCCGATGCTTTCCCAGGCACCCACTGTGTGCTGGCCGTGAACTATGTCTCGGCCGAGGGCGGTCTGTTCACCGACGAATCGCGGGAGCGCCCGCAGAAACGCCTCATGGCCCGCCTGGCGACCGATCTGACGATCGTAGCGGACCATTCGAAGCTGTTCGGGCGGCGGTTGGGCTTCCAGGCGCATGCCGTGGATGAGCTGCCGCAACTGGGCCGCAAGCGCTCTGTGCGCCTGGTGACGGATGCCGGAGCCGATCTGCCTCTGCGCGAACAGGCCCGGCGGATGCTGGCCGCGGCGTTTCCGGCCTACCGGGTGGAGGTGCGGGAGGAGGCCGGGGCCGTGCTGTTCGAGGCGCGCGCCGGCGAAGTCGGACCAGGCGAGGTTTGAGGCAGAAACTTGAACTCTGTGCGGTTTCTTACGGGATATCCGTGGGCGCCTGTACAGGTCTAGGACGAATTCCTGAACGGGAGCAAGAGATGTGTGGAATTGCAGGATACATCGGGGGTCGGCCCGCGGTGGCGGTGGTGGTGGATCAGTTGCGGCGGCTGGAGTACCGGGGCTACGACTCGGCGGGGGTGGCGGCAGTACGCGACACCGTGCAGATCGTAAAGTCCGCCGGCAAGTTGCGGGTGTTGGAGGCGCTGCTGGCCGGTCCGCAGCACCAAGAACTGGAGCACGCGCGGTCTGCGATCGCCCACACACGGTGGGCCACGCACGGGGGCCCCTCCACCGCGAACGCCCATCCGCACGCAGATGGTCCGGGACGGATCGTGGTCTGTCACAACGGGATCATTGAAAATCACGCCGAGCTGCGGCGGGGGCTGGAAGCGCGCGGCCACGTGTTCTCCAGCGAGACGGACACCGAGGTGCTTCCCCACCTGATCCGGGAGCTGTACCAGGGCGATCTGGAGGCGGCGGTTCGGCTGGTGCTCCCGCTGGTGCGCGGGTCGTACGCGCTCACGGTCGTTTCCGCCGACGAGCCGGATCTGATCCTGGCGGCCCGGCAGGATAGCCCGCTGGTCGTAGGACTGGCGCAGGGCGAGGCGTTTCTGGCCTCCGATATTCCGGCGCTGTTGCCCTACACCCGCCGCGTGCTGATTCTCGAGGATGGCGAACTCGCGGTGATTCGCCGTGATTCCGTGCGGCTGACACGGCTGGACGGCGCCCTCGTGGAGCGCGCTCCGGTGGAAATCACGTGGGACGTCGAGGCGGCGGAAAAGGGCGGCTACCCCCATTTCATGCTGAAAGAGATCCATGAGCAGCCGACCACGCTGCGGGCCACCCTGCGCGGGCGGGTGCGGGACGGGCGCGTGGAACTTCCGGAGGTGGGGCTGGACGCTGCCGGGGCGCGGTCCTTGCAGCGCATCTATCTGGTGGGCTGTGGCACGGCCTACCACGCGGGACTGGCGGCGGCGCAGACGTGGGAGCGCCGCTTCCGCACGCCGGTGCTCGCCGATCTCGCTTCGGAATTCCGGTATCGGGACCCGGTGCTGGATGCGCAGACGCTGGTGGTGCTGATCAGCCAGTCCGGCGAAACGGCCGACACTCTGGCCGCCATGCGCCTCGCATCCGCGGCGGGAGCCAGAACGCTGGCGGTCGTCAATGTGGTCGGCAGCACACTGGCCCGGGAAGCCGACGCCGCGCTCTACACGCAGGCAGGCCCCGAGATCGGCGTGGCGTCCACCAAAGCCTACACGAGCCAACTGGTGGCGCTCTCGCTCCTGGGGCTGCACCTGGGTCGCCTGCGGGGGTCACTCTCCGCCGCCGCCGAGCGAGAGCAGGTGGTGGGGCTGGAGCGACTGCCGGACCAGGCTGCCGGGATCCTCGCGCGAGAGGCGGAGGTCGAGGCGCTGGCGCGGGAACTGCTGGGGTGTCACGACTTCTTTTTTGTCGGGCGGGGCCTGGACTAC
>SXGS01686972.1_pt1 | contig 12688 bp, 13 predicted proteins | sample 3174681 | NCBI WGS metagenome assembly SXGS01 (sample SAMN11356861, study PRJNA531348) | freshwater metagenome | isolation source: freshwater sample F1-80 | place: China: Fuxian Lake, Yuxi | collected 2017-12-25
GAACGGCGAGCTCATTGGCGGCAGTGACATCGTTCTGGAAATGATGGATTCCGGCGAACTCGCCGAGGTGCTCGGCATCGAACGCGAGTCGAGCGGCGCGCCGCGTATCGACATCGCTCCCGAGATCGCCGAGCGCATTCGTGGCGCGGTCGAGCAGCAGCCCGGCAAGGTCGCGCAGCTGCGCATCGATGCCGGCTGGCAGCATCAGCTCTCGCTGGACGATTTGAAGCCCGGCACCGAGTGCGTCCGGGCCGGTGACGTCGAGATCCACATGGACGCCTGGACGGCAAGCCGCGCCGACGGCCTCGTGATCCGCATGGGCGAGACCTTGCAGGGAACGCGGATCCTGTTCGACAACCCGAACGCCCCGCCGCCGATCGTGCAGCTCGAGCCACGCGAGCTCAAGGCGAAGCTCGACGCGGGCGAGAAACTGGAGTTGATCGACGTGCGCGGCCCCGACGAACGCGCTATCGCGAGGATCGACGGCGCGCGTGCCTGGGACGAGGAAACCGACCGCTACCTGGGCGCCCTGCCCATCGACACGCCGATCGTCTTTCACTGCCACAAGGGTGGCAGGAGCCAGCAGGCCGCCGAGTACCTGCGCCGCAAGGGCTTTCGCAACGTGCACAACCTCGCCGGCGGAATCGACGCCTGGTCTGCCGCTGTCGACGCGTCGGTGCCGCGCTACTGAGCCGCGCTACGGAACCGGGGTGAGGCCCGTGTCGTCCTCCAGGGACAGCACGCGCACTGGCAGGACGCCGGCCACGGTGTCGCCGAAGAGCAGCGTGTAAACCCCTCCGCCACCGATCGTGACGTCGGCCGCGTAGAGAACCACGGGCACGTTGTCTTCATCCGCAGGATCGACCTTTGCGATCGACAAGCGGTAATCGCCCGGCAATATCGATACATAGCCCGCATCCGAACCGAAGCGACGACTCTCGAAGCGGAACCGTGCATCATCGTCGAGTGGGTCGCCAGGCTCTTCGGTGATGAATATGTCGATGCGATCGGTAGTCGGATCGCCGCTGATCGCTGCGTCGAGGCCCTCGGAGTAAGTCACCAACCGCAACTGACCAAATGGCGCGATGGGACGCGTCGTGGTGAAGGTATCGAGTTCGACGTCGCTCGTCGTGGCATCGGTCGGCGGCCGCTCGTTCAGGACGAGCGTTGCTTGAGACCCGCGCAGGAAGCTGCCTTGCAGGTTCTTCACGATCAGCGTCGACGGATCGGAAATCTGCACCTTCAGGCAGTAGTTGGCGAGCGTGAGGGGGTCGTCGATGTTCGGCCAATCAACGCTGTAGTTGGGCTCGATGGCTACAAACTCGGCTTGGATCGACTCATACGGCAGCGCGCAGTAGCTCGCCAGGAAGGTTTCATTGCCGGCAACCGGACAGGCCTGACGAACGGTCGTGGCCGGACAGACTGCTGCAGGTATCTCGTCGTCGTCCGCTTCAGGATCGGGAACGAGCCTCGTGACGAAAGTATCGATCGCATAGGCGCCGGACGAGGCATTGACGAATCGATAGTTGCCCTGCGAGCGGATGTCGATAAGCGGCACCGAGCCGCCACCGGTCGCGAGGACGACGATGACGGGGAACTGTCCGGCATCAAGGCCTGTATTGGGAACCACGGCGAAGAGCGGCGAGCCCTCGAGCTGCAGCGCGATGTTGCCCGAGTCGAACAACACCTCATCGTCGCCGGCTGCCGTGATCAGGAGCCGTACCGCGCCCGCCTGCCGCAAACGCTCATCGCCCGCCTCGAGATAGCCGATCCCGGACTCGAACGGTACGAGGCCGGTGACCTCTTCGACGTCCTGCGCCGCAATGTAGACGTCCACGGCGGCAACCCCTGCCGCAGCATGGGCGACCTGCACACGTGCCTGGCCGGTGGGGACGCGCTCGGTGGATGCTTCTATCGCGAGCACCTGTTCGGCTCCGTGACTACCCGCGACGATGTAGGTCAGCTCGACATTGGCGTCGAGGTCGATGTTGGCGAGACCGCCGAGTTGCACCGTGTAGAGATTCTCCTCATCGTCGATGTCGACGTCGCCGTCGTCGTCCGTGTCGATGCGCGGCAGGGACTCCTGCAGAGCGATCTCGTAGGTGCCGGCACGCAGCGCGATGAAGGACGACCCGTTGGTGTAGTCGAAGCCGGCTGCCCGAACCTCCTCGTCGACCGTGAGCGACATGCGCGCGGAGTCGGCGACCGCGTTGATGAACCGGAACGCACCGTTGGTCGCGTTCTGACCGCTCACGCAGCCGGCAAGCCCCGCGGCCATCAGGCCCAGAACCACTCTCTTCATGCGGAAACTCCCACTTTTCATGCGGATCGGCCGGCAGCCGTATTGTTGCTTTGGGGGTGGCCGGGCGAATGATACCGTGCCCTGCGCCGGCCGCGGCGTTGCCCGACCCGGGGTCGGCCTAGGGCCGCATGCCGCGAATCAGCAGGTTTGGAATGCGCGCGTCATCCCATTCCGGGTCGTCGGCGCCGGTCCGTACGATCACCAGCTCGTGATCGGGCACAACCCACACGCGCTGCAACAGCAGGCCATCGAGAAAGAAGACCCCGGCGGCGAAGGGCTCGGACTGGCGATTCGCGAACTGGTCGCGTCCGGGAGCGTAGCGTCGCAGCGGCTCATGGGTGTTGCCGAGCCAGAGCATCAGCCCGTAGTTCATGTAGGCCGGCGAAGCGCCCACCATCGTCTCGGCCCAGCCCGCCGGGATGACACGCTGGCCTTGCCACAAGCCGGCCGTGCGCAACGCTTCGCCGACACGCGCCCAGTCCTGGATGGTGGTCCACATGCAGCAGTCGGTGTGGACCATGCCACCCGGACGGTCGAGAAAGAGCTCGGCATCGCGCGCGCCGATGGGCTGCCAGAACTTTTCGGAGAGGTACTCCGTGTAGCGACGACCCGTCGCCCGCTCGATGATGACACCGAGCAGCGCTGCCGGCGGGTTGATGTGCTCGAACACGACGCCCGGCGGCCCAGCCACTGGCGTGGCGAGGTTGGCCGTGACGATGTCGGTGCCGATCGTGCGCCGCATGCGTGGCGACCAGGGCCAGATCCCGTCACCCTCGTCGAGTCCGCTGGCCATGTTGAGCAGGTGCCGGATCGTGATGACCCGGTAGGGCTCCCGATCCCATTCAGCAAGGTAGAAGTACGCCGGGTCGTCGATCGAGCGGATACGGCCGTCAGCGACGACGTGTCCAATGAGGATCGCATTCAGCGTCTTGGTCATCGAATGGGCGGCGAAGCGACTGTCAGCCGACTTGCCATTCCAGTAACGCTCGAACACGAGCTGCCCGCGGTGCAGGACGATCAGGGCATCGCTCGCGTGCGCCTCGGCGTAGTCCGCCGCCGCCTCGAGCACGCCCGGGCGGAACGGGTCGCTGCGCGGATCCGCAAGTGCGAGCGGGGCCGTGCCGCCACCACGCACGGGCTCACGCAGGTCGTACCAGCGATAGGCCGGACTGAACGGGTTGGTGGTGAACGTGGCGGCGTAGCGCTTGGCGTATGGGCCATAGAAACCCAGCATGGCCGGCGCAAAACCGAACACCAGCACTGCGGCCAGCGCGAGGCCGAGGCGTCTGAAAAAGAATCCCAGCGATCTCACGACGCGCGTCAGCGCTGGCAAGTCGAACCATCGCGCGGGACGAGCGGAAACCCTTCGGGCTGCTGCAGCTTGGTCACGTCGGCAGGAAAGCGCACGCCGTCGGGCAGGCCATACAGGCGGCCGTCCGGCTCGAGCTGCAGGCGATAACTGAGCCGCATCAGCCAATCGGTGCCGCGGAGCTCGCTTGGCCGGGACTCGACCAGGTAGGTGTAGAGACACCCGCTCGAGAACACGATCAACGGCTGGTTCTGCTGCGCGGGAAAGGCAACGGTCGCGCTACGACCCGGCTTGATGCGGCTGTCGTCGACCAGCACATCGCGGCCACTGTTGTTGTAGAAACGCACGGCGGGAATCCCGGGTGCTTCATCGAAAAACAGCGAGCAACCCGCCAGCGCGGGCAGCAAGGCGAGCAGCGCGACGACGCGCGTCAACAAGAAATACATGGCAGGGCTCCTCGGGAGATCCGACTGGCCGCAGAGTCCAAAGCGCCCGGCGGCCCGTGCAAACGGACAGTCATTCTGCCGCAAGAGCGTCGTCGGCGCGACCCACGCCACGATTTTGACGCTGGCTTCGCTGCACGCGCCCCGGCCGTTGCCGGAATGTGACGTGTCTGCGAGAATCCGGTCGAGCTGTCGCGTGCCATACGAACAAGAACAGCTGAGCGGAGGTTCGAGGCGTGAAGCACATTCGCAATCGCCGTCATTTGCTGCAGGCGGCAGGTTCCCTTGCGGCACTGGCTGGGCTTGCGCCCCGGCTCGGCAACGCTGTGTCCGAGAACCGCGAGCTGTCGTTCCACCACCTGCACACGGGCGAGTCGCTGCGCATCGCCTATGCCGAGCGGGGGCGCTACCTCCCCGAAGCGCTTGCCGCCATCGATCACCTGCTGCGCGATTTCCGCACGGGCGAGGTTCATGCCATCGACCCGCGGCTGCTCGACATCCTGCACCAGGTGGCGACACGGGTCGGCAGCAGCGGCACCTACGACATCATTTCCGGCTATCGTTCGCCGACGACCAACACGTCACTGCGGCGGAAGTCGGAGGGGGTCGCACTGCGCAGCATGCATCTGGTCGGCCAGGCCGTGGACGTGCGGCTGCGCGACACCCGGACCGCGGACGTTCGACGCGCGGCCCTGGCGCTGCGCGCCGGGGGCGTCGGCTACTACGCCGACTCGGACTTCGTGCACCTCGACACTGGCCGCGTTCGCAGCTGGTAGTTCAGCCGGCGGCCTGCGCCGCCGCTGCGGACTCCGCCGCCAGGGTGGGCACTGGCGCCAGAACCCAGCCGCGCGGATCCGACTTGCGCGCGGGACTTGGAATCACATACGCACGATCCGGCCGCTCGGCCTCGACCCGGGCGACGTCGATGCGCCAGCCGCGCCGGTCCCAGTCGCGCAGATACTCCCGATAGGTAGCGACCGCCAGATCGGCGGGCATGAGCAGTTCGTGCGCGTTGCTGTCCGGCATGAAATAGGGCTCGAGATCGTTGAGCACGACCCGGTCCTGCTCGCGCACCACCGAGTTACGCGACATGAAGCGGGCATCGTGCTCGGCGCCCAGCAAGAAGTTGCGCGTCTGCACGAGGAAGGTGCGAATGTTCCGCGCATCGATGGGCGTCTTGAACACGTTCTGGTGGATGAAGTGCGTGCCCGTTGGATGGATGCTGGTGATCATGCAGGTCGGCCCATGGTGGTGCGTGCCGGCCTCGATCGTGGCGTCGTCCGACCGGCCGGAGGCGGCCTTCATCTGCTCGTCCTTGAGCGGCGGTGAAAAATACTGCGTGATGAAGCCGCTGCCCCAGGGCCGCCGGTCGATGCGCAGTTCCGGCACTCGGTAGTCGGCCCGCGTACCGGAGAAACCGTGCGTCGGGTGCACGTATTCGTTGTGCGCCGGATCGAGCCCGTTCTCGATCGTGCGGCGGTAATCACCGGCGCCGACGTAATCCTCGGTGCTCGCATGCCAGCCTGGCTCGCCGTACTCGGGGATCGGCATGATCGGCGGTCGCTCGGCCGCCGGCAGGTCGCCAAGGAAGACGTGCACCAGGCCGTAGCGGTCCTCGACGGGGTAGGTATCGATCCGGGCCCGTGCCGGGATACGCCCCTGCCCTTCCGGACCGAGCGAAGGAATCTTCCGGCAAACGCCGGCGCCGTCGAACTGCCAGCCGTGATACGGGCACTCGATGCGGTCGCCCTGCAGGCGCCCGCCGGCGAGCGAGCCGCCGCGATGCACGCAGACATTCGCGTGGCAGTGGACCGCGCCCGAGCTGTCGCGCCAGAGCACGAAATCCTGCCCGAGCATGCGCACCCTGGCAGGCGCAGCACCGACCTTCTCGCTCCACTCCGCGGCGTACCAGAAGTTCATGTACATGCGGATGCCTCCAGGCGACGGTCGCGCGTCAGAGCGACCGTTGATTGAATGCGGCGAGGGCGGGATCCGGTGTCCAGCCCGCAGGCGGCTCGGCTTTCGGCGGGATGCTGCCCTTGAAATTCTCCGGGCCCACGTTCAGCGAGGAGATATCCATCACGTGCGTGTAGATGCCGGACATGAAGCGCTCGCCGGTGCTGCGACCGAACAGCAGCTTCTTGCCGTCCGGTGATACGGCCGGGAATCCGTCGAAAGACTTGTACCAGGTGATGCGCACGGGCTCGCCGCCGGCGAGATCGCTCATCACGACTTCCCAGTTATTGCCTTCGAAGACCCGCACGTAGAAGAAATGCCGGCCGTCCGGTGCCGCGAACGGCGCCCAGTTCATGTCGTTGGTGAAGGTACGCGGCTGCACGTCCGTGCCATCGAGCTTCATGGTGAAGATGGTCATCGGCGTCTGGCCGCGGCCGCCGGTCTCCTGGCGCTCTTTGTTCAGCCGTTCGATGTCGCTGCGCTTCCAGGCACGGAAGAGGATGTGCTCGCCGTCCGGCATCGGGTACGGCGCACCCTCCTGCCAGTCGTCGGTGAAGGTGAGCTGCTGCTCGCCGGTGCCATCGACGCGCATCTTCCAGATGTCCATCTTGCCGTCGGTCTGCCGACCGAAGAGCACCCACTGACCGTCATTAGTGATGGTGACTTCGGCCTCGTACTGCTTGTTGTTGGTGAGACGCTGGATGTTGCCGCCGTCGACGTCGGAGATGTACAGCTCTGCGCCTTGCGGATACTCGGTTTCGTCGGACCAGTTGCCGAGCGGCATATCCATGTTGTCACGGGTCGAGGTGAAGACGATGCGCTTCTGGTCGGGGAAGAACCACGAGCAGGCGTCCTGGCCGCGATCGTTGATGCGGCGGACGTTTTCGCCCGTGTCGGTAAAGATGTAGGTCAGCGCGCCGCCGGCCCGCCGCTCGCCGGGTTGCTGAGCATCCTTGTCCTGCGTCTGCGCGATCACGGTCACGCTGTCGGGCGCGTAATACGCCTCGGCGTTTTCCGGTACGTTCGGGATACGCCGCACCGGCAGCTCTTTGCCCGTCCAGTCGGCCGACGCCGCGGTGTCGGGGCTCGCTTGCGACACGGCGTCGGGTGCGGCGTCCGCCGCGGGTTTTTTGTCGGCATCGCCGCCCGAACAGGCGGCCAGCAGCGCGCCGAGCAGGACCGGCGCGAAACGACTAACGAACGGCGACAGGCTATACATGGAACTTCCCCCTCTTCGATTGCCCCCTATCCTAACCGTGAGAGGAGCGGCCAGTCTGCGTCAGTTCGCCTCAGCGCCGCACGACGGTGCTTCCCCATCCGGCCGCAGGGCCACGAGCCGTTATACTGCGCGGCGCAGGCGCCGGCTGCAAAGGCCGACCCACAACACCACGCATGCTCCCCGGACAGACCCCAGGACCCGTCATGACGACTACTCGCAAGCTGCTCGACCGTCGCACCCTGCTCGCTGGAGCCGGTGCGGCCGCCACCCTTTCCGCCGCCCCCGGACTGCTGCGCGCGCAGTCGAAGGACCCCGTGATCGTGCTGGGTGCCGGTCTCGCCGGCCTCTCCGCTGCGCTGACGCTGCAGGACGCCGGCATGGCCGTGCGCGTGCTCGAGGCCCGCAACAGGGTCGGCGGCCGCGTGCTTTCGCATCGCAACGTGCCCGGCAATCCGGAGTCGGGCGGTACCTCGTTCGCGCCCGGCTATGCGCGCGTCGTGAGCGCCTGCACCAGCTACGGCGTCGGCCTCGTCGACCTGACGCCCATCGTCCCGCTGTTCTTCCAGCGCGACCTGTACCTCGGCACCGAGCGCATCGCCGCGGACCAGTGGGTTAACCACCCACGCAACCCGTTCGGCGAGCCGCTGAAGAAAATGCTGCCATGGTCCTACCTGCCGGCGACGGTCGGCGCCAGGAACCCGCTCAAGACCAACGATGCCTGGGCCGACCCGGCCAATCGTGCGCTTGACGTCCCGCTCTACGACTGGCTGAAGGGCCAGGGCTGGTCGGACGAGGTCATCCGCATGGCCTACGACATCAACCCCGGCTGGGGCGACAACGCGAAGGATGTCTCGACGCTCATGGTGCTCTGCGCACTGAAGTTCCAGCAGACCCAGCAGGAACTCGCCAAGGGCAAGGCGATGGGCTACACCGCGAAGGGCGGCAATCAGGCGATTCCGGAGGCGATGGCCAAAGCCCTCAAGACGCCGGTCGAACTGCAACAGCAGGTCGTCGCCATCCGCACCACGACAGCGGGTGTCGAAGTGCGTTGCGCCAACGGCAGGGTCGTCAAAGGCAGCCACGTCGTCTGCTCGCTGCCGACGACGACGCTGCGCGACGTCCGCATCGAGCCCGGCCTCGCGGGCGCACAAGCCGAGGGCGTGAAGAAGCTCGGCGTGCAGACCATCAGCCTCGCGCATCTGGTGCCGAAGTCGAAGTTCTGGGAACAGGACGGCCGCGCCGTCAGCATGGCGACCGACGGGGCGATCAACATGGTCCTGGCCGAGCACAAGGGCGCAACGCCGAAGGAGATCACCAGCCTCACCGTCTGGCTGCGCGGCGCGAACGCCCGTCGATTCGACCGCATGAAGCCGGCCGACGCCCTTGCCGCCATCGTCAAGGAAATCGAACGACTGCGCCCGGCCGCGAAGGGCCAGCTCGAAGCCGTCACCTATCACTCGTGGATCAACGACCCGCACTCGAAGGGCGACTGGGCCGTCTGGCAGCCTGGCCAGGTCACTGCGTACGCGAAGGCGCTCGGTCAGAAGGCCGGTCGCCTGCATTTCTGCGGCGAGCACACGGCGGTCTCCAATCGCGGCATGGAAGGCGCGATGGAATCCGGCGAGCGCGCGGCTCTCGAAGTCCTGTCGCAGGCCTGAACACATGCCAACGCTGATCAAGCCGCTGCGCGGCCTGCAGCCTGCACCGCAGCGCGCAGCCGACGTCATAGCCCCGCCCTACGACGTGCTGAACTCCGCCGAGGCGCGTGTGCGCGCACGCGGCCGGCCGGATTCCTTCCTGCACATCTCCAAGCCGGAGATCGATCTGCCCGAGGGCACCGGACTCTACGACCCGGTCGTGTACGCCAAGGGCGCAGAGAACTTCCGCCGCATGATTGCAGCAGGCGTGTTGGTACGCGACGCCACCCCGTGCTACTACGTGTATCGCCTCCGCATGGGCGAGCACGTCCAGACCGGCATCGTCTGCACCGGCAGTGTCGCTGCCTACGACGTCAATCGTATCCGCAAGCACGAGTTCACCCGACCGGACAAGGAAGATGATCGCGTCCGGCAGATCACCGCACTCGAAGCCCAGACCGGGCCGGTGCTGCTGGCATACAAACCGGACGACGCGGTGCGGGAAGTCCTCGCCCGAGTTTCTGCCACGACGCCGCTGCACGACACCACGGCGGACGACGGTATTGCCCACGCGCTGTGGCGCATAGACGATCCGGCCACGATTGCCGCGCTCACGCGGCACTTCGACACAATGCCGGCGCTCTATATCGCTGATGGCCACCATCGGTCGGCGGCCGCCTCGCGAGTCGCTGCCGCCAGGCGAGCGCAGAAGCCGAGCGCGGGCGGCGATGACGCACACGAGTATTTCCTCTGTGTCGCCTTCCCGGCCGACGAGATGAAAATCCTCGACTACAACCGCGTGGTCAAAGACCTGCGCGGCGCGACGACGGAGCAATTCCTCGCCCGTATCGCCGCGCAGTTCAGCGTCGAGCCGGTGACGGGCCCTGCGCGCCCGCAGCAGCCCGGCGAATTCGGCATGTATCTCGGTTCGCGCTGGTACCGGCTGCGGATACGACCGGAACTCGTGCCGGCCGATCCGGTCGCGAGTCTCGACGTGAGCCTGCTGCAGGACCAGCTGCTTGGACCCGTGCTCGGCATTGCCGATCCCCGCACTGACAAGCGCATCGACTTCGTCGGTGGCATGCGTGGACTCGGCGAACTCGAGAAGCGGGTCGCGAGCGGCGAGATGGCGGTGGCCTTCGCGATGTTCCCGACCAGCATGGCCGCGCTGATGGCGGTCGCGGACGCGAATCAGGTGATGCCGCCGAAGTCGACGTGGTTCGAACCGAAGCTCGCCGACGGCCTCGTCTCGCACGTCCTCGACTGACGCGTCAAACCGGTCCGAAAACCGGCGTCCAGCCGGCGGCGCGACGCGCGCGTCGCTCTTCGGCAGACTCGCCCCGATAGTTGACGGGCCGCGCCCTGGGAAGGCCGCGCGGCGCTTCGCGCAGCGTGTTCACGTTGAGCGCAGCAACCGCGCCGGCCCCGGTGAGCAGCACGGCTGCGACATAGACACCGCACTCCCGACACAGCAGGAAATCCGCCGTCCGCAGCGCGTGGCGGTAGCGACGCAGCCGGTCAGGATGTACGTAGCTGAAGCGCACGAGTCCGCCGGCGTCGGAGGTTACGGTGGCGCCGTGGGCCCGGCAGAATGAACACTGGCAACGACGCAGGCCCCAGCGCCCTGGCACGAGCGCCGTCTCGTAGGTGTACTCGAGCGCTCCGCAATGGCAGCCACCTTCGTAGACTGTGCGCGGCGCCGCGCGGCGGGCGACCGGCTTGCTGGTGCGCGATTTCCGCCGAGCCACTTTCTTCTTGGCCATCAGCGCTCCTCGGCCGCCGCGGGATCGTCGATGGGCGCCAGAATCTCGGTGAGCGTGTAGTTGTCTGGCAGCCGGAAGTAGTCAGGGGGAAATTCGCGCATCTCGATGGCCGTCATCTCGCGGCGCAGGCGCTCGACACGCGGCACCGTCATACCCTCGACGACGATGACCCGCTCGACCAGGTGGCGCAGTAGCAGACCCTCTGCCTGCATCTGCTCGAAGGCTTCGCGCAAGTCGGTGGACGGCAGCCCGGCGCCCGCATCCTCGGAAAGCCGCCACTGACGCCAGGCTTGCGAGTCCTCGCCGGCACGCGGCGCCGCACTCCAGATCTCGTGGCGCTCCTCATGGCGGATGACCGGCACGCCCTCGCGGACTTCGGTGAAGCTCAGCCGCCATGCCGTCTGCCGCGTATTCCGTCCGAGCAGCCGGTCGCCGGTGCGCGAGAACTCCTCCACCAACATGACGTCGCGAATTTCGGCACTGCGCGACGGGCGCGGCTGGCTCTCATCCACCGGACGCAGGTCCGTCGGCTGCACCGGCGCGAGTTCAGCACGCGCGGTGTCGACGAGGAACGCGTCGTTCAGGGTGATGAGGATCCAGGTGCCCGGTGTGCCGCCTGCGGCCCCCGCCGGCTGGATCACGAGGCGACAGGTTTCGTCGGTGGCGGAGACCTCCAGCAGCTCGACCACCGGGGAGCCGCCATCGGTGGGCTCCAGCGTCCGGGTTTCACGGAACACAACGCCGCCCGCGGCCGTCATGGAGACAACCAGCAAGCCCACGGCGACGGGTATTTTCGGGGCCATGAACCCCATTGTCGGCCTCCCCCGGGGCGTTTGACAACGGCAACCGGGCGCCGTGGTACTGTCGCCGTCATCCAGCGCAACCGGCGGGAGCCGACACCATGATTCGTGGCTTTCACCACGCCGCACTGTCGACGGCCGATCTCGACCGCTGCGTCGCGTTCTATACCGATGTGATCGGCTGCAGCGTCGCCTGGACCTTCGGCTGGCCGGGCGGCACGTCCGCTGCCGACGAGGTGACCGGGCTGCGCCATTCCGAAGCGCGCGCCGCGATGCTGAAGCTCGGCGACAGCCATCTCGAGATCTTCGAGTTCACCTCACCGATCCCGAAGGCGGTGCACGGCGATCGGCCGGCATGCGACCACGGCATCACGCACATCTGCCTGGAGGTCAAGGACATCCACAGCGAGTACGAGCGCCTGATGAAACTGGGGATGCGCTTTCACTGCCCGCCCCAGGCGCAGGACAATGGCTGGGTGACTTACGGTCGCGACTGCGACGGCAATATCATCGAGCTCCTCGAGCTCGGCTGAACTCAGCCGCCGCCCGCGAAGTCCTTCTTGCAGGACGGGCAACTCGAGCCCTTGAACAGCGGCGCATACACGCTCGCATCGAGGGCAGCCTGCCAGAACCAGCGTGCCTCGCATTGCGGGCAGCGCACGGCAAAACAGGTAAAGGCGTAGCCGACAACCGCCAGGATCGTGCCGGTGGTCCAGTCGAGACCGCTCGCGGCACTGAGCGGCGCAAGGCTGCCGACGAGCAGCGCCCCGACACCCGCCACGAGTTTCCAGTATTGACCAGTGAGGCTGAGTACGGATGCCTGCGCCACGCGGGTTCTCCTCGTTCGTCGTCAGTCGTTGCGGTTGATCGTCACCTGGATCGTGCCCTTCGGCCCGAAGAACCAGGAACCAACCCAGCTTACAAGACTGACGATGATCGATCCCCAGAATGCGTCCCAGAACGAGACGATGCTGAAGCCCGGCAGAACGGCGGCTACCAGCGCGAGCATGATGCCGTTCACGATCAGCAGAAAGAAGCCGAGCGTGAGGATGGTAAATGGCAGCGTGAGGATGACGACGAGTGGCCGGACGAAGCCGTTGACGACCCCGAGCAGGATGGCTGCCAGGATCAGGCTGCCCGGGCCGTCGAAGGCAAGGCCATCGACGAGTTCGGTCGCGAGCCAGAGGCCCAGTGAAGCGACGGCGGCGCGCAGGAATAAATTTGTCATGGGTGAATGCTAGCCGCCGGAGCGCCTCACC
>SXGS01151783.1_pt1 | contig 12685 bp, 7 predicted proteins | sample 3174681 | NCBI WGS metagenome assembly SXGS01 (sample SAMN11356861, study PRJNA531348) | freshwater metagenome | isolation source: freshwater sample F1-80 | place: China: Fuxian Lake, Yuxi | collected 2017-12-25
CACCCTGGGCGTCCGTCCCGAGCATCTGACCACGACCGGCGACGGCGATGCGCTGACCGCCGAGGTCATGTTCGTGGAAACCCTGGGTGCGACGACCATGGCGCACCTGAAGCATCCAGCGTCCGAAGACACGCTGACGGTTCAGCTGGCGGGTGAACTCCGCGCCAAGGCGGGCGAGCGACTGACGCTGCACGTGCCCGCAAAACAGGCCCACCTGTTCGGCGCGGACGGGAAAGCCTTCAAGCGCCTCTGACCCCTTCGCCTCAAGCAAAAAGGCTCAGTTCAGAACAACCCGCCGCGCCCCTGCCGGAATGACCAGTTCATCACTCGACCACGTCGCTGAGCGGCCGTCGATACGAACGCGCTCCGGCCGCCCCTGCCCCTCCGGCCATTGCAGAACGAAACCGCCCGGCGGCGTCGCGCCGTCACCCAGGGTGAGCACATAGCCCTGCCGTTCCTTGCGGTAGGCGTAGGTCAGCGGCCCATAGGCGGTGCGCAGATCCCGCACACCGACCCCCTCGGCGGTGTCCAGCCACGCCTCCGGCACGCCGGCCGCCAGCACCAGGGCGTGATCGCGGTCCCGCTCATACGCGAACAGATCCAGCGCCGAGCGGATATAGTCGGAGCTGATCCAGGCGTGCGGCATGTCGCCGATGAAGCGCGGCTCGCGCTTTTCGCGGCCCACCACCTCGGCCCAGCCGTTCCAGGCCTCGGGCCTGCGGTCGGCCATCAGGAAGTCCAGCACATCCAGCGCCCGGTCCTTCTGACCCAGCCGCACATAGGCGCCGACTAGCCGCCATTCGTAGGGGGTGTAGTCCTTCCACGCCGTGCGGTTGGTCAGACGGTTCTGGAAGTTTTCCCAGTAGCGATCGAAGGTTCGCGCCAGAAGCTCAGGCGGCAGATTATCCTGTTCGCCCGCCGGCGACAGGGCGATGGTGGTCGAGGTGGCGTCGAAATCGCCCCGGTCCGCAGCGCCAGCGATCCAGTCAATGCCATGATGAGCCGCCGTCGCCGTGATCGACGCGCGGATGTCGGCGGCGAACTGATCCCGCGCCGCCGCATAGCGAGCGGCGGCGTCCGCATCGCCCAAGGTTTCGGCGATGAAGACCGCGTCCTTGTAGCCCAGCAGCCCCCAGAAATCGTCCCAATAGGAATAGGCGGCCTTGTCCGAATAGCCCTCGTGGCTGATCGTCGGCGGCAGCAGGCCATATAGGTGACGCTGGTCCGGAGCCTGGAAGGCCGCCGTCCGGGTCGAGGCGCGCAGGTCGTCCATATAGGCGATCGCCTTTTGCACCTGCGGCCAGACCTGGCGCAGCAGGGCTTCGTCCTTGGTGTAGCGATAGGTTTCGGCGGCCAGGAAGACGAACTCGCCGTGGCTGTCGTTCTCGGGCACCGGATCAGCGCCGCGCGCGTCGACGCAGCACGGGACCTTGCCGTTCTCGAACACATAGGGTGCGTACCAGCGCAGATAGTCGGCCGAATGCTCGGCCATGCCCAGCCGGTTCAGCCCCTCGGCCATCATGGCCCCGTCGCGGATCCACGAGCGGTTGTAGCTGCGTGTGCCCGGCTGAAGGATCGGCCCCTGACGCGACATCAGCATATGGGCCAGAGACGATTTCAGCGCGTCCTCGATCCGCTGGGCGGCTGGCGGCAGGGTCAGCTCCACCCGATCCAGCTTCGCGCGCCATTCGGCCGCCAGCCGGGTCTCGACCGCACCCAGCACAACCGCCGCCTGACCCACCGGCTCGGGCGCCAAGGCGTCGCCGGATAGCTGCGACACCCAACCCACCGTGCGCGTCTTTCCGGGTTGCAGCGTCACCTCGTAGGTCAGGGCGCCGGCGGCCAGACCCGTGGCGTCGGTCGTCGTCATGAGCTCGACGGCCGGTCGCCGCGCAGACGGCAGGATCAGGGACTGCGGATCGCTGCCGGCATCGAAGGTCGCCAGCGCGACCTGATCCGGTGCCGCCAGCGGCTGAACCCGCACCGTGTCGTTCAACTTCAGTTCGGCGCCGTCCCAGCCGATCGTCTCCACCGGGCTGACACCGCCGGGAATGGCGAGGAACTGACGCGGCGCATTCACCTGCATCGCGCGCGCGGCCAGGGCCAGGGTCAGGGTGCGCGGCCGGCTGGAGGTGTTGGTCAAGTCGTAACGGCCCCACAGCTGCGCCTGATCGGCCGGTCCGTCGGCGAAGCTGGTGATCTTCAGCGTCCAGTCGTCGGCGGTCCAGGTCACCGACGGGATCGGCAGATCGCCGTCCCTCAGCCCCTGTTCGATATTGACGTCGGCCCAAGTGATCAGCCGCCCGTTATCGACCACGAAGGGTTCGATACTGGGTCCGGCGCGGCGGAGCTCGATGGCGCCATCCTCGCCGATCAGGCCGCTCTCCCCGCCTCCATCGACCCCGACCAGGGTCCAGTAGGACTGCTCGCCGGAGAAGCCGTGCGGATAAAGGCCGCGGCGGTTTTCCTTGGCCACGGCTTCCAGAAACACGGTGCGGTCCGCGCCAAACGTCAGCGGTTCGACCTCGATCTCGTTCAGCGCATAGGTCGTTGCCTGGGCCGCGCCCAGCCGCTGGCCTGCGCCGGACGAACCGACCACGTCGGGCGCTGGAACGGGCTTCAGCGGCTCCAGCCTCAGCCAGCGCGCCGTCGCCTCGGGCATCCTCAGCCAGTCGACGCCGCCATTGCCGCCCGTGACCGTCGTCAGCGACCGCCAGTCGCGCCCATCCAGGGAGGCCGAAACGCGATAGTCGCTCGCCGCGCCCCGCTCGCCCCAGCGCAGGGTCAGGCCGCCGAACTCGCGCTCGTAGCCCAGGTCCAATGTCAGGGCCGACGCCTCCCCCACCGGCGGGGTCCAGGCGGTTTTTGGGTCGAGATCGACGGCGTTGGAGGCGGTCGACGCCGTTCGTCGATCGCTGGCGATCGGCTGGGGCGGAACCGGCGGTTCGACCGGCAGGGCGCGCAGGGTCAGTTGGTCGATCTCGACCGAGCCCTTGCCGCCCTCGGCCGCGACCACGACGAATTCGACCCGCTCGGCGCGACGCAGGATGGTTTCAGGGCTTGGTCCCCAGGCTTTGGAGACCTGACGGCGTTTAATCACGAACCGGGTCCAGCCGTCGGGAAAGTCGTAGCGCGCCGTCTGCTTCCACCAGACATTGTCGGCCGAGGCGTCGGTCAGCTTGACCTCGAAGGTATTGGTCGGCCCGGCGCCGCGCACCCAGAAGCTGATCTCGTAATTCTCGGGCAGGTCGAACGGCAGCGGCCGGCTGAGCACCGCATAGCCCGCCTTGCCGTCGAAATCGTAGTCGAGCCGTACCGCTCGCCCGTCATGGCCGGCGACGGCGGAGACGGCGGCATGAACGTCGGTCGAGGCGCTGGCCTCCCACCGCGCCGCGTCGTCCATGCTGTCGAGAACGCGCGTTTCCTGGGCGACGGCGGGCGCGGCCAGAGCGAGGGTCAGGACCGAGGCGGCGGCCAGCAGGAGGTTACGCATCGAAACTCGCAGTTCTGGTCAGCCCTTCACGCTGCCCGCGAGCATGCCGCGGATGTAGTAGCGTTGCAGGGAGAGGAAGAGGATCAGCACGGGCGCGACCGTGACGACGGCGCCGGCCATCATCAGTTCAATGTCCTGCACGTGCTCGCGCGACAGGGCTGCCAAGGCGACCGGCAGGGTGTAGTTCGACTGGTCCGTCAGGATGATCAGGGGCCACAGGAAGTCGTTCCAGCTGCCTAGGAATACGAACAGGCCCAGGGTCACGATGATGGGCTGCAAGGTCGGCAGGACGACGCGGCGGAAGATCTGGCCCTCGCTGGCCCCGTCGATCCGCGCGGCCTCCAGCATCTCTTCGGGAATGCTCAGCGCATATTGGCGCACCAGGAACAGGCCGAAGATGGACGCCAGCCACGGCACCAGCGCCCCGGCATAGGTGTTCACCAGCTCCATCGACTTCAGCATCAGGAACAGCGGCAGAGTGCCGATCTGGGCCGGCACCACCAAGGCGGCGACCAGGAACTGGAACAGCCGCTCGCGCCCGGCGAACTTCAGCTTGGCGAAGGCGTAGCCGGCCGGAACCGTGAAGCCGAGCGCCAGGATCGTCGCCAGTGTCGCTAGGGCGAAGCTGTTCCACAGATACCGCCCCATGCCCTGGTTCAGGAACAGATCGCGATAATGCTCCAGCGTCCAATGCGAAGGCAGCAGCGGTGGCGGGAAGACGGCCGCCTCGCCGGTCGCCATGAAACTGACCGACACCATCCAGACCAGCGGGAACAGGACGATAATGGCGATGAGGCCGACGGCCAGATTGAGCAGAATGGCGCGGAGTTTCATTGATACGCCCCCACCCGCTTGGCGACCGCCAGCTGGACCAGGGTGATCGCGAGGATACACAGGAACAGGATGAAGGCGACGGCGCTGGCGGAGCCCAGGGTCCACCATTTGAAGCCTTCCTCGTACATGAAGTAGAGCACCGTCACCGTGCTCTGGGCCGGTCCGCCCTGCGTCATCACATAGGGTTCGGCGAACAGCTGGAAGAAGCTGGCGACCGAGATGATCGAAACCAGCAGCATGGTCGGCGCGATGGCTGGCAGGGTCACATGGCGAAACTGCTTCCACGGGCCGGCGCCGTCGATGCGTGCGGCCTCATACAGATCGTCCGGCACGGTCTGAAGCACCGCCAGGAAGATCAGCATATTGTAGCCAAAGATCTTCCAGACCACGAACATCAGGATCGCCGGAATGGAGGTCGACGGGTCGCCCAGCCAGTCCACGGCCGGCATGCCGATGCTTTCCAGCCCCCAGTTGATGACGCCGTAGCGGGTGTGCAGCAGATAGCGCCATACCACCGCCGTCGCGACCAGGGTCGTGACATAGGGAGCGAAGAACATCACTCGCCAGATCGGCCGCCACTTCACGACCCGCGCGTTCAGGATCACCGCCGCCGCCAGGGACGCGACGATGGACAGGGGCACGCCGAGGACCGCGAAGGTCAAGGTGTTCTTCATCGCCCCCCAAAACAGGGGATTGGTCAGCAGCCGCTCATAGTTCTGCAGGCCGACGAAACGCAGATTGTCGAGGTTCGCCAGGGCATAGATGTCGAAGTCGGTCAGGCTGAGCAGCAGGGCCGCGATCACCGGAATGGCGAAGAACAGGCCGATGGCGAGCATGGCCGGGGCGACGAAGGCCCATGCGGCACGCTCGCGGGCGCCGCGCCCGCGCGACGCCCTGACCTTCGTCCCCGCCTTGGTCAAAGTGGGATCGACGACGGTCATACGGCCCTGCCCTGTTCCATCATCCAGCGACGCTTCTCCAGCAGGCGGTCGGCCCGACGGTCGATCTCGGCGGCGGCGGTCTCAGGCGTATATTCGCCGCGCACCATCCGTTCGGCGACGATCTGCATCTCCGTGACGATCCGCTCCCATTCCGGCACCTTGGGCACGGCCTTGGCGCGCGCCAGCTGGCCACGAAACGGCGCCAGCATGGGGTCGCGCTCCACGCCCGCGATGTCCCAGGCGCTCTGGCGTGCGGGCAGATCGCCGACGATGGTATTGAACCGGGCCTGCACCGCCGGTTCGGACAGATAGCGGACCAGGGCCCAGGCCGCCTCCTGGTGCGGGGAGGATTTGAAGACCGCCAGGCTGGACCCGCCCGGCGCCGAGGCGCCCAGGCCATTCGGTCCCGGCACGCCCGCCGTGGCCCAGTTCGGCTGGAACGACGCGGGCAGCTTGCTGCGGAAATCGCCCACGCTCCACGGGCCGGAGAAGTAGAAGCTGAAATAGCCCCTGGCGAACTCGGTCCAGACGTTGGAGATCTGCGTCGACGAGGCCAGCGGCGCCAACTGCTCGTCGAACAGGCTGCGGTAGAAGGCCAAGGCTGAGACGAAGCCGGGGTTGGAAAAGTTTCCGCGCGTATCCCGATCCCTCAGCAGCGGCTCATCGATCTGAAGCCCGAAGGTCAGAAGCTGCTCGAACTCGTTCAACGGCAGCAGGATGGCGTAGTTGTCGCCGCCCGCCACACGCTTGATCGCATGCATGGCCCGCTTCCATTCGGCCCAGTCTTCGGGCGGGGCGTCGAAGCCGGCCCGCGCCAGCAGATCCTTGCGATAGAACAAAAGCCGTGTGTCGACATACCAGGGTGTGGTCATGGCGCGGCCGGCGATTTCGTTGGTCTCCAGCACCGCCGGAAACTGGTCGGTCAGCAGGTTCGCGGCCTCGGCCGGGGTCGGCGACAGGGCGCCGATGGCGGTCAGCTCCGCCACCCAGGTATTGCCGATCTGGCTGACGTCCGGCAGCGAGGCCCCGGCATAGGCGGTCAGCAGCTTTTCGTGCGCGGCCGTCCACGGCAGGGGCTGGACCGAGACGCGGACGCCCGGATTGCGGCGCTCGAACTCGGGCATCAATTGGCCCACCGTCCCACCCTCATTGCCCATGGCCCAGAAGCGCAGCACGGTCTCGCCTTCGCGGCGCGGGGTGCAGGCCGCAGCCGCCCCTCCCGCCATGAGGGCCAGCGCGCCACGTCGATCAAGATGGGGCTTGGGCGCCGTCAAACTCATCCGTTCATCCAGCCGCCGGTGAAGCCCGCGATGTCGAGCGCGCGGCGGATATTGGGCTCGCCGCGCATATAGCGCCAGACGAACTCGGACCTGTGATTCTCGGTCATAATGACGATCGGCCCCTGGTCGATGCCCAGATAGTCGCCGTCCACCCAACCCACGCCGTCCACGATCTTGCCGTGCTGCAGCGGCCCTTCGCGCACTGTCAGTGTCGGGTTGAAGCTGTCGAGGAAGCCCCACTCGGTATAGATGCCTGAACCGTATTTCTGCTTCATCGCCTTGACGCAGGGCACGACGATCTCGGGCGCGAAGGCGATGGAGCTGGCCGCCGCCGTCGGCGCGATGGTGCCGTCGTCGCGCTCGCCCGGACCGCGCGCGGAATAGCTGAAGAACTCGCGCTCCTTGCCGTCGATGACTTGTTTGAAATCGCCCGGCCCGTCGCAGGCCGTCAGGCCCCAGACCTCAGATGAATAGCCCGCCCAGCCGCCAGGGTTGTCGTGGGCGTATTTCTGCTGGGCGTAGACGGCGCGGCGACTGTTTTCGAAATAGTCGAGGTATTCGCCCAGTTGGGCAGACTGCCCGCGCATCCAGGCGTCCTGAATGCCGCGGAAGTCGATGAACATGTGGCTGTACTGGTGCCCGAAGATGGGCGCAAAGTTCAGGTGCCAGCTGCCCCAGCGATCGGTCCAGCTCTCGTCGTAGCTGGCCGCCCATTCGTGCCAGACATTGACTGACACCGGATGGGTCGGGCTGCCGATGGCCAGCAGCAGCACCAGCATGCCCTCGTTATAGACATGCCAGTCGGACGGTATGAAGCCGCTCTCGGGGTGCCAGCCCATGGTGATGCGGTTGTCGCGGATAACGGCCCACGGCCATTCGATCCGTTCGTAGATCGCCTGGGCCTTCTGACGGATTTCCGCCTCGTCCGCATGCCGGCTGTCGAAGTAGCGGGCGGCGAACAACATGCCGCCGATCAGCAGCGCCGTATCGACCGTCGAAAGTTCGTTGGTCCGGTAGCGAAGCCCCGTCTCCATATCCAGGAAGTGGTAGAAGAAGCCCTTGTATCCCGCCGTGCCGCTGGCCTCCGGACCTTGCGGCAGATCATGGAAGAAGCGCAGCGTCGTCAGGGTCCGCTCACGCGCCTCGGCACGGCTCATCCAGCCGCGCTCGACGCCCACCGGCCAGCAGGTCAGGGCGAACCCGACAGCCGCCACCGAACAGAAGGACGGCGTCGGCCAGCGATCCGGCGTCAGGCCGGTCTTGCGATCCGTGACCTTCTCGAACCACCGGAACGTCCGCTCCTGAAGCTCCTCGATCTCCTGATCCAGCCGCATCGGCCGTCTCTGCGTCCCATTGACCGCCCCCGTCGCCGCCGCCTGCTGCGCCGCCGCCATCACCGGAAATCCAACGGCCAGAGCCGCCGCGCCTGTGGTGGTCCGCATCAGGAAGTTTCGACGATTCATGGGCACGCTCACTGGGTCTCAATCGAAAAAGAAAGGCCGCCTCGCAACAAGCACGAGGCGGCCCAGGCTCAGGATTTAGAAGGCGTAGCGGGCGCCGATCTGGAACGTCCGCGTCGGGAACAGCACTGAACTCGGGCGGCCAAAGTTCGGGTTCGGGTTCGTCGCCGAACCCGTGCCGCCGTCAAAGCCATTGTAGTTCTTGAAGTTGAACACGTTGATGGCGTCCACATAGACCGACAGCTCACCAGCGCCCGGCACGTCGAAGTTCTTCGTCAAACGGAGATCGAGGTTCCGATAGGCGAAGGCGTTCGGCAGGAAGAACTGCTCCTTCTCCGGATAGGCGCCATAAGGGCGATAAACGAAGTTGGCACCACGTCCGTCAAACACATCAAAGGGCGTGCCGGAACCCAAGGTCAGAATGCCGGACAGCTGGAAATCGAGCGGCAGATCAACGATGCCGTTGGCCACGATACGATGACGTTCGTCGTTTGCCGACGAACGCATCGGCGAGCTTTCCACCGAGAAGCAGTCGAAGCAGAAGTTGTCATTGCCGCCGTTCTGTTCCGCTTTGGACAGCGTATAGGCGATGTTGACGCCCCAACCGGAGTCACGCGTGTAGCCCTTGTCCAGCTTGACGTAGAGCGCCTTAAACGTCCGCTCCTTGTTGTGATCGGACACCAGATATGAGCGGTAGGGGTTCGTGCCGCCCGGGCCGCAGAAGCCGCCGTTGTCGCCGAAACCATTGCCGTCATTGCCGCGCGTTGGTTCACGGCAGCGGTTCAGATACTGCCAGGTGAACTCGTTTTCGGTCTTGCCGTAGGCGAGGGTGAACTCGGTCTGCCAATCGCCGACCCTTTGACGCACACCTAGGTTGAACTGATCCGTGCGGGGCGGTTCGAAGTCGTTCTTGAGCAGAAAGGCTTCACCCTTGGCCGGGATGTTCGCCAGGATGGCGTCAAGTCCAGCCGTGGTCTCGTAGGACGCATTCCACAGGATCGGATCTGCCGAGCTTCCGTCCGCCACGCCGGCCGGGCGCCCTGTAGTCGAGAAGAAGACGTTTTGCGTGAAGTCGAAAGGCTTGGCCAGTTCGTCGAAGGCGAAGTTGAACTGCACGCGATCATAATAGCGACCGGCGCCGCCGAACAGAACTGTGCTGCGATCGCCGAAGACATCATACGAGAAGCCAATGCGAGGCTGGAAGGCCTTTTTGAACGGGTCACGATTGTCGCCGGTCGAGATGTAGTCGTTGATGTTGAACCAGCTCGGCGCATAGCCGGCAGGCTTGCCGCCATCGGTCGAAGCGATCCACTGGTTGAGCCCTGCGACCACCGAAGCGGGCGTGACATACTTCTTGTTATCGGCGTTGGTCTCGTAGTCCCAGCGCAGACCCAAATTCAGTTCAAGCTTGTCCGTGATCTGCCAGTCGTCCTGCGCGTACAGGCCGATGACGGTGTTGGTCAGGTCAACCGTGGGGAATTCGTTGCCCAGTTGAACACGATACGGGACGGCGGCATTGCCGCTGGCTGTGCCGTTTAGGTCATAGAAGAACTCGGGATTACGGCCGAACTCCTTGACGACCTCATAGCCTTGGCGGCTGACCTTGGCGCCCAGCTTGATCGTGTGATTACCGTTGAACTGGATGTCGTTGAACGTCAGATCGTTGCGGATGGTCAGCGCGTTGTCGCTGATGTCCTGACGGCTGCCGGATCCACCAATGTTCAAGATGGAGACGCCGCCGAACGGATCATAGCCGTTTTCGAAGATGCGATAGCTCCGGCCGATCTGGTCGAAGTTCACAGCGGTCGGGTTGTAATTATAATTGCGGTAATCGACTGCCAACTCGTTCAGGAAGCCGTCGCCCTGCCATTGATAACGTAGATTGGCGCTCTTGGTCGTCTGCTGCAGACCGCTTGCGCGTTCGATGGAGTTTGCGCCGCCGACGCCCGTCACATCTGCTTCGTCTCGATAGGTGACGCTCAGATCAATGAGATGCCCCTCTGCCGGCTGGAAGCTCAGTTTGCCGAAGTAAAGGTCTTCCTCGAACGGCGTGGCGAAGGTGCCGATATATTGACCGAACTGACCGACATAGGCCGGGTTCTGACGGCCTAGCGTCACGGCAGCTGCGCGATTTTCTTGCTTGTGCTCATAGCTGCCGAAGAAGTGCAGCTTGTCTTGAATGATCGGCCCGCCCAGAGCGGCGCCGTATTGCTGAACTTCGAGCGCGGGCTTTTCACGGCCTGCCGCACGCGAAAACTCGTCTTGCTTGATGAAATCTTGGTCCCGATAAGTGCCGAAGATTTCGCCGTGGAACTCGTTGGTGCCGGAGCGCGTCACGGCCGTGATGATGGCTGACGAGGCCTGCTCGTATTCAGCCTTGAAGTTCTGGCTGACAACGCGGAATTCCTGGACGGCCGCCTGCGGGAACGGATTGCCGCGGCTGTCGTCCTGACCGACGATGCCCCCGGCGATAATGTTCGACTTCAGGCTGGCGCCGTCGATGAAGGCGTTGACGGATTCCGCCCGCTGACCACCGGCGGTGATCTGAACTTCGGACTCGTTGGTTCCGACCCGCACGCCCGGCGCCAGAGCCGCGAAGTTTAGGAAGTTGCGGTTGATCTGTGGCAGGGTTTGGATTTGCTGGGTCGTGACGTTGGTGGCGTTCTCAGGCGTGCGCACCTCGACCAAGCGACGCCCGGTCACGACGATGTCGCCCAGGTTGGCCGCATTGGCATCAGCCGCGCCGGCCGCTGCGCCTGCCACGGCCAGATCCAGGTTGCCGACCTGGCCGACGCCGATGGAGACCGTGTCCGACGCCGTCTCATTTTCGGCCGTCGTCGCCGTGATCTCATAGGTGCCGGGACGCAGGCCCGACAGCGTATAGCCACCCTGCGCGTTCGCTGTGGTGCGGCTGGTGAAGCCGGAGGCGACGTTGCGGGCGACGATGGTGGCGCCGGCCTCGACCGTCGCGCCATCCGTCACACTGCCTCGGATCGTCGAGGTCGCGACCTGCGCCTGCGCGCCGCCCACCACCGCCATGCTGATGGCAAGCGCCGATGCGGCGGCCAAAGCGGCCTTACGCGTGTTGAACTGGGTCATCCTGAGCTCTCCCCTCCTGATGGGATCGGTTTTCAGCGACATGGCTGGCCTACCCTTTGTTGAACCTGGCGGACGAGGCCGCCGCGGTGGACTGGCGTTCGACCAGGATCGGCCGAACGATTTCGCAAGCGGTGTCCGTGGCGTCGGCGGTCGCGCCGACCTGGACCAGGCCGATCAGGCGTTCGACGCCCCTTCGACCGATTTCCGCGATGTTGACGCGCATGGTGGTCAGCGCAGGCCGCATCAGGGCGGCGATAGGCACGTCATCGAAGCCGACGACGGCGATGTCTTCAGGACAGCGCACGCCGGCCTCCTGGAAGGCCAACAGGGCGCCGACGGCCATCATGTCATTGGCGGCGAAAACGGCGTCGGGCCGCTCTGTCATGGCCAGAAGCTGGGTCGCCGCGCGATGGCCCGAGGCCTGAGAGAAGTCGCCCTCGACGACGATCGGGTCATGGCCCTCGAGCGCCGCCGTGTATCCGGCCGCACGCGTGTCCGCCTCGATGTTGCCGGCGGCGCCGCGAATGTGAGCGAGGCGCTTGCGGCCGGTGGACCGCAGATGCTGGACCGCGCCGACGGCGCCGCCATGGTTGTCGATCATGATGGACGCCCGGCCCGGCTCGGCCGCGCCGCCGTTCATCAGAAGGACCGGCATCCGACCGGCGAACTCTGACGACAGGTTCGCCGCGCCCAGATGAGGCGACAGCACGATCATGCCGTCCACGCGCCCGCGCATCGAACGCACGGCCGCCAGGGTGTCTTCCGCGCCGTCATGCGAACTGGAGACGATCAGATGCTTGCCGTGGGCGCGGGCGGCCAGGTCCATGCCCCGGATCAGCTCGGAGAAGAACTCGCCGAACAGATCGGGCAGGATGACGCCGATCGTGTCGTTCTTGCTCGTCGACAGGCTGCGGGCGCCGAAGTGCGGGACATAGCGAAGGTCCTCGACTGCATCGAGCACGCGCTGGCGCGTCGCGTCCGAGGTCACGCCCAAGCCGTTCAACACACGAGAGACAGAAGCAACCGACACATTGGCGCGTTCAGCCACGTCGCGCATGGTGGCGGCCTTGGCGAAGGGCTGGCCCTCCTGCCGTGCAGACGCAGCGCTAGGCGCGGCCATGTCCAATCGAATTCTCCCTGCTCCCTATCGTCCCGGCCCCTTTTCGAAGATCCGTCGATAGATGATGTAAGCGGTTACATGACACAGGAGCAATGTGCGCCGCAAGCGCCGTTCAGCCACATTTCATGCGATTTTCGATCTCTGCTGGAGCCGCCTCAGCGGTCAACGAAAGCTAAGTTGCTGCTTTGACTTCAATCTTCGCAGGCTCATTCCGGCGAACGGAATAAGGCGAACACGGCAGGCGCGCGCCTTGGTCGCACCAGCCGTAGCGATCTGCGTCGCGGCCGCGGCCGCATACGAAAAGGCCCGCGCCGCCGAAGCTGCACGGGCCGCAATCACAATGCGAAAGACGAATCTATGCCGGGTTAAGCTCATCCAGCTTGCCGCGCAGCATCTGCAGCATGGCGGAGAAATCGCGGCCGCCGTGCCCGATCCCGTCGAACAGGGCGTAAAGCGCC
>SXGS01096878.1_pt1 | contig 12684 bp, 10 predicted proteins | sample 3174681 | NCBI WGS metagenome assembly SXGS01 (sample SAMN11356861, study PRJNA531348) | freshwater metagenome | isolation source: freshwater sample F1-80 | place: China: Fuxian Lake, Yuxi | collected 2017-12-25
CCAGCACGCCCAGCTCGATGTTGCCGTCGTGGGGGAACCACAACCCACCGCGCGCGACCTCGAGGCCGGGCCAGCGCGCGGCGACCTCGGCTGCGCTGATCGCCGCATGCTGGAGCTCGAAGCGCAGCGCCCGCGCCGCCAGCTCCGCGATCACCGCCGCACCGGCGAGCAAGACGGCGCCCCGATCGTCGACCAGCGGCGCACGCGCGAACCCTGCCGGCGGCCGGCGCAGGAACGCCGCGCCGGCCGCGGTCAGCGCCGTCCACGCGTCGTCCTCGGCGAGGGCCCGGCACATCGCGGCGTTCTTGCCGCTGGCGTGGGTCGCCAGCGTGGCCTCGCGCTCGAGCACCACCACGTCGCCGTGACCGCGCTCACCAAGCGCCCACGCCGTGGCCAGACCTGCCACACCTCCGCCGACGACGGCGACGGCGGCGCGTGCGGGCAGCGGATCCACGAGCGCTTCTACCGCGTCGGATCGACGCCAGCAACCGCCGCCACGGCGGACGCCCAATGCTAAGATGCCTCCTCGTGCGCTGTGCGACGCAAATCGGGGGCGTGCTGGCCATCCTCGTGACCGGCTGCGAACGCGAGCCCGCGCCCGACATCTGTCCCCAGATCGGCGTGGGCGATCTGGTGGTGAGCGAGGTCCGCGGCGAGCAGACCGACGACAACAGCAACCTCGATCAGGGTCAGTGGATCGAGCTGTACAACGCGTCGAGCGGCGCCATCGACCTGCACGGGCTCCAGCTCCTGTTCCGCAAGGTCGACGGTTCCGCCGAGGGCCGTGTCATCGTGCGTCGGCCGGTCTCGGTCGCCGCCGGCGCCCGCGTCGTGGTGTCGTGGTTCCCTGACGACGCCTTGCCGGCCCACGTCGACTACGGCTGGAACCCCGACTTCCTCAACTCGAGCGGCAACGCGGCGTCGCTGTTCGACAACGGCGTCATCGACGTGCTGGCCTGCGACCTGCGCATCGACCGGGTGCGCCCCGAGGACCTTCCGGCGGCGGGCACCTGGTCACTCGATGTCGAGCCGCCCGACGCCACCGCCAACGACGACGCGGCCGCGTGGTGCACCGACAGCACCGACGACGCCGACCCGGGCACCATCGGGCTGCCCGGAACCCCGCGCGCGAGCAACCACCCATGTCCATGATCACGCGCCTCCGCCTCCCGATCTACGCCGCGCTCGCGCTCGCGCTCGCCGCCGGCGCCTGTCATCCCTCGGGCGGCCAGCGTTACCAGCGCAAGCAGGCCCAGGAGTCGCTCAAGAAGCTCGAAGCGCCGGGCGTCACCATCGGCGAGTTCCACCTGACCAAGGTGACCGACGGCGACACCATCCGCGTCGACGGTCTGGAGAGCTCGCTGCGCCTGGTCGGCCTCGACGCCGAGGAGACCTTCAAGAACGACCACGATCGCCGCGCCGCCGAGACCGACTTCAATGCCTACCTCGCGGCCAAGCGGGCCGAGAGCAAGCACCCGGTCAAGGCCGCCAGCCCGCTGGGCGAGATGGCCAAGGAGTACGCCAAGGAGTTCTTCAAGGGCCACACCAAGGTCCGCCTCGAGCGCGACGACGCCCGCGAGATCCGCGACCGCTACGAGCGCTACCTGGCCTACGTCTTCGTCGAGAAGGACGGCACGTGGCTCAACTACAACGTCGAGTGCGTGCGCGCCGGCATGAGCCCGTACTTCATGAAGTACGGCTACTCGCGCCGCTTCCACGCCGACTTCGTCGCCGCCGAGGCCGAGGCCAAGGCGGCCAGGCGCGGCATCTGGGACCCGGCCCTGCCCCACTACCCCGACTACGACGAGCGGCTGGTGTGGTGGATGGCGCGCGCCGAGTTCATCAACCGCTACCAGCCCCAGATCGACGCCGATCCCAGCTTCATCGTGCTCACCCACTGGGACGCGATGCGCCGCATCGAGGAGCGAGTTGGCCAGGAGGTCTCGATCCTGGCCACCGTCGGCGACATCCGCCTCGGTGATCGTGGACCGACCCGGGTCGCGCTGTCTCGCAAGATGTTCGGCGATTTCCCCCTCATCTTCTTCGACAAGGACGTGTTCGCTTCGACGGGATTGACCCAGTGGCGCGGCGAGTTCGTGGTCGTGAAGGGCGTGGTGACCGTCTACCAGAACAAGCACACCAGGAAGAAGCAGCTCCAGATCCAGATCGATCGCCCCGGCCAGATCGTGCTGTCACCCGTGCCCGGACTCACGCGCCCCGACGTGACGAATGTGACCGACAACGCCGCCGGGCTCTGAGAGGATCCGACCATGCGAGCTTTGCCTATCCTGCTCCTGTCCCTCGCCGGAATCGCCGCGCAGGTCGGCTGCGGCCCCGGCGACGATGGTGGCGATTCGTGCAGCGGCATCGTCGTCGGCGACCTCGTGCTCACCGAGGTGCTGGGCGACTACGACGCGCCCAGCGGCTCGAGCGGCGTGGACGAAGGCAAGGAGTGGTTCGAGATCCACAACGCGTCGAGCGCGCCGATCGAGCTGGCCGGCGTGGTGCTCGAGCACGGCCGCCCCACCGACACCGATCCCAAGCGCCACGTGATGCGGGCGGTGACCATCCCCGCCGGCGGCTACCTGGTGATGGGCAACGTGCTGCCCGACCTGGCCCCATCGCACGTCGACTACGGCTACGCCAACGACCTCGGCGATCTGTTCAACACCGACGGCGGCCGCCTGGCCCTGCGCTGCGGCACCGTCGTCGTCGACGAGGCCGCCTACGGCAGCACCGTGCCCGGCCGCACCTTCTCGCTCGACGGTGGCTCGGCGCCCGACTACCAGGCCAACGACGATCTCGCCAACTGGTGCGAGACCGAGGAGACCGCCACCTTCGAGTACGAGCCCGCCAACTTCGGCACGCCCGGCGGCCCCAACCAGGATTGCATGGTGGTGCAACCCGGCCTGTGCGACGACGGCGGCACCATGCGGCCGACGGTGCCGCCCCAGGTCGGCGACCTCACCATCACCGAGATCATGCCCGACCCGACCGCCGCCGGTGACGCCACCGGCGAGTGGTTCGAGGTGCGGGTCAACCGCGACGTCGACATCAACGATCTCGGCATCGCCCGCGCCACGGGCACGCCGACGGTACTGGCCTCGGCCACCTGCGTGCGCGCCACCGCCGGCACCTACCTGGTGTTCGCCAAGAGCAACGTCCCGGGCACCAACGGCGGCATCGACGGCGTCGACGGCACCTTCACCTTCGACCTCGCCAACGGCGGCGGCACCGTGCGCGTGCTGATGGGCACCACCGAGCTCGACACCGCGACCTGGGCCAGCGTCCGCCCCGGACGTTCGACCCAGCTCGACATGGGCCTGGTCCTGCCCACCGACAACGATCTATCCACCAACTTCTGCGACGGCACCGTGGCCTACGGCGCCGGCGACCTCGGCACGCCGGGCCTCGAGAACTCGGACTGCGGCGTGGTCACCACCGGCATGTGCCTCGACACCGGCACGCAGCTGCTGCGGCCGATCGTGAAGCCGACCGCGGGGCAGCTGGTGATCGACGAGTGGATGCCCGACCCGACCCACGTGGGCGACGCCGCCGGCGAATGGTTCGAGGTGCGCTCCACGGCCGACGTCGATCTCAACGGCCTCCAGGCCGGCGGCGCCACGCTCGGCACCACGCCGCTCATCCCCGCGGCTGGCGACTGCGTCCGCGTCACCACCGGCAACCGCGCCATGTTTGCCCGGACCCGCACCAACCCGGCCGCGGTGCCGCCGACCGACAACGGCCTGCCCGACACCGTCACCCTCGCCGCGACGTTCGGGTTCGGCCTCACCAACGGCGCCTCGAGCTTCCAGATCGGGATCGATGGCGGCAACCTGGCCACCGCGACCTGGGGCGCCACATCGGTTCCTGGCTCGTCGTGGATGCGTGACACCGACGGCACCCAGTGCTCCGCCAACCTGACGACGCCCGCCCCCGTGCCTGCCTACAACCACGGCGCCGCGGCTGGCACCGATCGCGGCACACCCGGCGCGGTCAACAGCCCGCCCGAGTGTCCGTGATCCGGACCAGCTCCACCATGCTCTTCACCTCCGCGCTGGCGGCCGCCTGTGGCGGCGGCGGCACCGACGCCGAGACTGCGACGGTGGGCCGGGTGATCGACGGAGACACCGTCGAGCTGACCGACGGGCGGCGAGTCCGCTACCTCATGGTCGACACGCCCGAGTCGACCACCGAGACCGAGTGTTACGGGCCCGAGGCCAAGCAGTTCAACCTCGACCTGGTCGACGGCAAGGAGATCTCGATGACCTTCGACGTCGAGCGCGAGGATCAGTTCGGGCGGCTCCTGGCCTACGTGACCGTCGACGGCACCGAGATCAACCCGGTGATCGTCGAGCGCGGCTACGGCTGCGTGCTCCACATCTCGCCCAACGGCGATGACCGCGTCGACGAGTTCGACGACCTCGAGCTGCGCGCTCGCACCCTTGGCCGCGGCCTGTGGGCCGCCTGCACCCCTCGCCCATGCTGAAGCAAACCATCGCGCTCGCCGCGCTCCTGTCGCTCACCGCCGGGCCGGCGCTGGCCACGCCTTACGAGTCGTTCATCGACATCGAGACCGACGACGCTCTCGACGATCTGCTGGCCTCGGGCCAGGTCACCACCGAGACCTACGACGCCCTGCGCATCCTGCTCGATCGCGGCGTCGACCTCGACACCGCCAGCCGGGTCGAGCTGTACTCGCTGCCCAACCTGACCTACGCCGACGTCGACGCGATCCTCGAGTACCGCAAGCTCAACGGCTTCGTCGCCGATCCCATCGACCTGGTCGCCTCGGGCGCGCTCACCGAGGAGAAGCTGCTGGCGATCGCCGCCTTCCTGATCGTCCGCGATCGCACGCGCTCGAAGTACGAGCCCCACGGCTTCGTGCGCGCCATCACCCGTGGCACCCAGTCCGATCACATGATGCCGCCGGTCGCGGTGCGCGCCCGCGTCCGCGCCGGCAAGACCCTCACCGCCGGCCTGGCCGCGTCGCTGACCCGCCTGCGGGTCGGCGACGTCACCTGGGATCCCAACCGCGACGCCTTCGTCGCCGAGGCGCGGGGCGTGCAGGCCCACGTGCCCAAGGCCTACGTCCGCTACCACACCGACAAGCTCGATCTCATCGCCGGTAGCTACCGCATCGGCTTCGGCGAGCGCCTGACCTTCGACACCGCGACCGACTACACCCCCAACGGCATCTACCTCGACGATCAGATCACCCGCGCCTACGACCTGTCGCGCGACTGCGCCGAGTCGACCGGCGAGCTGGCCGCGTCGCCCTGCGCTGGCGACCGCCGCTACGAGTACGTCACCCCCGACTTCGGCTGGAGCGAGAGCCTGCGCGGCCTCGCGGTTGGCACCGAGGCCATCCCGCTCGGCCAGGGCCACCTGCAGGCGTTCGGCTGGGGCAGCTACCAGCACCGCAGCATCTACCAGTACGAGATCGCCAACACCGCGCCCGGCATCTGCGACGACCCGCGTGACGACGACAACGCCGCCTGCAGCGCGCCCGACGTCTACGTCCGCCCCGAGGGCGACCTCCTGACCTCGACAGCGGAGTACGCCTACCAGACCCTGCCGTCGATGTTCGCCGAGTCGCTGGTCGGCGGCAACCTCACCTACTTCGCCGCCCGCCGCGACTTCGTCGGCATCACCGCCTACGGCGCCACCACCCAGTGGCTGGCCGAGACCCCCGACGACGTGCAGCTCGACACCCAGGAGTGGTCGCGCTGGCCGATCGGCGGCCGTCACGGCGCCATCGGCACCCAGCTCGGCCTCGGCCGCGGCATCTACGACGTCTTCGCCGAGGTCACCCACAGCTTCGACCGCATCCCCGACGGCGACGGCCCCATCCAGGGCGGCGGCGGCCCGGCCGCGATCGTGCGCGCCACCCGCAACCTCAAGAAGAGCGAGCTCGAGCTGTCGCTGCGCTACTACGACCCGAACTTCGTGAATCCGTACGCCGGCGCGATCGCCGCCGCCGACGAGATCGAGGGCCAGCGCGCCCGCGGCGAGCACGGCGGCCGCCTCCGCTACACCGGCAAACACGGCGCCGTCTCGCTGCGCTCCGGCCTCGACCTCTGGCGCAGCCTGGTCCCGATCCAGGAGTCGATCGGCGGCGTCCTGGTCGACGACTTCGTCTACGTGGCCCGCGGCGACGTCTACGTGCGCACCGACGTCGACGCCAGCGATCGTCTGCGCTGGGGCGTGTGGGTGCAGTTCACCGACAAGGGCCTCGATCAGGGCGCGCCCCGCAACTCGATGGGCATGGAGGTCCCGGCCTGTTACGAGGTGATCTTCGAGGACGGTGAGGTCGGCGAGCCGATCACCTGCACCGGCCGCCGCTTCGTGAGCACGCTGCGCACCCGCTTCGTGGTCGACAAGAAGACGCTGACGCTCTACGCCCAGGCCCGCCACGCGCTGCTCGACGACAGCCGCGATGCCAAGAAGCGCCAGGACCTGTCCGGCCTGGCCACCGCGGTGTGGAAGCCCGACAAGCGCATCCGCGTGCGCGGCCGCCTCAGCTACCTCAACGAGGACATCGCCGACAACACCTACCTCGAGCAGTCGGTCGAATCGTCGGTGGAGCTAGGCTACAAGCTGCGCCTCAAGGACACGCTGCGCCTGCGCGCCGACGCCAAGCTCTGGCTCGACGACCGCGCCAGCACCGCCGCCCGCGACCCGTCGCCCGAGCTCTGGCTCACCGCCGACTACGAAGCACGATTCTGATCGAGCTCGCGCGGGAGCACGAACGCGGACGGCAGCTCTCGCTGCCATCCGCGGGTCGTCGCTGCGCGACGGCCTGGCCGACTTGGTTCAGAGCGCGGTTCCGTTCCTCCACTTGCGGCCGTTGCCGGCGTTCATCTGGAAGTTGTAGGTCGAGGTCCTGCGACCGCCGAAGCGCGTCTCGTACCAGAACTGACCGGCGAACTTCAGGGCCACGCACTTGGCGTCGAGCTGCTGGCCCTGCACGGTGAACTTCCCGCAGTCGATGCTGTGGGCGAGGAAGTTGTTCAGCGTGATCTCGTAGTTCATCTCGGACAGGTGGATCCAGTCGGAGTCACGCGTCATCGAGATGTCGAAGTTGCGCACGGTCCAGATCGAGAAGTCCTTGGCCTCGTTCGAGTCGCGGACCACGTTGTGACACCGGTAGTTCCAGTTACCGAGCATCTTGAGGTCACCGTCGTCGTTGCCGAGGTTGTAGCTCAGGATGTCGACCTTCAGGAGCTCGACGTTGTTCTGGGCCTGCGCGTGTGGTCCGCAGTTCTCCATCGCCGCGTAGTAGGCGGCGAGCTGGCCGGCCTCGATGTTCGCGGCCGTGACCACGAGCCCGTTGATGCCGTTGAGTCGGCTGCCGGCCTGGCCGGCGGCTGGGCGGGCGTTCTCGCGGCTCACGGTGGTGCCGCCCGTGGTCTTGAAGAGCTGATACCCGTAGTAGATGATCGACGCGCCGGCCGCGATGAACTGCGCGATCGCGACCGGGTTGGCCCGGACGGCCGGCAGCATGGGGAGGCTCGCCATCGTGTCATCCTGGCCGCCACCAGAGAGGGTGAAGTCGACGTGGAGCGGGTTGCTCAGCGTGACCCCGGCGAGGGAGATCGGCCCCTGCGGACCGCTGACGGAGACACCGGAGAGCTTGCTCGCGAGGTAGGCGTCGGCCTGCTGCTCGAGCGCCGCGATGGTGACGGGGCCTGGGCTCTGACAGACGGAGATGCTCGACAGATCGATGGCCCGCGGGGCCAGCGCGCTCTGGAGCTGCATCTTGAACGAGTAGACCTGAGCGGTGTCGCTGGTCGACGAGAGCACGTAGGCCAGCTTGGCGGCCCGGTTGAGCTCGCAGCACAGCGTCGCCTTCTCATCACCATCGACCACGTCGCTGTCGCTGTACACGGGTCGCAGCGGCACGATGTTGAGGCCGGCACACTGCGGCGACGGGAGCGGATTCGACTCGGTCGTGATGATCGGAGTCGACTTGTCGGTGTCGACGTGGAATGGCCCTTCGTCGGTCGGCAGCGGCTGGCAGGTGCCGTCGACACAGGCCTCGCCGTCGAGGCACTGGTCGTCGTTGTCACACACGCATCCGAGCACGGGGTGTGGATCGTCGGCGGGCTTCGAGCACGCCGCCATGACGCTACAGGCAATCATCGTCGCGATAACTTGGGTGGTCTTGTTCACTGGAGCCTCCTTGGTGACTGAAGACCTTTGCAGCCGCCGCGCCATCACGTTGATCCGCGTGAAGCCGAGGATCGCGGCGGACACCGCCAAGCCGGCCTTGTCGCGAACCGCAACCACCAGAGGGCGATCAGCAGGAGCACCGTCGTCAGCGCCGACGCGCCGCCGGCGCCGGCACAACCGCAGCCTGGGCCGGTCTCGGCGCACGTTCCGGCGTGCTCGCGGTACAGGCCGCAGACCGCGCCACGCTCGTCGGGGAGCGGCGTGCGGGTCTCGACGTCGCCCGGGGCCTGGTACGGGAACATCGTCGCCGCGCGGACCGTCTCGGGCAACGCGCCGAGCGGAAAGCACGGCGGGACGGGCACGCCCGCGCTGTCGATCATCGGCGCCCGCCCCGGGATCGTCTCGCAGGTGTGCTCGAGCCCGAGCGCGTGACCGAGCTCGTGGGTGAGCGTCGCCAGCAGATCGACGCGATCGGGCTCGCTGTTGGTGCCAAAGGTGAAGGCGCCGTTGATCTCCATGTCCGCCTCGACGAGCTCGCCGGCGCGGTCTCCGCGCTCGTAATAGAAGACGGTGGTCACCGCCGCCGCGTTCGGCGACAGGCAGACCTCGTCACTGGCAGATCCGGGGCGGGTGCAGTGATCGCGGTCGCGCCAGAGCAGCCGGCTCGCCCCGTCGTACGCGATGTCCCCGTCGGGACCCTCGCCAATCACCTCTACAGGCAGCTGACCGCAGCCATCCGGGCCACCCTGCCAGGCCTGTCGCGATCGCTCGATCAACTCGGCCAGTTGCTCGGCCGGCAGGCCCTCGCCGCCGCTGGCCACGACGGTGAACGCCGGGCAGCCGCGCCGCCATTGCAGCGCGACGCCATCCGGTGTGCGCAGCGGCACGTAGGAGCCAGCCGACGGCGCCAGTGAACCCAGGACGATGAACACGAGACCGAGGCGGAGCTTCATGCCGCCTCCTTGTGCACGTGGCATTCCGCGGCCTGGCGGCGCGGGATTCCGCCGTTGAGTTCCGGATGCGCAAGCCAGGCTTGTCGACGGCGGCCGACGCGCACGGGCGGCGGCCGCGCCAAGCTGCAGCCACGCCACGGGACGGCGCGCGCCCGCGACTTGCAACGGCGAGCGACATGCGCGTCATGCGGATCCTCATCGCCCTCGGCCTTCTCGAGGCCGGCATCGCGGCTTCGACCGCCCATGCGACCTCCCTCGTGTTGATGAAGACCGAGTCGATCGCCCGGGCGTCCGATCAAGTCGTCGATGGCCGCGTCATCGCCACCGAGGCGCGCTGGGACGGACGGCGCATCGTGACCCGCGTGCGACTCCGTCCGACCTCGCGCGCGCCCGACCTGTGGTTCGAGCACGCCGGCGGCACGGTCGACGGGGTGACCATGGAGGTGCTGGGGATGCCCCAGTTCAGGCCCGGGGAACGCGCACTCGTCCTCCTGGCCCACCGCGCCGGGCGCCTGCGGCTGGTCGGCCTGAGCGAGGGCAAGCTCGCCATCGTCGAGAGCGGCGGCCGTGACGTCGTCTATCTGCGACGGCAGGACGACGGCCCGCTCGCGCCCGTGTCGCTGGCCGAGGCCAGGGCCCTGCTTTCAGCCGCGATCGTCGACCGCGGCGTCTCTCACCCGTGACGAGGTCCACCATGTCGCTCAAAGCCTCCCTCCTTTCATCCGTCCTGTGCGCGTCGGCCTGCGCGGGCGATCCGACTCGCGGTTCCCACCACGGCTTCGTCGTCGACGAGATCGGCCGCACGGTCGAGTTCGCCGAGCCGGTCCCCGCGCGCCTGTTCGTCGACTACCGCGCGGTCTCGTACCCGGGGCGGATCGTCGAGTACGGCGTCGAGCTCGACGGCCTGCCCGTGGTCGTCACCTACGCCATCGATCCCAGCAGCCAGCGACCGCTGCAGACCCGGATCTACGACGGCGTCTCGCTCACACCGCTCCTCGCCCTGCTCGCCGATGACCGGACTCTCGACGTGACCGCCGGCGACGGCCTCGCCGCGCTCACGGTCCACGACTACACCGACCCCACCGCCGCGGCGGCCGTCGGCGACGCCATGGCGATCGCGCCGTCCCTGCGTCCGCTGCTCGACGCCGTGCTGCCGGCTCGCAGCGAGCTCGCGCCGGTGCCGGCGTTCTGGCAGAACGTCGATCAGCCGACCGGCGGCGACGGCGAGGTCGGCCACACCAGCTCGAGCGGCCGTCCGTTGCTGAGCGGCTGGGCCGCGCCGGTGTCGCTGCTTGGTTCGTTGTTCCTCCAGAGCCCATGTGTCGACGCCGAGGCCGGCTACCGCTGCCCGTGCATGCACGTCGCCACTCCTGCCGTCGGCGAGGTCGAGACCTGCACCGGACGGCCGCCGCGGCAGCCCGAGCCTTCCGATCTCCGCCTGCACAACGCCCGATGACGTGAAAGGAACCACGCCGATGCTTCTATCCATCTCGCGAGCGTTGTCCGTGTGCTGGGCGCTGACGGTCACGGCATGCCTGGTCGAGGCCGGTCAGGCGGTCGAGAACCAGCAGGTGCTGCCCTGCCGCGGCGCCGGGGGCAACGGGGCCTGTCCGGCCGGCACGCCAGCCCACGACTGGCAGCCGGGCGGCCCTCGCCTCCCCATGCGACCCGCGGTGGCGTACGCGTGCCCGGCGACGTTGCGCGACGTGATGATGAACCCGCGCTACTGCCTGAGCGCAGACGACGGCGGCAAGTTCGATCACAAGGGGTTGTGCTTCCGTGAGATCCCGCAGGCCGCGCCGTGGGGCGGACACCAGTGCTGCTACGGCGACGCGATGACCACGGTGGCCTCGGCCAATCCCCAGACCATCTACGACAACTGCACTGGCACCTACGACCTGATCTCTCCCGCGAACACGCGCTGCGGCGTGGGCCAGGGCGCGGCCGCGCTCGCCTGCCGGTGGGCGTTCACACGCGTGCCAGGCCACTGCCGCGACGACGTCGCGCCGTGGTGTCGCAACGCGCGGGTGAACGCGCGATGTGTCCCGGCCAGCGAGGAGTGCGCGGCCGATTGCACGACCGGCAACACCGAGGCGGCGTGTGGCCGGATCGCCGGCTGCCGCTGGGAAGCCGCGCAGTATTGCTGGGCCGACGTGCCGGGCGCCTGCGCGGGCGGCCCGGACTTCGACCGCGCCTGCAGTCCGGTCGCGACCACGAACTGCTACTGCTCGGATCGAATCAACCTCCTCCGTCACGAGATCGAGCCCGGCGACGTCGAGCTCGGCGAGGAGGTCGGCCCCGCCGGTTGCCCGTCCGCCGGCTGCCTCGACGGAGGCTGCGACGCGCCGCTGTGTGGCGACGGCGTGTGCGATCCGATCGAAGCACCACCCGACGCCGCGGCCGCGCTGACCGGCGCGCCGTACTGCTCGGTCGACTGCCCGGTGTGCGGTGACTTTCTTTGTGACACGGCCACCGAGGACGCAGGCTCCTGCCCGACCGATTGCGACCAGGACGGGAACTCGCCGTGACCGCCGCTGGTGTTGCGCCCCGATCAACGCCCGTCGATCGCGGCGCGACGCCAGGACCAGCGCACATCCACTGGTTCGCACGGTTGGCGCCTCGCGGCGATGGCACGGCGGCTGCTCTTGCTGGAGGCATGAACCAACCGGTCATCATCCTCAGCGAGACCCGTACCCTCCCCGACGGGATCACGCTCCCCGCCGGCTTCGATCCGTGTCTGTGCTCCGCGCCGGGCGAGGTACGCGGCGTCCTGGTCGGCCGCGGGCGGGACATCGTGCTCGTCGCCGGTGAGGCGGCGGCCAGCACGGCGGCGTCGATCCGGTTGCACGCCCCGCGGGTGACCCTGGTCGCCCTCTCGGAGGATGAGATCGCCGCCGCCGACGTCGTGGTCCGGCCTTCGGAGGGCGCGGCTGAGCTGTGCCGCGTGCTGCGCTACGTCAGCGGCCAGGCCATGCGCCGCTCGGCCCGAGTCGCCTGTGCCGGCACGGCCCTGCTCACGGCGGCGAACGGGGTGAGGTCGGAGCTCGAGCTCGTCGACGTGTCCGAGGACGGCGTGAGCCTGCGGCCGGCCCCGGCCGGGACCGTCGACGACGCCGTGCTCACCCTCGTCGTCGACGGCGAAAGCCGCCTCCAGGCCAGCGTGACCGAGCTGCGCCGCGGACGCTCGACGGGGACCGTGGTGCTCGCGCTGGTGGCACCGACCACCGCCCAGCGGGCGGCCCTGCGCGCCCTGGCGGCCCGCGGCCGGCCGACTCCCGAAGCCTGCATCGGCGGCGGCAACCCGGCGGCTCGGATGCTCGGGCGCAGCCCGGCCATGCGCCGCGCCGTCGACACGCTCTCGAAGGTGGCTCCGACCGACGTCACCGTGCTGGTGCTGGGTGAGACCGGCACCGGCAAGGAGCTGGCGGCCCGGCTGGTCCACGATGGCTCGCCTCGGGCCCGGGCGCCCTTCGTGGCGGTGAACTGTGCGGCGCTGCCCGAGAACCTGGTCGAGAGCGAGCTGTTCGGACACGAGCCCGAGATCCAGCCCCAGCGC
>SXGS01015593.1_pt1 | contig 12683 bp, 8 predicted proteins | sample 3174681 | NCBI WGS metagenome assembly SXGS01 (sample SAMN11356861, study PRJNA531348) | freshwater metagenome | isolation source: freshwater sample F1-80 | place: China: Fuxian Lake, Yuxi | collected 2017-12-25
AGGCTCAACGCCAGGAGGGTTCCTTCGGAACAATGAAGCTCTCACCCATCGCCAAAAAGTTACAGAAACTCATCGACGGGGAAGACGCGAACTCGGCCGAACGCGGCTGAGTTACAAGTCCACAGCGCAAGCCCCTCGGGGTGGGTCGAACGATCGCCGCTCGCACACTTGGGCACCGAGAGCGTCGGGTGTGGCCGAGGCTTACCCGTACTGGGCTTTGCAGAACAACGCTATCCAAATCGTCCGCGTCCTGTCACAATAGGCTATCGACTCCACCGCCTCGCCTCCTGCCAGACCAACCCACCCGGGAATCCGGTTTCATGAAACCCATCTTGGTTGCCGTGACTCTCATTCTCCTGGCGTTCCCACATGCTCGCAGTGCAGCCGACCCGCCCGCACCGGTCGCACAGAAGCCGGATGAACCAGTCCGCGCGTTCCTGACCGAGCACTGTCAGGAGTGTCACACCGGTGAGAAGCCGAAGGGCGACTTCAGCCTGGACAAACTCGGTACCGACTTCGAGAACACGGCAAATCGCGAACGCTGGCTCGCGGCGATGAAACGCGTGCAAGTGGGCGAGATGCCGCCGAAAGCGAAGCCGCGACCCGCGGAGAAGGACGTTCAGTCGCTCGCGTCGTGGATTGAAGCGAAGACCGGCGCCAGCCGGCTCGCACACGGGCGCACGGTGCTACGCCGGCTTAACCGCATCGAGTACCAGAACACCGTCCGCGATCTGCTCGGCATCGACGTGGACTTTCAGCAGATGCTCCCCGCGGATTCCTCCGCGAACGGGTTCGACAACAGCGGCGAGGCGCTGCACGTCTCATCGTTCCTCCTGGAGAAGTACCTGGAGGCAGCCGACACCGCCCTCGGCCTCGCTATCGCAAACAACCCTCAGCCGCCCGTGGTCAAGAAGCGATACAGTCTCAAAGATCAGCATCAGGTGAAGAACACGACCGAGAAAGTGTTTCGTATCGAAGACGACACCGTCACGATGTTCAGTTCGTCAGCGTGGCAGGCGGTGCACGTCTACCAGTTCTACCCGCCGGACCGCGGCCGATACCGCTTCCGAATTTCCGCCTCCGCGACTCAGAGCGCCGGCAAGCCGGTAACCTATTGCGTTGCGGTTGGGGGAAGGCGAATGGCCGGGAAGAGTGGCTTGATCGACTACTATGACGCCTCTGCCGAGAAGCCGAACGTGGTCGAGTTTGTCGAGTTCATGGAGCCGCGAACGACAATTACGATCCTCCCGTACGGACTGGCGGGCGCGCAGACCGTGAACAAGATCGGTGCCGACAAGTACGACGGGCCGGGCCTGGCTGTGCAGTTTGTTGAGATCGAAGGACCGTTGCATGATACGTGGCCGCCAGCGAGCCACCGCCGCATCTTCGGCGACCGGGAGCAGAAGCCTTCACCGGTCTTCAACAACGGCAAACGCGTTGAGGTTTCATCGAAGGAACCCGAGGCCGACGCCGAGACGATCCTTCGCGATTTCGCCCGCCGGGCCTTTCGCCGTAATGTGACCGACGCTGAGATGAAGCCGTTTCTCGAACTCGTGAACAAGAAACTCGCTGCAAAGCACTCGTTCGAGAAGGCCGTGCGGGTTGGCCTCACCGCGATCATGGTGTCGCCGGACTTCCTGTTCATTCGCGAGAAGCCGGGGAGACTCGACGACTTCGCGCTGGCCTCGCGGTTGTCGTACTTCCTGTGGAGCACGATGCCCGACGAGGAACTGCTGACCCTCGCGCAGAACGAGAAGCTCTCGCAACCCGAAACGCTTCGCGCGCAGGTCGAGCGCATGCTGAAGAGTCCGAAGGCGAATCAGTTCACGGAAAACTTCGTCGGTCAGTGGCTCGGTCTTCGCGAGATCGACGCCACCGAACCGAGCCACCTGCTCTACTCCGAATTCGATCACATGCTGAAGGTGTCGATGATCCGGGAGACGGAACTGTTTTTCGCGGAAGTGTTGAAGGAAGACCTGAGCTTGACGAACTTCGTGGCGTCTGATTTCACGCTGCTCAACGCACGGCTCGCGAAGCACTACGGCATTCCCGGGCTGGACGGGTTCGCGTTCCGCAAGGTGACGCTGCCGCCGGGAACTCATCGTGGCGGCGTCTTGACGATGGCGAGCGTTCTCAAGGTAACGGCCAACGGCACGACCACTTCCCCGGTCACACGCGGGGTGTGGGTACTGGAGCGCGTTCTCGGCACGCCCCCGCCGAAGCCGCCCGCGGACGTACCGTCGATCGAGCCGGACATTCGAGGGGCCACAACCATTCGCGAGCAACTTGCCAAGCACCGGCAGGTCGCGTCGTGTGCGACGTGCCATACCAAGATCGACCCGCCAGGCTTCGCGCTGGAGAGTTTCGACGTGATCGGCGGCTGGCGCGAGCAGTACCGCACTACCGGAAACGGCGACAGGAAAGAGGTGATCGTGGATGGCCGGCGGATGCCGTATCGCATGGGCGCGAAAGTCGATCCTTCGGACGTGATGCCCGACGGGTCGAAGTTCACGAACATCGACGAGTTCAAGCAACTGCTGCTGAAGGACAAGGATCAACTCGCTCGTGCACTGGCCGAGAAACTGCTGACCTACGCCACCGGCGCGGCCCCAGAAGCAACGGACAAGCCCGAGATCGAGGCCATTGTGAAGCGTGCTCGCGAGAAGAACTACGGCTTCCGCACGCTGGTCCACGAGGTTGTGCAGAGCAAGATGTTTCAAACGAAATAGTGTTTGGTGTTTCGTTCGGAGTTTCGTTGAAGTTCGTTCGAGACGCGCAGCCCAAACACCAAACACCATACACAAGGCCCACCCGATGAAACTCTCCCGCCGAACGTTCCTTCGCGCCGCCGGCGTCTCGCTCGCACTTCCGCTTCTGGAGGCGCACGCCGTTGGCGCACCGGCCGCCAAGCCGCCGCGACGGATGGTCTGCATCAACACACCGCTGGGCCTGCACCCGGCTGCGTTCTTCCCTGAGAAGACCGGGAAGGATTACGCGCTTTCGCCGTACCTGGAGATTGTGAAGGAGTTCCGGGACGACTTCACTGTGATCTCGGGTCTGTCGCACCCGGACATCGGCGCGAGCCACGACTCCAACTTCAGCTTCCTGACCGGCGCCCCGCACCCGGAGCATCGGGCCGGCTTCAAGAACACCATCTCACTCGATCAGTTCGCGGCCGATCGTCTCCACGGTCAAACGCGCTACTCCAGCCTGCCGCTATCGTGTGAGGGCTTCGGCCTCGCGTGGACCAAGAGCGGTGCGCCCGTGCCGACCGAGTCCTGGCCGTCGAGCGTGTTCGCCAAACTGTTCATCGAGGGGCGGGCGGATGAGGTCGAGGCGCAGAAGCGCCGACTCCAGGACGGCCAGAGCATTCTCGACGCGGTGCGCGAACAGGCGAAGGATGCGCGGGCCGCGGTCGGCGCTCGCGACCGTGAGAAACTCGACGAGTACTTTACAAGCGTCCGCGAACTGGAACAGCGGCTGGCGCAGAACGAAGCGTGGGCGAAGAAGCCAAAGCCGAAGGTCGAAGCCAAGCCATCCCAGAACGTGCTGAACTCGACCGACCTGATCGCCAAGACGCGGGTGTGGTTCGACCTCATCCACCTCGCGTTACAGACCGATTCCACACGCCTGGTCACGCTGCAACTGTTGGGGACGAGTGGCGTGCCACCGATTCAGGGCGTGTCGCTCGGGCACCACGACCTCTCGCACCACGGCAAAGACCCGACCAAGATCGACCAGCTCAAGAGGCTCGAAACCGAGAAGATGAAAACCCTGCGCGACTTCCTCAAGCAACTGAAGGACACGAAGGAGGACGGCGCCACACTGCTCGACCGGACAACGGTGTTCTTCAGCAGCAACTTGGCCGATGCCAGCACGCACGGTGTCAAGAACATGCCGGTGCTGCTCGCCGGCGGCGGCTTCAAGCACGGCGCACACCTTGCGTTCGACCCGAAGAAGAACCCGCCGCTGTGCAACCTTTACGTCTCGATGCTACAGCGACTCGGTCTTGAGGTGGACAAGTTTGGCAGCAGCACTGGCACCCTGACCGGGCTGGAAACTGCGGGGTGAGGTCGCCGATGGTCTCTGAGGAAACCGGTTTCCTTCTCTTGATGAAACCGGACCGTGCGGTGGCATCGGAGTGCCAGGTAAGGAAACTGCCGGTCGGCCCGGGGCACGTCCGCTCAGAAGTCCTGCGCGTTCAGTGGAACCGAGGAGTCGTCGCCCACGTTGATCCAGATGTGAACGTGCGGCGAACCGCGGAAGTACCAGACGAATGACGGCCCCTCCAGCCGCCAGTTGTCCCACTCGCCATCGTTCCCGGTGTCGCCCTCCTTGTAGAACGTCAGCGCGCACTTATCGAGACCGCCCTGTTTCTTCAGACACGCCAGCACCTCGTCCTGATCCTCCTTGCGGTACGGCTCAATCAGACTGGTGAGCACCTTCTGCAACCCTTCCTTCTGGTCCTTCGACAGTTCCGAACAGGGCAGCCCCGTCCGCTTCCCCTCGGTCCCCTGGAACGCTACCGAATGTTCGCTCTTGGGCCGCTTCTCGACCAGCGCCTCTGTTTGCTGTTTGCCGCTGAGGATCGTGTGTACCTTGTTCGCCAGTTCCGCCTGGTGCCAGAAGATGTTGTCCGGGTGGTGAACCTTCTCGGTGTACCCGGCCGGCGCATGGCCGTGGAAGATCGGTCCACCCAGCGCGACATGGGCCGCGCTGTTCCCATCGGCTCGGATCGTCATGTGCCGACCTGTCATCACGAACTCGAACTGGTCCGTGCCCGGCTTCCCGAAGATCGCACAACTCAGTCCTGCCCCCCACGGCTTGCCGTCATGGTCGTCCTTGAGTTGCTTCAGGAACCGCTTGTGCCAGTCAGGGTTGAACACACCCTTGAAGATGTTGAACAGGATCTCTTGCTGATCCTTGGTGTAAAAGTTGCTGGTCAGCAGCGGCTTGGTGATGTGCCAGAAGTTCGACACGTGGGTGCGCAACAACCCGCGCTCGGGGTGCTTGTAATCCCAGTCGAAGCAAATGGTCTTCTTCTGGGCCTCGGTCAGGACATCGTAAAGGGCCTTGACAGCGGTTTCGGCGGTCGATTTGGGGCCTGGCGCGGCTGCGACGGTCCCTAGCCCCGCCCCGCCGAAGACGCCCGCGGTTGCGACCGTTGTGAGCGTTGTGAGGAACCCGCGACGGTCCACCCCGCCCGCTGTTCCGCCGAGTCGAGGTTCTGTTGGCGTTGTAACAGGTCGCATGGTTCGCCCCCTTGGAGAGTTTGTGAACTCGACAGCGCAACGGTTGATTCCGTCGCTCTGTCTGATTCAGTACTCGATGATGCTCCCACACAGGCGTGGCACCGTCGAGAAGATTCTCCGTATGCGCGTACTGATGCGGTCGCTTTTTCCAACGAGCCGCGACCGCCAGGGAGCGGGAAACGTCAACCACTCCCTGGCGATCGCTTTTTCCAACGAGCCGCGACCGCCAGGGAGCGGGAAACGTCAACCATTCCCTGGCGGTCGCGGCTCGTTCAGGAAGGCTACACTCTCACCGGGTTCACGCATCAGTGTGCGCAGGAACGGCGCAATAACCGCAAACCTGTCTCACGGCTTTCCGCGAAGTTTCTGGATGGCTCCCCGCATTTCGCCCTGGGCGCCGGGGTCGGTTTCTTTCTTGAGCGCTTTCTCCAGCGTTGGGAGGAAGTCCGCGTCGCCAACGTTGCCCAGTGCCCGCGCCACGTACCCGCGCCGGTGCGCGTCGTTCTCCTTTTCCAATACCGTCGCGATCTCGGCTGCCGCGGCCTTCGCCGGTGCTCCGATCATCCCCAACGCGTGAGCTGCTTTCATCCGCACGAGCGGTTCGTCGTGGGCCAGGAATTTACGTAGCGCGCCGACTTGGCCGGGTACATCCTCGTTCATCATCGCCAGCGCGCCGAGGGCGACGGTTCGCGTCACCGGATCGGCATCCTCGGTGCTGGTTTTCTTGAGTGGCTTGACTGCGCTGCGTTCGGTGGGGACAGCCTTCCCGATGCGGCCCAGCGCACGGGCCGCCGTCTCACGCGCGTCCTTGAACCCGTCCTTCTCCAACTGGACGACCAGCGTCGGAATTACCGGTTCAGCCTTCGCACCCAGATTCCCGATCGCGGTGGCCGCAGTGGCGCGCACCTCGCCGTCCGCGTCCTTCAGAGCGGCCCGCATCTCCGGGAGCATGTGGGCGGACAGGTCCGAATGGATCAGTTGCTTGACGGCTGCCCGACGGACTTCGACGTTGGTACTCGCGAGATCGTGGCGCGCCTTCGTCAATTGTTCTGGCGTCGGGTCCGCTCCGATTGCAAACATGGTCAGTAGCGAAACAGCGACAATCATGAGAATAACTCCGGTTGGGGGTGGCGTGAAACCGTCGGTCCACCGACGTTGGCCGAGCCAGGGGCGCAGGCATTCCGGGCGTGGCGGCGTGCGGTAGACCCAACGCCGTTACGCATCATCTTGGCTCTCCTTCGATCACGCTAACCCACGTCGTCGTGGGCACGATCCGCGTAAGCGAAAAGCCGCTGGCCTCGAACAGCCGCCGGTACTCAGACTCCGTCCGCTCCATGCCGCCGGGAAGCACCATCATGGCGAGGTCGAAGAACTTGCTCACAGACGGTTCGTTGCCGGGCGGGACGATCCCTTCCACCACCAGGAGTTTGCCCTGTTTCCCCATCGCCGCCCGACAGTTTCGGAGGATGGCGACGGACTTCTCGTCGTCCCAATCGTGGATGATGTGACGGAGCAGATACGCGTCCGCGCCCGGAGGCACGGACACGAAGAAGTCACCCGCCGTCACGACGCAGCGCCCGACAAACCCGGTGGCCTTCAGGTTGGCTGTGGCCCGTTCGGCCACGGCGGGGCGATCGAACAGAACGCCCCGCATTTCCGGGTATTGTTCCAGGATCGAGAAGATGACCTCCCCGTTTCCACCGCCCACGTCGGCGAGGATGCCAATGCCAGAAAAGTCGTGGGCGTCCAGCATCGCCGCCGTCTCGCGTCCGTGTACCCCGGTCATGGCCTCGTCGAACAGCCGTCCCTTGTCCGGGTGCGCCGCGAGGTGGTCGAACAGCGGTTCGCCGTAGACCTTCTCGAACGCGCACTGCCCGGTGCGGACACTGTGGAGCAACTGCCCCCAGGCTTCGTATTGCCACTCGCCCCGCATGATCGCCAGCGACCGAACCGAACCGGGCACGCCGCTCCGCAGGCAGTCGGCCATCGGCGTTAACGCGAACCAGTGCTGCTCGTCTTCGGCGAAGATGCCGATGCTCGCCAGCGCCCGCAACAGGCGGTAGAGCGCGCGGGGGTTCGTCCGGGTGGACGACGCGAGTTCGTCGGCGGACATCGGCCCCTCAGAGAGCGCGTCAGCGATGCCCAGTTTGGCCGCGACGTAGATTGCCTGCGTGTGCCAGTACCCGCTCGCGAGGCGGGCGACCTTATCTTGCGGTGATGGTTCAGCCACGGGCAGCTCCGGTCGCGCTGAGAGCGGGTCGGGGAGATTCTATTGCCCGCTTGCCGTGTATTCGCACTCTGTTCCTGGGTCGCGTGCCTACGCCAGCACTTCCTTGACCACAGTTCCGTGTACGTCGGTGAGGCGGTAGTATCGACCCTGGTGCTTGTAGGTCAGCTTCTCGTGGTCAATGCCGAGGCAGTGCAAGATCGTCGCCTGGAGGTCGTAAACGCTGGTGGCACCGCTCGCAACGTTATAGCCGAGTTCGTCGGTGGTTCCGTGGGTGATGCCCGGCTTCACGCCTCCACCGGCCAGCCAGACCGTGAAGCAACGCGGGTGGTGGTCCCGGCCGTAGTCTGTGGCGGTCAACTTGCCTTGCGAATAGTTGGTACGCCCGAACTCACCGCCCCACACCACCAGCGTGTCGTCGAGCATGCCCTTGCGCTTGAGGTCCGTGAGCAACGCGTAGCACGCCTGATCCACGTCTTTGCACTGACGGCGAATCGCACCGGGCAATCCGCCGTGCTGGTCCCAGCCCGGATGGTAAAGTTGAATGAATCGCACGTTCCGCTCCGCGAGCCGGCGAGCGAGCAAGCAGTTGGCCGCGAACGTGCCGGGCGTCTTCGCGTCCTCGCCGTACAAATCGAACGTCTCCTTTGACTCCTTGCGCGTGTCGATCACATCCGGCACGCTCGTCTGCATTCGGAACGCCATTTCGTACTGTGTGATGCGACCCGCGACCTCCGGTTCACCGAGATCTTCGGCTTGCAACTGTTGAAGCTCCGCGAGACGGTCGAGCGCGAGCTTGCGGCTGTCTGGCGTGACGCCGGGCGGGTTGTCGAGGTAAAGCACCGGCGCGCCGCCGCTGCGGAACTGCACGCCCGCGTGGGCGCTCGGCACGAACCCGTTGCCCCATAACCGCGAGTAGAGCGGTTGGTCGATGCGGTCCTTCGAGATGAGCACGACGAACGCGGGGAGGTTTTCGTTCGCGCTGCCGAGGCCGTAACTGAGCCACGACCCCATGCTCGGCCGCCCCGCAAGGTGGTGACCGGTTTGGAAGAACGTGATCGCGGGGTCGTGGTTGATGTGTTCCGTGTGTACCGACTTGATGAAGCACAACTCGTCCGCGACCTTCGCGGTCCACGGCATCAGTTCGCTGACGGTCGCTTCGCTCTTGCCGTGCTTGGCGAACTTGAAGACGGAACCGGCCAGCGGCAGCGTGGCCTGGTGCCCGGTCATCCCTGTGACGCGCTGCCCCATGCGCACCGACGCGGGCAGGTCCTGGCCGTTGAGTTCGTTGAGCTTCGGCTTGTGGTCGAAGAGATCGAGTTGACTAGGCCCGCCACTCATGAAGAGGTAGATGATGCGCTTGGCCTTCGGCGTGTGGTGCGGCTTGTTGAGGATGCCCGCGAACGGCCCCGGCTTCCTCGCGTCCGCGGCGTGGAGCAACTCGGCGAGCGCGATGCCACCGAGACCCATCGCGGATCGCGTCAGGAACGAACGACGGTTGGACATCATCATCTCCGCGTGTGGCCGCTTGCGGCTTCGCGATTCCGGCAGCAGGCGGACTCGCGAAGCCGCAAGCGGCTTGATCACCTTCGCATCACGGCTTCGTCGTGGCTGAACAGCACATTCGCTAGCACCGTAGCCGCTGCGAGATCCGCGACAGGCAGCATCGCGTTGGCCGGTTTTTCGCCCACGGAGAGTAGCTTCTTCGCCGCGGCAGGGTCTTTCTCGAAGAGCGCCTTCTGCTCCGCGAACATCTTCACCAACACCGCGCGTTCCTTGTCGCTCGGCGTGCGGCCCGTCACGACGCGGAACGCCCACGATACGCGCGCCTCGACCGTTGCGCCGCCTTCACGTAACATGCGCTGACCGACGAACCGCGACGCTTCCACAAACTGGATGTCGTTCAGCAGGATGAGTGCCTGCAACGGTGTACTCGTGCTTTGCCGCTTCACGGAACAGACGCTCCGGTCCGCCGCGTCGAACGTCGTCAGGGACGGTGGAGGGACGGTGCGCTTCCAAAACGTGTACAGGCTGCGGCGGTAGAGATCGTCGCCCTTGCCCTGGTCGTATCGCGGACGGCCCATCGCGATTTCTTCCCACAAACCCGCGGGTTGGTACGGTTTCACGCTCGGCCCACCGAGATTCTCGACGAGCAACCCGCTCGACGCGAGCGCCTGGTCGCGGAGCATCTCGGCCGTGAGGCGCTTCGCGGGTCCGCGAGCGAGCAACTCGTTGTGCGGATCGCGCGCCATCAAGTCGGGCGAACTACGGGACGACTGGCGATAGGTGTTCGACATCGCGATGGTTTTAAGAAGCCGCTTCTGGTCCCAACCGGTGCGGACGAACTCGCGGGCCAGCCAGTCGAGCAGTTCAGAATGTGTGGGTCGAGCGCCCTGCGTGCCGAAGTTGTCCGCGGTTTCGACCAGCCCGCGACCGAACATCGTTTGCCACGCACGGTTCACGGTCACGCGCGCCAGCAGCGGGTTTTCCGAATCGGTCAGCCACTTCGCGAGTCCGAGCCGGTTCCGCGGCGCGTCCTTCGGGAACGGCGGAAGTACCTTCGGCGTGTCGGCAATCACCTTGTCGCCCGGAGCGTCGTAGGCGCCGCGCTTGAGAACGTGTGCGGGCTTCGGTGTGGGCATCTCGTCCATCACCATGATCTCGGGGATTGGATCGACGAACGCCGTGAATGCCTTCCGCGCGGCCTTCAATTCCTCGCTGGCTTTCTTGAAAGGCTCGTGAATCGTGGACGCGAAATACTCGAACAGCGCGTCGTCGGTCGGAGTATCGACGATTTCGGCGGCCGTAAGCGCCCGGTTGTAGACGCGGAACTCATCGACCTGACCGCCCTTGTAGCCGTTGTCGCGGAAGCGGTAACCGACCGCGAGGTTCGGTTCGCCGCCATAGGTGATGTCCTTCGTCAACTTGTCGCGGATCACGTCCACTTCGAGCAACTGACCGTCAAGATAAAGTTGGACACCGGCCGCTGTGCTGGAGCCATCGTAGGTCGCGGTGATGTTCGCCCACGCTTTCGCGGGGATAGCGGACCTGCTCCGCACCTTCAGCGAGTTGCCCGGCCACATGTGGTGCAAGCCGAACGCGACCTTCCCATTCTCCAGAAGCAGTTCGTAACCGCGACTGCCGGCGTCGATTGGCGCCCGGCTGTGATGCACTAACACCGATCGCGGCGTGAGTGCCGGTGCTTTCACCCAGAGGCTCAGCGTGAAGGGATCGTCGCGCGTGAAGTGGCCGACGCCGGGGAAGGTGAAGCCGTTCTCGCCGGTCAGTTCGACGGCCTTACCGATCTTGCCGGGCACCGGCTTCGGGCCATCGACCGCACTGCCAGGTGTCTTCGGGTCCACGGCATTCTCGACCTTGCCTGCCTTGATGTCATCGAAGGAATACGACCCGATTAGGCCGGGCACGTCGAGCTTCACCGGGCGTTTCCACTTCGCGAACGCGGCCTTCGCGTCATCGCGGCTTTTCGTCAGTGCCGCCTGTTTCGTCGTGAGGGCGGTACGCAGTTCGGCCAGTTTTACGTCTTGCGCGTCGGTGGTGAGCAGGAGCGCCGGCACCGGTGTGGCCGTCGTGAAGTAACTCGTCTGACCGCTCTCGTCGATGTTCTGGAAGAACGCGAAGAGCTGGTAGTAATCCTTCTGCGTGATCGGGTCGAACTTGTGGTCGTGACAGCGGCTGCACTCGAACGTCAGCCCGAGGAACGCGGTGCCGAACGTGGTGGTGCGGTCATTCACATACGCCACGCGAAACTCTTCCTCCACGATACCGCCTTCTTCGTTTTGCATGTGCAGCCGGTTGAACGCGGTCGCGAGACGCTGTTCCTTGGTAGCGTTGGGGAGCAGATCGCCGGCGACTTGCCACGTCGCGAAGTCGTTAAACGGCAGATTGCGGTTGTACGCGGAGATGACCCAGTCGCGATAGGGCCACACTGGTCGCGCGCGGTCCACCTGATACCCGTGCGTGTCAGCGAAGCGGGCGAGGTCGAGCCATTCGCTCGCCATCCGTTCGCCGTAGCGAGGCGAGGCGAGCAGTCGGTCGACGACCTTCTCGTATGCGTTTGGAGCCGCGTCTTTCACGAAGGTGTCCGTCTCGGCAACCGTTGGCGGCAACCCGGTGAGGTCAAAGGTAACGCGTCGTAGTAGCCGTTCCTTGTCTGCCGGTAGCGAGGGGAGAAGTCCCTCACGCGCGAGCTTCGACACCACGAACGCGTCAATCGGGTTCTGAATCCACTGCTGGTTCTTCAGGCTGGCCGGCACCTCGGGTTTCATTACCGGCTCGAAGGCCCAATGGTTCGTCCACTTCGCGCCCTGTTCCACCCACCGTTTGAGCGCCTCGATTTGTTGGGCCGACAGCCTCCGCTTCAGGCTCGGCGGCGGCATGACCCTCTCGGGGTCGGTACTCGTGATCCGATCCACGAATGCGCTTTCCTTCGGCTTGTTGGGAACGATGACACTGCGATCGAAGGGCGAATTCTTGTCGTCGAAGCGGAGTTTCGCTTTGCGCGCGTTCGCGTCTGGACCGTGGCACTGGAAGCAGTAATCGGAGAGTACCGGCAGCACGTCGCGGTTGAAATCGACCGGCATCGGTTCGGCCGCGCGCGACGCGGGAGTCAGCACAGACAACAGCAAGAGGCATGTGATTCGGTTCATTGAAAGCATCCCGACGGGCGCACGTGGTCGCCAGGCTATCGTACGGGATCAGTTCGGCTGAGGTATCCAGGCTGGAGGCTTGACGACTGGCGGCACCGAGCAGGGCCATTTCAGCCACACGGAGGCTCCAGTTGTGATATCGCTGACATACGCGGCGCGAGTGTACGCCCCGACGGATAGGTCGTTGTGAGCGACGGCGGCGCGGAGTACCAGCGGGTTGGGCGATAGGCGAGGCTGGCAAGCGTAGTCATCACGCAATGCGAACACGGGCCGTCGCGTGCAGTCGCCCAGTGATCATCGACGCGCGGAAACAGTCCCGCCATGCACGCAGTCTCGAACCGCAGCGTTATCGAGAACCTCGTAACCTCGGATCACTTCCAGAAAAGGGAGTCCCGCCCTCTGGGAAACCGTCGCGGAGGAGTTCGCGTCATGCCCAGTGAATGCGAGCGTAGAATTGAATTACGCAACATGCCCGAAGCGATCTGGGGGCACGCAGAAAACACCCGTCACCTGAGGTGGCCAAGGTGGGACTCGAAC